>JFJP01011279.1_pt1 | contig 26640 bp, 39 predicted proteins | sample 431651 | NCBI WGS metagenome assembly JFJP01 (sample SAMN02602958, study PRJNA72255) | Microbial mat metagenome, whole genome shotgun sequencing project. | biome: fresh water; feature: sink hole; material: water; isolation source: purple microbial (photo- and chemosynthetic) mats found in...
TGTACAAAACCATTACAACGTCTAGCTTGGCTATCGTGCCAAGTCTCTAACAATTGTACAAAATCATTACAACGTCTATCACATGCGCGCGCGGGATTCCTATAGCACACAACAGCACGCGCATGACCTGGGCCTGGGTATGCGTGAACATTGCCAAAACTTTTGCATGGGCGCGTGTAACCTATAGCACATCACGCATGGGCGTTCACGCGGGCGCGCATGGGCGTGTAAGGCTTTTACGGGGGACGTGCAATGGCGTACACACACGCCATGCACACATGGGGGGAACAGCAAAGCGCGCTTGAGCATGAATCGCTCAAGCGCGCTTGCGTGTATACGTATACGTGTGTTACGTGTGTGGCTACTCTACGGTAGCCTGCGACACCGTAGCCAAATGGTCATCCAACGTCATGGGCTTATACAACTCCACGCATATCCGCGCCCCACTCGTGAACTTATGGTTATCACCCAGGCTTGCCACAAAATCAATCATCGTCGGGTGCAACGTCATGCGCGTCACAGCCTTGCCCTTGCCACGCGGCTTCACATCCTTCACGTATGGCTTCGGGTTATAACACAGAAAACCCATGACCCACTCCACCACATGGCGAAACCTGTCGCTCATGTTATCTCCCGACACATGTTCAATTTTTTTAATCTGGTCAGGCAACAAATAAACCGTCACTTGTTTATAGCCACGATAATTCGGGCTGGGTATCTTTCGCTTCGGCGGCTTAATCATATTATCTAACACTTGTTCAATCATATCATTCTCCTTTCAACTTGTACTGTAATCCATGATGACTCTCCGTATAAACTCGCTCACGGCACATCTCCGCACACCAACCTGTCTGACACATCTCCACCTCACCCGCGCAATACACATGCACCGTCGCCTTCACCACAGGCGCAACCGTAGCTGTAGGGCTAGGCGTAACCGTAGGCATCGCCATCACCGTACCCACAGAACTCGCCTCATAACGCATAAACTCACCATTGATGGTATAACGCCAACCCGCCTCACCATAAACCACCTCCACCAAATGCAACGCCGCTTCATCTAAATAGTGGCGACAGCCATAAAACCAAAACCGCCCCACCTGCATCGGCCACGCCTGCGACCAAACCAACTCCTTCATCAAAAAGCCTCGCAAAATATCCTTCCGACTTTTTCCCACAATGTTTTTATCATCTACCGTCATCACACTCTCCTCACAAATTCATCCAACCACAAATTCAACTCACGCAACCGCACATGCGCCGTCGCGCCCCTCAGCGTCAACGGCCACAGCGCACCCAACGCAATCTGCTGATAAATCTCATGCTCATAGTTCACCGTCAGCGTCGCCAACTGCGTCCGCACCCGCACCAACGCCTCAATCGGCTTATCCACAGGCTTAACCAGCATCTCCGACTCCGTCCACCGTTCCACCACCAACTTCAACGCCTCAATCGCCCGCGCAATACTTTCCTGACGTGGCAGAAAATAATAATTCTGCAACACCAACACCGACTTCAACGCCAACTCCACCAAAATCGCATTATCAATCGGCAATCCCTTCACCTGTTGCAAATCATGTGAAATCAGCATCAACCCATCCTGACACTTCCTTTGCGTCAATGCCTTAATCGCCAGCCCCCGCGCATCCGCCACACCCATGGCCTTAATCGCCTGACCTAACTTACTTTCCAAAAAATCATCAATCTCTTGCATCGTTACATTCATCTGCGCCACTCCGCAATATCCGTAAACTCAAACCGATACGACCCAACCGCCCGATACCAATGCGCCTGACTCACCATGGCCATGCTCAAACCACATTCATCCATAGCAACAGAGGAAAGCATCAATGCCAAATGAATATTCCCCTGCGCGCCCGCGTTCAACATGTTTCTAATAAATTGCATCTCTTTTGGACTAGGCTTAACCTCATCAATAACCAACCACACCTCATCAAACGTATTCGTACAATTCCTCAGAAGTTTACGATAATAACATTTCTGCTCATCGTTCATCACCTCCACTGCCCCACCAAACACTTTCTCCGCCTGCTTAATGACCTCATCATATTGAGACTGTCGCTTATCAAATATCTTCGCCACATCCTCTACCGCCTCAGCCAATTCTTGAGCATTATCATCAACCAACATCACCACCGAGTTTGGTTGTCTCATCAAACGGCCAATCAACCCATTCAACAATGTGGTCTTCCCACAGCCATGCTCACCACTCACAATGAGATGTGGCGCGGCAGTCATCAACTCCAACTGGTTATTGTTCAACTTAATTACACTCATAAAATTCTCCCTTACAACCGCTTCATAAAAAAGAAACGACTATGCTTCCCCGCAAATTTCTCCAACCACCCAAACAAATCATAACCCCGCGCCTGATAAAACCACGGGGCCTGAAAAATCAGCGTGTCCGTAAACGCAAACCGACAACCCCGCGCCCGCGCCTCACGCTCCGCCTCCGCCAAAATCTGCTTACCATAACCACACCGCCGCACCGACTCATGCACCCAAAAGGTTTCCAGCCACAAATATTGCCAATATGTGACCGCCACCACGCCGCCCATAATTTCCCCCTGCGGGTCACGCGCCACCACCGTCAAAGCTCGCTCATCATAGCGGCCCACCTTCTCCACATTAAACGCCACCAACTGTCGGCGTAAAAATTTCTTTTCCGCCTCCGCCTCATCATCAGGCAACAACACCACATTCATCATCTGCTCCATTTCCTTCACTTGCCAAAATTATTTCTGTCACATCACCCGATAAAAAAGCCATCCGCCACGCAGACAGCCTTTTCAAACAGCCACGCCTAAGCCTGACTAATCTTCAATTCAACCATCAACGGCCTCCGTAGACGCAACAGCGCGTCATACAAATGAGCCTTCGCCAAATGCATGGCATACTCCACCGAACTTGGCACCAGCCCACCCAACTCAGCCATGTGCCATTTCAGCCGCCTCTTAAGTTCTTTTGTCGGTAAATCACTCGGCGCGCAACTATCACCCGCAAACCACAAACGACGCAAAGCAACACCCTCATGCTTACGTCCCGACTTACTATGAGGTTGTGAACAAAAACATTTTGCCCTATAATTCTTATGACTCATAAACTTACCCTTTATGTGTTGTGTTTGGCGGAGCGTATATTTGATACGCTCTGCCAACTCGCTAAACCTTCAATTGACTATGTTCTTACACCGCCTAGTATAACTCAACTATGTTTTTTTGTCAAGCCCCAATTTTTCAGGAGTGCAACGGCTTTAGACGTTGCCCCAACACGGAGTCCGCAATCCTTTGCGGCCTGTCCGTAAATAATTACGGACTCCAATTCCATGAGCGCAACGGCTTTAGCTTTTCCCCCTCTCCCCCTGGGAGAGGGCAGGGGTGAGGGTCACAGTGCGCTTTTCTCCCTCTCCACCTGGGAGAGGGCAGGGGTGAGGGCGCACGACGGCTTTAGCCTCGTGCTTTAGCTTTGCACCCCAACCCATGCTATAATTATTCCTGACATTTGGAGTCTCCACTCTAAAAAAAAGGCCATCTATTGCGCGGAACGCAGGATGGCCTTTTTGTTTCCCTAAAAAATATGCTACAATTCAACCGCCATGTTATCCAGTCCTACACCAAAAGGCCGCCCATCTACGAGATAGGCGGCCTTTTGGTATTATTTGCTCAGTGCCTCAAACAAATGAGCCACTACAACCATGACCACTAAAATAAAGCCACCCAACAACGGCTCTCTAGCATAAAACAAAACTTGCGACCCAAACTCTTTATCTATCAACATGTAAGGGACACCAATCAGCCATGAGCCAAAGGTTAGGCCCAACCCAAATTGAATCAGCCTATCACCCAACAACTCACGAGTGCCTTCACTCACCTGCGCCAACAAATATTCCTTGATTTTATGAAACGTCAAAATAACATCTTCCATATTAACCGCACCGCCACAATCACCACCACACCAATCAATGCAAACGTGCCTAGAAATATCAACACAGGCAAAATGTAGCCCACAAACACACTAAAGCCAAACGCCGCCGCCATGCCCACACACGCCAGCCCCACCAACAACACCAAGCCCCACGCCAGCCACATCATCACCGACCATTTAGACAGTCCCATTTTCTCACTCCCTTAATTAACCCACATAATAATGGATAGTTAAGGGGCTGTCAAATTTGGCACATCACAAAAAAAAACATAATGAGGCATGGCAACTTGACTGTTTTAAGATTGATAAGTAACATGGGAAAAACAATGTTTTTATAAACAAGGAGAAAATAGGTCATGGAAAATTTCTTAGAAAACACAACTGAACTTCTTAAATCACAAATTGGTAAGATGAAGGAATCAGCCCGAACTGCCTGGAAAGTGGGTCAAACGTTAAGCGACATCCGCGACAACAACAGATATTCACCTGATTTTGAATCTTTCAATAAGTACATTGAAAATGCCGTTGGTATGACTATCGAAACAGCCAACCAATACATTAAACTTTATCTTGCCATTTCCAATGAAGATGACATTTCCAAATTAATGTTAGTTACTCATTTGTATCTTATCATTGAGCTAGACCAAGAGCAACGAACCATTTTACTAAACGTCATGCGCGACATGGAGAAAGAAGGCACTATCACGAGCTACGCCAAATTAGGTAGCACCATTAAAGCCATTCACAGTTTAATCACCAATTTTCAGCACGAAGTCAACTCGAACAAAGAGATGCGAAAACTCTGGCATGACCTTGACGAAATAAAGAAGGCCAGCCAAGCCAACAATCCCAAACATCAACAGTCAAACAAAGACTATTTGGGTACTCGCCTTAAAAGTCCCCATTTCGAACAATTTGAAAGCCTCTATGCCAATATCCCAATTGATGAACATAGTTTATTAGGGTTGTTTTGCGTAATTTTTCATGAAATGAAAAAGCACACCTTTACCTATGAAGATAAGCCATGCCGTTTCACTTACATTAACTTTATTCGCCAACCATTTCCCGATGCTGAAATTCAGTATTATGAAATCCCCAATAATCCTAAACAAAAACAGTTACGCTTAAGAATAGAATTTGAATATAGTAGCTTTACCTTTGTTCACCACGACCATGACCCCAAAAAATGTGACCTCATCATTTGTTGGGAAGATAACTGGTCGGTGGAAAAGGGTAAGGTCATTTTACCCATTTTATCCATCAAGCAATTTCTTGAGGAAGGCAAAATAACATTGCGCTATTAGGCATAGAATTACGTTTTTCTCATTGCGTTATAAATAGCCCAACTTGTTATTACCCCATCAGGGTCTACGCTAAACCGATAAACCTCAATCGCAATGAAAAAGCCCAACTTAAAATCGCCGCGTCCTAATTCTGTGAAATAATCCACAATCTCTTGTGATAACTTCAACGTTTTATGGCGCGGCTCCATCGCCAAATCTTTCCAACTCTCCGCATAATCAGGCATGGCATGGTCAACTAAATATGCTGAAACATGAGTATAGATAGTTTCCACCACCACCAACCAATCTCGGTTTATTTCTCGCAACAACCAATGAAAACGATTGATAGGGACATAAATTGTTGTTAGCATAAATTACTCCTTCTTCTTTGTTCCACTTTCAAAAAAACTACCCGAAAGGCTACTGCTATCGCTTTCGTCCATTCGCTGATAGATGTCGCCCTGTTTCGTTTTTTCCTCAGACGTAGCCTTTGCTTTCTTAGGCAAACTCTTAAGGTAATTATTCCATGCCAAATCGAAAGATTCAAATTCTTTGATTGAAAGGTCTTCCGCAAGTCTACTATCGGTTATCGGAAAAAGCACATTTAAATAGTTGTCCCAATCCTTTTTTTCAGCCTTTTTCTCGTCATTATCAGGTGAAATTTTTACCCGCCCTAACACATCAATCGCTTCATCTGACTTTAATTCAGTAATATCTTCAATAAGTGAAACGCCGCGTTTACGTCTATCATTATTTATTTTATCTAGGTTGCTCTCAAAATTTCTGGTGATATGTTCAATGCCCTTTTCCCGCAACCGATTCAACTCCGCCCCCACAATTTTACCCACCACAAATTTTTTGCGTTTCTCAGGTGTAGTTTGGTCAAAACTAGGCACACCCTTCACCAACGAAACCGACGGCGTATAATTTTTACCCATTATTATAACCCCGCTTCCCCTCAATATAAAACCAACCACGCTCCCCACAAAGTTTCTCTATCTTACTAGAACTGCTAATCACCATAAACAGCACATCCTTCCCCGCCGCATGGTCACACGCCACCTCATATTCCAATTCTAAATCTTCCTGCCTTCTCATAAAACCCCGCGTCGCATAACTCTGCCACCCACGCGGCACCCCCGCCAAATTCAACGCCTGATACCTTGCAGGCACACACAAATCTACCGCAATATTAAGCCCCACTTCCTGCCAATAGCGCGCCAGCCAACGTTTCTGATAAATCTGCCACCGCGCCCCAGGCAACGGCGAATAAGGATGAATGGAATAATTAGGCTCAATTGCGCCCTGACAACTCGTCTTAGGCACTTGCCATGCAATCCTATCAAACGGAAACCGATAATCATGCACATAAAAATGCCACACGCCATTCATCTCCCGCAACCGTTCACTGCCGCCCCACTCAATCACAGGCAACGACAACGGTAACGTTATCTGACGGTCTAACAACAGGGTCGGCATTTCCTCCACATTATCACTCGCCCACACCACGTCAGGCACATCCTCCGCCCCACTAGGCCGCGCCATCGGCGTTCCCGTCCATTTCGTAGGCATAACAGGCACATGGGCGCGCTCAAACTTGCGTAACCTATGCAACTGCACCCGACACGCCCTAGAGCAAGTATACTTCGCCTTACCCAAAACAACCGTATCCACCAACTCAGCGCACCCTGGCCCTTCACACAGCGCGATATAGTCTAATTCATCATCATCAGCCTGAATATGGCTACAATTGGGGTTAGAGCAAGCTACAACGTCAACTAAACTAGTCATGTCAAATTCCTTTAATCCGCTAAAATCAATTCTGTCTACTGCGATAAACGTTTCTGCACCGTCCAACGCGGGTCAATCGGAGTGCGCCGCACCTGATAAGTCCGCCCCAAGCGCATCGTCTCACCCTCAAAACCACCATCAAATCGCCGCCGCAAATTATTCACCGCGTACTGCTCCTCCTCCTGCGCCCCCTCAAACGCCACCCGTTGCCCCGCCAAACGTCGCACAGGCACACGCTCACGCTCAGGCCGCGCCCCCAACTCCACCAACTCCGCCTCCTTCTCATCCGCCTCCCGCCCAAACAAATACGGCCCATGACGACTTTCCCCATCACTCAAAGAATATCCCGTAATCTCATCATCAAAATCACCCCAATCAGTCACTCGAATAGGGAAACGATTATAATAATCATCTTCATCTTCACCATAACTACGCAAGCCAGAACGACTTCCTGGTACAATGCCTGTTTCGTTAGAACTAATGACATCATTCAAAATACGATTAACCTGCAATGGGTCTAAAAACAATGCTTCGGCCAATTGCTGTCGCCGTTTTTCCTTCCCAAAATTAAAATCAATTCCTTTCCATTCGGCAAAATCATCTCCCAACTCAGACTCGACTAAAGCCTTAATCGCCTTACCAGAAACATCCGTAAAAGCCCATTTTCTTGGCTCAACAAAACCTGTTTTTTCATTCACAAGCGGTGGCGACATGCTCTCAATAATCTTACGGTAGCCGCGAAAATCAGCATTGATACTAATATCCCGCGAGTTCATGCCCAACTCTGTTTCGGCTTTATCCATCATAATCCCCGCAATTTCAAAACGGTCACGCTTATTTCTTAAAGATAATCCAGGTCTACTATACAACTCATGGATAAACGCCCGATACGCCCAGCCTTGGTCGCCATCATCAAAATATAACTCCAAATGCAACCACTCAGCATCTTTCGGATTATTGATTTCCTCTCGCAAATAATAATTCAAAATCCGCTTTTGCCGTTCCGCCTCCGCCTCATCAGATGACAAAGCCTCATCCAATCCGCCAGGCTCATCAACCGCCGCCGCCAAAAGATACTCCGCCTCAATCACCTCGCCAATGGTCAACCCATCCTGCTCATCAATCTCGCCAGGCAACGGCAACCTTTCTCGTCCCTCTATATTCCAATTAGGAATTATCTTGCCGCCCTTCCCCATTTTCGCCCTCCTCCATCCGCCGCGCCGTCGCATACTCATAACGGTACGACCATTTATTTTTCATACACATATCCTGCACCGCCTTGCCGCCACCATACACCAAAAATAATATATCTTTATGTCCCGCGTGGCTACAAGCCAACTCATACTCCGCCTGCAAATCATCTTGCCTATCTACCGACCCCCGCGTGGCGTATGCGCGCCACCCCACAGGCACACCCAACAAATTCACCTCACGCCAACGCGGGGCCACATTCAAATCCACAAAAATGCGAACCCCACCGCACTCCTGCCAATATCTCGCAATCCACCGCTTCACACCCACCTTGTGAATTACTTCGTAATACGGCGTTTGCTCATAAACGCCCAAATTCATCTCCACTGAATTGATACAGCCCGAATTTATCACGTCATACGGCTTTTTAATTAACGCGGTAAAACGTGCCTCAGTCGTAAAAAAACACCACGTCCCGCGCATCCTATCCGTTCTGCGCCGCGTCCCCCAAATCTCCACTGGGTCATCAACCATGTTCGCCTGATAATCAGGCAACAAACATGGCACTCCCTCAGCGTTATCGGTAGACCACGCCGTAACAGGTTTATCGACCACCGTCATGGGTTTCCCCTCAGCGCATTTTTTAGAACAAAAAATCTGCCACTCCACTATCCGCCGTTGGCAATTTTCACCCTGACACTTGTGAGTTTTACTGGACATAACATTAAGCATAGTTGTACTCCTTAAAAAATATCTCTATAAAAGGTTGGGGGTTTAGTTCGAGCCTCTCCGGAGGTACTGAGTAAAACCCCAACTTTTCAAGGGGAAAGGTGTAAAACAGTTTCGCTGAAGTTGGCGAAACTGTTATTTTTTGTATCGTTTGTTTTAGTATCGCCCGCTTTGTTTCAATTTCTTCTTCTAATAAAGAAGATTTCATTTCTTGAATTAAATATTTGATAACGGGCGGACTAATTTTTAATTGAGTACGGTCTAACATCGCCGTAAATGATTTCAAATCCAACTCAATTACGGAACATTCCTGTTCTCTTTCAGTCAATCTTTTTTGAAGGGCTGGCGTTGCGCCATGCACCTCAACCATGTCCATGATTTTTTCAATGGCCTTATTCAAGACACTTAAATCTGAATTTAAGTGTTTAATTTTTTGCTCAATGTCACTGGTGCTAGAAATCTTAGCTTCTATTTGCCCAATTAACCCAAGTACGAAATCGTCAGATAATAAAATATCTAACACTGTATTGACCACCGAGTTTTCCAATTCATCAGCTCTAATTTTTTGATTAGTACATTTTGATTTTTTGGCACAACGATAATAACGAAATTTATGGGAAGCGTCATGGCGGTCTGCAATGCTATCACCATGCATTTTGCCATGACAAAATTCACATTCACACAGACCAGATAAAACATACGGGCCATGTCCAGATTTTGGATGCGCCGCAGGGAACGATTGGCCTTTTTTCACCTGTGGGAAATTGTACAGTTGGGCGGCTTCCCATGTGGCTAGGTCAATCATGGCGGGGACAAAATTCCCATATAACGTGCCTGAACGGTAATAATTTCCAATATAAATAGGATTGCGGAAAAAAGTATTATAAGAATGGTTGGCATTAAATAAACCACAAGCAATATTAATATCTGTATAACTCCGACCCTTAGACCTCATTTCCCAAGCCAAAATGCCTTTATCCCACAACTGAGGGTCTGGCACCCAACGCTGGACAATGCGGGGACGGCCATTATTTTTGAATGTACCTATATTGTAGGGCGCACCCGTATAACATTTTGGCGGGATGCCAGGGGCTAATCCCAAAAAATTTCCATCAGGGCCGCGCATGGCGGTCATGTCATCAAGTCCACGTTTGACATTTCTCGCAATGCGCTCACTCTCAAGCTGTGAAACGCTTTCAAAAAACACTTCAAACACATCACCCATGGGGCCTTCGGGGATGTTATCAACGGCAGAAAAAACGGTGTAGCCCTTTCGCCTTAAGATAGTTTTATAATAGCGGCTATCTTGCGTATTACGCCCAAAACGGGAAATATCGTAATATAGCGCACCGTCTACAATGGGCTTTTTGGGACTCATGAGATAATCAATCATGCGCTCAAATTCATTGCGACCTTTGGTGGAGCGTCCACTCACCGCGCCATCCTCAAAAAATTCCTCAATTTTTAGCTTGTGAAACTGGCAATAGGCAATTAAATACGCCTTTTGGCTAGAGGTGGCTAATTCTTGTTGATTTTCGCCGCCACTGTCGCGCAGATAAACGACCACACGAGAAAAGGGCGGCAAGGCACAAGGCGAAAAAATATTATTCATGGCTGACTAACTCCAACGCTGTTTTTGTGGGATATTTTATCTTAGGTTCAGGATTATTGCTAATTTGCCATGTTTCCAATTGGCCGCGCAAATAAACCACGCCGTCAATGACGACAAAGGGCGAATTTTCAACATTAAGCTGACTTTCTAACTTGGCTTGAAAATAGCCAATTAAGTCAGCCGCCATCTTCTGACGAATTTTCTGTATCGTGGTGGTAGTTGGGTTTGCGGCAACGGCAGTAATCATCATTGTATTTCTTTTTTTTACATCATCTGACACAAGCAATTATGTCAGATGATGTAAAAATTTTCCTTATTTGACACACTCAACGCTTTAGAGTAAAATTGTGCTTCCTTTTTAGCTTGTGCTTCACAATTATTTCCCCTGAAAGTGGTCGCCCTTAAGCGGCCACTTTTGCGTTTACGCTATAAATCCTTCGTGTCAAGTCACTCAATTCGCTCCAGTGGCTCAACTCACGCTCTGGCAACTCCACGTATCGCCCCACGCAAAACTCCACAAATTCGCGCTCATCGCCAAAACTCAACAATTCGTCACCCTGAAATACTTGCCATTTCTGGCCTGTTTCACTTTCCTTAATCTGGCAATTATTAGGCAGTAGGCCGCCTTTCTCTTTGGGCGTAACCAAGCCTTTTGAAAATATCCAGTTGCCACATCTTACAGCAACCTCAACCGCCCAACGTTCAGGCGTTGAAATGTATAAATCTAACAAATTATCGTAGCCCAAGCCTTGCGCGCTTGGCATGGTAAAGCGCGGGTTTGTGCCAAATTCTGTGGGCTTATTTTTGGCCCTCGAATGACGCACCAAGCGATTTTGCTTCATTAAGCTATTTAATTTCACTGCCAACAGCGAAACATTGGGTAAATCCTCACCCAATTGCAAGGTATTAGGGTCGCGGCCAAATTTGGGGATACACACAATCTCCAAATCTCCGACCATAGGCTTGCTACGACTAATTGAGCCAGCCACAATGATTTTCTCACACACAGGCGATAATTCAGCCTTTATTTTTTCAGCAAGCGGCTGGGCTAACCCCAACGGCATCTTCTTTTCAATTTTGCTCATGACACATTTCCTCCAGCGAATTTCCAAATTCGTAAGTCTCTTTTAGAAAGACATAAATAGCATCATCTTCCTCAATGATAACTTCTATGTGTTTCTCAAAAAAAAGCATGAGATAGCCTTGTGCATATCGCCATAAAGAGCAACCTGCACTGGGTGTAAATACAGTAAAACTCTTTGCTTCTATTTGATAACTATTCCACCTAACGATGACAGGGCTAGGCCGCAGTACCAAGCTGTTGGTTTGCGTATTATTCAAGTGCCTTAGAAAATCTACCGACTTTCTCTTAAGTCGTTGTTGTTTGCTTAAAGCGTTTAGCTCATACATATTGTTTCATTTTCCTTTACGACACCTTTACAATCATTTGCCAAAATTATTCTTGTCATGTTGCTTGATAAAAAAGCCTTCTGCGCTACAGACGGCTTTTTTTTTGCTAAATTACGCTAACAAGCGCAACTAAAGGGCAATTGTTGAGTTGTAGTAATGTTACTTTCACGTTGTTGCAAAATTCCATCATAGGCCAAAATAAAGGCCAATTGGATGTCATATTGCGGCGAACTTGGTTGTAGTTGGCCTAACTCAGCCATGTGGACGGCTAACCGTTCCTTAAGTTCGCGGGTTGATAATTTGTTAGGCGGACATGGGTCATCATTGAATTGAAAATGCTTCAATATATGACTAACTGAGCGCGCCTTAGCTTGCGCTGATTGTGCAGAAAAACATCTTGTCTTATACTGCTTGTAGCTCATAAATTGTTCCTTTGTGGGCTGGTGTTTGGCGGAGTGTGTTATCTACACACTCCGCCAACTCGCTAATGAATTAAAGTTATGTTCTTACTGCACATAGTATAATGCAACTATGTTTTTTTGTCAACCTACGAAATCATGTTTAAGCCTAAATCTTGAGGGGCTTGGTAAAGAAACTCTACCCTAAAATCAGATGGGTTCATTGGGCGACCATTTATATCAGTCGTAGCCGCATCTAAGCTATTAAAGGGGCCATCGACCTCGTGGTAAGAATGTCCTGCAAAGCTATAATCTGAGGTACGATAATAACCAGCGTTAGGGAAAGCTAAACGAGTTGCTTGCAAGGCTTTATTGGCCTGCCCTATCGCTTTTTGCTTATCCTGCTCATATTCTTGCAACAATTGTTGCCTCTCATGTTGGGTTGTAGCTTCATCCAACATAAAATCAAGATGCTTTTTTAATTCAACTACTTGTGAAATGTACATCATAAATATTTCTCCTTTTTAACTTGCCACTAATTTGTTTTTTTACATGTAACCAATTTTACGAAAATCTAGCCCATCATGCCACAGGCTAATCCAATTATCGGTGTCCCGCCCAAGCAAGCCTAACACACGGCTATAAACTCTCTCGCCAACTTTTTCCAACAATGGCAAACAAGGCGAGTTCGTTCCCTTGTCAGTAAGCGGACAATTGGTGGTAAAATAAGTTCTTTGGCTCTTATCTTTTGCCCTGTCCCCTAACAACCCAATGTAAAAGCCTACAAGTTTGTTTCTAACCCATAGGGCTTTTTCATCGTCCAAATCTTCACTCCCCAAATCATCTATCAACAAAAATCGTTTTTTGTTGTAACGATTGATGAGGTCAGCCGCGCTAGAGCCTGAAACCAACGCGTCTTTCAAGCGTAGCTCATCCACAATCGCCCCACCGTTGGCCTCAACCAAAGCCGTGAGCAAAAATGTTTTGCCAGAGCCAAACTCGCCCGAAACCAACAACCCTTGCCCTGACAATTCATTAAGATGACTTTTCATTACACGGTGCTTAAATCGCCGCAAATCAAGTTTGGCCGCCGCGCTACTGTGCCAATTGGTATCAAATTCTTGCCAATTAGGGTGTTGTTCTAATTTATGTCGCAAAGCTAATGCGGCCTGCGCTTGTTCTTTGGCTCGCAAATCAGCCTGAATTTTAACACTTTCAGGGCAAGGGCATTTGCCCTCGTCAATAAATTCATCAAAATTCAAATTGGTGCGGCCATTGACCAAAATCATTTGGGGCGCATAAACCGTTTGGCAATAAGGGCATTGCCAGGTCATTTGGGTAATCGTTGCTTGCAAACGGTCAAACGCACTAGACCCATTTTTGCTTAAACGTGCCATTTCTCGTTCTACTTCTTGCGCTAATGTTAAATTCCCCATGATTTATCTCACTTTCCTAAGACGTTGGCATTATAAGTGTAACTACGAGTAACAATTGGAGACTTCTTGGCTGGCCTAGCTTGACCAGGACGTTTAGCGGCTGTCGTGCTAGACGCGGCCTTTTCTTTCACTTCCGTAACGGTAGTGTTAGCAGGTACGGGGCGGTCAGGGTCTAACATGCACGAAATCATAAAGCCTAACGGGTTGTGATAATTACTTTTGTTTAACTCTATTTCAATCTCGTGAAATTGAATACATTTTTTCACGTAATCCACAGGCAGTTTAGGCAAAACATCTAGCAATTTCTGACGAATAGGGCCTGGATTAAGCGGCAATTTATCCAACAACGCTTGTTTAGCGGCCATGTCAGGCGAGATGGGTGCGTCAGCTTGAGGGGGGGCGGCTGGCTCAACAACGGGCAGGCTTGCCACAATGGGCGCGGCGGGTTCTGTCGTTTCCTCTCGCCCTAAAGGTGTGGCTTGAATAATCACTAATGGCTCAATTTCGTTATCTTCTGCCACAATAGTTTCTAACAGGGGAGTTTGGCTAATCTCAAAGTTGCCCCAAGTCGTTGTCGTGGTAAATTCGTAATACCCGCAAATGTCATTTGTTGCGAAAAATGAATGTGTACCATCATCATCATCATCATGTTTTAAATCATGATTCATGCGGCCATTTTTGTCATTTTCTCGGAGGTCATTGTTGTCAGAAACGACATTTGTGGCAATTTCAGGCACATTTGCGACAGGATTGGCATGTGCTTGAGTGGGTATCTTAAGTTCCTTAATGACAATGAGCGTGGTCAGGTTTTGCTTCCAACGGTCTTTTAGCACAATTAGGCCAGCCTTGACCATTGCGGCTTTATGACGAGACAACGTTCTTTCGCTAATGCCAAGTTCTTTGGCAATGGTTTCATGGGAAGGATAAAGATAATTCTTATCGCGGGCAATGGATTTGAAATAAGCGTAAGTAACTATTTCGTTCCCATTAAGTCCTAATTTGCGGAGGGTGTTAATCATATCTGTTTGATAATTGTCTTTCTCATTACAGATATTTTCATCAATAACTTGTACGCGGTCTGCGAGGGGTTTGACATCAGAGGTTTTTTGAGCTATAATTTGAGCAATCATTATTACAAGTTCCTTTGTTTGTAAGTAAACTCGCTTTGGTGGAGCGAGATAAAATAGGGTTGATAAAAGTGTGAGGGATGGGCAACCAAATGTTGCCCATCTTTTTTTGTTGAATAACAGTTATTTTCTGTTCATTTCTCTTAAGGCTAATGTCGCTTTCACCAAATCGCCGTTTCCTAATTCAAGCATCTTTTTAACATGAGCTAAATTAGTTTCCCACAATTCGGGATTTCCAAGAGTCCATTGATTTGTTTTTTTGTAATACTGACTATTCATTAACCCTAATTCGGTTAGGTGTTTAATCGCCTTTTCGACTTTAGTGGGGGAAGATTTAATTTCTTTTGCCCATTGCTGTAACGTTAAGGTTATGTTTTGGCGTAATTCTTTATGTGTTTTTCTTTCAACAACTAGCCAAACAGCGCACTCAGTGGAGCAAGTCATTAAATCAAATACAATATGGGGTATAGGCGTAAAGTTTGCCTTTGGAGTTGTTACATGAGGCGCAGTGCTACTCACAGCTACCCACACTGCTAAGTCGTCAGGCTGGCGACATTTTTTCCATAGCTCATGCGGGACGCAAATAAAGTTATTGACTCCATGTTTCAATTCTTCGTTATAAAAGCGTTGGTTATTCATGTTTCTCCTTAAATTACAACTGGTTTCTTAGGCCAAGTTGCGCTAAAAAAACGGGTTACAGCGTCACCTTAACTTTCAGATTAGGTAATGTGCGTAAAAATCCCTTAAGAGTTTCATCACTGCTAAAAACGCCGCCAACGGCAGGGTTAAATCTGTAGGTCAAGAAATTGTCTACATGGGTTACTGCCCAGGATTTGACTTGAGCCACCAAATTGGCTTGTATCATGTCAATCAACCGTTGACAAAATTCTTCGTCAGGCGTATCCAATAACTTGTTCATCAGCGCGGTAGCCTCAGCTTCGCGCTGGTTTATTAATTGCTGGTATTTGTTATCCATGGTTCTTTGGCCTCTTGACTAAGATTGTTGTAGGCATCTTCGTATAACTTCAATTGTTGTTTTAAGTTTGAAATGCGAGATGACCATTTCCAAGCGGCCATTTTTTCGGCTCGTTTCAAACATTTTTCTTTCGTCTCGAAACAATCTAACAGTTTCATGGGACGCGCATCTTGATAAATTTGAGGGACATGGCTAGTGATGATTATTTTTGCCCCCTTGAAATGGAACGTAAAAACCTTTGTTCCTTCTGCCCAAACTGTGTCATCTTCTAAGGTAATTGGATTTTGTCGCATGGTTTAATAGTTCAGTGGTTCACGGCTTATGTCCAAATCAGTAAATTGCGCCGTTGTTTTCTTAAAGAAGGCTTGCACCTTGCCTATTGGCCCGTTTCTGTGTTTTGCACAGATAACTTCCGCAATGTTAATAAACTCCGAGTCTTCGTTATAAACTTCATCACGGTAAATGAACAGCACCACGTCGCTATCTTGCTCAATAGAACCTGACTCTCTCAAATCTGACAGCATGGGACGTTTATCCGCGCGGCTTTCGAGGTTACGGGATAATTGGCTCAGGGCAATGACAGGGATATTGAGTTCACGCGCCAACAGTTTAATGTGGCGAGAAATCTGACTGATTTCTTGTTGGCGATTTTCGACTTTCCCGCCCATTTCCATGAGTTGGATATAATCTATCACAATCAAATCTAAGCCACGTTCTGCATGGAGGCGGCGCGCTTTTGAGCGCAAATCAAACGACGACATGATGGACGTATCTTCTATGAAGATGTTAGGATAACCTGACAATTTCGACATGGCTTTTGTCAGGGACGGCCATTGCTCATCGCTGACCTGTCCTGAGCTAATCTGCTGTAGATTAATTCCTGATTCAATCGACATAAAGCGTTGCGTGATTTGCTCATCACTCATCTCAAGGCTAAAAATTGCCACGTTATTGTTGAGGCGGGCCGCATTTAACACAATGGACAAAGCCAAGCTGGTTTTGCCCATTGACGGACGGCCACCAATCACAATCATGTCAGACTTTTTTAATCCGCCTAACAATTTATCAAGGTCAGTCAATCCAGTAGGGATACCAATAAACTGACCCTTAAATTTTTGTAAGTAATCAATTTTATCCATCAATTGGCTTACAAGGGTTGGCAAATCAATGACATCACGTCCTTTGCGGCGAGAAGTCACACCAAACAACAATTCCTCGGCCCTGTCAACCACCTCATCTATTTGGTTTTGGTCTTCATACGCCATGCGCGCAATTTTGCCAGCCACATCAATCAAGCGGCGCAGTAGCGCGGTGCGCTCAAGGATACGACCATAGAACTCCGCGTGGATGGAAGTGGGCGTGGCGTTAATCAAGCTGGTTAAGTGGGCGGGGCCGCCAATTTCATACAATTGATTACGGCGTTCTAACTCATCACTTAGCGTTACCAAATCTGACGGCTCACGCCGTTCATACAAATCACGAATGGCCTTAAAAATCCAGCCATTGCGCTCCACAAAGAAATCATTCTCATCAAGGAAAGTTGCGACGCGCATAATGGCATCGGAGTCAATCAGCAACGAACCAAGCAGGGCTTCTTCCGCGTCCACGTTATGAGGCTGTAAAGTGTCGGGGGTTGTTTGAAGAGAGTTTTTGGAATTAGCCATGACAGATGACTCCCATGACTAAATCATTTTGACAAAAGAACATCAGGGGATTAAAATTACAACTGACTTTCATTGTTTGTTTTTCTCCGAAATCAGCCCCAAGACGAAGCGGATTCATCTTGACGGGCTGATTTTATTTTAGCGGCTGACACAATTAATTGTGTCAAAAAGGGTAAAAAAATTAGGTCTTAATACGTTCCCAATTTTTTGGCAGGCCACACATTATGTATGGCAAGTCACATAATTGAGGATTTTCAAACGGCCCTTCATAGACCATCACGCGGTCACGGTTGGTTTTGAGTAGAGGGGGGCAACGATAAGGATAATTAGTCCCAAAATCTAGGCCATACCAAAGGTTGTCTTGCGTTTTGACTGACCATTGTAATAAATCGGCAGGTCGGTCAACTCCAAAGGGTAGGCCGTAAGTTTGCTTGAAAAAATTTATCATTGTTTCAACGCTAAAAAAGCCATCCAAGCGCGCTAATCTTTGTGCGCTGATTTCGTTCAAAGGTTGATTGTCCAAAAGAATCTGGCTATTGGCATGAATTTGAATAGCATGGTAATCAACCAATCTTTCATCACGTAACATCTCGCACCCTTTGGTTCTCTGGCCGCGATATAAGACCATGCGCTGACCAATGACAGGGTGCTGATAATAGTCGCCATGTTTACGTTGCTGACGAATGGTGGTGCGCTTAATACCCTCGGCCACCAATGGGGCAAATTGCGCTTTGAAGTTAAAAGCTGGCATTTATTTCTCCAAATTTGGACAGAATTAATTTTATTAACATTACAACATCATTTTGATTTCTCAAGTGAATGGGTTACGGGTGTGACCCATTCACTTGAGAACTTTGACTAAAACGATAATATCACATAAAAACATAATTGTCAAGAGGCGCAACCTTAAAGTTTATTAAGCCGCAAAGAACTCGTAAGTATTGCGCTGATTGGTCAACACATACGGGACATTGTTCCAATCAGGGATAGGTTTCGTAACATTCAAATGTTGCTTAAAATCAAGGTGTAGTTGCAGGGGGTTGGGTTGCGCCACTGCCAACAGGCACACATTCAATGACGGGCCATGAATTGCCACATCTTTGGCATAGTTCAGAAAGTCGGTGCGGGGACTGTGAGCCAGCGCACCTTTGCCATTGGGGATGGCTTGATGGTAGGCATAAAAATCATCAATCGCCACAACCAAGCGGGGAAACATCGGAGTGCCATGATTTCGCTTGTAGATGTAGTTGCGCGCCTCACTCAGCGCGCCCATCGCGTCCCAATAATGAGATGTTACACCAAAACGGTGCAAATTGGGTAAATGTTTAAGGAAGGCCAAACTTTCGCCAATCAGTAACAATTCGGTATCTGGTTGGGCTGACCATGCTTTGATGATGGTTCGAGCCAGTTCGCTCTTGCCACTGCGTTGCTCGCCTGTAATGAGGAGGCTTTGAGTAAAATCAATTTCGCTTAATAGGGGTTGTATCATTATGTAATTAAATACAGGGTCGCGCTCATTGAGCGTGACCCTGTATGTATCATTATGTAATTAAATACAGGGTCGCGCTCATTGAGCGTGACCCTGTATGGTTTAGTGAGCTAAAACGCCATTTGTGAACGGCGTGGGAGATTGGTGTTTTTTGAGTAATTCACCCGCGACCCAACGTGCCGCGTTTTCGTTGACGGCGGAATTTTCTTCTCGCAATTGAGCCGCAATTTTACGCCCTGATAATTCGTGGATAGGTTTGCCATCTGAAAGCCATGCTTCAATGATTGCTTGGCAACCAACTTGCATTTGCTTCACGCCTTCAAGTTGGTTATCAGAGGCTTGATTAGCCTGATTTTCAGTAATTTTCACCTGATTATCGCCTAAATCAGCCTTTTGAGGCTCAAAAGTAGGGGAGGGAAGGCCATGCGGCTTGGGCAAAAGAAACATTAGCCATGACATGGCCCAATATTTTAAGTCGTCAGGACAGCCATACCAAATGACCCAAATCATCATCGGCCAAGGAGATTGTGCTATCATGGCCGTTACCATAAATATCAATCCTACGGCTATCATTTCTAATGCCAAAGCAGTCATGAGTTAACTCCTCTCTTTCGATTCTTGCATTAGGATAGCACTTCCAATAAGTTTGAAAGAAATCCAAACGCAAAAAAGATATAATCCGCCAAGCGCGGGGGTAATGAGGGAAAAAAGTAGGGCGGTTATCCATTGCGTCCATGATGACATTGGACCCAATGTTGTAAAGTAGCCTATTGCTAATAGATTATTGATAACAGGGTAGGCGAGAAACGAGATAATAACCCATGAAGCGGCAATCACTGCGTCAAATACAACATGGCGTAACCGCGCCATCCAAGAAAGGGTGTAAAGAATGACTAAGGGCAATAGGCCAAACATGCCTTCTTGCGTTGGCATTAAGATAATGCGATTAAAAAGGGGTAAGGCGAGGAAAGAAATCGCAATCATTGCAACGGCTGAGAAAACTTTTTGGTCTTGATACAAATACTTGCTCACACTTCCTGCCTCCCCTGCCATTTGAAACGGGCTAACATAGCGTTCAATTGCTGTCGGTGCTGTTATGTCTCTATCTTTTAAATATTCCTGCATGAACAGATTGCGTTCTAGTCCGCTTCGGGTGCGTTCTTGAACAGATGTTCCCATTGGGTTTGCCATAAGGTTGTTTTAGTTGTCTATAGCAACACAAATGATTATAATAATCAGTGGCATTGTTATACACATAATTTGCTGAAAAGTGTTGTTGTTAGGTTAAGGATATACCGCCGCGTCGTATGCTGACACGGCGGTTTTTCTTTGAAGTTAAGGTAAAACGTAGATATTTCCTACTGACCGCTTAATCGCGCCCATGAGTTCCATCATCATTAAATGTGCGCTGACTTTATGAGTGGGGAAGCCAGACTCTCGAATGAGGTCATCCATTTGCGCTCGGCCATAATGTTTCAGGTGAGCTAAAACAGATTGTTCTATTCTTTCTTCATCGGTTTGAGTGACTTTTGCCGCTTGATTTTGTGATAGCTCATACAAAAATTGTATGGCTTCCATTGGCTTCATTTTCTTAAATCTATCAAACAATATCACCATGTTAGGCGAAGCATCAGGTGGTAAGGTTATTCGCACCTTAGTCGTTTCACCGAGTTTTCTGCGTCCCATCTTATCTCCAATTATATTTGTACAAATAGCGAGTTTAGAGCGATTTTCTCGTCGATATTTGTACAAATATCAACTTGGCATGAAATCTGCCAGCATGTCTTCAAAATCGTCTTCGTTTTCGTCATCAATTAATTCCTGTTCAATTTTGGTGACTTGGCCCTGGTATAATTTATACAAAAATTGCATTGCGTCCATGGGTTTTTTCCCTTTCAATTTTTTGAATAATTCAACCATATCAGGGGGAGCGTCAGGGGGCAAGGTTATTCTTAGAGCAGTTGTCTCACCGAGTTTTCTGCGTCCCATTTCTCGCCTTCGTCTTATAATGAGACACCAAAGCGTTTAACATTCCTTGCACCACCGCGAGGTTGGGTTCGGGGGGAAAATAAACATGGCCTGGGCGAGGAAACTCCGCCAACATGCGCTCACGAATGTAGTAGGCAATGCCACCAACGACTAAAATTTTACAACGTGACGCTTGCTCACGAATAAGCGGCAAAATCACATCAAACACTTGCGCCCGATATGCTTGCACTTGCTGTTCTACCAAAAGTCTCACGTCAACCGCGTCGCCAAAAACAGAGGTCATGACGGGTTTGCCGTCCACGTAGGCGCGCATGAGGCGTTCTGTTTCGAGTAGAGAAACTTCGACATTAAGGGCGGCCTCCAACGTGGTTTGTAATTCTTCGCCTGCCCGATTTAACCCAATTGGTTTTCCCAAGCACAGGGTTTGGTTGATTTGCTTATCTTTTGCGCCATAAGTGTCCAGGGTGCTACCGCCGCCATCCAAAACCAACAATTCATTTTCCATTGCAAACGGACTATCTGCTAGGGATTGTCCAAATGGATTGCGATTGAGTGAAAAGAGCGCACAAAGCGGCTGGGTCAGGTTGGCATACACATCTTCAACCATTACGGAGTGTGAAACTCCATTCACGGTAAATTTATGCGCGCCCATCAATCTTTTAGTTACACCATTGATGTACATGCTTTGGCGCGTCTTGCCAGGGTCATTCAGGAAAAAGCTAATCGGAAAAGCCGTTCCAATGGATAATCGTTCATTTTCATGGCCTAACCCTAATTTTGACAGCGCGTGATAGAAATTGACCAATAATTCGTCACCTTCTAAAAAGCGGCTTGCGTCTTGTCGCTTGGTAAATCGTTTGGTAAAAATATCCACATTTGGCCCAGCCAGATAACGTTTTTCCCCTAACGTGATTTGGTCGGGTTTATTTTTACCATTTGAGCCATTCATTTCTAGCCGCATCTCGGCGTGTCCCCAACCTACCAAGCTAGAATTAGTCACTGTTGGGTAACTAGACCCTTGTTCTACGCCTAAATCTTCATCCCACTCGCGAGCAGTGGCATTAGTTTCGGCATGTCCAAAATCAACTGCAACAACTATTTTCTTGTTTCCCATAAATTCCTTTTTAGCTAAAATGTTCTTTTGTGTTTGGATGCAAAAAATAAAGCCATTTGATAAAAACATAACTGGCAAATTGCCAAAATTTATCAGATGGGGTACAATGTTAAGGTGTTCTAGCGGCGCGAGAACGCATTTCACTGATAACGGGTGCGAGGTCTTCTCCCTTTCGTTGACATGCAATCGCTAGTTGAGTTAATTCATTTACCTCTGCTGTTTGATTCATGTACAAGCGTAATGCTTCTTGAGTAGTACGAGATTTATTGCTTCCCGTAACACTAACCAATGTTTCAAGTTGGTCTTGTAAATCAAAGGGGAGATTAACATAAACTCCCGAAGAACCAACCGTTGTTACTTTTCGTCTAGTCATAACTACCTCCTGATAATAATAATTTAAGTATTCTTGTCAGCATTATACCAAAAGGAGATACAAAATGTCAAATATCAAACCCGAACATGCAAAAATTATAAATTGGGTCAAAGAGAGAATGAAAGAAAAGGGGCTAACCAAAAAAGAAATGGTTATCCCTGGCGGTATCCATTATCAAACCTTGGCCGCCACCATGAGAGGGCATATCGAGCCTGGTACTAAGTTTTACACCACCATTGCAACTATTTTTAATGTGCCGCTCGAAGAGATTATGCAAATTGCGGGGCAAAAACCAGTATTGATAACGGAAACGGGCAAATTTTATGACCCTGACGCGGGGATAGATGATTTTGTGGACTGGATAAAAATTAAAATGAATCGCTTGGGCATTGACAGTGCAGATGCGTTTTTTATAAAGAGTGATGGACGGCTGTCGCGCCAAGCCATGTCGGGCTTGCTTAATCGTAAGATAAACGCAGGCGTAAAAACCTGCATTGGCATTTCGTATGTCTTAGATATTCCTTTAGATTATGTCCGTAAAAAAGCGGGTCATCCTACGCCTGGTATGCCCGTTCCAAAAGATTTGAATCCCATTATCGCAAAAATGAACCGTTTGCGCCCATCGGACATCGCCATGGTGGAGCAGTTTATAGACCGTTTTTTAGGTGCTTGAAAAAATTATTTCTGTCAATCAGGGTCAGAAAAAAGTCGTCAGTTATTCAGACGACTTTTTTTATGGGTTATGGCGAACTACGCGCCGCGTAACATTAATATCATCTGGTACATTTTGGCAAAAGCAACTTGTTTGTCATATTCCTGAGAACTTGGGCTGAGTTGGCTTAGTTCATGCACATGCACGGTCAACCGTGCGTTTAGCTCGGCAATCGGTAAATCGTCGGGGGCGCAACTGTCGCCAGAAAACCATAAATTGTCGAGTATCACTGAGTTTGACGGACTAATTGCCGTAAAGAGATGTTGCTTGGCTGGTACTTTTTTGCTAAGATGTGTAATGCTCATAGTTGATTTCTCCGTTATGAGTGGTTAGTTTTGGCAGAGTGTAATACTCTTACACTCTGCCAGATTAAAAATTGGTTAGAGGAAATTAGCACTCATTGTAAAGCCAAAATGTTCTTTTGTCAAGAGGTAGGTTAAGGCTACATGGAGAGAGCGAGTAACTATCAGCAGGAGGAAATTAAAGCGAGTTTAAAAGGTAGTCCCATTATTGTTTTTTGTCAAAAATCAGCCCATGAAAAACGCAAATTTGTAATATGGGTGACAAAGGCAAGCGATAGGCCAAAAATGGCCTGTTATTTTTAGGCTGTAAGACAAGAATAATTTTGTCTTTTTAAGTAAAAGTTTTATACTACTAAATGGTAATATTTTATCTATTCGCCCTGGGGAGGGCGAGCAACTAAAAAGGAAAAAACATCATGTCAAACCAAAACCAAAACCAAAACCAAAACCAAAACCAAGAGTTCGTCATTCGCTTTAACAAAACCACGCTTATCGGCGTTGGGCTAATCATGGTGTTGTTTACCGTAATCATTATGGCAATGGTTGGCACATTTGCATACATGGCAAAGCCCATCGTCATTTCGCCCACCACCATCGCGCCTCAGCCCGCTCCCGCGAGTGGCGATATTACGGCGGGTAACAATGAGCCAACGCTAGTTTTTCCAACGGCGATTATTAACGGGGCTACTCCACCGCCTGAGTGGGGTTTTCAACCAGGTCAGGCCACAACTGAACGGGTAGAATTATCGCCTGACCAAATTGAAACGCTAGAAGCGGAAATGACGGCGATTATCCAAAAAATTCAACAATCTACGCCGCAACCAACGGCGACTTATAAGCCTTATGAGGCAACTGCGGAGACGGGGAGTGGCAAAATTGACCGATGGGAGGCAATGCAAGCACAGCAAGCACTTGAGTATGCTGAGGCCATGAAAAAAAATGAATGTGTCGCCTCTCAAGTAGCTAAAGATACATTCACTTGTCCTAATGCGCTTTTGCCAAACGGCTCGCCTGATTTTTGTATTTTGTGCCATGTGTCGGGAGACGGTTGTCCTGATGATGGTGTTTATTATTATTGCTTAAATACGCAAGTAAAGGTTGATAAATGACCTCACGTTTTCTTTGGATAACTCTGTTATTAACATTCATACTTTTTTTCGCCCCCGTACAATCCACGTCCGCGCAATTTGGATGGGAGATAACAGGGCAAGAAACGTTCACTACCTGTGAACCTGACCCTGAAACTGGCTGGAGCAATGGGGGACCATTTGAGCCTCTACCGCTAACGATTGCGTTAGGAACGGTAATAGACACATTCATGTTTCTTTGTCCGCAATGTGGTGTTACTAAAGTTGTGGGGGGGGAATTTATTTCGATTACTTCTCACGCCTTAGCGCGATGGTGGTCATGGTTAGCGCGGAAATTTGGTTACACCGTACTTGACAAATCCATAACGCTTTATTTTCCTACTGAGATATTGAATTATATTTACATATATGTTCATATAAACAATAGCTTGAGCGAAAGTCATGGTGGTGGAGATGATTGTTCTACCATTCTTTCTGCCACCTCAGGCGGCTGGCCTCTCTGGTCGCCTGGAGTTCCATTTAATAATTATGTTGTTAAAACCACTAAAATCGAAATGCGACATTATTTCAAATTATGGGAAGGCTTTGTTGCCATGCCCCTTTCGTCTGCACCCAACGGTTATTATCAACTTTGTGGGAAATTAGATAATGGTGCTGAACATTGTGGTTCTAAAATACCATATCCAGGGAGTGCAGGCGATTGGGTAGAAATAATAGATTTTATAAATGCGCCCACTGGCCGTCATTTCGTCAGTGGCTATTTATTTTATATGTCCATGTGGTCAACGTATCATGATGACATCACCATTCAAGGCTTAGGCCAACAACCAACGCCCACAACTACGCCAACCTTAACGCCATTGCCAACGGCCACCAACTGCGCCGCGCCTGTGGCTACGGTGTGCGCGGCTAACCAGAACGTAGATGAACTCGTGTGGACGGGTTCTCAGCCTATTAATATCACACTAGGCGATGCGTATGTCCCTGTAAATTTTGTTTGGCATTCTGGGGAGAAATTGCAATCCGTTACATGGTCGCAAAATATAAATTCGTGTGGACCCTATGCCGTACCTAATCCACCCAATCCTGCTGTAGGAACTACCGTAACTAAGTTACGGATGTATTGTGCATCGGGATATTATGGTGGCGCGCGCAGTGCTGTAATAACTGGCGTAACTTTTAGATACAAGGCTAATGCCTGTACTACACCTCAGCCCGTTTGTGGGGCCACCGCCACCAACACGCTTGTTCCCACATGGACACCTACAGGCACTCGCACACCAACAGGCACCGCCACCCGTACCAGCGTTCCATCTAGCCCACAGCCCCCTCGTGGCTCGGCCACCGTTCCGCCAAGCCCAACCGTTACGCCCACAGGCACCCGAACCCCAACCGTTAAGCCTTCGCCAACATTGCGTAATACGCCAGTCCCTGGTACTCCTGCCGCAGGGTGTATAGATTGTTGCGATGAAATTGTGGCGCGTCTCGACAGGATTAGGGAGCGCATAGAGCTAACCAACACCAAACTTGAAGACATCAAACAAATATTAATTGACAGCAAACAATTGTTGCAAGACATTTTAGACGAATTAAAGAAAACCGATACGCCAACACCTATTCCAACCTCAACCGAAACGCCTACACGTACCGAAACGCCAACTCATACGTCAACGCCAACCAACACATCAACGCCAACCAACACATCAACGCCAACCAACACGTCAACACCAACCAACACCTCAACACCAACCAATAGCCCTAGCGCAACCAACACAGGAACGCTCACAGGAACGCCTAGCCCTACGCGTACCGAGACTCCGACTCGAACCTCAACGCCCACCCGCACCGAAACGCCAACCCACACGCCAAGCCATACGCCAACATCAACGCCAACCATCACGCCCACACCAACAGCCACCCGTCCCGCCTATGTAGCATTTTCTTACAATTGTTATTCTCCCAATGGCGGCCAGGCCAAAGCCATAGATGAGGATTTAAACACCTTTTTTGG
>JFJP01038489.1_pt1 | contig 26624 bp, 23 predicted proteins | sample 431651 | NCBI WGS metagenome assembly JFJP01 (sample SAMN02602958, study PRJNA72255) | Microbial mat metagenome, whole genome shotgun sequencing project. | biome: fresh water; feature: sink hole; material: water; isolation source: purple microbial (photo- and chemosynthetic) mats found in...
ATTCCTAATCCTTCCAAGCTAGTTGTTTGTCGGCTTTTTTCAAAACCTCTACTCCTCCAATTTTTTGTACCCAAAGGGCAATACTTTCGAGAGAAGAATCAATATTTATTTGTTCTTTGTAGCCGAGTTCTGTTTTTATTTTTGAAATATCGAGCACCATATCTTGAGTAAACGCTCTGATGAGTAGTTTTGTTATTCCGCCCAATTTTAAAAATGCCATTATCCGAAGCAAAGCAATAGGAATCGATTTTTCGTTTAGCTTTTTGCCATAAAAAGCTGAAGTGAATTTCCGCATTACATCTATAAGCAAATAAACGGTTTCGTCAGAAATATTGTAAATATTTATTCCTTTTCGTTCCGAAAGCAGACATAACTCTATGGCGTGTGCTATATTTTTGAAATGAGTCATCGAAATGTTTACCTGCAAACTTCCAGGCAGTTGAAGCGTTTCGTTTTTAACAAGTTTCAATAATCGTGGCAAAATAAGCTTGTCGCCTTCGCCATAAAAAGCGCGTGCTCTGAGAATGAAACAGGCTTCGTGCTGGGTGGTTTGCATTAGTTTTTCTTCGGCTAGTAGTTTCGATTTGCCATAGTCAGAAAGCTCATTGTTGTTTTGTTTTCCGGCAATTTCTTCCTTTATGGGTTCGTGGGAAGGCAAATAAACCGACGACGAGGAAATGTGTATAAAGCGTTTGTAGTTTTTTGTAGCTTCGGCTATGTGCTTGGTTCCTTCTACGTTAGGTAAATAAAGGTCGCGCAAAAGAGACTTATCGTCAGACAAAGCAGCTGTATGAATGCAAGCATCGGCAAAGGGCAAATTGAGAGGATTTTCAATGTCTGCCTGAATGTAAGTTGCGTATTTCAAAAGTTCTTCGGGTGGTTTTGCTATGCGCCCGCTTGCAATTATTTCGTGTCCTAAATTGGCAAAATGACGTGTAAGATAAGCACCTAGCGAACCCGTTGCGCCTGTAATGAGTATTTTCATAAATTTGTATTTTTTTTACAAAATTACAAAACCCTTTTCTCTTTTCCAAATCAAAGGAAAGTATTAGGAATGAATGTAGCCAAAGTAAAGGGATAATAATGAATTTGTTTATCCGCTAAGCCGCTCGGAGTGGCTTAGCGGATTTAGCTTTGGCTACCTTGTTTCAAATTCGTTACAAGCTGCCAATGTTCACAACTTTAGGCGTTTTAATGGTTGCATGACCTTCGGGCACCATAATTGAAATAGGCGCAGGCATACCTAAGTCGCTCGACTTTTTATCAATCCATATTTTATACACAACGCCTTTTATTGCAGTTGCACCATAACCTTGTCCGTTTGATTCGGCTTTATTTACACGTGTTATTTTAATGGGATATGCATAATGTTGCAAATCGTCGAAGTCTTTTTTCAAGCTAAATTCCTTTTTGCCTCTACTCAAATCGCTACCATCGGTGTTAATTAAGCTTCCGCCAGCAATGGCAACAAATTTTTCGGCAACAATATCTAAATTGGGGCTTCTCAATATTTCGATGTATTGTTGGAGTACTTTTTCTACACTCGAAGGCAACTCAGAAATAGGAATATCCGATTCTGTTGATTGTGAGAAACTTGTAGTACTAAAAAGTATAAATGCTATATATAAACTAATAACTTTAAATCGTTTCATGATTTTATGGCTTTATGCGTTAATACTTATAATTGTTTGAGCTATATTTATTAATTATAGTTTCAATACTTCGTTAATTTTTTTCTAATGAATTAAATAACAGAACTTTGCCAAAGTTTACTTATTTTGATTATTATGCAGATAATTAATTATTTAGCAATTTACAAACTGCAACTTGGCAAAGTTTAACGAACTATTAAGTTTATAAACAAACTCTAACTAACTCTTAACGAAAGATAATTTAAAAAGTTTTATTTTAGTATTTTATTTTAAAAAAAATTGTAAATATTAAAATCTTGTGGTATTAAGTAATTGAAATATAAGTCGATGAAAATGTTAATTTTTTTGGTGCAACTAAGAATATAAATTTTATTTATCTTTGCAAAAATGAAATAACCCTCAAAAAAACCATAAAAATGCCATTTGATAGAGATTTATCAGAAGAATTTGTATTTATAGCCTCCCGAAGTAGCGGCGCAGGAGGACAAAACGTAAACAAGGTAAGTACAAAAGTAGAATTGAGATTCGACATCGAAAACTCAAACATACTTTCAATCGACGAAAAAAATGTTTTGAAAGAAAAATTAGCCAACAAAATAAGCAAAGAAGGCATACTGCAAATAGTTTCGCAAGCCGAGCGTAGCCAGTTGCTCAACAAAGAACGTTGCATAGCCAAATTTTATGCTTTGCTCGAAAAATCACTCTTCAAGCCAAAAAAAAGAATTGCAGTAAAACCTACTCGTGCCATGCGCGAAAAACGATTAGAAGAAAAACGTTTACGCTCTGAAACCAAAAACCAACGTAGTTCAAAAATTAAGACAGAAGAATGAAAAACGCACAATTTATGATTAAAATATAGAGAACGTTGCATCGTTTTACTTTTTTTAGAATTTAGGACGCTAACAAGTTATGCTGTCAAAAACATTATTTAGATTGAAAATAAATAAAAGCAAAGATTTGTTAAATAATAAAAAATAGCGTAAATTAACATTTTATTTTTAGGCGCTCATTTATATTCGTTTATAAAAAAGCATTATTTAATATAAAAAAATAACAAAGAAATATAGCAAATGGAAGCATTACCCAAAGTTCTGATAATTGACGATGAAAAAGCTATCAGGCGAGCTTTGAAAGACATTTTGGAATATGAAAAATTCAGTGTTGATTTAGCCGACGACGGAATTAGTGGTGTGGAATTGGTTAAAACAAATACCTACGACATTATTCTGTGCGATATAAAAATGCCTGATATGGACGGTATTGAGGTACTCGAAGCCATTCAGGAAATGAACTGCGACACACCTATAATTATGATTTCGGGGCATGGAACGGTCGAAACTGCCGTAGAAGCTATTAAAAAAGGCGCTTTCGACTTTATAGAGAAACCCTTAGACCTAAATCGCTTACTGATAACAATTCGTAATGCGCTAGACAAAGCCAACTTGATAAGCGAAACCAAAGTGCTGAAACGCAAAGTAAGCAAAATGTTTGATATGGTGGGCGAATCGGAAGGAATGAGACTAGTAAAAGCAATGATAGACAAGGTTGCACCTACCGATGCACGAGTGCTTATTACGGGCGAAAATGGAACTGGCAAAGAGCTGGTAGCTCGTTGGTTGCACGAAAAAAGCGACCGCAATTTACAACCTTTTATTGAAGTAAACTGCGCTGCTATTCCTTCCGAACTTATCGAAAGCGAACTTTTTGGGCACGAAAAAGGCGCTTTCACCTCTGCACATAAACTTAGGAAAGGAAAATTTGAACAAGCAGACGGTGGCACCCTTTTTCTGGACGAAATTGGCGACATGAGCCTTTCGGCACAAGCAAAAGTATTGCGTGCTTTGCAAGAAAATACCATTTCGCGTGTAGGTTCTGAAAAATCGATTCGTGTGAATGTGAGAGTATTAGCTGCAACCAACAAAAATTTGAGAGAGGAGATAGATTTAAAAAACTTTAGAGAAGATTTATACCACAGATTGAGCGTAATTGTAATTAAAGTACCTTCGCTTAAAGAGCGCAAAGATGATATTCCTTTGCTTGCCGATTATTTTAATAAACTTATTTGCTCCGAGCACGGTATTCCTACTAAAAAGATAGTAGAATCGGCTATTGATGAGCTAAAAAAAATGAATTGGACAGGAAATATTCGCGAATTTAGAAATGTATTGGAACGTTTAATTATTTTGTGCGAAAAAGAAATTAAAGGCGAAGATGTCAAAATTTATGCGCAGCCCATAGGCTAACTATTAAGCACTTGTACTATTTAATTTTTGAGCAAAACCGTTGTTACTTTTAAGTGCTTAGTAAAACAAGTGTATAATTTAGAGTCTGTTTGTAAAGTCATAAGTAATTAGTTGTTAAGTAAAAGTTTAAAATTAATTTATATTTATAGCTCACCATAAATCTTTTTTTCTTTGTGTTTTTTTTTGCTAACCAGATAATTAGAACCACAAAGTACACAAAGAATAATCACAAAGAACACAAAGCTAAAGTATAAACTAATTTAAAGAGACTTACTTACCATAAATGCCATAACTAATTATAAAAATGGACTTTATCAACAGACTTTATTTTTTCTTTTCTGTAAATAATGGGCTATGGATTGGGTTTTTATTGTATTTTGTAGAATGAACATGCATTGAGCTGGTTGCCGTAGTTTCATTTGGCTTTCGCTTGCCTACTACGAAGGATAAAAACTAACACCCACCTATCGGGTTTCTTAACTAAAACGACTTTGATTATTAATTGGTGAATTGAGTCTAAAGACTCAGGTTATTCGTAAAATAGCCATCAGACCGCTTTTTAGACTAAACTCATTGATAATTGTTTTCATTTCTCATTTTTCATTTCTTATTTTTCACTTTTTAAATAAATATTTCACATAAAAATAAATTATAGCTAAAAAAATGGGGTGTATTTGTAAAATTTAGGTTAAATTTGAGAATTAACCCTAAAAAAATTTTATTTATCGAAAAATTAACTATATTTTTGTCGAGTAAATGAAAAACAACCCCTTTTCAAAAAAAAACATTAAAACAAAAAATCATGGGACAATTAAGGTTTAAAGCACTCGAAGATTTATTATCAAACTCGCGCGAACTATTGCATTTTGATTTTACAACTCAAAAAGCATCGCAATACTATGGCGAAAACGTATTCGACATCTCTACTATGCAAAAATATGTTTCTAAAGAAGCCTATAAAAGTGTACTAGAATCGATAGAAAAAGGAATAAAAATAGACCGCCGCATGGCTGACCAAGTTGCTGCGGGCATGAAAGCTTGGGCAATGGAACGTGGTGCAACTCACTATACTCACTGGTTTCAGCCACTTACCGGAAATACTGCCGAAAAGCACGATGCTTTCCTTCACATCGACAGCCAAGGAAAACCCTTTGAAAACTTCGACGGAAAATTACTTGTACAGCAAGAACCCGACGCTTCGAGCTTTCCTAGCGGTGGAATCAGAAATACATTCGAGGCGCGTGGTTACACGGCTTGGGATCCGTCGTCGCCCGCTTTTGTTATAGGCGATACTCTTTCTATTCCTACTATTTTCGTAGCTTACACCGGAGAAGCTTTGGACTACAAAACTCCTTTACTCAACTCTCTTACTGCCTTAAACAAAGCAGCTACTGAGGTTTGTCAATATTTTGATAAAAATGTAACCAAAGTGCACGCTAACTTAGGTTGGGAACAAGAATATTTCTTGATAGATGAAAGCCTCTGCCTTGCTCGCCCCGACATTTCGCTTACCGGACGTACTTTGATGGGACATGCCTCATCGAAAGACCAACAATTGGAAGACCACTATTTTGGTTCCATTCCAATTCGTGTAAAACGTTACATGCAAGAGCTTGAAATAGAAGCTCATAAATTAGGTATTCCTATCAAAACCCGACACAACGAGGTTGCTCCTAACCAATTTGAATTTGCTCCTATTTTTGAAGAAGCAAACTTGGCAGTTGACCACAACCAATTGATTATGGATTTGATGAAAACCATCGCAAGACGACACAAATTCCGTGTTCTTTTGCACGAAAAACCATTTAAAGGTGTAAACGGTTCAGGAAAACACAACAACTGGTCGATGGCTACCGATACAGGAGTAAATTTACTTTCGCCAGGCAAAAACCCAAAAAGCAATATGCAATTCCTTGCTTTCTTGGTAAATACAGTAAAAGCCGTTTACGATAACTCCGATTTGTTACGCGCAAGCATTGCTTCGGCTAGCAACTCGCACCGCTTGGGCGCAAACGAAGCTCCGCCGGCTATTGTTTCGGTTTTCTTGGGTCAATACTTAACCAAAATGCTTGCCGACCTTGAAGGAAGAGTAAGCGAAAAGAAAATGACTCCCGACGAAAAAACCGACCTTAAACTCGATATAGGTAAAATACCCGAAATTTTGCTCGACAATACCGACAGAAACCGTACTTCGCCTTTTGCCTTTACCGGAAACCGCTTTGAGTTCCGTGCAGTAGGTTCGGGAGCAAACTGCTCATCGCCTATGACGGCTCTTTGTACTGCGGTAGCCGACCAACTTGCTCAATTTAAAGTAGATGTAGATGCTTTGATTGAAAAAGGTGTGAAAAAAGATGAAGCTATTTTCCAAATAATAAAAAAATACAGCATTCACTCACGTGCAGTTCTTTTTGAAGGAAACAACTATTCCGACGAATGGGCACTCGAAGCCGAAAGACGTGGACTTAGCAACATCAAAAATGTGCCTTTGGCTTTAGATGCTTTGGTAAGCGAAAAAACAAGAAAACTTTTTGAACGCACCAAAGTACTTTCCAACAGAGAACTCGAAGCGCGTCATCATATTTTGCTCGATGATTATACATTGAAAATTCAAATCGAAGCCCGTGTGCTTGGCGATTTGTCGATGAACCACATTGTGCCAACAGGCGTGAAATACCAAACCGAACTGATTAACAATGTAAGAGGTTTGAAAGAATTATTCTCGCAAGAGGAATACGAAAGCTTAGCCAAAGGTCGTTTGGACGTAATTAGAGAAGTTTCGGCACACATTTCGTCTATCAAACTCAAAGTAAATGAGATGGTAGAAGCTCGCAAAGTTGCCAACAAATTGGAAAGCCCGCACGAAAAAGCCTTAGCTTACTCTAACACGGTTGCTCCATTCTTGGAAGAAATTCGTTACCACATCGACAAACTCGAATTAATAGTAGATGACGAAATGTGGCCTCTTCCAAAATACCGCGAAATGTTGTTCCTTAGATAGTTTTGTTGTATTCCGAAAATTCTTTACAATTATATAAAAAAAGCCAATGCTCTTATCAGCATTGGCTTTTTTATTTCGGTGCTTGGCTATTTTCTTTTTGTAGATGGGATTTAATGGGGCTCGATTGCTTTGTTGCTGTGAGGTGCGATTGCTGCTTGTGGCGAATTGATTGTTTTGGAATTGGGAAATGGCATTCTTTATATAGGTGGCTTGAAAGTTGGCTGTACCAATTGGCTCGTAAACATTGTTTTGAGTAGCCTAAACATTGTTTTTGGTAACTTTAATCTTGTTTTTGGGAGCGTAAAGATTGGTTTTGAGTAGCGTAAAAATTGTTTTTGGTAACTTTAATCTTGTTTTTGGGAGTGTAAAGGTTGGTTTTGAGTAGCGTAAAGGTTGGTTTTGATAGCGTAAACATTGTTTTCGGGAGCGTAAAGGTTGGTTTTGAGTAGCGTAAAGATTGGTTTTGGTAGCGTAAAGGTTGGTTTTGAGTTGCGTAAAGATTGGTTTTGATAGCGTAAACATTGTTTTGGGTAGCGTAAAGGTTGGTTTATAGCGTAAACATTGTTTTTGGGAGCGTAAAGGTTGGTTTTGAGTTGCGTAAAGATTGGTTTATATAGCGTAAACATTGTTTTGAGTAGCGTAAAGATTGGTTTATAGTGCGTAAACATTGTTTTTGGGAGCGTAAAGATTGGTTTTGAGTAACGTAAAGATTAATTTATAGAGCGTAAAGACACAGTTTATGGAGTACTCCCGTACAAACTTGCAAAATGCCTTAAATTTGCCTGTTTCCTTAACCCTAAATAATGGACTCAGCTACACTCAAATCCGCTCGATGTGCGCACCAATGGCATTCAGGCGAGCGTCGATATTTTCGTAGCCTCGGTCTATTTGCTCTATGTTGTGAATGATGCTTGTGCCTTTTGCCGAAAGTGCTGCGATAAGCAAAGCTACGCCGGCTCTAATGTCGGGCGAAGTCATAACGGTAGCACGCAGTTTGGCTTTGCGTTCTAACCCTATGATTGTAGCGCGGTGCGGGTCGCAAAGTATGATTTGTGCGCCCATGTCGATGAGTTTATCTACAAAAAACAAACGACTTTCAAACATTTTTTGGTGTATCAACACACTTCCCGCAGCTTGCGTGGCTACAACTAGCAGAATGCTTAGCAAATCGGGGCTAATGCCGGGCCAAGGCGCATCGGCTATGGTCATTATGGAGCCATCGATGAAAGTATCTACTTTGTAGATGTCTTGTTTTTTTACCAGAATATCGTCGTCAATGTGTTCTATTTCTACACCTAAGCGTTGAAAAGCAAGCGGTAACATGCCTAAATTTTCATACGAAACGTTTTTGATTAGCAACTGCGAATTGGTCATGGCAGCCAAACCAATGAAGCTTCCTATCTCAATCATGTCGGGCAATGCCGTAATTTCGCACCCTTTTAGATATTCTACGCCTTCTATGTACAAAAGGTTGGAACCAATGCCGCTAATTTTTGCGCCCATGAGGTTTAGCATCTTGCAAAGCTGCTGCACGTAAGGCTCGCAAGCTGCATTGTAAAGGGTTGTTGTGCCTTTTGCCATTACGGCAGCCATTATTATATTGGCGGTTCCGGTAACGGAGGCTTCGTCTAATAGGAGGTAAGTTCCTTTCAAGTTGCTTGCCTCTACTTCGTAAAATTTATGGTCGTCGGAGAAATTAAATTTTGCACCCAACTTTTCAAAACCTATAAAATGAGTGTCGAGCCTTCTTCTGCCTATTTTGTCGCCACCCGGAACCGGAATGTAGGCTTTCCCAAAGCGGCTAAGCAAAGGACCCAAAATGAGTATCGAACCACGCAAGGCGGCGGCTTGCTGCTTGTATTCTTGGGTTTGCAAAAATTCTATCCGTACTTCTTTTGCCTGAAAGCTATACGAATTTTTATCCAACTGAATTACTTCTACCCCCAAATTGCGATGCAAATCAATGAGTTTGTTCACATCTCTAATGTTGGGAATATTCCGAATTATTACCTTTTCGGGAGTAAGTAGTGCTGCATTGATGGTTTGCAATACTTCGTTTTTGGCTCCTTGCGGAGTAATTTCGCCTTGCAATTCTGCACAGCCTTCTATTTTGAATGACGACATTTTTTTTTGAATAAGGAATTAATGTCGCCCAAGTTAAGGTTATTTGCGAAACAGCTCTTCAAGGGTTTTAAACCATCAACGGGCTTAACTTGGGCGACATTGATTTATGAATTTATTAAGTGAACAAAATTATACATTTTAATTCTAAATGAAAAATGAAAAACTTAAAATGAATAAAAACAATAGAACAATTTAGGGTTTTGTATTTCTACTTTTATTTCTTAATTTTGCAACACTTAAAACAACAACAAGTGTTTTCTGACCAATATTTTGTGCTTCAAAATAAGCAAATAACAAAAGGTTTACTCAAAAGTAAAATAGCACGGGTGCTTATTTAGTGTTTGAAAGAAAACTACGCAAAATCGGTTCGACCGGCTTGTCCGGTCTGTCCGATGATTTGCTAACAGCCTAACCGACATGAGTTTTCTTTTAAACACTACATACAAACTGCAACTTTGGCAAAGTTTAACGAACTATAAATAAAACGAATAGCATATTAAAACAAAACAGAATGAAACCATTAAAAATCTTACTTTTAGCAGTAATAGCAATTCATCTTATTTCGTGCGGAACAACAAGAATGCTTACTTCGGGTGTAACATCGAAACAAATTGATACAATATTGTATATAAAGCCATTAACTTCTATTTCGGTTATAAACAAAGGCAACAAACCCGAGTTTGATGGTCAAATGTCGAATCTATGCGAAGGTCATTTGACAAATAAAATAATCGAGTATTTTCCTCATTCGATTGGTTTGAAAATGGTAGATTTTGATTCAATTACTCAAGGCGACGTCGATTTTCATTTTTTAAACATTTTGAATGCTGTCGAGCAACAGCAATCCATTGTCAATCTACCAATTCCAACGTTTTTAGATTCATTGTTGAAAAAAAACAATGTAAATTATGCTTTATATGTTTATCAAAGTGGTTTTACTAGGTCTAAAAATAATTATGCAGGGCAAATAGCCAAAGGCGTTTTAATAGGCGTTTTAACGCTTGGAACCGTTTACACCGTTCCTGTAAAAGCAAATTCCTTGTTAATTTGCTGTATAATAGATGGTAAAAATAAAAACATCGCTTTTTATCGCAAAGACTTAAAGCAAGATTTAGACCCAGTAAACCCTAATACTACCAATAGCCAAGTGGAAGATATTTTCGAAAGATATTTGTATTCCAAAGATACTCAATCCAATTAGTGAGTATTTCAAACGTGAAGTACAACATGAATGAGCAAACGAATTTAGTTATATTTTAAAATTCAATTTTCAAATAACCTTATTTGTTTTTATGACATTAAATCCCGAATACTGCGAGTGTCCGTTTTGCAATACGCTAACAACGCACTTAAACGTAATGTCTTACAGCTTGCACAACGTAGAAAGTTGGTCAGATGGAAAAGTGATGGACTCAAATTTCAACGAATATTCAAACCTGCTTTTTACCAAATGCCGAAATTGCAATGAATTGTTTTGGTACAGCGAAACCAAGAAAATATCAGATATCGAACTAACTAGATTTAGAACTACTGCCGAAGGAAACAATGCAGCACAAAGTTTTTTGGCAAAACACCCCGATTTGCTCAATGCAACTGAAAATATTCCAGTAAACAGTTATCCGTTCGACGAACATTGGTTTACTATGCCCGATTACTTTATTCGTGATTTGCAAAAAATGCTCGATAACAATAGCTGCAATACACTCGAAAAAGAAACATACATTCGCATAAAACTCTGGCAACACATCAACGACTTGGTTCGTTTTAGAAAAAACACTATTTTTCAGCACATTAAACACTCTGACGGAATAAAAAGCCTTTTCAATTTTTCGATTTTAAAAAAGGAAAGAGCTACGCAAAAGCATAAAAAAGCATTGTATCTGTCGCTTAGCGAAATGCGAATAAACAATTTAACGCGCCTGTGCCAAATTTTTGAACAAAACAGCTCCGACATCGACAACAAAAGAATGTTAATAGAACTATACCGCGAGCTAAAACAATTTGATAAAGCTCAAAATTGCTTAAAATCAATCCCTTCCGACAACACATTTTATCTTCTGTTCTTTTCAAAAACAAAACTTTACCTAATGCAAAAATCGGCAAGAGTTTTTAAGGTTTAGTTTTTAGTTGTGTTTGCTGTATATCCTTAAAAAGTTTATAAAACCTGTTTTTTTTCACACACTATTTGGATAAGTAATTCATAGCGTAACTTAGAGGTTGTTTAAAAATTTTAAAGAATAATTTAATGCAACCCATACTAAAATATAAATAATTGTAAATCAATAGCCCCGACCTTTAGGTCGGGGCTAATTAAAATAAAATTTAAACAACGTCTTAAGTATTTCTAAAAAAATGCTTTTCTTTGCATTCATTTTAAGATGCAAAAAAACAGAAATATTGACGTAAGTTTTAAATTTATCAGCAACATGAAAAATACAATTAATAATAGATTGGCTTTTAATATTTATATCTGGACAAGATTTTTTTTATTAATCGTTTTCTTATTTGTTATTTTTCTGCACGTATTTAAAATATCACAAGCAATTGGTTTTAATGCAATTAATTTTCAATTTATTGTAGTTTTAGCAATTTTTGCTGTTCTAATTTCCATATTCGAATATCTGATTAACCCAGCTTATTTTGAAGTACTCATTTTTAACGGAAAAATTATATTCAACTATTTTGAACCAAACAAAAGAAATGGATTTATTTATATTCTAATATTATTTTATAAGAAATACTTGAAAGAACATCGTATCGACAGACAATCTTATAATAGCTACAAAATTAAAATTGACCGTTTCGGATTTAGAAAAAAACTCATTTTTCAAAAGATTGATAATGGAAAATTATATGAGTCAATGCCAATAAATATCAGTTTTTTGAATACAAGAAAATATACAGAATTAATCCTTTCGATAGATAGACTTCAAGAAAAAATAAACTTGAATTAGATTTTTTTTTTTGAAACTTTAAACTTGTCATTTGCTTGGAGTAAACTGCGGTATTAAAATTTCAAAATGCTTTAAATCTTTTTTTAAATTCTATTTATTTCAAGTATTTCTTAAAAAAAGTTTTCTTTGTATTCATTATTTAATAGTTCGTTAGACTTTGGCAAAATTCTGTTATTTAATTCATTAGAAAAAAATTAACGAACTATTAATTATTAAGATGTAAAAAAAGTTGTGTTATCAAAACCCGAAAAAATAGATGTTTATTTGCAAAAAATGTTCACTAAAAACTTAAAAAAAGAAATAGTTTAGAAGTTTCATAAACAAAAAGAGCGAATACAAATGAATATAATTGGCATAATACCAGCACGATACGCATCAACTCGGTTTCCAGGCAAGCCCTTGGTTTCTATTGCCGGCAAACCCATGATACAGCACGTTTACGAAAAAAGTAAAAGCGTATTGCAGCACGTAATTGTAGCGACCGACGATGTACGCATCGAGCAAGCTGTTTTGTCGTTTGGTGGCGAAGTAGCTATGACTTCAGAGCACCACAAAAGCGGCACCGACCGCTGCGCCGAAGTACTCCAAACGCTTGAAAATAAAAATAGTAATTGCGATGTGGTTATCAATATTCAAGGCGATGAACCTTTTTTGAGCACCGAACATTTGAAATTACTAGCATCGGCATTTGAAGACCCAAAAGTGCAAATAGCCACCCTTGTAAAGCAAATAACTAATACCGAAACACTTTTCAATGCCAATACTCCGAAAGTTATTTTGGATAAAAATTCTAACGCGCTGTATTTTAGCCGTTCTACGATTCCGTATTTGCGCAATTTTGCACCGCAAGAGTGGCTTCAACACCATACATTTTACAAGCACATAGGCATTTACGCTTACCGAAGCCAAGTGCTCAAAGAAATAACACAACTTGAGCAATCTACGCTTGAACTAGCCGAAAGTTTAGAACAAAATCGCTGGCTCGAAAATAATTACACCATCAAAGCTCTAATTACCGAACACGAAAGCATTGCAATAGATACTCCCGAAGACTTGGCTAAATTGTTAAATAGTTCTATGATTTAATTGTTTTATGGTTAAATTGTTTCATTATTTTATAGCAAAAAGAATAAATTTCAACTATTTTTTCTTGGAAAAATTATTTTAAATTGAATCTTTTCCATTTTAAATAATGAAATAACCATAAAACAATTTAACCACAGAATTTTAGAATGAAAAGCCAAAGCCTAAATTAAAGATAATTGGCATATCTACTGGAGGTATCTCTACTACCTCTATTTGGTCGGGTTGTCCGCCACCTTTGAGTGTTACTTCTATTTGCTCTGGTGCACTTATTACTCCATAACCTAATTCGGTACGAAAATAGAATTTTTTTCCGAGTTTTGCACCTAATTTAACCATCAACGGAAAGGATATTTTAGCAGTAGCCGTACCACTCATATCACCTTCGTAAGCAGTTACGTCAAGATTTAGCGACCCTGTTGCAATTCCTCCATAAAGACCTCTTCCGGGCTTTTTGAAAAAATAATTAACTCCTACCGCCCAGTTTAGTATTGTAATATCTGCATCTGCGCTACTTACCGGAATGTACGAAAAATCGGCTGCGCCTGCTAATTTACCTCCCAACAAAGGAGTAACATACTCTAAATTAAGCCCTGCTAAATTAGGAACTCCTATTTTAATTCCTACACTTATTGGGTTTTCACATTTTTCTACCTCTTCTTGAGCTATTGAATTTAAGCTAGTCAAAAAAAATAAGGTAGTTAACACAAATAACATTTTTTTTGTCATAGTTAGTTAAGTTAATTAAAATGCCTACTCTTTTCAAAGTTTTTCGGCTTCCACTTTTATATTTTTCTATATTTTTAGGTGAATTGTTCCGTTTATTAGATCTTAGTTCTTTATTTTTCTTTTATTCTGAACTTTTGTTATTCAAATGATATTTCAAAGTTAAGAAATAACAAATAAAGAAACAAAAAACAAACTGTTTTTTTCTATTTTTTTATCTAAATTTTAGGAATTTATTTAATATCAAATAGTTCTATAATTTAATTGTTCCATTATTTAAAAGCAAAAGAATAAAATTCCAAATAAACCTCTTGCGAGAGTGTTTAGAGCAAACCGTTTTATTGATACAGATGATTTGAAGTCATTGTATTAATGATGCTAAGTGCTGACAGCTAGCTAATTGATACGATGACTTGGAGTCATCGTATCAATGTGCAGTGAGTTTTTTTCATTGATTTGGAAAAGTCATTGCTCGTCATTAAACATAAAAAAACAGCATCTTATCCCTAAAAAGAATCTAAACTCATCAAGCTATTCTACTAAAATACAAATAGCACTATTTATAAATTTTATCTAAGAAAAATTCTCTGATAAAAACGAGCATAAAGAAAGGAAGCAAAACGGGAGCTGCATACTTTTGAATGCTGCCCCACTGCTCTGCTTCGTGGCTAGCAAGCAAAGTATAAAAAACTAAGAAGCTCAAATAACCAATCAAAACCGCTGGAACTAAATTAACAAGTATCCTAATAATCAGTAGTATAGGTTCTTGTTGTTTCATTTCCAATATTCCGCTTTTTATGTAATAAATAGCAATAAGGGAAGTTATGATAGCTCCCATAGACGCAGAAAAGTTCATAAAAAACATAACATACTTCGGCAAAGTCTGGTAAAAAATCAGAGCCTCACTTTTATTGAAATAATAATGAGTCAGCAGCTCAAAAACAATAGCAAACAGCACCGATGCCAATAATAATATACCAATAGTAATTTTGATAATTCCAAAAAAGTAATTTTTTTTCATGATTAAGTAAAAAGAATGATGAATTTTGAATTTAATAATTAAAATTCCAATGTAGCCCAAGCAAAGGATTTCATTAAATATCAGTGGTTTAAACCTGTTTGGGTTTTGAAAATAGGACAGGTTTCTTAACTTGGGCAGAACATTGATTAAAATACCACAAAGCGAAAAATAAAAAAGGTTGCCAAATTAAAATTTTGGCAACCTATTCTTTTAAAAAAAACAAAAAGCAAATTAAGCGTTCAACGAGAAACGTTTGAACTCAGTAACTGCTAAGTTTTTATCAGTTTCGGCAATGTATTGACCTACTGTTTTTTTGTTGTCTTTTACGAATTGTTGTTCTACAAGAGTGCTTTCTTTGTAGAATTTGCCCAAACGCCCAATAGCAATTTTTTCAGCCATTTCGGCAGGTTTGCCTTCGTTCATAGCAATTTCTTTGCCTATTTCAATTTCTTTAGCTATAGTTTTTTCATCAACACCGTCTTTATCAACAGCTATTGGCGACATAGCAGCAATTTGCATAGCAACATCTTTCGCCATTTGTTGGTTGGCTACATCTTTTGAAAAACCTACAATAACACCCAATTTATTACCTTGGTGAATGTATGGCATTACAAAAGCAGCTTCTACTTTTTCGTAATACGAAAGTTCAATTTTTTCGCCAATAACACCTGTTTGGTTTACAACCTCGTCGCCAATGGTAGCACCTCTGAAAGGTATTGCCAATAGTTCTTGAAGATTTGCAGGCTTGTTAGCCAAAGCTAAATCTGCAATTTCGTTGGTTAAAGCTACGAAATCATTGTTTTTAGCTACAAAGTCTGTTTCGCAATTCAACGAAACCATAACGCCAGTTGCACCGTTAGCCGAAGTTTTTGCTATTACACAACCTTCGCTAGCTTCGCGGTCGGCACGTTTGCTTGCTACTTTTTGTCCTTTTTTGCGGAGTACATCTACGGCGGCTTCAAAATCGCCATTAGCTTCTTCTAATGCTCCTTTACAATCCATTAAACCTGCGCCAGTTGCTTTTCTTAGTTTTGCTACTTCGCTTGCTGAAATTTGAGCCATTTTTAAATTTATTTAGTTTAGTTTATCGAAAAAAAACAAGGTGAATTTTTCCGATAGTTAAGGGTTATTTACTGTTTTAAGTTAGCGTTTATCCTTTGTTAGTAGGCTATTTTCGATTATTTTCGCAATAGCCGCTAAGGATAAATCATTATTCAAAAATACCCATACTCTTAATTAAAAAAAGAGTACGGGTGAAAATATTTTTGGGGTGAATATAGAAAAATTAAAATTTCCGAAAAATGAATGTATGAATAGTTTTGACTATTCGTCCATGTCTTCGTCAGGAATAGAGTTTAATTTTTCTTTTCTAGCTCTGATTTTTCTTGGGCCTTTTTTAGCATCGGTTTCTACTTTAGCGGGAGCTTCTTTGTCTTTTTCTACTTTTCTTTCTTCTAAGCCCTCTTTAATAGCATTCACCATTGTGTTGGTAATTAATTGTACCGATTTAGCAGCGTCGTCGTTTGCCGGAATCGGGAAATCAATATTTGGGTCAGAATTGGTATCAACAATTCCGAATACAGGAATATGCAAACGTTTAGCTTCGCGTACAGCAATATGTTCTTTCGATACGTCCACCACAAACAAGGCAGCAGGAAGGCGTGACATATCGGCAATACTACCTAATACTTTTCCAAGTTTTTCTCTTTGGCGAGATACTTGAAGTCTTTCACGTTTTGAAATGTTGCTGAAAGTACCGTCTGATTCCATTTTATCGATGGTAGTCATTTTTTTTACGGCTTTACGAATGGTTGGGAAATTGGTAAGCATACCACCCGACCAACGCTCAGTAACATAAGGCATGTTAATGGTTTTTACACTTTCGGCTACAATTTCTTTTGCTTGCTTTTTGGTGGCAACAAAAAGAATTTTTCTACCCGATTTTGCAATTTGTTTTAACGCTGCTGCGGCTGTTGTAGCCATTGCAACCGTTTTGTTTAGGTCGATAATGTGAATACCGTTGCGTTCCATAAAAATATAAGGAGCCATAGCCGGATTCCATTTTCTTTTCAAGTGTCCAAAATGAGCACCTGCGTCTAATAATTCATTGAATGTTAATTGCGACATTTTTATAAATTTTGTTTACGTTCTGTTAAAAATCAATTCTTAAGTAGTTCTCTTTCACAAAAGAAGTCTCAAAAATTTAGATACTAAACAATGTTAAAATTTAAAATTGAATATTGATAATTGTATTTTGTTTGAAAAATAATTTACTATCAATTGCCAATATACAATCTTAACGTTTGCTAAATTGAAATTTCTTACGAGCTTTGGGTTGTCCTGGTTTTTTACGTTCTACCTCGCGAGCATCTCTAGTCATAAAGCCTTCTGCTTTAAGTTTTGATTTGTGCTCAGGATCTACTTTTACTAAAGCTCTCGAAATAGCTAAGCGCAAAGCTTCTGCTTGTCCTTTGATACCGCCGCCAAATAAATTAACTTTAATATCATACGAATTTACTACATCAATTGTATTTAAGGGTTGCTTTACGATGAATTGAAGCGTTTTCAAAGGAAAGTAAACTTCAATATCTTTTTTATTGATAGTGATATTGCCTTTTCCTTCTTGTAGATAAACACGAGCAACCGCTGTCTTTCTTCTGCCTACTGCGTTTGTTACTTCCATTTTTAATTACATAATTTGGTTTAAATCTATTTTCTTAGGCTGTTGTGCTTCATGTTTGTGTTCTGCCTCTGTGTAAATGTACAGATTATTAATTACAGCATTCGACAATTTGTTTTTTGGAAGCATTCCTTTTACCGCATGGCGAACAATCTCTGTGGGTTTGTTTGCCAAAATTTGTTTTACAGGTACAAATCTTTGACCACCTGGATAACCTGTGTGGTGTAGATAGGTTTTTTGTTCCCATTTATGACCTGTAAGTCTTATTTTATCGGCGTTGATAATGATAACGTTATCACCGCAATCGGCATGAGGTGTAAAATTGGGTTTGTATTTCCCGCGCAATAGTTTCGATACTTTTGCCGCCAAACGCCCCAAAACCTCATTTTCAGCATCAACTACCAACCATGCTTTGTTAGCGGTGGCTTTGTTGCCCGAAATTGTTTTGTAACTTAATGTATTCACTTGTTTATCAATTTAATAAATTAATATTTGAGCATAATTCACCCCGAATTATGAGCTGCAAAAGTACAAACAATTTATTTAATAAAACAAGTTAATTTCAATCTTTTTTTATTAAAAAGTTATAAATAACTCATTTAAGCTTTATTTGCTATTGTTTTTATTCTTTTTGAATAGATATTTTTTTGCTCTAATTCCTTCTATTTCTTTTACAAAAAATCTTTTTTTTGCTGATTTTTTTCTTTTTGTATTCTTTTTTTTTTAAGAATTTTATTTTTTTTTATATGTTAAAAAACATCTGAAGCTATTTATTTTAAAGATAATTTCAATAAAAAGCAATGTGCTTACAAAGTTAAATTATGCGTATAAACTTGCTTTTGATTTTTTATTTCAATAATATTGCATCGTTAAACACGTTGTTAGTAATAATTTAACACAATAATATGAAAATATGAAAAATATGATACAAACTATAAAACTTTTACACAATGCTAGAGTAATGTTTACGCTTGCTTTAAGTATTGTATTTGCATCAAGCCAAGCTCAAGTTGAAAAATTTTCTTTGTCCGATTTTGGCGGTAATGTGCAACCTATTCCTCAAAATTTTTGCGAGCACAATAATTCGCTTTATTTTACCGCTCGAAATGCAAATAGTAGGTATGTACTTTGGGAAATGAATACTGAGCTAAAACAATTTAAAGAATTGTCTTTCAGCTCTATTGGTGGAAACTTAGACCCAAATCCAACGTTCTTAACCCATTTTAATAATGCACTCTATTTTTCTGCTGCCGATACGTATTTGAATCGAATGCTTTGGAAATTAGATGATAAGGGCATTGCTAAAGTTTCACTTATCGATTTTGGAACAGGCACAAACCCTTACGTAAGCAATTTATTTGCCTTTGGTGAGAATTTATTTTTCAATGCAAAAAACCGAAATGGCGATTTGACCTATTGGAAAATGAATAAAGAAGGTATAGCAAGCGAAATTAATTTCGAGTCGTTTGGTGGAAACAGAATGCCCGATGTTAAAAACTACCATGTTTTTAACAACAATCTTTATTTCAATGCAAAAAACATTGACGGGATTAATGTACTTTGGAAATTTGACGGACAAACGTACAAACAAATTGCTCTGCCAAAAGAAATTGCTGGCACAAACCCCAATCCAAAATATTTAACTTCGGCACACGGAAACTTATTTTTTTCGGCTATCGACAATCGAAACAACACAGTTTTGTGGCAAGTAGATGCCAACGATGTAGTTAAATCCGTTGATTTATTTACAAGCGGTTCGAGTATAAATCCAACTCCTGAATATTTGTGCTTTGCTCACAATTATTTGTATTTCAAAGTTACCGACATCAATTCAAACGTATGCTTGTGGCGAATTGATGCAAACAATAAGGTAGAAAAATTGCAGATAATAGAGCAGGGGGGAAGTGCCAATCCTATTCCTAACTTTATGACCCAAGTAGATGATAATTTGTATTTTAGAGCACGCGACAAAAACAACAATTGGCATTTGTGGTATATAGGGCACAACGGAAAAGTAAAGAAAATTCCCTTTACCGATGCGGGTGGTGATTTGAACCCGGCACCCAATAACTTTTTTGAATTAAACGGAAAACTTTACTTTTCAGCCAAAGACAAAAATAGCAACTACCAATTGTGGCGTTTTACCAACAATTTTGTTTCTTCTAGCTGGAATGGCAACTGGAGCAATGGTTTGCCTAACCGAAATACTGACGTAACCATCGAATCTGATTTTCAACTTACGCCCGAAATGGCAAATTTTGAATGTTTAGATTTAGATATTGCAGCAAACACATCGTTTGAGGTAAGTAAAAACGCAACTGCTACGGTTTATGGAAATGTACTTAACAAAGGTCAATTTGAAGCTCAAGGCGATGGTTCAAATTCGAGTTCTATTATTTTTTATGGCGAAGTGAACAACAAAGACAATGGACAGATGTATATGAACAAAAGCATTGTTTATAATTGGAACTTAATGAGTTCGCCTATGAAACAATATTATTACCAAAGCAGCGATTATCATTTGTACTCTTATGTTGAAAATTCGATAGGCAATAAAGCGGGTTGGTTTGCACAAGAGCCTAATTTTGATTGGAATACAGCCAAAGGTTATTTGCTAAACACCAATGCAACAGGCTCTGAAATAGAATTTACTGGTTTGTTTAATTCCGAAAGTATTGAAATACCTATCAATAAGCAAGTTTATGGCTTCAATTTGGTTGGAAATCCGTATCCGTCGGCATTAAACTGGGCTAGTTCCGATTGGAAAGACAAAGGCAATGTGTCGAGCATACTTTATTCGTATAGTAATGATTTAGAGAATTATACTTATTTTGCTGAAGCAAATGGCGAATTTTATCCGGGCGGAATTTTGAACAATGCAACCGGAATAATTGAACCTATGCAGGCTTTCTTTGTGTTGGCTAAGTCGAGTTTAGGAAGTTTTAAAATTTCGAACCTTGCCAAAGTTCATAGCAAGCAGAATAAATCGGTAGCAAAAACTTACAAAACAATAGAGTATTTTGTGCTAAAAGTGAAAAACCAAAATTATAGCGACGAAACATCTATTCGTTTCATTCCCAACACAGGAGCTGGTTTCGATACAGAGTATGATGCTTTAAAATTGTTTAGCTTCAATTCGCAAGTGCCTCAGCTTTTTACTTATACCGATGTTAGTTGGAATAGCTTGGCTATCAATTCGCAAAACAAACCTTATGCCGGATTAAATATTCCGATAGGTTTTAAAGCACCAACGGGTTCTTATACTATCAGTGCCAAAGAATTTAATTTCACAAGCAATTTAAGTGTTGTTTTGAAAGACAATAAATTAAATATAGAAGTAGATTTAACCAATTTGAATTATACTTTCCAACATGGTGAGTTTGACGACCCTGCACGTTTTGTTATTTATTTCAAAACTACTGTTGGGATTGAAAAATTAAGTCAATTCGATGGAACAATTTATAGTTCAAGAAACGAATTGTTTGTTTCTACCGATTTGCAAGAAGAGTTTAATATAGAGGTTTACGATATTAGAGGTAGCAAATTGTATTCCGATACTTTTTCTAATGAATTTCATAAAACTTTTGACTTTGCAACCGGAAATTACATTGTAAAACTAAATTCACAAACGGGGTCTTATGTTAAGAAAATATATTTCCAAAACTAAAACATAAGTTTAAACCAATTGAAAAATAAGTAAACAATTTGAATTAGTTTATATTAAAATCTTTATTTTTTTTCTTTGTGTTCTTCTTCGTGTACTTTGTGGTTAAATTGGAATAATTATCAACCATGAAGAATACAAAGTTAAATCGCAAAGAATACTAAGAAAAGTATAAACTAATTTTGAAAACTTACTTAAAACCTGTCAAATTTTATCAAATTTGGCAGGTTTTTTTATTACTCAAAAAACTGAAAACAAATAGAGAAGCTATTCACTAACAATAAGTCCATCTTTCATTTTTAAAGTTCTATCCGACATTTTGGCTAGTTCCATGTCGTGCGTTACAATTACAAACGTATGGTGAAATTGGTCGCGCAAATCAAAAAAAAGCTTGTGCAACTCGGCTTTGTTTTCGGTATCTAAGTTGCCCGAAGGCTCGTCGGCTAAAATAACTGATGGCGAGTTGATTAAGGCACGTGCTACGGCTACTCTTTGCTGCTCGCCACCCGAAAGCTCGTTGGGTTTGTGCTGCAAACGGTGCGAAAGCGACAAAAAATCGAGCACCTCGCTAGCCCTTGCAAGTGTTTCCTTTTTGGGTTTGTTGGCTATAAATGCTGGAATACAAACATTTTCGAGTGCTGTAAACTCTGGCAGCAGTTGGTGAAACTGAAAAACAAAACCAATGTGCTCATTGCGAAAAGCAGCTAATTTCTTTTGCGAAAGTGTAGTTATTTCGGTATTATTGATAAAAAGTTTTCCGGCATTAGCCTTGCTCAGTGTACCAATAATTTGCAGCAAAGTAGTTTTGCCTGCACCCGAACTGCCTACTATCGAAACAATTTCTGCTTTGTTGATTATCAGGTCGATACCTTTTAGCACTTGAATGTTGCCAAATGATTTTGTAATATTTTCGGTTCTAATCATGTGTTCTTTTAATTTTAGTGCAAAAATATAAATAAATTTAATATTTTTGTAAAACTTCAAATTTTAAAAAAATAAAGAAGCTTTGCTGCAATGTATGGACTGGTTTAATGCTTTTTGTATAAGTAAATGTTTGAAATTTGTTTATATTAATCAACATAAAATTTTCTCGCAGAACTAACTTTTATAACTAGCTACGGCATTTATGCCGTAATAAATAAACAAATGTGTATCTGGGCTTTAGCCCAAACGTTTAGAGTAAGGGCTAAAGCCCAAATCTTCTACTTTTTTTTTACACCACCCTAAAGGACGGTGCTAGTTAGTTTGAGTTTATAAAACAAATCTAAATGGGATAAACTAATTTTAATCATTTACTTAATAAGGTTTTCATACGATTACATTTTATTGTTTTACTAAGGTTGAGCCAAAAAAGAAGGTTTTATATAAATATTTGATAAACACTAATTTATTAAAATTTAAACAACCACTTACCACGAATTCTTTTTTTGCTTTATTTTGTTTTGTGGTTTGTGATGTTTAAATTTGGTAATTAATTTCTTAAAATAAAAACGCATCTGAATACTAAAAAAACGTTAGAACATGAAACATTTTTTGATGGGAATACTTGTTCTTTGCCAAATCTCATTATTGGCTCAGGAAAAACTAATTGTAGGAAGAATAACTGATACAATTGGCGAACCTTTGTGTGGAGTTATTATTTCTCAAAAAAAACCTGCTAATGCTGCAATTTCGGACAGTAATGGCTTTTTTCATTTGTTGATAGACGAAATAAATTCAGCCCAAATCTCATTTGGATATATTGGCTATAAAACAGTAACTTTTTCTAATCTTGATACTATTTCGGGTTTGTTAGAAGTTAAAATGACTACTGATACTGTATTCGAAGACATCAAACATACTACTCCGCCTAAACAAGAATCAAAATTTTCTGTTTTTACTTTTTTTCAAATTGACGCACTTTTTAATGATTTTGCAGGTTTTCGTCCGTTATTAAAGGATTACAATGTTGATAATATGAATAAATGGAGCATCATTTTTACACTAGAGTTGGCTATGACTTATAAAAGATTTTATACAGGTTTAAGTTTTGGACACCAAACTAGTTATAATGACTATGATTCATTGGATATTGAATTAAAAAAAACTCAATGGGGATTGCATTTTGGGTATAATATATTAAATACAAAGCGAATATTATTTGCGCCTAAAGTTGCTATCAAATGGAATAGATATAGATTGCTTAATTACGATAAAGAGAAAAGTATTTCAATAGAACAATATGTTTCTGAGCGAGATTTAGACATCAGATTTAATCAAATAACTGGTTTTGTGGGATTTAATCTTACCTATAAAATTTATAATTTGACTCTCTTTGGTTTTGATTATTCGACATGCGGTATTTATGGTGGTTATATATTTCAATTTAATGAAAAACCTTGGATTTATTCTGGTAGTAACCGATTGATAAGTAACGAAATTATTAAGGTAAAAAATTATAGTATTGGATTTGTTTTTTCGCATCATTTTAATTGAAAAAGGTTGTTTTTGATTTTTTTGAAAATTTTAAAAAAAACAAAAACCGTTCGACCGACTTGTCGGTCTGTCGGTTAGGCTGTTAGCAAATCATCGGACAGACCGGATAAGCCGGTCGAACCGATTTTGCGAAGGTTGTTTTTGTTACGCGTAGTTAATTTTTCTACTAATACCAACTCGCAAAGCAAAATAATCATCAAAAAAAATAGATGAAAACAAGCTTTTTTTGCACGGAAAGGCTGTTTTTAGGTGCGGCAAGCCACTTTTTGGGCATGGCAAGCAATTTTATAGTAAAAATAGGCTACTTTTAGTCGGCGGCACGAAGCTTTGACTTGGCGGCAAACAATTAGAACTCGGCGGCAAACAATTAGAACTTGGCGGCAAGCAATTATAACTCGGCGGCAAACAATTATAACTTGGCGGCAAACAGCTATAACTTGGCGGCACGGAGGTTTTGCGTGGCGGCACGGAGGTTTTTTCTGGCGGCACGGAGGTTTCGCCTTGAAAATTGTGTGTCATCAAAACAAACGCAAAAGCCCGCAAACAAAGACTTTGCGCCGACAAAAGCAACCAATTTGCTGCCAAAATCAAGTTAAATACCTTCAAATAAAAGCATTGTGCCAACAAAACCCAACAACTTACCACCAAAACAAAGCAGTTGAGCATCAAAACCCACCAAACAGCCGCCCAAACAAAACTATGTGCCGACAGAAAATTGATTGCTACAACGATTTTAAAGCTCCAGTTCCAATAACACAGAGCCTCGTGCTTAAAAACATTTTGTTTATTCAGCATAAATTCGTTATTTTGCAGCATTACTAAACTTTTGATACCGTAACTTGAATAGTGACCGAAATTCTAAGAAAAGTAAAATTACGCAATTTCCTCCAAATTCTAATAACAAATTGTTACATTGTTCAATTGTTATTTTATCACGAAAAATTGGAAAATTTACAATTTTAACTAACTTTTTCAAAAAGGCACCATTTTTTTACACTACCAAAACCCTAGTAAAACAATAGAACAATAGAACAATTTAACAATAGAAAACAATATATTTATGGAAATCCCAACAATAGACGATATTTTGAAAGCGCATAAATTAATAAGTCCTTTCATTCACAAAACGCCCTTGCTCTCGTCGAAGTCAATCAATCAGATGCTTGGCGCCGAAATTTATTTCAAATGCGAAAACTTGCAAAAAGTAGGTGCATTCAAATTTAGAGGTGCGTGCAATTCGGTTTTTTCGCTCACCGACGAGCAAGCCAAGAATGGTGTAGCCACACACTCATCGGGCAATCATGCGCAAGCATTGGCATTGGCAGCCAAAATGCGCGGCATTCCGGCTTACATTGTAGTGCCAAACAATGCTCCCAATGTGAAGAAAAAAGCCATAGAAGGCTACGGTGCAGAAGTAACTTATTGCGAGCCAACTCTCAAAGCCAGAGAAACAACCTTAAATGCAGTGGTCGAAAAAACCGGAGCAAACTTTATTCACCCTTACGACAACCCCAAAGTAATTGCAGGTCAAGGCACTGCCGCACTCGAAGCTTTTGAGCAAATTCAAGCTATTGATATTATGATGGCACCCGTTGGCGGAGGCGGTTTGCTCAGTGGCACATCGATAGCCAGCAAAGCCATTTCGCCCAAAACGCTTGTATATGCAGGCGAACCAAAAAATGCCGACGATGCTTTCCGTTCGTTTTATTCGGGCGAGTTTGTAGAATCAAGCAACCCTAAAACCATTGCCGATGGCTTGCTCACTTCGCTAAGTAAGCGCACTTATCAAATTATAAAACAAAACGTTGATGCAATTTTTACAGCACAAGAAGAAACCATTGTTAAAGCCATGCAACTGATTTGGGAACGCATGAAAATAATTGTAGAACCTTCATCGGCTGTACCTTTGGCTGCAATTATGGAAAACTTGGAAACTTTCAAAGGCAAAAAAATAGTGATTATCGTTTCGGGAGGAAATGTGGAGTTGTCTAATTTGCCTTTTGTTTAGAAAAAACTACTTTTTTCACAAAAAAATCCACAAGCTCACACACTAAAAAAGGTTGAGGGCTTGTGGATTTGTTTTTGAGTTTTTAGGCAGTAATCGTTTAGCTGTTTACTTTCCAAAAGTAATCAAACCAATTTTCAAAGTTATCGAATTTATTTTCAATACTATAATCTTCTTTTGATAAAACAACCAACGCATTTGTTTGTTTATCGAAAGCTGTCATTTGCGAACCATTTTCTTGAAAAATAATATAATTTTTATCTAACCCTATTGAGTAATGAAATTGGTTAATTGTTTGAATATCATAAATAAATTCATTGGCAATAGGAAATGGTGATAGAATTGTTTCGGTTTCAAACAAATCGCCACCGCCAAATTCTTTCCAAAAACCAATCAATTCATTGGGGAATTTGTAATTTATTTTTTGAAGTTCGTTTGCCAACTTTGCTTCTTCTATTTTTCCGTAAGCAAATAAAAGAGATGGATTGGTTTTTTGTTGTTCATGTATTAATTCGAGAACCATAGTTTTTAATTATTGAAATGAAAAATTCTATTGTTTCACTAATTCTTTTTCCAAATTACGTTCTACAAAACCGATAAATTTTCCGGTTTTTGTATTTACAGAAAGACCTTGACCATTTGAATTATAAATCATGGTTCGTTTAGAACGGATAATAACAGCATCTGCATTATTTATTATATCATAAATTAGTTGCTCTGCGTTTTCTTGTGAATATTTTATATTTTTGAATGCGCTTTTGGCATTAACTGATTCTGCATGACCTATCTTTTTTTGTATAGCCCTTGCGCCTTCTTGTATTTGAGGGCTTGACCATTTTCTTGATGTTTGTATAATATCATCAGTTTTGGTTATTATTTTGCTTAATGCTTCGCCAAATAGTTTTTCTCCTTTTTTAAGTACTACGTGTGTTAATTTTCCTGTTTCTCCGCCTGCGCCTTGAGTTGGAAATGGGTCGTCAGCACCTTCATAAAACAAAT
>JFJP01037525.1_pt1 | contig 26615 bp, 10 predicted proteins | sample 431651 | NCBI WGS metagenome assembly JFJP01 (sample SAMN02602958, study PRJNA72255) | Microbial mat metagenome, whole genome shotgun sequencing project. | biome: fresh water; feature: sink hole; material: water; isolation source: purple microbial (photo- and chemosynthetic) mats found in...
GTGAGTGTAGGATAACGATCCGGAGTTAATCCTGTTTGGGGATCGACACATTCCCAAAAATAATTGAATGTGCGGTGCTGCAGCGTATCAAGAAATCCGTCGCTGAAATATTTTGCGCTTGCATTCTTCTGTGAAAATGCAGCCTGAGAAAATGAAAAGAAAAATATTACGCAGAATACTTTTTTCATTTTGTTAAAACCATTTTACGGGTTTCTGTAAAGTTACCAGCTGATAATTTATAGAAATAAAGACCGCTTGATAATTGCGAAGCACTAAATGTTACAGAATATTTCCCGGCAGACTGTTGTCCATTCACCAATTTTACGATCTCTTTTCCCAAAACATCATAGATACTCAAATTAACATTACTGACCGCAGACAACTGATAGCTGATAATCGTTGTCGGATTGAACGGATTCGGGTAGTTCTGCGCTAATGAATATTGTTCGGGGATTATGTTCTCGTTTGACACAACATCAGTGACTGTCGTAAATCCTGCTTTTTGCAATCCGTCAGTAATAATTTTTTCTTTCATGAATGTCTTCCAAACATTGCCGGTGCGGTAATTCTCCGCCATAATGACGATTGGACCTTGATCTATTCCAAGGACATCTGGACCCCACCAATTCACCGTCTCATTAAATGCATCAGTAAATCCGTAACCAGTCCAAATTTTTGCACGATGAGTGTTGTACATATTTCGTAAAGCCGGAATGCAATATTCAGGAGCAAACGGAAGAGATCCTCCCGGAGCAGTTGGATTCAACGTTCCGTCATCATTCATATTTGTTCCGCGTGCATTGTATCCTGTTGGAACATCACTCGCAGTTATTCCCCACATATTTGCACCATAGCCAACCGCACCTTTTGGATTCTCTATACAATACAATCGCTGATCAAGAGTTGCACGGCGGGAATTTTCAAAATATGTAATTCCTTTAGACTTCATATATGCATCTGCAATATTTCTGTAATCAACCCAGCAATGCGAATATTGATGTCCGAACAGTGGCGGAAAATTCACAAAATAATCGCCCAACCTGGAACTGTAGAACCATTGATACCCTTTTGTCCATTCATTCCACGACGCTGAAGTTAGAGGATTCACCTGAGCACCAATTCCAATTATATAAAGTATCATCGCTTCATTGTATCCAATCCACCTGCTTCCAAGGAAATTCGTACCGGGATTCCATCCCATTGTCAACGATAAACCACCATTTCTCATCCAGTTCCAATCAACTCGGGCTAAGATAGAATCGGTTAATGCTCGAAGTTGGGTTTCAGAAGAATCAATACCATTGAAATATTGTTTTGAATACAGCATTCCTGCAAGCAACAAACCAGTATCAATTGAAGAAAGCTCGCATGACCAAGCTCTCGTGGCTGCATTCATATCGAGAAAATGATAGAACCATCCTTTGTAACCGATGGTACCGATCGGTGCAGTTCCCTGAGTCCCATTCCAAAATGTTTTGATCGTTGTGAGAGTTCTATCCCTTCCTTCCGCTCGCGTGATATATCCGTGATCGACACCAATACCAATTGCTGTTAAACCAAAACCTACAGCGGCAATACTTGCAGGAGAATCTTTCGTGCTTCGGTCTTTAATTAATCCATTGGATGGATTCGCTTCGTACCAAAAATAATCAAATGATGTCGCTTGAATATATTCAAGAAAATCATCATCGGTCGTGAATACTTTTGGCATTACAACAACTGTATCCGATCCGGGACTTTCTTCCTGAGACGAATTTAATGCTCGTACAAAGAAATAATAGGATTGATCATTCAGAACATTTACATCAAAGTAACTACGTGTTGCAAGAACTGTTGTATTCATTTTTGTGAACGGACCAGATTTTGATGATGCTTTGTAGACATTATAGCCAGAAATGTTTTGTTCTGGATTCTTCTCCCAATGAAGTGTCATCGTCTTGTCACCGACACGAGCGACAATCTTTTTGGGGGGACTTGGCAATGTAGAATCCACCACATTCACTGCTTTAGATACTATCCGTGCATTATCAAACCATATTGTATGAGAAACATTGTCTGATCCATTTTGATTGAAGTTGATATCTTTGAATTGGGCGGGATCAAATTGATTATATGGCTGGAATGAGGTTAAAGGGATACTAATCCGCTGCCATGAATTTGCATCTCCATCTATTCCTGAGATCAGTTTATCTCCTAGTGCATACAAAGTGGAAAGTTTGCTTGTCGTGCTTTCCAATCCAAGTTTCGGAAGATCAACGGCAGCGATCGCCGTTGGTGCATTCATATAGAGGATCAAACTATCGTATCCGGTAAGATCATGCGCCGTCCAATTTGGACTGGCGATAAATATTTTCCAGTTTCCGCCGCTTACAGATTTCCATTGAATTAAACCGCTATGACTTCCGGTAAAATGTTGAGTTGTTTCGATCGATAATTTATCTGAACTGCCGCCGCCAAGTGTAAGTGTGCTCGGTGAAGTAGCATTACCCCACGATGCATCATAAAATCCGGTGCCAACGGCATCATCCTCATCAAAAATTACGATATCCGGTTTGGATTGCGTAAATAGAAACGAAATGAAAAAAACTGATAAAATTAAATATATTCTCATTTTTATTTGCCAAGAAAAACTTCAATAGTGTGTTCGATATTATTAGTAAGCAGCGGAAGAACACATTTCCCACGCTCAAATGCAAATTCATTTCCATCAATCATCACTTTATGAACTGAACTGGAAACTTTGTCCGGATTTTTCACGACGATGTGATATGTCGTTCCGCGGAATATCCTTTTCATCGAAAATCCTTTCCACTCTTTTGGAATACACGGATCGATCAGCAGTCCATCCCGTGTAGCACGTATTCCGAGGATCCATTCCGTTCCCGCTTTAAATAACCATGCTGCAGAACCGGTATACCACGTCCAACCACCACGTCCATAGAAACGAGAATCTGGTCCGTCGATATTTCCCGGAGTGATATATGGTTCTGCAATATATTCATCCGGTTTTGCACCGCGGACTATTGGATTAATCTTTGAAAATGAACGAAATGCCGCTTCTGCTCGTTTTAGTTTTGCATGGGCAATAATAGTCCACGTTGCTGCGTGAGTATACGTCCCGCCATTTTCTCTCATTCCGGCAGCATACCGTGTCAAATATCCGACTTCCGTATCAGGAGTTTTGTAACCGGGGTGCACTAATACGGTTCCGGCTTTATACTCCAATTTTTTTTCCACAACATCCATTACTTGATGAGCGCGTTGATTATCCGCAACATCTCCGATCACCGACCAAGTTTGAGTATTCAACCACACTTTCCCTTCCGCGCACGTTTTGCTCCCCAATTTTTCACCGTTATCTTTTGTAGCTCCGTAATAGTATTCTCCATCCCATCCTTCAATATTGATAGCATCCCTTAATTTCATTGCACGAACTCTTAATCGTTCTACTACCAAATGGTCAGATTTTTTTTCTGCGAGCGGAATAAAGTTGAGTAGAACAGTATGCAAAAATTGTCCCAGCCAGATTGATTCACCTTTCCATTTCAAACCAACAGCACTAAGACCGTCATTCCAATCCCCTGCTCCAATCAATGGTAAACCTCGTGCGCTCATTCGTGTATTAACTTTTTCAATCGCACGTAAACAATGGTCATAAATTGTCGCACCATTCGTGTCATCTAAAAACGGTTCTTTTTCTTCAAGTATTAAAAAATCATTTGTCTCATCAATGTATGCATTCACAACAAATGGTAACCACAACAGATCATCGGTCATATCAGTCGGTAAACCGACTTCAGAAAGCGGATGCCACCAATGATACACTTGTCCGTCTTTAAATTGGTGACGAGCATGAAGCAATATCTGTTTTTTTGTATAGGAAGAATCGATCGGTAAAAATATCTGACTATCCTGCAGTTGATCGCGGAATCCAAATGCACCGCCGGTTTGATAATATCCGGTTCTACCCCACAACCTACCTGCAATGGATTGATATTTCAACCATGTGTTCAGCATAATGTTCATTGAATCATCAGGCGTTTGAACTTCCATCGTTCCAAGCAATCCATTCCATTTTTTTTGCATTGCTAAAAATTCTTTATCGACATTTTTCACCGATTGGAATTTTTTAACGAATGATTTGGCTTTTGTTTTATCTTCCGTTGCGCCAAGGATAAAAATGACTTCTTTATGTTCGTTCGGTTTTAATTTCACTTTTATTTGCAGACTGCCAATCGCATCAAGAGAATTACCCGACTGCTTTTTCATTTTTCCTTGAACAACAGATTTTGGAGCACGTTGATTCTCGTACATTCCCATGAATGATTCTTTATCACAGTCAAACCCGGCAGGTTTTACACTGGAAGAGTGGAATGCGACATATTCCCAATCGCGGTTCCAATGACCGTTTGGCGAAGGTACCTCCCACAAGCGTTTTGTGCCATAAATTGCACCGAGTGTTGGATCATATTCTGTGTTCAAAAAACATTTGTGGAATTCACGATGCCAATCCGGTGATGCGCCGAGATTCCATTCAAAATAAGAATAAAGCGAGAGAGTCCTCATTTTTTTAGTGGTATTCTTCAGCGTCACTTTCCACAATTCTACAGGTTCATCATTCGCAATGAACATGAGCATTTCACTTTCAATGCCGTTGTTCCGCGAAACAATTTTTGTATATCCAATTCCATGGCGCACTTCATAAAAATCAGGTTCCGCACAAACCGGTTTCCATCCTGCTGACCAGAATTTCCCACTCGCATCATCACGAATGTATAAGTATTTTCCCCACTCGTCCTTGACCAAGTCCTGTTCCCACCGTGTTATCCTGTTTAGCTGGGCATTGGATTTCCAACTATATCCGCTCCCTGTTTGAGAAACGATCGCTCCAAAATCCCCGTTGGTAAGAATATTCGTCCAAGGACGCGGAGTTTTAAAATCGGTTATAACAAATTCTTTCCCATCATTTGCAAAATAGCCATATTTCGTTTTGAAGTTTTTCACTGAAGTAATCACCTGTTGTAGAAATAGTAACCTCGACTTTTACAGTCCAGGTTGGAAACTCCGTAACCATGAAGGTTGCGAATACAAAGAATATAGTCACAAAAAACAAATTTAATACTTACTATAATTTAGCTAAAATTCCATTCCAACGGTCATTCGTTGGGTATTTCCTAATCGCTTATGTTCATTCGATGAATAATCGATATGAATGATGTAGTTAGCAATATCCCATTCAATTCCTCCGCCGAGGGTAAGACCTAATTCCGAATCGGTTTGGAAAAGATGCTGATAGCCAGCACGCAACGCGAACGTATCCATAAATTTATATTCACCGCCAAAACTGACACTCTCAGAATTGTCGCTCGGATGAAATGCATCAGCAACAAAATAAAGTTCATTGTTCTCGTCAAAATTTATTGGGTATGCAAATCCCACACGAAAGACAATAGGAAGTGAAAATTCATCCGTAATAAATTCGGCGGGTAAGCTGCTATTATCACCATTCCTAGTTGCATCAAAATCATATCGAATGCGAAGGTCTCTTCCATTGTACTTTCCGCGAGCACCGAAATTAGAGATGCTTGCACCTAATAATAACCCATCATCACTGATCTTATATAATGTTCCGAAGTTAATTGAGAACACTGACATTGCAGAATGCCAGATCGTTTCCTGAACATATGAGATTTGGATCCCAGCCGAGAACCGGTCTGTGATCTTCTGTCCATAACCGATACCGATCGAATAATCCGAAACAGTATATTGCTCGCCGGTTCCCGTCGGTTGTTCTACCGTGCGAACGGCAATCTCACCCGAGTTTAAAGTTGATATTGAAAGAGCAAGTGAACTCACATCGGTAACGTGCAGCGATGCAGAGAAAAAATCATGCGTGATATCAGCATACCAAGCATTGTGAGAAAATTGAACGCTCGAATTTGGAATGTGTCCAAGCGATGCCGGGTTATAGTATGCTGAGAGCGCCTCATCAAACGTTGCAACTCCCGCATTTCCCATTGCCGATAATCGCGCACTCGGTTCGATCAATAAAAATTGACCTATTGTTGTTCCGGTTTTTGATTGGGAAATCGAAAGCTGCATCAGCATCAATCCCGAGATCAAAAGACTAATTAATTTATTTTTCATAACAATCGAAAGTTTATTTTATGATCGCAAATTTTCCAATGTACGTTCCTGTTTGATTTCCATCGACGTGGTAGATATACAGCCCTGGTGCAACATCCATATTATCTTTCGAACGGAGATTCCATGCTACAAATCCATCATTCGAGCCGTCGTGCCGAATGGTTTGCACCAGCGCGCCTGATACGGTATAGATCCGAATTGCTGAGTTTGCAGGAAGACCGCGGAATTCGATTCTCCGTTCTCCTCGTCCTGAAATAGCATATTTTTCCGGTTCAAAACTTGCTGCTCCAACATAGGGATTTGGTACAACATACGGGTGTAATGCAAAATCTGTTTTTGCTTTTCCTCCGTCAATTCTTTGCCCGCGCGTTGAAAAAGTAAATTCATCATTTGATGTAATTGGAATCTTCAACCCGATTTTAAATGTGTCACCCAAAACTGGTTTTACGGGAATTAATCCTGACCCTTTCCCCAAAGTGTCAACACTTAATGACCATATTGGATTACGAGCATTATTTACCGTGTCGAGGATAAATATTGCGTCAGAAAATCCATTGAACGTACTATCTTTATCAAGATCTTTTAATGCAAATGGAAGTTTGACTGTAGAACCATCGTCATTGATTCCAACAATGGTAAATTTTGTCGGAGTAACTGGAGCCTGCGGACCGAGTCTGAGTGAAACATCGGTGATTGTATTGCTAAATATTATATTTATGTTCTTCGGAAAAATCATGTTACGTTTTGTAACATCAACAGTGTTTTCGAGCAGCAAATTGGTCTTAACATTAATGCTGTTACCAGATTGATAACCAGTTCTACTGCTGTCAATTTCTGTTGCAATTGGGGTGTTGATATTTGGTTTCATCCCAAATCCAACTTCCCCGGTGCCGCTTCCGGAAAGATCCGTTCCTCGTTCTAAATATACTTTTCCGTCGATGCTGTCCACTAGTTCATAAAATTCCGGCCTGACTTTCGATGCATCGGTAGTTTTAAATCGCAATATAATTGTTCGATTATCGGGCACTAGATTAGAGTTCGCAATCTCAATCAATACCGTTCCGGTTCCATACCCTTTTGAATGTCTGATATTACTAGTTGTAGCAGAAACAAATCCTGAAACTTTCGGTTCAGGACGTACTTCAACAATGTTTGGCGGAAGAATGATGCCACCTCGCACTGTTTGAGAAACAGAAACAGCGTTTTCAGATGGATAGAATTTGAGAGAATCAGATCCAAAATCGTATGCTACAATTGCATAATAGTATGTCTGACCATTGTTCACCGTGGTATCCTTAAAGTCATGTTGAATTCCGGTTTCGCTTCCAAGGAAGTATTGAACGCCATCGACAGTCAAATTCGAATACCCTTGAATCTCATCTCGTAGGTCGAATTGCACTAGCGGTTTTCCAAACACCATTTGTCCAGTGCCTTGAGCATTCGAAATCACTTTAATGTCTCGAAATTCTGGGTCTGTTGATCGATAGATCCGATATCCTTCAAAATCGTTAACATACGTAATCGGATCAATGCTGCGTTCAGCTAAATCATTCCAAGAAAGTTTAACATAATGATCTCCTGTTTCCGCTGTCAATGTCGGACGAGGTGGAGGCGTTGCAAACTGATAATTCGCATTATAGATCTGTTGAACGATCGCAGTTGTTTTTCTAAGATCATACAGATCATTTCCGTATGCTAATGCCAAACTGAACCGTTCTCTGCTTCCTGCCGGAAGTTTAAATGTACCCGATGCAAATAAAAATCCGATGTTATAATCGATCCATTGCGAAGCATCAAACGGATTTTTTCCATTTTCTTTTGTGAACTGTTCATACAATGCTTGTGGCCAATATTTCCCGCTTTCTCCGGGAACTTTGCTGCCGGGATCATTCCAGAATGTAATGCCATCAGTTTCAAGTCCTGCTGTTGTCTTGCCCGTAGCAATTCTATTGATCTTAAATCCCGTCAAACCAATTTGATCAGATTCATGAAGATCTGTTTCACCGAAATTTGTCTCTCCCTGGGTTGGAATTCCATCTCCTTCTCCGCCAACACCGGGTGATCCGAAAATTCCATCAGAACCTGTATCATGAAATTTTGCAACCCAATCCATGTCCTCATCACCGGTATACCAAATACTGTCTTTATATGCAGGTCGTGATGTAACAGGTCCATATATGGATTCAAAAAGTGAACGGTTATAATTGCTGTTCACATAATCCAAAATATTTTGTTGACCAACAATTTTCTGTCCGCTAATTCCATCTCGTTTCTCATCAGTAATGCCGTCTCTATCATTATCGGAAATATCATCGGGTTTACCGGGCGTTTCTAAATATGCATACCCAAGATATCCGGTCTTTCCGCAATTACTGATCTTACTTTTTCCATGACCATAAAAATCCCAGGTATAAACTAAATTCAAACCATTCGTTGTATCAAATTTTGCATTGTCATCATCGGACTCTGCAACCCCATCGCAGCTTTGGGAAGAACCACCGACACCCGAATCCATATATAATCCAAAAATAATATTGTCAAGATAATCTGTCGTTCCTTCGTTGGCAATATCATAATGCCAGAAAATTACATTGCCTGATTGTGGATTTGACCATTGAAATCCGCGTACTTCAATCCGAAGTCCTAAGCCGCCGCGTGTGAGATCTCTGGAGTCTGCATTGAACGATGATATTTTATATTCATCATCATCCATTACAAAAAAACTTTCTTGATCTGCAGCAATTCTTTTTTTGAAATATCCGTTCCATGAACCTTTCCATCCCGGATCAGTTGCATCATCCAACTTATCGATCCACTCATCGGGCCACGTTCTGGAAAGATGGCTCATGGCCGGAGAACGGTCTTTATTGATCGTTACATCGGATTGAAAGTATCCCGGTCGCGGTTCGAATCGCATATACCGCTCAGTGCCGATGATCTTTTGCTGGCGTTCTCTGAAACCGGTTTCCATGATCCATGCAAAATCATTATTGCTCTTTTGTATCTTTGCGAGAACAAACGGTGTTACGCCATCGGTATAGTTCATTCCGGTCCCTTTGGGAACTTCAACCGAATGGAATACGCTCAGATCTACTTTGGTTACATCACCGTATCCTTCTTCATCGGGAAATGATCCGACCATTCCATAATTCTTGAAAATAGTGCGGATGTTGTTTGCATCATGTGCCCCGGTCCGTTCAAAATTAAAACTTCCCCGTTTATCCTTGCTCACCACCGGAAACAAGGTAGCCTGAGAATAGTTTTCCTGCACAATAAAAAATAGTAAAGCGCAGAACAATCGAACCATAAAATTCATTTTCATCATAGGTCAATAGAAATAGTTAAAGAATATTAGTCAATCAACGATGAACCACGAACCGAGATACCGATTTCGATTTTTCGAGGAGTAAAATATCTATTTGGATCCATGAGTCGAACTCTGTCAGCAGAAGTTGGAGAACTAACATAATCAGGACTTCCGGTTGCTGAAAAAACTTCACCATTAAAAAATGAAGTGTTAAACACATTGAATACACGAATAAAAGCAGACATTGCAATTCCATAAAGGTCTAATTGTTTTTCGCCACGAAAATCAACTGTTACACCGCTCGGTTTTCTTCCGGAATTATCTTCAAGGTCAGCTCCAAATCCTGTTCCGATCGATGGGGTGTATGGTTGCCCTGAAGCAAATTTCGCAATGGCGGTCAGTGAATAATTATTCTGTTCTTGAAATGTCACCTGACCATTCACCGTATGTCGTTGATCCCAATTAAACGGAATTTCACGCGGGTTTGCATCTTTTCCTGCCGCTGCACGAGTAGCGGTTTCCGAAGGTTCACTTGAATTTCCGAGTGCAAATTGGTTTGAATAATCCAGCGATGCGCTGAGCGAACTGCTTGCCCGATAATCAAGAGCAAGGGTAAACCCGCTGACACTGCCGAAATCCACATTGGTCAATCTGGTATATCGTGAAGAATTATAAGTTTCAATGATTTCTACTCCAAGCAAATCGCGAATATCTTTATAGAACAGACTTCCGTCAAATCCAAAAAAGTCATTTAACTGTGCTTTCATGCCAAATTCATATTGTGTAGTAAATTCCGGTTTTAGATCCGGATTTCCAATAACGCCATAACTGGTAGAACCGCCTGCAAGATCTTTCAGCTTTGAGTAATCAGAATTTGAAAAGAATTGATTGATCGCAGGAAGCTGGTAAAAGTGGCCGTATGAAAAATAGATCGATCCATTCACCATAATTGGATAGGAAACACCAAGCCGCGGAGCAACAACAATCTTTGATGTTGTATTCTTCGATGTTGACGTCGGAGCTCCGATGATCGTATTTGCTGGATTCTGCGGATCACTCGGTACTTTTGATTGTGCATCAAAATATTCTAAACGAACTCCGCCTCGAACAGAAACGTCTTTCCATTCAATTCTATCTTGTATATATGTTGAGAATGAGATGGGTTTGTAATTTTGCGGTGCGGGAAAAAGAGGACTATTAACATATGGAGTCAAACCATTCGTATCAAGATATATAACACCGGGATTTCCGTAGGTAATATCGGAAAGTTGAAGTTCTGCACCAATCTTTACCAAATGTATATTTGTAACTTGAGCAGTCACTGATGCTTTCAAAATATTGACGGTTGTTTTCTCCATATACCGTCCAAGATCAAGTCCTTGAATGATTGCACCATCATAAATATCTTCTCCTCCGCTGCGTGGTTGTTTTGCCTGATAATAACGAGGATCATAAATATTTTCATATTTATAGTCACTATAGTCAATTTTATTCTGTCGAAGGTTAACGGTATAAAAAACTTTCGGAGACAACATTTGCGTAAAATCAATTCCATGAACAAGAGAAAATGAACTAGGCGTTTTCACTCCATCAGGATTATAACGAAAATCAAATCTATACGGTTTATTGTTGGTAACACTGAGTAACGCTTGATAACTCACTTGTATTCCTTCAAACAACGAGTTCGATATTTTCATCTGACCGGACCATTCATCATTTGTTGTCAGCGGAATTAATTTTTTATCTCCTGTAGGATTAATGATCTTTGCACTGAAATCAGAATTATCAGTAGGATTGAATATTCGTTGTCCAAAATAGAACCCCTGTGATGCATATCGTCTTCCGCTCAACAGAAATGTTGTTTTTGGTAATCCGGTCGGACCGCTAAGGGAAAGTTGATAACTTTGGATCGCTAACGGATCGATATCGTCCAAATATGGGTACTTTGAATTTTTCCCAAAACCAACATAATCACCAACATACATTTCTGCAGACCAATCAATCGCGTCATTCTTACCGCTTCGCAATACAGCGTTAACGACGCCGCTCATTGCCTGGCCGTATTCAGCATCGAATGTTCCGCTAATGACTTGAACTTCCTGCAGAACCGAACGATCAAGAGAGACAACTGACTCGTTGGTCAAAGGATTGTTTACGGTAACACCATCTACTTGATATTGCACTTCACCCTTACGTCCGCCGCGAAAATGTCCGTCAACAACTCCCGCTTGTAAATTAACTATGTCCTGTAGATTTTGAACCGGAAGCACTGCAATCTGATCTTTGTTCATGATCGCAACAGCACTGGTTTGGCGCGTATCCACAATAGGTTTTTCTGCCACAACAACAACTTCCTGTCCTTCAATCACTTGTTCGGAAAGTTTTTCATTAAGCGTTGTTGATTGACCGGAGTTGATCGCTACCCCTTGAACAATTTTTGATTCATAACCGACACTGCTGATCCGTATAGAATAGATACTCGGAGGAACATTGATGATAACAAAATATCCGTCAAAATCAGTCGCAGTTCCTATTGTAGTTCCTTGAACTACAATATTGACGCCGATAAGGGGTTCACCGGATTTCTTATCTGTTATTCTACCGGTAAGTTTACCGCTGGTATCTGCAAAAGATATCGTATAGATCAAAACAAGGAATAGAAGAAAATATATTCCCAAACAGTTGGAACAGCGAGTGGCAGATGACGTTTTCATGCTAAAATAATTTATTGAAAGATTGGGTCAGTGCATTCGGAAAATGTATTTAGGAATGGACTAAAAGGCAATTTTTTTGCGATTCAACAGAATTACACTAATTCAATATCAAAGCAGAGAGGAAGGGAACACGCTCCCTTCCTCTTGCACTATTTTATTTTATCAACATCATTTTTGAAACTGGTGTTGATGATTCTCTATTTTGCGTTGTACTGTACGCTCGAAGCTGATAGAAATAAACACCAGTACTTAATCCGGATGCATTATAACTGAACGAATTAAATCCTGATTTCATTTCACCAAGTTCTTTCGATGAAATACTGCGTCCGAGCATGTCATAGACTGTCAATGTTACATTTCCTTCGAACGGTAAATTGAATTGAATGGTTGTGGAAGGATTGAACGGATTTGGATAATTGCCTAACAATTGAAACTCGGTTGGGATTTCTTTTCCATTTTTATTTTCAACGCTAGTCAGAATAATCGTGGAATCCATATACACGAATGCCGCTGCTGCAAATCCATCATGTTCTCTAAACCACCACGTTCGTGTTCCATAACTTAATGATGTAGGAATATAGGAATCACCGTCAAACAGCGTAGCACCAAGATATAACACTCCATTACCTAATCCAGCAGGATAACCCAATTTCGTCAGATCAATTGCCTGTTCAATTTGATATCCTGCGTCCTCATCATTTCCTACCGTATCAACAGTGCTATTTGCTTTTAATTTCAATGCAACTTGCGCACCTTTTAATGAATCGCGTAATTTTGGATAATAATCTCGAAGACTATCTTTTCCATTCTTACCGACTGTAACAGTAAGTTTCAGTGGAATTTGATCATGATCTGTCTGATTCATATAATCTTTTCCGAGACCATTGAGCGTAAGAATCAATCCATCCCATCGATCGTAAACATCAGTATATTGAACAGCCTGATCTTGAACATCAACTCCAACGTATAATATGTTTCCTTTAAAGAACATTTTGATCGTTGCTTTTGAAGAGTCATACACCGTTGCTGTTCCACCATTGACTGGCGGTTGATACTGCCCGCTTGCAAATGGTCCTATGTATTGATATGTATCTCGAACTTTAGCATCTCCAAATCGAATATCAAATCCCGGAATTTTACTCCAGACAGCTTCGTTCAATTCTCCGTCAATGGTTGGTGTTGTCATCTGTTTTCCATTGGGAATAGTATAATCAGGATTAATTGAAGGTAGTGAACCAGAAGATGTAGTTACATCTGGGCGAACATGAATTCTTAATATATTTTTATTGCTTACATTAGCCCATGGTCCTTGTACCCACGTTCTGCTAAACGTTACCCAGTCTTGAACCGGCCAGAACCAATCACAATCTCTGATTGCAACATTGAACATCACAATGTCGCCGTTGACATTGTTTACGTTGTATCCAAGTTTTTTAAGATTGATTTTCATTTCAACCGTATAGCCCGTATCGGGAAGTACGTCAGAGTTTGTTATCCCTTGAACTTTTGTTGCAGTTTCGTAATCTGTCTTTATATATTTTGCAGTCGGACCAGTGGAAGGAGCACCTCCAACTGAAGTGACCGATCCCGGTTCCATCCACCCTTCATTGATCCATCCGTATAAATATTCTCCCGATGGTGATGGACGATTTTTTGGTTCACTTTTATCGCGGATGTTAAAAATAATTGCGTCTGCTGCACCAAAATTTCCACCGCCAATAGAACTGTCTTTAACAGTAAATGATAAATAGAGTGAATCTCCCATAATAAGAAACTTCACAACTGCCTTTGTAGAATCAAAGATTGTTCCTGTCTCTGCGGCATATCCGCTTCCGGGAAGTCCGGCACTTTTGCCGTATTGAACATAGATCGATTCCGCTTTTGCCCATACAGCTTCATTTGTTTTACCGTCAATGATAATTGATCCTGATGGGACTGACCGAGCCCATATTGCATCAGAACGTTTTGGCTGACCGACACCTACTATTGAGATCAATAGCAGGCAGAATATTGTGTTGTAGAATTTTGAAATCATACAATTGTCCTATCTAAATATAAAATTGCTGCCGAAAATTTCTTTCGGCAGCAACAGTGAATACTATTTGATCAACATCATTTTCTTTGTTTCTACATATGAACCCGCTTGAATCCGATAGATATAGATACCGGTTGCTAATTTGTTTGCATCAAAGACAACCTGATAATTACCAACTTGTTGTTCTTTGTTCACCAACGAAGCAACTTCTTGACCAAGCATGTTATAGACTTTCAAAACGACTTGACTGTTTGTCGGTATTGAATATCGAATTGTCGTTGATGGATTAAACGGATTCGGATAATTCTGTGCTAATGAAAACGCTACCGGAATTTGTTCGTCTGTTAGAACGCTGGTAATGTTTGGCAATAACACTGTCTTAAACGCTGAACCCCATTCACTGCCCCACCACGATTTAAAGTATGAACCGCGTGCACTATCCCATGGATTCATTCCAAACGGCCATGGTAATGCTGCATTGAATTGGAATCCATCCGGATCGAATACAACCAACGACATTAAGAACGGAACAGGATTATTTGATGCGGTATATCCTAATGACGATAGCTTTATCATTAATTCTGCACTATATCCGTTATCAACGTTAGTGGTATCATTCGCGGTAGAACCTGCCGGCAAGAATCCTGCCCCAGCTCCGGAATTCAAAACACTTTCCTCATATCGAATAGTATCTTTATTTGCTGCAATGTTTTGATAGTATAACTTGTATTCTTTTGTTACACCTGCTTTATCTTTTACCTGTAGGAATACTCCTTCACCTTCCCAATCAAAACGGCAGATGGATTTGTCATTGGATTGGATACCAAGATATAGATTGCTTCCTTTTTGTAAGAATTTCACTCGTGTACTGCTGGAATCTTTTAAAGGTAAATGATACGTAACTCCATTGACATCGAATGAAGCCTTTAGATCAAAACTACCCGTTACCGATTTTTCAGTTCCGCTTTTTGGAACATTTGGCGGACCAAAAACCAATGTGGGTGCACTCGTCCAATCTGTTTCATTTAATTTTCCATCGAGTGTCATTGTGTTGGAGGTAATCATTGGGTTTACAGTATCAGGATTATCATACGCTGGTAACAAATTGATCGTTTTGAAACTTGATCCCCATTCACTACCCCACCATGATTTAAAGTATGAACCGCGTGCACTGTCCCATGGATTCATACCGAAAGGCCAAGGTAAAGCTGCGTTAAATTGGAAACCATCCGGATCAAAAATATTCATAGAAATTTGCACGGCATTTACTGTAGCTGCATATCCCAATTTATCCAATCGAATACGAAGCTCTGTTGAATATCCATTGTCAACATTCGTTGTATCGTTTGCAGTAGAACCAACCGGCAAAAATCCTGCTCCTCCACCGGAATTGAGAACAGATTCTTCATATCGAATCGTATCCTTGTTACCCGCAATGTTTTGATAATACAATTTGTATTCTTTTGTCACTCCTGCATTATCTTTAATTTGGACAAAGAGGCCTTCGCCTTCCCAATCGAATCGACAAATTGATTTATCGTTCGATTGAACGCCAATATACAGATCAACTCCTTTGTGTAAAAACTTCACTCGTGCCCACGAACTATCCATATTCGGATTGTGATATGTTACGCCATTCACATCAAATGAAGCTTTAAGATCAAATCCACCGGTTACCGTTCGATCTGAAGCTTGTTTCTTTAATTGAGCGCCATTTCCAAATAATAATGAAGGAGCACTGCCCCATTCTGGTTCATCTAATTTACCGTCAAGAGTTACGGCACCGGCAATATTAGCTGCCGACATCATTGGCGGATCTTCATATTCTTTTGTTTCAGGTATAAAGCTCAACGTTTTGAATGCTGAGCCCCATTCACTGCCCCACCAAGATTTGAAATAAGAACCGCGTGCACTATCCCATGGATTCATTCCGTACGGCCAAGGCAATGCTGCATTGAATTGAAATCCATCCGGATCGAAGATATTCATTGAGATTTGAATATTGTTTACCGGCAATGCATATCCAAGTTTATCTAAACGAATTCTCAACTCTGCAGTATACCCGCTATCAACATTCACCGTATCATTTGCAGTTGAACCGGAATTCAAGAAACCTGCACCGCTGCCGGAGTTCAACACACTCTCTTCATATTTTATAGTGTCTTTATTTCCGGCAATATTTTGATAATACAATTTGTATTCTTTTGTTACTCCAGCATTATCTTTGATCTGAACAAATAGTCCTTCGCCTTCCCAATCGAACCGGCAAATTGATTTATCGTTTGACTGAACGCCAATATACAGATCAACACCTTTTCGTAGAAACTTAACTCTAGCCCACGAACTATCCATATTCGGATTATGATATGTCACACCATTTACATCAAATGATGCTTTCAGATCGAATCCTCCGCTCACTGTTTGGTCACCATATTTTTTCTTTAATTGAACTCCATTTCCAAACAACAAGGCAGGTGCATTTGCCCACTCTGCTTCATTGAGTTTACCATCAACCGTAACTGCCGCAGCATTTTTCACTACCATTGAAGCTGGATCATCATATTCTTTTGTTTCAGGAATAAAGTTCAAAGTTTTAAAAGCTGAACCCCATTCACTACCCCACCAAGATTTATAATAAGAGCCGCGTGCGCTATCCCATGGATTCATTCCAAACGGCCAAGGTAATGCTGCATTGAATTGGAATCCATCCGGATCAAAAATATTCATCGAAATTTGAATGTTGTTTAACGGTAATGTATATCCCAGTTTATCCAATCGAATTCTCAATTCAGCAGTATAGCCGCTGTCTACTCCTACAGTATCATTTACAGTTGAACCGGAATGTAAATATCCTGCTCCACTGCCTGAATTTAATACGCTTTCTTCATAGCGAATTGTATCCTTATTCCCTGCTATGTTTTGATAATACAATTTGTATTCCTTTGTTACCCCTGCATTATCTTTGATCTGAACAAAGATTCCTTCGCCCTCCCAATCGAATCGGCAAATAGATTTGTCATTCGATTGTATTCCAACAAAAAGATCAACTCCTTTTCGCAGGAATTTTACTCTTGCCCACGAGCTGTCTTTATTCGGAATGTGGTATGTCTCTCCATTAACAACAAATGATTCTTTAAGATCATATCCACCACTGACTGTTTGATCTCCATATTTTTTCTTTAATTGAGCACCATTTCCAAATAACAATGCGGGAGCATTAGCCCACTCTGCTTCATCCAATTTTCCATCAATCGTAACTGTAGATGCATTCTTTACTGTCATTGAAGCTGGATCGTCATATTCTTTCACTTCAGGGACAAAATTCAATGTTCTAAAACTTGAACCCCATTCACTTCCCCACCACGATTTATAAAATGAACCGCGCACACTATCAAACGGCATCATACCGTACGGCCAAGGCAATGCTGCATTAAATTGTAATCCATCCGGATCAAAAATATCCATTGAAATTTGGACATTGCTTAACGGTAACGCATATCCCAATTTATCTAATCGAATACGAAGTTCTGCGGAATATCCATTATCAATATTTAATGTATCATTCGCAGTTGAACCCGCATTCAAAAATCCTGCACCGCTGCCTGAATTTAAAACACTTTCCTCATAACGAATAGTGTCTTTGTTCTCTGCGATGTTCTGATAATACAATTTGTATTCTTTTGTTACTCCTGCGTTATCTTTAATTTGTATAAAGATCCCTTCACCTTCCCAATCAAATCGGCATATCGATTTATCATTTGATTGCAAACCAATATAAAGATCTGCTCCTTTGCGCAAGAATTTTACTCTTGTCCATGAACTGTCTGTATTTGGTAAGTGATATGTTACACCATATGAATCAAATGATGCTTTTATATCGAATCCACCGCTGACAGTTCGATCTGAACCTTGTCTCTTTAACTGAGCCCCATTTCCAAATAACAATGAAGGCGCATTCGCCCATTCGGGTTCATCTAACTTACCATCAACAATTACTGTTGTTGCGTTCTTCACTTGAAGTGAAGCAGGATCATCAAAAATTACGAGTTTTGATTTCCCGATATTTCTTGAACCTGCCTGTAATGCCATTGCAGAAGATAGCAGCAACGCTACGATCCACAATCGTTTAAACAAGGATTGCATAAAACCTCCAGATGTTAGTGATAAAATATGGTTAGGATTAGGTGAATAAAAATCTATTTGTTAAAAACTTCTTCTCTTTTCGAAATATCTACATCCATTATTTTTTTACAACTATTTCTAATGGATAACGACGTCGGAACAAATATATGCGCCGCTGCACCTTTTGTTCGTTTCTGCAAACGATCAAAAACTCGTTTTATCGCCATCTCCCCAAGTTCCGGAATTGGTACGTGAACGGAAGTTAATGAAGGACTGATATATTTTGCCATAGGCGTATCATCAAATCCACAAACCGAAATGTCGGATGGTATTTTATAGCCTTCTTCACGTATCGCTTTAATGGCACCAATTGCCATTGAATCATTGAAAGCGAAAATTGCCGTTGGAATATTTTTAAGCTTAAATATTTCTTTGACCGATTCATATCCGGACATTTGTGTAAAGTTTCCCTCAAACTCTATCGATTTATTCGGAACCATGCCTCTAATAGTAAATGCAGTTCGATATCCTCTTAACCGTTCTTGAGATTCAATATTACTTTGGCTTCCGGTAATTACCGCAATTTGTTTATGTCCAAGATCGAGTAAATAATTTGTCATCTCTTTTGCTCCGCCAAAACCATCGGTCATGATCGTATCGAAATGAGGATTACTCGTTCTGCAATTCAATAAGACAACCGGTAAACTTTTAGGAAGGTTTGCAAGAAGAATTTCAGAATCAACTCTCGGAGACATAACAATAAGTGCATCAACGCGACCTCTCATAAACCGTAATGCTGCTTCAATTTCTTTCGGATCGTTATGAGAACTGGAAACAATTAGATGATATCCTTGAGATTGCACTGCATTATCAGCACCTCGAATAATTTCAGAAAAGAACTCTCCATGTAGATCCGGCAGTAGCAAACCGATTGCTTCTGTTCTTTTCAAGATTAGACCTCGTGCAGACGGATTTGGCACATATTGTAACTTTTCCACCACAGCCATCACTAATTCACGCGTTTCGGTTCTGACCTTGTCGCTGCCGTTGATGACCCGCGAAACAGTAGCGATTGAAACTCCGGCTTTTTCAGCTACATCAATAATATTAAAATGCATATTAATTACGGATAGCAAATATTTTTAGTGGTGACAAATGTAAACCTTTACATTTACCATCCAAACATATTACAGAATCTATGATTTGTTAGGAAATAATGTAAACGTTTACATTTCTGGTATAATTATAACTGTTTTTCATTATAGAGTCAAGACCTTTTTTTGATCTTGATCAATAATTAAAATATACCTGTAGACTTTCGTCCGTTTTTGGATTTTTCAACTTCACAAAACGACTGCAACAAATTAAAGTAATGTTATTTGTCTCTATTTCAACAACATCATCTTCTTCAATTGTGCTTTACCGCCACTTTGTAATCGCATAAAATAAATTCCGCTGGATAATTTTGATCCATCAAATATCGTAGAATAATTTCCAGCTTCTTTCCTTTCATTCACCAGTGTTACTATTTCTCTTCCAATTCCATCGAATATTTTTAATGATACATGATTGGTTGATGGTATTTGATAACTGATCACCGTAGAAGGATTGAACGGATTTGGAAAATTCTGTTCAAGTTGAAATTCCTTCGGAATTGAATTCTCACCAAAAACTCCCGTCGGTGTTAGTTTTATCTGAATGGAATTCAAACTGAACAACCATTCCGCTTTTTGTGAAGGGGTATCGGTATCGACTTCAAACCGCAGAATTTGTTTTCCTGCTTTTAGCGGAACGCCAGAGATGGTAATTGTTTTCCAGATTTGAAAGCCACCAGTGTTGAGCACTGGTTTCTTTCCACTGACGTCGATATTATTAATGAGAATACGCAAATAACCAAAACCTGGAACGGTCGCAACAAGCGGAATGATATCATAATTTCCATCACTTGGAACTTGAATTGTGTATTCGAGCCACTCACCAGCGATCATTCTATAAACATCAAAATCACCACCACCCGCTGGTTCAATATCAACAGCTTCATCAGGCCGATAAGCAAGTCCTTCGTTCTTGGTATCTACATCATGATACGCAACCCCTTCACCACCTTTGTCAAAATTTTCTGCCTGAATAAGAGCGGGAACAGTGACTGGATTCCCTGAATATGGAGTTCCATTTCCAAGAACGGTTATCTGCACACTGTCTTTAGTGGAGAGAGAAAGTTGATTCGTCACCGTAATAGTTACCATGTATGTTCCGGGATCTGCAAATGTGTGAACCGTATCGGGCGATGAAGAATTTTTGCCATCGCCAAAATTCCATGCATATGAAAGCATAGAACCGTTCCGATCAAAACTTTTGCTTCCGGTGAACACAACCGTTAAGGGCATTTTTCCACGAGTCTTATCAGCAATCAATAGTGCGATGGGAGCATTAGGATTTGCATCGGAAGTGTTGACCGACCGCATCAATCTTGGCGGTACCTTCATTGAATATCCATCGGAAAAATGAACGGTAACCGAATCAGACTCTGCATTATACGCAATATATGTTTTTTTCCCTGCCGCATTTTTTAGAACCGAATATGTTGGAATATCGGCAGTAACAGAAATATCCAACTGTCCCATCTTTTTTAGATTGTTCAACCAATGGTAAGTGTGCGCTTTTGTTTCTCCATCTTCCGGAGTATATAATGGATTTGCATAGTACAAAGATAACGCAGTTCCAGGATCGGACAATGATAAATACTGCCACAGAATATCTTTCCAGGTGGCGGGAACACCACTCAACTCATTTACCACTTCGTCATAATTTGCTTTGACATATTCCGGATGACGTCCCAGATACAATGATCCTCCGTTGAACGGAAGCATATTGATCCCATGAATGTAGTCTGGATTTGATCCGAACCAAGTGGAGTGAACACCTTTTCCGCCCCATACCATTCCTAAGGCTTTGTACGGATATACGGAGGGAAAAACTGCATTATCAATATCAAACCAATATTGTTCGATCGCTGTTCGTTCAGTTGTATAGAGATAAATTCCTAAATCACGTATTTCGCGTTGATGAGTTGCAGCTCCCCATAATGTTACGGCTGTTGCGAAATTCATAGATTCAGAACTGGATTCTTCATTATTACCATCTCCAAAATCTCCATGTCCTGCCTCCCACGAATGTCCCGCATACGGATCGAATGCTCTCAGGAAAGGAAATCTCAAATCGCTGCGGTCATAATTATTTCCATCTCTGATCAACAGATCGACCATACCACCCCAATTCTCTTTTGCAGCCCAAACAGAATCAAACTGTGCAACAATTGCCGCACCCATTATTGCATATCCAGCATGAAAATTATGATCGTTGATCTGGTTATCTGCTCCAAATTCAGAAGGGTAACCGGTTAATGTCTTCCACGTTGAATTATATACATAACTTTGCGTCCCGCCTGCAGTCAACCACTCTTCCAATCGCTTTTTGATTTCGGAAAGAAAATAATCACGCGAAGTGATCGCTCCCAATTGATCTGCAATATTCACCAGATGAGCAAAACGGGCGATTCCTTTTCCACTCCAGTATGTTCCTGCTAACTTCCCTGATCCCGGTAGCGTTTCGGTTGTTATTGCATTGACCATTGCAAGAAGATCGGCTCGATTATAATCTCCTTGATCCGGAAGCGCAGGCAATACTCCTTCAAATACCAGTTCGGTTGTAAACTGATTGCCGTTGAACACTTTCATTTTCCCCGCAACTGATATGTATTCATAACTAGTCAATGGTGCAGAAGTGTTCAACCATTGATGACGATACAATGCTGTGAGCGTTTGATTCAGATTTCCATTTTTTGATTCTTTTAATTCAGTTGTATAGATAAAGGTTGAAACGATCTTTGCCGTTGCTTCGTTGTATGACCACGAAACCGTACTTCCCGTAACAAACGCATATGCATGTTGACGAAATATTTCAAGCGTTGCGGGTGTATTATCAGGAAGCAATGCAACAGAAAAATAATTTTTTCCGTTCAGTGACGATTGGAGCATTGTTGTCCCAGTCCACGATGAACTATCCGGTGCAAAAATACCATAATGGCGTCCGGCAACAGTCATTCCGATAACGCCATTTTGATTAGACCAGATTGTTGGTGCTGCACTGCTGGTAATGGATGCATTCCCGCCGGAGATCGTGAAGAATGCAAATGGAAGACCATGCCCGAGAGTCGCCTTCATTGTTCGTGTACCATCATCCCACAATGCGGTAACGGTCCAATCGCCGTAATCATCCGTTACTGTTTTCGTTGCATTCAATCCTGCAACGCCGACGGTGAGTTGTTGCGAATATTGAAACTGATAATCCTGCGCAGGAAATATTGGAGTTGATGTATACCCAACCTGCAAACCGCTGTTCGATGCCCGAAAATTCAATGGATGAGCAAACATATTGTTGGAATATGCATCGCCAAAATATGGATAGATTAAACTGCTCCAATAATCATTGGTTTGTGCAGGCTTCTGAAATGAGGCTGATACTTTGGGAACAACATTCGCTCCGGAAGATGTTTGTGGACCAACTCCACCGAATGGCAAGGTTGTTCCGTAACTTCCCTTCCCGACATTAACCTGGGCAGAACCGGTTAATGCAAAGAATATTAAAAGACACATATTTGAGTACAATTTTTTCATTGTGACTTTCTGGTTATTGCTGCAGATAAATCCATTGTTGAATATTTTTCTGCTGTTGGTGAATTTAAATATACATTAATGTAATCTTTTCCTGCTCATGCAACAACTATGATCTAGTCCCCGAAATAATGTTCAAAGGGATAATTACGAAACCACTCAATCAAATGTATAAATCCTCAATTGATATTGGAAAGATATGGCGAATCGAAGATGATGACCATAAATAACAGCGTTGGTGACCTTTATTTAATATCAACAATAGAAATGATATTTTTCGATGACGTTCCCACCAACACCTGGTACCCGTTCTTCGTTTTTGTCCATTGGTTCTTCACATCGTCGTAATACTCAAATGCAGAACGGTTCAGCTTCATTGTCACTGTTTGTTCTTCCCCTGCATTTAATAATACTTTTGCAAATGCTTTTAATTCCTTTTCCGGACGAAGAACTTTTGCTTTTGTGTCCTTCACATACAACTGCACCACTTCCGATCCTGCAACCGATCCGGTGTTCTTCACGGAAATAGTGACACTATAATTTTCTTTTCCGTTCGATTTCACTTTCATATTCGAAATTGCAAATGTTGTATACGACATTCCAAATCCGAATGGAAATTCCGGTTCAACATTCTTGGTATCGAAGTATCTGTAACCGACAAGGATTCCTTCTTTATATTCGACTTCGCCGCCAGTTCCCGGGAAATTTCCGAACGCAGGATAATCTTCCCACTGTTTTGCAATCGTAAACGGCAATTTTCCGGATGGATTAACAACACCGGTTAGTACTTCGGTGATTGCTTGTGTTCCCTCCTGCCCCGGGAAGAATGCCCAAACCAGTGCCTGCACATTGGAAAGCCACGGCTGCAGCGTTACCTGTGCTCCAGCATTCAACACAACGATCGTTTTTGGATTCACTTTTGCAACTGCGTTGATCAGTTCAATTTGATTATCGGGAAGCGTGATGTATTGGCGGTCAAATCCTTCAGACTCTTGATACTGTGAATTACCCGCAAAGATCACTGCAAGATTACTGTTCTTCGCAAGTTCGATCGCTGCAGTCAGTTCATTCTCGTTTGGTTTCGTCCACCCAAGCAAAGCAACTGCATCTCCGCCATCCTCATAATATTCAACGGTGATCTCATAGAATTTTCCGGCTTCGAGTGTCACATTTGCCATACGCGCTTCAACTGCATGATTACTCCAGTGATCGATCAACAATTTCCCGTCGAGATATAGTTTTACACCATCATCACTTGCTGCAGTCAATTCATACGTTCCCGATAATTCTGTTTTGATCCTTCCCTTCCAGCGGACAGAAAAATTATCCACCTCAAATCCTTCTGCAGGTTTTCCACCGCCCCATCGAAAATCAATGTTCTTATCAATGCGGCGGAGTTTCGGTTCTCCGTGTAAATTTTTGTTTGAAAAATATTCAGCCTGCAAGCCGTTCGTATTCATCGTATCATTCGGCAAAAAGAAGAATTGGGGTTCAATAGAAGGAACATCACCTGCTAATCGTGCGCCGATTGCATAGGAAATTGCAGCCGTGGGGAAAGCCCGCTTCATTCCCTCCAGTGGTGATTCCGCTGAAAGCGGTACAACCATCGAACTTCCGCCGCCGCCAGTTCGGGCAACATCTGCATTCGGTCCAAGAACAGCAATGGATTTGTATGTTGAAGTATTCAAAGGAAGAATATTCTGTTGGTTCTTCAACAAGACAAGCCCTCCGCGCGCAACATCGAGCGCAACTGCTTTATGTTCTGGCGCATTTGTCATTGGTTTCTCTAATTTTTTATCAAAGTATCCCATGCGGAACATTACACGGAGCATTCGTTTAATTTTATCATCGATGATTGATTCTTTCACGCTCCCGTCAGAAATTAATGGAAGTAATTTTTCCTTTGTCAGAAAATCTCCACCGGGCATTTCAAGATCAAGTCCGTACGTAGCTACGCCTTTAATGCTGTGCGCTGCACCCCAGTCGGACATGACGAGTCCGTCGAACTTCCATTCTTCTTTCAACACATTGTTTAGCAACATTTCATTTTCACTGCAGTATGGACCATTCAATTTATTATATGCGCACATGATTGCTTCAGTCTTTGCTTCCTGCACAGCTGCTTTGAATGCTGGAAAATAGATTTCATAGAGCGTCCTCTTATCAACCTTTGCATTGACAAACATTCTGTCAGTTTCCTGATTATTGACTGCAAAATGTTTGGTTGTTGCAACAACTCCTTCGCTTTGCACTCCTTGTATATACGAAACAGCGATTCGTGACGTGAGATACGGATCTTCACCGTAGCTTTCAAAATTTCTTCCGCCATGAGGCACACGATTGATGTTGACGCAAGGACCGAGAATGGTGTTTCGGTCTTTCGCTTTTGTTTCCCGTGCCAATGCCCAGCCGTACCGGTACGCCAGTGATGTATCAAACGATGCTGCTAGCATGATCGATGCCGGAAATGCTGTGGATTGATTCCACCGCACACCGACAGGCCCGTCTGTCATTGTCAATTCGGGAATTCCAAGTCGAACATTGGGTTTGGATGCAAATCCGGTACCGCTCAGCTTATCAACTTTTTCTTCCAGTGTCATTTGTTTTAATAGATCGTTCACGCGATCTTCAATCTTTGCTTTTGAATTTTTATAAATCGGATTCTGGGATAATGCTAGGCATAATCCCGTGAGCACGAGGAATAATATTTTAGATTTCATTGTGATTCCTTTCAAACTAAGGCGGGTAAGAGATAACACATATTGATAAAGTCGGTTTTCAACGAATAATTATTTTACAATTTCACTAAGAATAACTTTGCGATAACCATCAGCATTTTTCCAATGGTCATTATTTGCATTCTGCTGAACTGCGACTGATCCGAAGAAATTATCTCTCGTTTTTGGAATTTCATTTTGATCATCGTTGTCACAATATGCTAAGGATATTCTCATTTGTTTGTTTCCCCTGAGTTTAACCCGTGATGTTTCCCTCTTGTTTGATGTATATTGATCACTAAATATCCTCAATGAAAATTCCCAGAAATATTCGGCTCCTTGTTTACGCAGTGCAAATTCTTGAAAATGATCGGCATAATTCGCTATAGAATAATTATCCCAGCTTTTTCCTGCAAGATCGCAGGCTACAAGAGAACGCGATGTTCCATTCTCAGTGGGGGAATCCAGGATCATATGATATGAAAAAGCATTCGCTGAATTCGTTCCCCATTCTTTTCCTGTCTCATGTATGCCATCAAAGACATGCATTCCTCCGGAGTGATCCTCGTCTACAAAGACTTCCAGCAGATCATAATTATAGTAGAAGTCACCTTTTTTTGGATCACTATTGTATCGGTACCCATCAACAAAAACATCGTCGGTTATTTTTACAATAAAATAGATCAGGTTGGTTTTCTTTGACCAGAGGATTTTGTATTCACCTGAAAAATCTTTATGAGGGACGGTATCTCCATATGGGATCCACGGTTGATCAATCGGCTGCCATTGAATATTGTTCCAGCATTGATCATTGAATTTTCCATCTATCACCGGCAGCTCTTTCGACTGAAAAATGGTCAATGTATCATTTGGCATAACGGAATGATTGTTTTGAGCATC
>JFJP01034762.1_pt1 | contig 26612 bp, 19 predicted proteins | sample 431651 | NCBI WGS metagenome assembly JFJP01 (sample SAMN02602958, study PRJNA72255) | Microbial mat metagenome, whole genome shotgun sequencing project. | biome: fresh water; feature: sink hole; material: water; isolation source: purple microbial (photo- and chemosynthetic) mats found in...
ATAATTCCCGACGAGTTGTACGATGTGCTGCAGCGTGCCCTCAGCGACGAGGTGGATCTGCCGCCCGTAGACGAGGCTTTCGATTCCAGCACCGTTCCGGGTGCGGCACACGAAGGCCCCGGAGTGACGGTCATCCGGTCTCCGGCCAGGGAGTTTGTGTCTCCGGTTGCAAACACCACGGCCGGCGGCGCAGGCGGCACAGCCGGAGGCGGGCAACCGCTTGGTCTGAGGGTACTGCTCGCCGAGGACCATCTGGTCAACCAGGAGCTTTTTACGGTACTGCTCCACAAGCTTGGTTGCGAGGTGCAGGTGGCCTGCGATGGCCAGGAAGCGCTCGATCTGGGTTCAGCCGGTGATTTTGACATCGTGCTCATGGACATATTCATGCCCGTGATGACCGGTTACGAGGCCGCCAGGGGCTTGCGCGAGCGAGGCTTTACCAGACCCATAATCGCGGTGACCGCCAGCGCACTCAAGGGAGAACGTGACAAGTGCATCGAGGTGGGCATGAACGACGTGCTCGTCAAGCCGTTCAAGAAATCAGACCTCGCCGCAATGCTTGGCTTCTGGGCCGAGAAGGCCACCGAGGCCGAGGCTCCCGTCGTTGCAGCGGCGCCGGAGCCTGACCGGGGGGAGGCGGACAACTCCGTGCTCGACTTTGATACGCTCGTGGAGACGTTTCTGGGAAAGCGCGACAAGGTGATCGACCTGCTCGTGCGCTTCTCTGCCAAGACCCGTTCGCAACTCGCGGACATGGAAGCCGCGGCCCAGGCTGACGATGCCAAGACACTCCGCGAGGCTGCCCACTCCATCAAAGGCGCCTCCTGGAGCCTGTCTGCCAAGGCGCTGGGCGATGCGGCCATGGCCATTGAAGAGGCCGCCAGCTCAGGCGATGCGTCTACCGCTGCGGTCCTGCTTCCGGCCCTCGCTGAATGTTTTGCCCAGTTCGAGTCGAGGGCCAAATACTACACAGAGTCTTCGTGAAGCGCTCGGCTCAGGGCCTGCAACGGAGCGGTCTCCAGGGAACGCTGTTCGACAGCGGGGCTGAATCCGGCTCACCGGATGAGCTTGCCTTCCTTGCCAGGTACCGCGTGGTCTGTGGCATCGACGAGGCGGGCAGGGGACCACTGGCCGGTCCGGTCTCCGCCGCGGCGGTGATCCTGCCTGCCGGCTTTCCGCTGGAGTTGCTCGGTGACTCCAAAGCCTTGTCTGAAAAGGCCAGGAACCTGGCCTACGATGTCATAACTACGCAGGCCTTCTGGGCCAACGAATGGGCCTGGCCATCGGAGATCGACGAACTGAATATCCTTGGCGCGACGATGCTGGCGATGAAGCGCGCGTTCCTGCGGCTTGGGCTCCGGCCGGACCTCGTCATCGTCGACGGCACGAAGACGCCAGAGCTCGACTGTGAACGCAGGGCCCTGGTCAAGGCCGACGCAAAGGTGCCGGCCGTGATGGCCGCATCGATAATCGCCAAGGTGTCCAGGGACAGGATGATGGAGCGTTACGACTGGCTGTACCCGGAGTACGGGTACGCGCGCCACAAGGGTTACCCAACGGCTGCCCATCGCGCCGCGTGCAGGGCGCTGGGGCCATCGCCGATACAGCGGCTGAGTTTCAGCTACGCCAAGGAATAGTCGCGCTAGTAAGCGCGTCGCGCTAGTAAGCGCGTCGCGCTAGTAAGCGCGGCACGGGTACGCACGGCGCGGTGAGGCTACTCGTCGGTTTTGGGTGTGGTTTTCTTTACGGTCATGCGCTTGGCCCTGGGCTTCTCTATGACAGCGGGAACCATTTTGGGAGCTGCCTTTGACTTGACCCTTATGACACGGCCGGTACCTGGCGCCTTGCGTTCGGGGCTTGTGCGGCGGTCATCGTTGGGTCCGCGGGCCGTGCGGCCGGTTGCTTTGTCAACGTCACGGCGGACCGATGCGCGGCGGGCGTCGTCGCGGGACGTACCCGCGTCGCGGGACGTACCCGCGTCGCGGGTACCAGTTTCGCGGGAAGTGGCGCTTCGGGAAGCGGGGCGGGCGGATCCACCATCTCGGTCGCGTGGCCTACCGGTGTCTATGTAGTGGCGGGGGCGTTCGTCGTCGCTGAGCCTGGTCTCAAGCTCGCGGCCATCGTCGCGGGGTGCCATGGCGTCGCGCCTGGTGCGGGGGGGCTTGGCGCGATCGGAGGGAGCGGCTTCCTTCATCGCATCGAGGGATTCCTGGAGCACCTTGTTGAAGGCTTCTGCATTCTCCTGAAAAATGACGACCGAGCGCCGGTCAAAGTCACCGGTCTCTGTTGGTTTGCTCTCAACGACTGTGAGGAAAAGATCGCCCGTGCGGTTTTCCTTGACATTGAAAAAATATGTCCTGCCGTCTACCGAAATGCGCTTTGAAAAGAGCTCGCCACGAACGCCCATCGTATCCCCTCCCTAGGTAATTACCCGCGGATGATAACGGATCTTGCGGTATTATGCAAGAGAGTCCGCTTCCCTCACCATGGCCGCATGCCGTTCGAGCAGCAACGACTCCACCGCCGGATCGCTTCCGCAGATATCCGCCATGACCCGGAATACCGGCTCGGTGCCCGAACCGCGCATCCACAGGAAGCCGGCGTCAGCTCCCGCCTCATCGGTCAGGAGTATCTTGAGCCCGCCGGAGCCTGATTCCCCGAAACGGCCAGCCAATTCCCGCTCGGCAGTGCCGGCGCTGGAGAGCGCTTTCCAGGAGAGGCGGCCGCAATACCGTTCAAGCGAGCGCGCGAGGTCGGGCCAGGCCTTGCGGAATATCGACTCATAGGCGTTTTTGAGGGACGCATGGTCGCGCGAGCGGACCCTGAGGGCTGCTCGGTCCTCGAAGACGCTCGTCGTCGCGAAGCGCGGCAAGCTGGCCAGAACATCAGCCAGGCCGAATCCATCGCGGTAGCTGCTGCCTTGTCCCGAGCGCTCCAGCCAGAGCCTGAACGGGCCGGGAAGGTCGCCCTCGTCCCGCAAGTACAGCAGTTTGAGGATGGCCGTGACCGTGTTGAGTGGATCCCGTACGCCGGCCGGATGCGTAATGACGCCCCCGTTGGAGCCTTCACCGAGCACGCGTACCTCGTAGCCTCGATCTCGCAATGAACGTGCCAGTCCGACGACATTGGCCTCGCCGGTCTCGGCCCGGAAAACTTCTGCGCCCAGGGCTTTTGCGATGGCCTCTATGCGCAGGCTCGTCGCGTCATTGCACGCGACTGCCGTCTTCGTCCGTGCGCCGCCATGCCGGACCGCGGCTCTGGCCATGGTCGACAGTTCCGCGAGTACAGCCAGCGCAAAGGTATCCTGGGCTTCTATGGCCCTGGCCTCCCCCGAGCTGGCGTCCCAGTAGACGATGTTGCCTCGGTCGCCGTCGCAGTCGGGCACGTAACCCAGCGCGAACGATGGGTCGGTGATCCGGGCCTTGGCCAGGGCCAGTCTGCAGGGTTCCAGTGACTCGCCCTCCGGTACGATCCGGTGCGCGAATCGGCGTGGCTCGGCATTGATCCGCAGCACCGAGACACCCAGGCCAGAAAGGAAATCCTCATCAATTGAAAGTGACCGTGCCGACCCGTTCATCTCGGCGACTACCCCTGAGCCTCTGGCCTTGATGGCTACTGCCAGCGCATCAAGTTCGCGTTCCTGCGCGTCCAGGTCAGACGAGGCCCCCGCGACTTCCCGTGCGAACAACATGTAGTCAGAAATTGCCCTGCGCTTGGCCGCGCCGCAACCGGAATACAGTGTGGCAACCGCCTTGGTTGTCGCGGAAGCAACCAGGCTCTCGGTAGCCTCTATATCGGCCACCTCGCAGGCGCCTGACTTGAGCGCGGCTATGAGCAATTTTGTGTCGCTGCCAGGCAACACGCCACCGTCTGCAAGGCCAAACTTGACGCCGTTGTGCCCAGGCGGATTGTGGCTGGCCGAGATGTAGCAGAACGCATCGAGCCGTTCCGCATGGCCGGCCGGCAAGGCTGCCGCCCTCCGGGTCCAGGCCATGATCTCCGGCGCTGCGCAGATGAACGCATACCGCACCTCAAGCCCACGAGCCAGGAATACACGCGCCATCATGTCCGCAATAGCCGGCCCGGTTGGTCTCGTGTCTATGCCAAGAGCCACTATCGGGGCCGGCCTGCCGGTTTTTTTGCCTTCGGCCGCGCCTATGGCCGCCTGCCGCGCCAGCAGAAAATCCGCAAAAACAGCCGCCATCCTGGCTGCCGCGTACGCCTTGGCTGGAGTCAGGCCCTCGGCCATGTCGTCATCGGACTGCCCGAACACGCCGCGCCAGCCCGAGGCCGACAATATCAGCGTATCGAAGAATGCTTGGGCCTCTGCCGGGGAAGGCTTTACTGACAAAGGATTGCGGTACGGGTCACCAATATCAAACCCGGTACCAGGATGGCTCATCATAGACTAACTCCAGGAAGTTCGGGAATTTGGGCACAGAGCCACAGAGCAGACGAGAATCCAATAATTAGAACAAAGACAAGAAGAATAAGGAATTATAAGCACAGAGACACAGAGTGTGGCGCGAGACTCGTAGCGCCGCAAGGGGGTCTGGGGGATCGGCCCCCAGCGGCTACTATTAGGGGGGATACCCCCCTAAAACCCCCTGTGATCCTGCGCACTGCTCGGATCACATCTCTGTGGCTCGGTGCAAAATTTCCTATTCTTAATTACTCATCTTCTCTGTGTCTCTGTGCCAATGTCTTCGTATACCAGCCCGTAAACCAGGCCGTATATCAGGCCTTGGGCAGGTCGAGGTTGGGCAGGGTCATGGAGGAGCTGGCGGCCAGGCGGTTCTCGGACTGGATGGCGTCGTACACTTCCTGCCTGTAAACCTTTACGGTTTTTGGCGCTTCAATGCCCAGCTTTATCTGGTCGCCACGGATTTCAACTATCGATACGATGACGCCGTCGCCGATGACGATTTTTTCGTTGAGCTTGCGCGATAGTATGAGCATCGCGCTATTTCCTCGACGCGGCCAGTTCCGCCATAACATCGTGCTTGGTGTGCCAGCGCTGGTCGGCCAGCACGATCTGGGCGCCGCGCCTGGCCTTGCGCCCGATGACCAGCGGCCCCATCAGGTTTGCGGTTACGGGTCCGCCGTTCGGGGGTACCGTGACCAGCGTCAGGACGAGGGCATCTTCCGGCCCGGTCACCCCGAGCGTGCCCATCACCTCGTCGGTGGCGTCTACCAGGTAGTCGGGCCTGAACAGGAAGGGGTCGAGCAGGATGAAGCCCAACTCGGCCAATTCCATGGACTGCAGGTAGAAGTAAGGCTTCTGCGGCGCGTCCAGGAGAGCATACGAGGTGAATTTCTTGAAGCCAATGAGTCCGTCGGGAAAGTCTATGACCTGGCGCTCGTCGACGTCGAGTTCGCCCATGATCTTGGTTTGTATCTTCATTACGCCGCCAAATCAGTGTGCGCATATTCCATCATCTTGAAGTCGGTGATGGCCTTGGCCATGTCCAGGTCGGTTTCCGCAGCCAGCATTTTCGTTGCATCGGGGATTTCCTTGTTCAGGCGCAGGGCTGCCGCGTCCAGGCGCTCCACCATGGATCCGGCTTCAGCCAGGCGCCGGTTCATGTTGTCCATGCCGGCATCCAGGCTTGCGAGTACGCGGCCACCCACGTCTATGAAATCACCCTTGCGGAGCGCATCGCGCAGTGATATGACCGAGTCGAAAAGTGAGCCGCCTGAAACCCTGGCTGTCGGCGCGTAGTCCGAAGGTACGCCAGAACCTGAAAGTATGCCCAGGTCAGCCAGCACGCTGCCGCCCACGCCGTCTTCAAGCCGTACACGGTGGGCGTCGGTGGCCTCGAGTACGAGGGCGTTCCTGGAAGGGTCGAGCGAGGCTTTTACCGCGGCACCTGAATCGTTGATCTTGGCAATGATCGCGTGCACGGTGTCACCAGGCTTGAGCGCAATGGTCTGACCGTCGATGACCAGGCTTGCCGCGTCCATCACCCTGAAGGTCGATGCATCGGCCCCGGAGGAGATGCGCTGGCGTTCAGCCCAGAATACCGAATCTCCGGGCAGGTTCATGGGCAGGTACGAGGCCTCTGAAATCTCGGCCTTGGGGGTGCCAAGGCCGCCCAGGTAGTCTACGCCAATGGTGGACGCCGCTCCCGCGCCTTCTGAGAAGCCTTGTACGGTGCGGAACGGCTCGGTCCTGGCCTTGTCGCCGGCGAACAGAAAGTCTCCGTCGGGACCACGGGCATTGCCCAGGCTGACGAGTTCGGCAAGGAGCTGGTCCACTTCCACCGCCATCGACGCTGTGTCTTCCTTGGTAAAGGTACCGGTGGCGCCGGTGATGGCCAGTTCCCTGACGCGCTGCATGATGTCCTGGCTCTGGCGCATGTAGCCTTCGGCCAGGTTGGCACGGTCCCTGGTATACAGGACATTTTCCTCGTAGCGGCCGAGGCGGCTGACAAAGGAATCATACCGTACTGCCCTGGCGGCGGCCATGGGGTCGTCGCGCGGGCTCTCTATGCGTTGCTGGCGGGACATCCTGTTCTGCATGGAAGCCATGCCGTCCTCGGTGCGCCTGAGCCAGTACTGCATATCGTTATTCATGTAATCCGAACTTACCCTACGCATGAAAACCTCCTGGACGGCCATTGAGACGAATACATGAGCACAGAGCCACAGAGAAGATGAGAAAGAAAATCATGTAGGGAAAGAACAGGAAATTTGGCACAGAGACACAGAGAAGATGAGGAAGAAAGAAATGAACAAGGATTTATAAAACCCTTTTTCTTCTTAATCATCCTTATTCCCCCCTCGTCTTCTCTGTGTCTCTGTGCTTATCCCTCTTCATTCCTGGTACTTCCTCGTCTTCTCTGTGTCTCTTTGCTTATCCATCTTCATTCCTGGTTCTCGCTCATCTTCTCTTAGGCTCTGTGCAAAATTCTTATACTCTAGATGCCCATGCGGTTGATGATGGTGTCGAGCATCTCGTCCATCTGGGCTATGAACTTGGCCGCGGCGGCGTAGCCGTGCTGGAACTTGATCATGTTGGACAGTTCCTCGTCCACGTTGACTCCAGAGATTGACTGCCGCGTGTCGGTCAGGTTCTTGGCTATGCGCGACTGGGTCTCGGACATGCGCTCCGCCCGCTCACCCTTGAGGCCAACGCTGGCTACGGCGTCGGCAAAGTAGTCGTCGAAGGTTTTCTGCGAGCCGACCATTACCGGTGCCGTCCTGAGCCTCGCTATCGCAATGGCCGCGCTACCGTCGCCGGCTTCTGCCGGTCTGCCGTTCGAGCCAAAGCCGGACGCTACGCTGGTCAGATCCTTGGTGACGGCGCTGGAAACTTCTATCCAGCCGGAGGGGTGGGCCAGCGGAGCAACGGCGTAGTCTACGCCGGAACGCAGATCTGCTACGGCATCGGGTTTCTCCCACACATAGGCACGTTCTGTACCGGATCCGGACAGGATACCTGAATAGCCCGCGAGGAACTCACCGGAGTCCTCTACGTGGCGGATTACAAAGTCGGGGCTCTCGCCGTCCGAACTGGTCTTGGCGCGTAACTGAAGTGTGCCGGTCGCGGTCAGACGTGCCGTCACATCTGCGCCAGAGTCGTTGACGCGGCGCACCAGGTCGCCCACGGTGTCGGTCGGGCGATACTCCACATCGACGAGGCCCTCGGGACCGGACAGCCGCATCGTGCCGGACAGGCCTATCTGCTCCTGGGCGTTCAGTGCGTTGCCACCCGTCATGCGGTATACGTAGCTGTGGTCGTACGCTCCGTCTCCGTCGCGGTCATAGTTGCCGGCGATGTTGTTGACGCTTGGCAGTTCGGTAAAGAAGTCGACACCGGTCTTGCCGTTGAGTCCGTATGCGGAGCGGTGCACCTCGTTGACCAGGTCGGTAAAGGTCAATGTCATGGTGTCCAGAGACGCTATTTCTTCCTTTATATCGACATCCCGCATTTCAAGCATGGCGCCGAGGGTACCGCTCCGGAAGAAGGCTTCGCTCTTGGTGTCGCCCCAGAGCACGCGGGGATACCCGCCGGATTCTGCTCCTGAAGACAGCTCGAAGCCGCGCGAGAGCTTGCCCTGTACGAGTATGTGCCCGTCGATGTGGACCATGAACTCGTCAGGGTCGCGGCGGTCAACCGTAATGGGGACTATGGCGGCGAGCTTCTCCACGACGAGGTCACGTCGGTCATACAGGTCGTTGGGGTTGTCGCCCATGGCCTCCGACTTGAGGATCTCGGCATTGAGCGACGCTATCTGCTTGGCCAGGTCGTTGGCCTGCGAGGTGGTTATCTCAATGTCGTCCTGCACCATGTTGCGGGTCATTGACAGCTGGCTGTACTGCTCGTGTATGGAATCGATGAGGGTGCGTCCCCGCTGGACGACGGCCTCTCGCGGTGCCAGTTCAGATGGGTGCAGCGACAGTTCCTGCCAGGCATCCCAGAATCTGTCCATCTGGGTGCGGGTGGAGACTTCGGTTGGCTCGTTGTGCACCTGCTCCAGAAGGGCCATATACTTGTCCCGCGAGTCCCAGTATCCCAGCCCGCTGGCCTGGGCGACAATGCGCTGGTCCAGCAACTCGTCACGCATGCGTTCAATGCGGACCGTCATGACGCCCTGGCCTATCTGGCCCGGAGTTTCCTCGCGGTTCAGCTGGGGTGCATAGAGTGGTTCCACCGTACCAAGTTCAACGCGCTGGCGGGAGTAGCCTTCTGTTGCCGAGTTCGTGAGGTTGTGGCCTATGGTCGACAGTCCCTGGTTGTGAGCCATAAGCCCACGTTTTCCCAGTTCTATTCCAGCAAAGGTCGATTGCACGAGAGCCTCCTTTAGAGGGCTGTATCCAGGATCATTGCGCCTGAATCGACGTGATGGGGCCGTCCGGACTTGCCGTAGATGTGCCCCTTGCGTTCAGGGAAGATGGCCTCCATCGCCAGCCGGAGCGTCGATGCGGCGTTTCCGACGAAACCGGACAATGCTTCGTTTTCAATGCGGGCGCGCATGGCGGATAGCCTGAGCCCCCGGTATGCGTCGTTCAGAGCTGTCCGGAATTCGACGGGCAAGGAGAGCGAGGCCCTGAAGACCGTGGAATCGACGGGTAGCTGAATGTCGGCAAGGAACCTGTGCCAGGCCTCGGCCCGCAATGCTTCGGCAGTGCTGACTGCATCAGCCGCACCCGAGGCGCGTTCCAGTGATTTTTCCAGCGCCGGCCAATCCCTGGCCCGTACGGCCTGCACGATGGTCCTCTGTACCAGTACGAAGGCATCGAGTGCTGCCGCCTGGTCTCCGCTCAAAGCTATGAATGTCATCAACGTATCGATATTCATGACTACCCTCGCTTCATTATCGGTACTGGAAACAAGGAGTTTACGCCGATATAGTAGATGCCGGTCCAGAGGGGCCGGATTCAGAGGTATTGATGATAAAAGCGCTCGTAAACCTGTTCTGGATGTTGCGCGGCGTACGCGTATTTGCGCTCGTCGGCGAAAGCGGGACAGGCAAGAGCTTCAGGGCAAAACTCGTTGCCCAGAAGTTCGGCATCGATATGATCATCGATGACGGCCTCCTCATCAGCGGTGACGCAATCGTCGCGGGCAAATCCGCAAAGCGTGAAAAGCTGTACATGGCCGCGGTCAAGACAGCCTTGTTCCACGAGAAGGCCCACCGGGACGAGGTAGCCCGCGTACTGCAACGATCGCGCTGGAAGAAGATACTCCTCATCGGTACGTCAGAGAAAATGGTCAAGAAGATTGCCGAACGCCTGCAGATTCCGTATCCGGCCAAAATCATAAAAATAGAGGACATAGCCAGCCGCGAGGAAATAGATACTGCCATCCGGGCACGCAAGGTAGAAGGCAAGCATGTCATTCCCGTGCCTGCCATAGAGATAAAGCGAAGCTATCCCCGTATTTTCTACGACAGCATCCGGGTTTTCCTCCAGCGCAACGTGGCGCAGGGCGGGCTTTCGACACCAAAGCTCTACGAAAAATCCGTAGTTCGGCCGGAGTTCTCCAAACGTGGCCGCGTTGCAATATCAGAAGCCGCCCTTTCGCAGATGGTCATCCATTGCATTGACGAATTCGATGATTCCATACGAATCCAGAAGATAACCATACGCTCGGATTCCCAGGGGTACCGGCTTACGGTCGTCATCGAGGTGCCGTTTGGCTCCCAGCTTTCTGGCCGGATCCACAACCTGCAACAGTACATCATAGACAATATAGAACGCTTTACGGGAATCCTGATCGAGGAAGTGAACCTGGTCATAGACCGGTTCTCCAAGTAGGTTTTCAGCTCTGGTTTGACAACAGGCCAGACGGGGTTTAGGATAGCTGTACCATGGAGGGTACCATAGTGAAGAAATCGTCAAGCTTAGCGCTCGTAATGCTTGCTCTCGTTGTAAGTGCGGGAGCCCAGGAAGCCTCGGGAACCCAGGAAGCGTCGGGAACAACGAATCCCGCCCCGCAAGCCGCAACCGTCGCCGCGGTTCCTGCCAACCCAGTAACCTTTGCCAGTGCAAGTTCACAGCACTACTCTGTCTGGTCCGATGCCGGCAAGGATGATGCCGTCGCGCTGGCAACCACACTGGATGGGCTTTTTGGTGTGTACAATGAATATTTCCGCTTCGACGAAGGCTCGCTCAAAGCGCCCCTGACCGTCAGGAAGTTTTCAGCCAAGGCCTCGTTCGACACCTACCTCAACAAAGTGATAGGCGAGACCAAGGACGATTTTGTCTACCTGCATTATCCAACGGTAGAACGCTCCGAGTTGGTCATCTTCCAGAAGGACGGTGTCGACGATTTTGACGCGTCGCTTGCCCACCAGGCCTTCGTTCAGTTCCTCAAGGCCTTCGTTCCCGAACCGCCGCTCTGGATCCGTGAAGGCTTTGCCGTTTTCTTCGAGCGTACCCGTATGGATCGCAATGCCGGAACGGTCGCCTACGCTGAAAACCAGTCCTGGCTCGAGACGGTAAAGCTGCTCAAGTCGCAGTCAAGGCTCTTCAGCGTTTCCGATCTGATGCTGCTGTCATCAGAGGAAGCCCGCAACGGGCTGGACGTGTTCTATCCGCAGTCCTGGGCCCTCGTGTCGTTCTTTATCAGCAGCCCGGACCGCCGGTACAACCGTTTCGTGTGGGATGCCATCGGCCGCCTCGCGCCTGATTCCAGCCTTGAACAGAACCAGAACGCTGTCAGGGATTTCTTCATCAAGTGGCATGGCCAGGAAGCAGCCGAGTCGGATTTCCTGGCGTACCTTGAAGGGCAGAAGACCTTTGCCGAGCTTGTTACTTCCGGTGTGCGTTCGTATGGTGACAAGGATCTGGAGACTGCGTTCAAGTCCTTTACGCAGGCCCTCGTAAAGAACTCCTCCAGCTACATCCCCCACTATTATCTGGGGCTGATAGCCTATGCGCGCGGCGACTATGCGCTGGCCGAGGAGTACTACAACAAAGCTCTTGCACTGGGTAGCGATGCTCCGATAACCAACTACGCCCTGGGCATCAACGCCTATGCCTCAAGGCGCTTCGACGAGGCCAGAACCTTCCTGCAGAAAGCCTCTGACGGTGATCCCGCCAAATACCAGTCCAAGGCTGGTGAAATCCTGACCCGGATATCCAGCGATACCGGTATGTAGTTTCAAGCCGATTATGGATGCGGGGCTGTCCGGGTTTTTTCCGGGCAGCCTTTTTTCATTCTGCTCAGAGTTCTACCGTTAGGTTGTCCCAGGCAGGGCCGGCGGGGAAGGGCAGGGCTGCGGCAGTACAGTGGGCTTCCAGCGCTGTGTGGGTGAGGTCGTGGCAGATGTGGGTTAAAAGCAGCCGGGATGGATGCAGTATGGTTGCCAGTTCAAGGGCCTCGTCTACAGAGAAATGTGTGGGGTGGGGCCGTAGCCGGAGTGCGCCTACAACCAGCACGTCCAGGCCCCGGAGCAGGTGCATGGAGGATTCAGGGACCCGGGAGCAATCGGTCAGGTAGGCAAAACCGCCTGCCCTGAACCCCAGTATATGGCGCTCTCCATGTATCAGGGGTATTGCCTGGATGCGCAGCGAGCCAACGGTGATGCTGCCTTCGTCGACTGGAACCAGGTTGAACCGGGGCTTGCCGCCGCCCTCCTGCCCGTGTGCGAATGCGTAGGAGAATCTCAGCCTGATTTCATCGGCATCCGCACTGGAAGCGTATACAGACAGCGGATTGCCCCGAGTCAGCGGCCTGACATCGTCGAGGCCATGGATGTGGTCGGCGTGCGCATGGGTAACGAGTACCGCGTCCAGCCCGGTGAGTCCGGCGCGCAGCCCCTGTAGCCTGAACTCCGGCCCGGCGTCGATGAGGACCCGTTCTCCCGCGTCGCCTTCAAGGAGCACAGACGAGCGGTAACGGCAATCATGGGGATCGGTTGATGTGCAGACGGGGCAGGAACAGCCTAACACCGGTACGCCGTGGCTTGTACCGGTGCCGAGGAAGTGTATTTTCACGGTGTTGACAAAACCTGGGGCTCGAAGCGGGGTGCGGCGGGCATCCGCACCAGTTTGACGAATTCGTATCCCCGGCCGGAAATGCTCTCGAGTGACGTTTCGGCAGCGCTTTCAAAAACAGTAACCCTGAATACACCCGCATCGTCAAAATAAGGGAAGAGCGCTGCGATGTGGAAATAGCGCCTGAGTCTTGGAGGCTTCTCGTCACGTGCATTGAACTGAGCCAGGTAGAACCTGCCGGGCTCCCGTGTGGCAAGCAGGAACAGGGTTGCCTTCAGTCCACGCACGTCTATGCCAGCGTCATCGAAGTTGTCCGAGAACGGCTCGTAGGCCGAACCTCCGTTTACCGGATCGGCATCACGGACCCGGAGTGAGAATGGTGCCTCGGCTACGTCGTTGGCCAGGGGCGAATTGTCGTCAAGTGATGGATAGAAGGCTGACCAGGTTGACTTTGCGAGGGCTCGTGACCAGTCGAGCCCGAAGAATGGATCGAATTTTTCTTCAAAGCCCTGGGTGAACGATGACCCGCGCCAATCGACCATGCGCTCCCGGAGTGACGCTACGGAGAGGTACGATCCGGTGATGGGGTGAAGCATGCCGTCAACAAGCCATTTTACAAAACCCGAGCAATTGAGGCCTGCCGGTGCGCGCTGCTCGGCAAGCGTGGAAATGAAGATATTCCGGCCGTCCGCATCAATGGCTCCATCATCAGCGTACCTGAGTAACGGAAGCTTGTTCCTGACAGCGGAAACGAGGCCGCGAAGATCCCGGTACAGCGCTGGATCCGGTGAAAACACAGCCCAGTCTATTACATATGAAGTCAGTTCGCGTATCCTGGAGAATGGTGACCGGAGGAGTTCGGTGAACGGGAGCGGGACCATCACCTCGCGGTGGAGTACGCCTCCGTAGGTGACAATATCTATGCGTGAACGTGTGCCTGCCGGGTAGATGCGCGCAAAGGTTCCTGGATCGCTCCGCAGGAATATCTTGGCCTGAAGGAACGCCCCATCGATATCGGAGCGCTTTATTATCCAGGTGCCTTGTGTGTATATGGGGAAGGAACCATTCCGTTCAGGTGAGAGTATGATGTAAAAGGCGCCTTTGCCCTTCTCTACCGACACTGACCAGGTACCCCAGGCATTGGGCTCCTTGCCTCCACGGTATGCGGTGGCCGTAGCGCGGGGAGCTTCCAGCAGTGTATCCCATACCCGTTTCCGTATATCGGAACTCTCGGCCATCGAGGTGATGGGGCTGTCACCACCCAGTGCCGGCAAGGCTGTCTGTGCGGTGAGTGATGTGGTGCAGAGGAGCGTGAGCAGCACCATGCTGGCGTACTTCATTGTTCTCATCATTCAAAGTATCGGAATAGAGTGAGCTTTAGACTAGCCCCCGCTGCGTATGGAGTTACAGCCAGGAGCAACAGGCGCCGATATTGAGAATGATATCGTTCAGCAAGGATGCCCTATGCCCTCGTTTCCTTCAATAAAGCCGAAATTCGTCTCAATAGGTATATTCGCCTGTGCGCTGCTTGTCAGTCTTGGATCATCCTCCCAGTTCCAGGAACAAGCCAGTCCTGCTACTGATCCCACCCCTGTGCCGGCAGTGCTTGCCGAGCCCCTCCCGGTACCGGGTAAAATCCTTGTTGACCAAAAAGGCACGCCCGGGTCCGAACCGTACCGCTTGTTCCCGACGCTGTTGCGCGGTGACAAGACCGCTTTTTCTGGCACCGGAGTTGTTCCGCCCCTGGGCTACGGCCCGGTTTCGCCTGCCGGGCGCAAGGCCCGGGCTGCGGCTGATGCACAGATCACTGAAAGTGCCGCCGAGCGCCAGCCGATCCTGGCCGGCAACCAGATCCTGGCCTTCTATGGCAAGCCTGACGCCCCGTCCATGGGCATACTTGGTGAATATTCCAAAGAAAAGCTGGCACCGCTCCTTGAAGGCTATGCCCGGTTGTATGACGATGCCAACGGAGAACTGGGCATCGTTCCCGCATTCTACCTGATTTATGGAACCTGCTGGCCCGTGGGTGACATAGGCATCCTGAAACGTTCTGTCGTGGAATCATACATCGAGTTTGCCGCAGAGCGGGGGTGGCTGGTGTTTCTGGACCACCAGCTCGGGAAATACACCGTAGCCGATTCTGTCCGCACCATGCTGCCCTACCTGCGCTATCCCAATGTGCACCTCGCCATAGATCCGGAGTGGCGCACCCTCAAACCGATGCAGGAGATAGGCTCTATTACGGGTACGGAGCTCAACGAGGCTCAGGGCATGATCGATGACTACCTGCGGGACAACGACCTGCCCGGCATCCGGATGCTCGTCGTACACCAGTTCAAGCCGGCGATGATCAGGGACTCCCAGGTAGTGAAGGCCGGGTATGACCGGGTCGTGCTGGTACATACTGCCGATGGGTTTGGTTCGCCCCCACTCAAGCGAAACACCTATGCTTCCAATGCCCGCTCGCTCAATATGCCGGTAAAGGGCTTCAAACTCTTCTTCGAGTCCAAGGTCGTAGGCGCGGGATGGGACAAGCCACTGATGAAGCCAGAAGAAGTGCTGGCCCTCGATCCACTGCCCATGGTCGTCATGTACCAATAGTCGTCAAATATCTATAAATGTAACCGCAGCCTGCGGCATGGTATTATACTATATCTGTACAAATGCTCGCCAAGGAGAACTCTTATGGATGCTCGCGGAAAGACACTCGCACTCGTCGTCCTAGTCCTGCTGGCCGTGACGGCTGCCTGGGCCTATGATCCCCCCGCGGGAGCCGAGACTGCCGCTGCCCTGGCCTCACCGGTACTTACCTCCGGAGGCCTGTCTGCTGCATCGACTGATTCACCCATGGCTGACCTGGCCAATCCGGCCGCATCCGCTCTCCTGCAGCGGACGACGATGGATCTGAGCTACGCGGCCCTCGTCGAGCTTGGCACAGAAAACGGCTGGGGCAATGTCGTCAGCCTCGGGCTGGCGGTGCCAAAGCCCTACGGCGTCTGGACGGGTCATCTGGGCGTACTGAGTTCTCCGTTTACGACCTCGATGCCCCTTGGTACGGTCGTCAATGGACGCATCGGCATGGCAAAAGACCTGTACCCCAACCTTTTAGTCGGAGCGGCACTCGATACCCAGCTCGGCAGCAATGGTGGCATCAACTGGGGGCTGGGTGCAGATCTCGGTGTCATCGGCTTTGCAGGTGATGTAAAATTCCTCAAAAGCCTGGTATGGGGCGCATCGCTGCGCAATATAGGCAAGTCGTTCACCCCTAACGGCGTCAGGGGCATTTCCGGCGATGTGACGACGACCTCGTACGACGCGCCGTTTACACCCCAGTTCGGTGCTTCGGCTGGCCTCCTCAACGCTGAGGCTGCCGGCGTCAAGCTGTCCGCGAACGCCGACCTATGGTTCCCGAGCTTTCAGAATGCCGTGTTTTCCACAGGGCTCAAGCTCGGCTGGCGCGACCAGGTCTTCCTGCGACTCGGCTGGGACTTCAACCTGCGCGAGGCAATTGCCGAGGATGTAAACCAGGGCTTGCTGCCAAGCATAGGCATCGGAGCAAGCTTCGCCATAGATCGCAAGAGCGATGATTCATTCATCAGCAAGACCGGCCTCAACCGGTCACAGATACAACCGACAATAGCGGTTTCCGAGCTGTACAACGGCATCTGGTCATTCGGTGGCGGCGTCAACGTACCCATAGGCGTCATCGACAGGACCCCTCCGGCGATAACCGTCGACTGGCCAAAGTCGGTTCATGATGCCTACTATATAAGCCCCAACAACGATGGAGTCCTCGATGAGGTAACGCTGCCGCTAAAAATTGTCGATCAGCGCTATGTGCAGGGCTTTACCCTGAAGGTGCTCGACGAATCCGGTGCGGTCGTCAAAACCATCACCAACAAGGAATCCAGGCCTGAAAATCAGGACTGGAAGGGCCTCATGGGCCGCCTGCTGTATGTCAAAAAGGGTGTGGAAGTGCCCCCGGAGCTCGTCTGGAACGGGCTGGCGGACTCGGGTGCGGCTGCTCCCGATGGTCGCTATTCCATAGTGGTCGAGGCCACGGACGACAACGGCAACATGGCCACCACGGAGCGCTGGGCCGTTGTCGTGGATACGGTAGCCCCGGGCGTCAAGGCTTCAGGACCGGTTGGCGGCAGCGATGCCCTCATTTTCAGCCCGGATGGAGACGGCAACAAGGAGACGTTCCGCATAGCCCAGGATGGATCTTCCGAGGACTTCTGGAACGCCGAGATACTCGATGCTGCCGGTATCGCCCTGCGTGTCTGGAAGACAACTGCGGCCGCTCCTGCCGCAACGGTATGGGACGGCAAGAATGATGACGGACAGATCGTACCAGACGGTGTATATGCATACCGCATAGCCTCCACAGACCGCGCCGGAAACACCGGTTCCTCAAAAGTAGAGAACATCCTGGTCAACACCCAGCAGCCTCCCGTCGGTGTTTCTATTGACCAGTCGGCCTTCAGCCCCAATGGTGATGGCGTCAAGGATGTACTCACCCTCACCCCCAATGTGCCGGTCCGGGGCGGAATGTCCACCTGGAGCCTGTCAGTGCTCGATGCTGCCGGTGCCGAACGATGGTCTGTTTCCGGAACCAGCGCGGAATCACTTGCTGCCCGGTATCCATTTGAAGGGAAAGATTCCTCTGGCACGGTGCTACCCGAAGGTTCGTATCGTACCCGCCTCTCGGTGTCGTACGTCAACGGGCACCGGCCGGTAGCCTTTTCTCCCAGCTTCATAATCGATACGACCGCACCAAGGGCGTTCCTCTCGGTCGACAGTACCGCGTTCAACCCACTCGGAGACGCCAACTCGTCGATCATCATTACCCAGACCGGCTCCGAGGAGGAGCGCTGGACTGGAGAAATCCGGAACAGCGCCGGCGCTACCGTAAAGACCTGGTCCTTCATCGGTACTCCTGATCCCAAGGTAACCTGGGATGGCTCCGACGACGCCGGCAAGGTAGTAACCGATGGCGTGTATACGTACAGGCTCGCGGCGACCGACAAGGCCGGCAACTCCGGTATCGCCACCGGGCAGGCCGTGACCGTCGATACCCAGAACAAGGCTATACGGCTTTCACTTGACAAACGATCCTTCAGTCCCAACGGTGATGGATCTTCGGATCAAGTGACGATGCTTCCAGAGAGCCAGTCGGCTACACCGGTCCGGTCGTGGAGCCTCGCGGTGCTCGATTCCGCTGAGGTACTGGTCCGCAGCTTCTCGGGAACCGGTTCTCTGCCTGCAAGGCTAGTCTGGGATGGCCGGAACAACGACAAGGCGCCGGCAGTTGATGGCTTGTACCATGCAACCCTGGATGTGACGTTCGTGACTTCTGAAGTGGAAAAGGCCAGGTCAGTAGAAATGACACTGGACACCATGGCTCCATCCATAACGGTATCGGCCGCTGTGACCCTCTTCAGCCCCGATGGAGATGGACGCAAGGACAGTGTTGAAATCATCCAGGACTCCATCCCCGGCGACACCTGGGAAGGCCGCATTCTGGACGGTATGGGCAGAAGCCTCCGTACCTGGACCTGGAAGGACAAGGCCGCATCGTTCCCGTGGGATGGAACGGACTCTGAAGGCAATAAAATCATCGATGGTGTATACCGCTATGTCGTCCGCTCCGTTGATCCCGCGGGAAACAGGACCGAGCGTTCTGTCGAGAACCTCGTCATAGACACCAGGCCAACCCAGGCCTTCGTAACCGCCAGTGCCGCGGGCTTCAGTCCCAACGGCGATGGGGTTTTCGATGACCTCTCGCTGGGCCTCGTGGTAAAGCTGGGTGATGGAATCGAGACGTGGAAACTGGTTCTTGTTGACCAGGGTGGCGTTGAACGCCGTACCTTTACAGGCAAAGGCGCGACCATACCCGCCAGCCAGGCCTGGGATGGAAAGTCAGATGATGGCTCTACCGTCCAGGGGACGTATACCGCCGCCTTTACCGTCGACTACCTCAAGGGCGACCGTGCCGAAGCCAGGAGCGCAGCATTTATCCTCGATACCGAGGGCCCCAAGGTATCGCTCTCTGCGACACCCCGCTATTTCAGCCCCGACAACGATGGTGTGGACGACGAGCTCAGGATATCTCTTGCCGTGGCCGATGCCAGCGACATCGATGCCTGGCGCTTCGAGATCATCGAAGTGGCCGTCTCCGAGAGTGCGGGAGCCCGGCGGGCTGAACGCGCGTTCTTTACCTGGAGCGGTCGGGGCAGGCCGGCCGAGCGACTGGTCTGGGACGGCCGGTCGCAGAAGGGTGAGCTTGTAGAAGCTGCCACCGATTATCCGTACCGCCTGACCATCATGGATTCCCTGGGTAACTCCAGGGTCGTGGACGGTACCGTATCCGTGGACGTGCTCGTGATACGTGACGGCGACAGGCTCAAGATCAAGGTGCCTTCCATAGTCTTCAGGCCGGATTTTGCCGATTTCCAGGACCTGCCGCAGGAGACACTCGACCGCAACGCCGAGGTGCTCAAGCGCATCGCCTTGATACTCAACCGGTTCAAGGACTACAAGATCCGTGTTGAGGGCCATGCCAATTCGATAGCCAAGATGACGGGTGCCAGCCAGGCCAACATCGACAAGGAAGAGACCAAAGAGTTGCTGCCGTTGTCAGAAAACCGCGCCAAACTCGTCATGCAGAAGCTCATAGAATACGGTGTGGATCCCAAGCGCCTGTCGACAGCCGGACTGGGCTCCAAAGAACCAGTCGTGGCCTTTACCGATGCGGAGAATCGCTGGAAGAACCGGCGCGTGGAGTTCATACTTATAAAAGAATAAAGCTACAGTCTTCCAGTGCGTGCCCTGGAGTAGATGGCGGCCCGAAGCAACCCTTCGGGCCGCCTTTTTCTTGCCTTCAAAGAAAAAAATATATATAGTGAACAGCATGCTAATACCAGAATACCCTGAGTTTGCGCCAGTGTCCCTCGATATGCGCGACAGTCTCTATCCGGCTCTCAACATGCTCGCCGATGGCGTATCGGAATTTACCTTCTCGGGAATATACCTGTTTCGTGATACCTACAAGTACGCCGTTTCACATATCACCGGTGCAACCTACGTGGTTTCCGGCGAGAAACAGGGCGAGCGATTCTTCTTTACCCCGTGCTGCGTACCCCCCAACGCCACGCTTGAAAAACTCTTCCTCGACCACAGCTACCTCAAGAACATGTCGGAGACCCAGTGCAAGGCAGAACGCATCAGGCTTGAGGGTGCCGGCTACCAGGTCCATGAGGATCGGGATAACTTTGACTACCTGTACGACCGCGTGGCACTAGCCGAACTTCTGGGCAAGGATTACCACAAGAAGCGCAATCTGGTGAACGCATTCATCAATTCGTATTCGTATGAGCAGAAGCAGCTGGATGCTACCAACGTGCTGGATGCGCTTTCAGTGCTGGATGCCTGGCGGATTGAAAAGGGTGTCGATGGTGACTACAAGGCGGCCAGGGAAGCTCTGGAATTATACGCCGTGCTTGGCATGCGGGGGGCTGTCTACTATGTTGACGGCAAAGCCGCTGGATACGCTCTCGGCGAGCCCATCGCCAAGGCGCGCATGTTTGCCGTTCATTTCGAGAAGGCCCTTGGTGAGTATAAAGGCCTGTACCAGTTCGTGAACCAGGCGTTTGCCCAAGCGTTGCCATCCTACATCAAGTTTGTAAACCGCGAACAGGACCTCGGTAACGAGGGCCTCAGGCAAGCCAAGATGACCTACCGCCCCTCTGGCTTCGTCAGGAAATACCGGGTGCTGCCGCACTGAAAACCGCAACGGTATTACGAAAGGAGCCTGATTACATGGAAGCCGCCAGGAACTACATGCTGCTCGTCGATGACGAGCCCAACATCGTAAACGCGCTGAGGCGCGAGCTGGCCGAGTGGGCTGCGGGCCGGTCTGTAGAAATACTGACGGCCCAATCCGCCGCGGAGGCCCTGAAACTGCTTGAGGTTCATGCCGAATCAACAGCGCTGATCATTTCAGATCTGAAGATGCCGGAAATGAAGGGCTCAGACTTCCTGCTCGCGGTCAAGAAACTCTATCCGGAGATAACCTCTATACTCCTGACTGGCTTCTCCGAACCAGAGGAACTGATCAAAGCCGTCAGTGCCGGGATTTTCGGTTTCATGCTGAAACCCTGGGATCATGCCTACCTGCTGTCTGAAGTACAGAAGGCCTGGGAGCATGGCGAGACCAAGCGGGAGAACGCCCGGTATATGAAGATGATGGAGGACGAACTACGATGGGCAGGAGAAATGCAGGACGCCATTCTGAAGCCCAACCTGCCGCGTTCGGACAAGGTTGAATTCCGGGCAACCTACAATCCCGTGCCCGGATTGTATTGCGGAGGCGACTATTATGATGTCATTTTTCTTTCTGAAAACCGGTACCTGCTGCTGATTGGTGATGTAGCCGGGCACGGTGTAAAGGCTGCCTTTGTGACGGGGATTCTCAAGGCTGTCATCTACCCGGAGTACATACGCAGCATGATCGGCAAGGTTTTTTCTCCCGGCGCTTTTTTAACCTGGCTCAACGATCGTATGTGTTTCGAATTCCGCAGCACTTCCAGCATGCTCATCACGTTCTTTGCAGGGGTGCTGGATCTGGGAACTGCGACCTTTACGTGGGCCAACGCCGGCCATAACTTTCCGTTTCTGGTGCGGGGTGGCCAACCTGTGGAGCTTGCAGTCAGCGGGCCCGGGATCGGGATGGTCAAGTCGGTACCATATCAGGAATCAAGCCTGCCCATAATATCCGGAGATCGTTTGCTGCTGTTCACCGACGGCCTTGTAGAGATTGCGTGCCACAATGGAAAGGAACCCGTAAACTTGCCCGGGCTCCTCTCTGTACTCGCCCCGGGTGACAAGGGGCATCGCAGCCTGATGGATGCGGCTCTGGCCGAAGCGGATGAACCGGCTTTCACCGACGATGTCACGATAGTCAGTGCCCATATCATATGACCAGTCCTGAGCGCGTCGATCCCGCTAGCATCATTAAAGCCAGGATTGAACTTCTGTCGCTGAATGCCGAGCTCAGTGGGATTTACGCCAGGGATGTTTCAGAAAAGGCAAATATTGCAGCAATCACCGCAATCAGCCGGGCCTTCAGTGCAACAGAAGCGGCAATTTTCTATGTGAATGGATTTGACGAGTACCGCATCTGCATAGCCGGAACTGATTTTCCCATTGCGTTGCCAGAACACCGCTGGCGGGCCTGTATAGAAAAACATGCGGAGGATTCGTTCATAGCACGATTCGGTCCATGGGCTATCCCTGGTCTGGAACGCAGCTTGCCAGCCTGGATTTCAGTCAGACTTTATGCATCTGGAGACGAGGGCGGCTATGTGTTTCTCGGGCGGGAGTCAGGAACATGGAGTGATGGCGAACTTTCGTCGTTTTCATCCATCATTGAATCAATAGCTCCGATCGTACGCATGCGGCATGAGCGCGGCATCGAGGAACGGCGGCGGGTAGATGCCGAGCGGACGCTTGCAAAGAATGAAAGCAGGCTCCGCGATCTCTTCGAGGGATCGCGTGACATGATTTATATCGTCGATACCCATGACATCATGACAAGCGTCAACCGGACGGCCAGCAAAATTCTCGGTATTTCTTCGCAGGACGAATTGATCGGAAAGCGCTTCGATTCCATCCTGCTGAACCCGGATGATCGCGTGCCTTTCATGCAGCACTTGCTGGCCGATGGCTACGTGGACGACTACGAGATAGACTTGAAGCGTGCCGATGGGAGCATCATCCACTGCATAGAGACAGCCCACGCGCTCAAGGAACCGAACGGCCGCATCCGGGAGATTCAGGGCATCATAAAGGATATCAGCGACCGGTACCGCAACGAGCGGAAGCTCTGGACAGCCAACCAGGAACTGGCCGAAGCTAACCTTAAACTTAAGAAGACCCAGGCGCTCATGGTCCAGCACGAAAAGATGGCTTCCATCGGGCTCCTGGCTGCCGGCATCGCCCACGAGATAAACAATCCCCTCGGCTTCCTCATCAGCAACCACGCCACTCTTGACCGGTATTTCAGCAGGCTCAAGGCTGCGCTTGAAAAAAAAACTGTCCTGGAGTTTGCAGGGCTTTCTTCGGAGTTCAAAGAAGCCGAAGCGATATTCTCCGAGTCCAGGGACGGCTTCGAGCGAATTCAGAAGATAGTTGGAGGCTTGAAGCGTTTTGCTCATGTGGATGATGGCAACGGGCTCAACCTGTACGATGTGAATGCCGGCATCGAGAGTACGATCGTCATGGCCTGGAATGAAATCAAATATGTCGCGGAGGTACGGAAATCCCTGTCTCCCTTGCCTTCCATACGTGCCAATGGTGGCGAAATAAACCAGGTAATCCTGAATGTGCTCGTCAACGCAGCCCAGGCTATAGGCAGCCGGGAACGTGATGGTTTAGGCCATATAGACATAGTTACGCGTATTGAGAGCGAAAACGTGCTCATCGTAATTAAAGATGATGGACCGGGCATCCCCAGGGAATCGCTGGCAAGGGTGTTTGACCATTTCTATACCACCAAGGTACCAGGAAAGGGTACTGGTCTGGGATTGAGCATTTCCTATGATATTGTGGTGGGCAAACATGGCGGTTCACTCTGGGTGGAATCAGAACCTGACAAGGGTGCCAGTTTCTTCATACTGCTTCCGATAGAAGGTAACGCTCCATCAAATAAAACGGAGAACCAGCCATGAGTATTGATTTTAATCACCTGACAACGGGCGACCTTGCCAGAGGTTTCAGTCTGCGTCACGAATTACCGGCCGAGATCGTAAAGGCTTCGGGGCTAAACAGTGCCAGTGAACTGATCAGCTTCCTGACTCACCGGACTTCCAGCCTCACCATGCTGGCCGGCTCGGGCTCTCGCTGGGTGTCTTCACTCAGGGAGGCCCAGGCGGGTGGTGGTTACGCGGAGATAGATCCGGCCGCTCCACGCGGTCTGTTCCCCGTAGCCAACGCCATGGGCTTCGGGCCGGATACCATGCCGATAGCCGGGTATGCGCTGGCTGCCGTCCGGGATCTCGGCCGGCACGTCATCGTGGTGCGTGGCTGGGAGCGCCAGATCGAAGATCTGATACTCAGGCCACTGTCCTATCCGGAGGGTTCGTGGACCTTTGCGACCCAGGACGCTCCGGGTGGCAAGCCCCGTGGCCATGGCGATGCTGCCTTCCAGACCATGGATCTGTGGGCCGGTTCGGAGTATGTCATAGTCAATTTTGGAGGGGATGCGTCGAGCCCCCTTTCGGCACTGTCGTCGCTCGCGGTGCTGGATGCGCTGACGCGCACACTTGGTGAGGCTGCCCCCGGCTTGCTCATGCCGGCCGCGTACGTCGATGAACCCGCGTATCCCATACTGCTGGACGAGACGGGCCTGCCGCGCCGCTTCGGGCACGCAAAGCTGCAAGGCACGCCCGCGGCACTGCATGAAGCGTCGGCTACTCCAGTGCCTAAGGCACTGATTGCTGGCGGATATACCAATGTGGGCGTGCGGGTGTACAGGGCGTCTGCATTGAAACGTGCCATTGAACGGATCAGGCGTGATTACTGGACTGCGGAGGCTGGCTATGCGATACCGGGCAACACGCCTGCGGGGGACGATCCGGCTGGAGGCGAGTTTGCGCTGGACAATGTCGATGCCTTGCTCGCTACTGAAGGCAAAGCCAGGTTGCTGGCCGTCGCTCGTCCGGAGGAATTGTCGCCTGTCAAGAGCCTCGAGGATCTGCCCCGCTTCCAGCGGGACATAATGCTGGTCTGCTCCGACTGGAATGCCCTGGGGGACTAGTCGAACAACGGCCTTGGCTTCGCGAAGAAGTAGCCCTGGCCGTAGTCAATACCGAGTTCTACCAGCTTGTCCTTGACCGCTTCGCTCTTGACGAATTCTGCTATGGTCTTGAGTCCCATGACATGGCCTATAGAATTTATGGAGTCGACCATCGTGTAGCTTACGAGGCTCTCGTCTATGTTCTGCACAAACGAACCGTCTATCTTGATGTAGTCCACCGGCAGGTTGCGCAGATAGCCGAATGACGAGAATCCAGCGCCAAAGTCGTCTAGGGCGAAGGTAAAGCCCTCCAGCTTGAGCCTGTTGATGAACCGGGTAGCGTACGACAGGTTCTGGATGGCCGCGGTTTCTGTGATCTCCAGGCAGAAATCCCCGGCACTGAGCGAGTACTTGTTCAGGTAGTAGAGGATAGTGTCTATAAGTGCCTCGTCCAGCAGGGACGGCCCCGAGAGGTTTACCGAGAAAATGCGGTCAGCGAGTGGTGAGCCCTGGTCCTTGAGGATGCGGAAGGCCCGCATCGAGTTTTCCAGTACCCAGCGGTCTATCTGTGGCATCAGGTTGTAGCGCTCCGCGGCCGGTATGAAGTCTGTAGGCCCGGCTATGCTGCCGTCCTCGTTGACCAGCCTGAGCAGGATCTCCAGCTTTGGCTGCGTGCCCGTGGACGGATCCAGCGGCTCTATGGGCTGGTAGTACAGGATGAAGCGGTTTTCTTCTACCGCCCTGTTGATCTTGCCTATCCACTCCATGTCACCGCGGCGTCGCATGAACTTGCTGTCCTGGGCCTGGAAGACGGTTATCTTGTTGCCGCCTTCTTCCTTGGAGATATGGCAGGAATCGTCCGCTGCCGCGAGCACGGCATGGATGTCGCCGGTATCACGGTCTATGGGCACGATGCCTATGCTGAGCGTTACGGGGAACGCGTTGCTCTGCCACTGGAAGCGCTGGTGCTGTACGGCGTTCTGCAGACGGTTGCCCACATTGATGGTGTCTTCCGACTGGCAGTTCATGAGGATTATGGCAAACTCGTCGGCGCCGATGCGGGCGGATAGGTCGTTGCGCTGGATGTTAGTCTGGATATGGCTGGCGATCTGCCTGAGCAGCTCATCACCCGCGATGGTTCCGCAGGTGTCGTTGATGGCCTTGAAGCGGTCCACGTCGAGCACCAGGAGCGAGTGGGAGCCACCTATCATCTTGACGTTCTTGAGTATCTCGCCAAGCTTGTAGCCGAATTCTTCACGATTGGACAGACCCGTAAGGCTGTCGTGGCTTGACTGGTAATTGAGGCTCTCGGAGAGGCGGCGTAGTTCAGTTATGTCGCGTAGGGTTATCAGGTAGCCATCAGTAGTATTTGAGCGCTCGTGTATGCGCGTTATCGAACCGTCGAGCACCAGCGTCTGGCCAGCAGTGTTTTTTAGCGTGACGTCGTTGAAGAAGGTGGAGTGTTCACCTATGCCGACTATGTTGGACAGGATGTCTTTCTTGGAGTTTGACTCGGTGAGGTTGAGGAATTTTGTGATGCTCTTGCCCTGGACTTCTATTTCCTTGACCCCGGTGATGTCTTCTGCCACCTGGTTCATGAACTGTACGTTCAGATCCATGTCTACAGCGATGATGCCGTCGTTGATGGACTGTAGTATTGCACTGAACAACCGTTCCTGCCGCGTGAGCTTGCTGGCCATTTCGTGCTTGTAGAGGGCTATGTCTATGGTGGTATAGAGTTCACGTTCCTTGAAAGGCTTGAGGATGTAGCCATAGGGTTGGACTTCCTTGGCCCGCTCCAGGGTTTTTTCGTCGGTGTACGCGGTAAGGAAGATGAACGGTATGTCTTTTGAGGCCTTGATGGTCTTGGCTGCTTCCACACCATCCATGCTGCCAGCAAGCATGATGTCCATGAGTATGATGTCGGGCTCTAGTTCCAGCGCCAGCGCTACGGCTTCCCTGCCTTCGCCAGCCATGCCGACGACGGAGTAACCGAAGCGTTCCAGCCTGCGTTGCAGGTCAATCGCAATGATTTTTTCGTCTTCGACTATCAGGATGCGCTCATTGTTCATCGATACGACTCCAGAAGTTTCTTCCTATGGTTTGCAACGCCTAGTATACGCTAAGTTCTCAAATATTCGAGCACATTCTATCCTAAAATCACTCTTGCGACAGCACCCAGGATACCTGCTCCGAAAATGACCCATAGAGGGTTGACCTTGGTGAATGCGGATATGCAAAAGGCGGTAACCGCTATTCCAGCATTCAGATACGAAGATACAGCTGAAGGTGCAAAGGCCCAGACAGTCATTGAAATCAAGCCGATTGTACCAGTCTTGAGTGCTTCTGTCAGGTGATTTCCGTTTTT
>JFJP01037526.1_pt1 | contig 26612 bp, 28 predicted proteins | sample 431651 | NCBI WGS metagenome assembly JFJP01 (sample SAMN02602958, study PRJNA72255) | Microbial mat metagenome, whole genome shotgun sequencing project. | biome: fresh water; feature: sink hole; material: water; isolation source: purple microbial (photo- and chemosynthetic) mats found in...
TTGTACAAATCAATCTTTCATTATTAATTAAATTATTAAAATATATATGAATAAAAAGAAATTAGGTTTAGGAGTTGCGGCATTGCTAGTTGGTGTAACAGCAATTTCAGCTCAAAGTGCCTTAGCGTATAGAGGAGACCCATCTATAAAAGGTCCAAATTTTTCAGCAGAAAGACATGAGGAAATGCTAAAAGTATTTGAAACAGGTAATTATAATGATTGGAAAAATTTGATGAACAATAAAGGCAGGGTAACAGAAGTTATTACAGAGCAAAATTTTGCTAAATTTGTTGAAGCTAGAAATCTAAGTCTACAAGGTAGGACTAAAGAAGCTCAGGAAATCCGGAATGAACTTGGTCTTGGATTAAAAAATGGATCAGGTAGTAATGGACGAGGCCTAGGTTTAAGAGATGGCTCAGGTAGAAATGCCAGAAATGGTTTCAGTGTAGGGAATAGAATAGGTAATTATATGGGAGAAGGCAGATATTCAGATAAAAATTCTAACAGATAATTAGTTAGGTATAAAATCAATGCCCAGCAAATGTTGGTCATTGATTTTATACATAATTTTTTATAATGTAAAATATAACTATGGACGAATTTACAAAATTATCAGATGAAAAAATCGTAGAAAAAGTTCGTTCAGAAAATAACGACATCTATTCTATTATTATCGATAGATACCAGGATAAACTTTTAAGGTATGCAGTAAATTTGGTAAAAGATTCTGATCAAGCGTCTCACATTGTTCAGGATTCATTAGTTAAGGCATACATCAATCTAAATGGCTTCAATGTAAAAAAGAAATTTTCAAGCTGGATATATCGAATAGTTCACAATGAGGCAATGAATAGTTTGAAAAAATATAAAAAAGAAGTAAAAATGCCAGAAGATTTTGATATCGATAGTGAACAGGATCTTGAAAGGGAATTTGAAGAAAATGAATTAATAATTTATATTGGAAAATGTTTGGAGCTGATTCCTTTGATGTATTCTGAGCCTCTCAATTTATATTATTTAGAAGATAGGTCGTATCAGGAAATAAGTGATATTTTAAAAATTCCAATTGGTACTGTAGCTACAAGAATAAATAGGGCAAAGAAATTAATGAAACACATATGTCAAAAGAAATAAAAAATATAAAAGAAGATATTATGAATCAAATTCATAATGAGAAGATAAAGATGAAACCGAAGCTTTATTTTATCGTTGGCTCGATTCTTACTTTCACAGGACTTGTTTCATCTACTGTAGTTTCTATTTTTTTAATAGGATTGATTAGGTTTGCTATACGATCACATGGACCAATGGCAAATTTTAGATTGGATCAAATCATTTCTAGTTTTCCGTGGTGGGCAGTAATTTCTTCAATATTTGGATTAATTATTGGAATTTGGCTTCTTCGTAAATACGACTTCTCTTTTAAGGTCAATTTTAAATTTGTAGTTATTGGTTTTATTCTTGCTGTTATTATTGGAGGTTGGCTTATTGATAGCATTGGACTGAATGATTTGCTATTACGCCGTGGTCCTATGCAGGGAATAATGCGACAATATAAACAAGATAATAATCTTCATCAAGGACAAGGTTTACGTAGAATGTTAGAAATTAATAATACTGAATTTTAAAGTTAATATTTATCTTTAGGGGTTATAATTATTGTCCTAAATTAGGCATAAAACCGACTCCGCTAACTGCAACGGGTTCGCACCTCTATCGTAAAAATTTAAAATTAGAAATTAATTTATCTTTTATTTTCCTAAAAAAATGTACATCACCAGCATTTCCTAATTTGCCCGGGACTTCTTCAAGCGGGAACCATTTGGGCTGCAAATTGTTAGTATCATTCGATCTGATATTTGTTTCTTTAGTGATAAACAGGAAAAGGGTAATTTTTTTCTTTATTTTCCCAATTGGAGTAATGCTTTCTCTTTCATATTCTCCAAGCATATATATTAATTCAAGATCAGTATCTTTTAAACCAACCTCTTCGTATATTTCTCTATATGCCGTAGTTAAAGGATCCTCACCCTGTTTAATGTGACCTTTTGGAAATGACCAATATTCATTATTTCCATCATTAGTATCAGTTTGATTAGTAAGAACTATATAACGTTTTCCATCAATTATTTTAATTATAATACCTCCTGAGCTATGTACTTTCATGATTTTGAATTATATCAAAATTTAAATCAGTAGTCTTTTAAAATAAAAAACCTGGGTCGCACAAAGGCTTCCCGGGCCGGCACATTAATTTATTGCAGACTTACTTTTGTGCCCCTTTTCAGTCCGCTCACAACTGTTGTTATCTTTCCCTGACCGCTGGTCGTCGTTGGGAAGACCCGACAGCCCTTACGCGTCTCCGCGGGCTGCAACACGTTCGAACCTGTATGAAAGTGGTGTAGTTACTCCACAATTCTTTCACTATATCTAGGACTTATTTATTATTTTGATATTATATATAATATGGAAAATCCAAAAATATTTGTGCACGGTGATTCTTCAAGTAAAGACAAGGTAATAGGTGAAATTGAAGATTCACGTAAAAAAACATGGGATAGCATATTATCAGAAGACGAATTAAATTTACTCAAGGAAGGTGAAATTGAGAAGGATGAAATGATGATGGAGGTGATAAATATATCTAATGAAATAACTAATGAATTTATAAAGGATCTAGGATTAGAGCCGATTAATGTTGCACACGAAAGTATTCATTTAGTAAATAATGATACTTATGAAAAAATTACAGGTTCAAGTACTTCTGCTCATAATAATATGGGGCACAGATCAATTTTCATTAGAAATTTGAATGGAAAAAACAGACCACCTGAAATTATTATTCCTGAAATACTTCACGAAATAATACATTATAAACATTTCGAAAGTCAGCAAGCATTTGATATTGATAAGGGTGAAGGAAAAATAAGATACAGTGGACCTTTTAGATCGGGTTTAAAGGTTTTTTTAAATATTAAAAAAAGTGAGGTAGATGTTGGAGATTATGAAGATTATTTTGAGGGTTTGGATGAAGCTATTGTATCAGAGATTGAAAAAAGAGTATTACCAAGACTAATTGAAAAAAGTGAACTTGTCCCCAAGAAATCATTTTCTAATGAGATAAGAAGTGCGATATCTAATCATGTTAACGTACCTGTTGAGGAAATATCTTTTGTTACAGAGGTTGGTTTTTCTCCGTTCTCCTATTATAATCAAAGAAAGGTTTTATATTATGTTATAGATCGTATAGAAAAAAAATATATGGATTTATCAAAAGATGAAATACTATTAAAATTTTTTAAGGCTCATTTTTCAGGTAATATATTAGAAATCGTACGCTTAGTTGAAAAAACATTTGGCAGTGGATCCTTTAGAGTTTTAGGTGGTATGAGTATTACTAAGGAATCATCAGAAAATGTTTTAGAAAAATTAATGACAATGTAAACTAATTAATATTTGAATCTGCTGGCTTCAACTCGTTCAAACTTGTGTGAAAGTAGGGTAGTTATTCTACGTAGGTTTCACTATTTATAGTTTATAGTTTTGATATCATAGTAGTATGAAAATTTTAACCGAAAAGGTATCTTGTACTAAGCAAGAGTTTCAGTTTAGTGGAGTATTAAGCCTAATTTCAACTACAAACCTTTCTTCTCTAGCCACTCTTTCCTAAATATATTAAATAACTTTTCGAGCGAATCATAATCTCTGATTCCAATATCTCAAGAATCCAGACCTTCTTTAAATACAACTCTAAAATCAGTCTCAGGATTAGTATCCATTTTTCTACCCATTGGATCTACCCAGTGCCAGATACCAGTTCCTTCATCATAAATTTGAGAATAAATATGACCAGCAATAGAGATTCCGCCTTCTTTGAGCCACTCTTCACTAATCGTTTCTATATATTTGGCTGGTATTCCACTAGCTCTAGCTAAAGTTATAAAAGCGAGTGCTGAATCAGTGCAACCAGTATAATAACCATCCTCAAGAATTTGACTGCCAGTTCTCTTACGAAAAATGTTTTGATCAAACTCATGACCTTCCAATTGTGATATTTTTGCAATAATTTGCTCAACCTTTTCCAAGACCGTTCCTTGCAATTCGGCTACCATTTCTAAAATCATAGGAGTTATTTGTGTTTGCTCTCCAGATTGAAGATATTTTTCTATATAGTTTATTTTTGGTTCAGATTCGTTCATTCAATAAATATATCAAATATTTCTTTATAAGAACACAGGTTAAAAACCTATCTAGAGTACTAAAAAAGACCCTATATTTTATAAGGTCTTTTGCTTGGCTCCACGCGGACTTCGACTCGCTTGAACCTTTATTACTCAGAACCTTTCTTAGTTCGCCAGTTTATTTCAAATGACACTGAATACTTCCCAGGTATTCGCCATTTAGAAAATCTTAAAAAGAGAAACTGGAATTTATTCTCAGAAATTTTACCCAATCCAAACCTATTTAGTGTTAGTTCTATATCGATAACCATATGAAGAATTATATCATACTAATTATTAACTGGGCTCCGCAGACTGCAACAGGTTCGAACTTTAATTATGAAATAATTATGAATTTACAATTACTTCATGTAGCATCATTTATGGTATAATCATGGAAAATGAGTAAAATAAATATCTACATTGATGGAAATAATTTATATCGTTCAGCCAGGGAGCTTGGTTTCGAGATAAACTACAAAAAGTTACGTGGTTGGCTTCGACAAAAATATAATCCTAATAAAGTTCATGTTTTTATTGGGCTCGTGCCAGAAAGAACAAAATTTTATGAACACTTACAGAATTGTGGTTATATTTTGATTTTCAAACAAACTGTTTCAGTCGGGGAGAAGATAAAGGGGAATTGTGATGCTGAATTAGTCCTAAAAACAATCTCTGATTTTTATGAAAAGAAATTTGATTCAGTAATTTTAATAACTGGCGATGGCGATTTTGGTTGTCTAGTTGAATTTTTAAGAGATAATAATTTAATTTTAGAAGTACTGGCCCCGGATGAAAATAAATGTTCTTTTTTGATTAGGAATAAAAATGTTGCAATTACATTTTTGAATGATTTGTATCATAAGTTTTCAGACCGTATATAAAGAAAAAGCCCCCATTGCAGACGTATCTGCAACAGGGTCTTTTTCATAGTGATATCTATATATTAACAAAACGTGCCTCTTTGTCAATTTATTCTGTAATGCTCCCCCGGCAAGATTCGAACTTGCGACCAATCGCTTAACAGGCGACTGCTCTACCGCTGAGCTACAGGGGAATATTTTCTTCTACTACAATAAAAAATGATATCAAAATTAAATTTAAAATCAATAGCGGTGGCCATTGATTTTTTAGATTAAAACTGCAAATTACCGCTAGCTCTAATTTCTGGGAAAACCTTACCATCCTCACGGAATGATTTTAAGTACCCAGCAATAGCAATCATGACTGCGTTATCTGTCGCCATTTCAAAATCTGGCAAGCTTAAAATGTCGCCAAAATTTTCAGTTAGAGTTTTTCGAATGTGAGGATTAGAAATTACACCACCGCCAACAATTAATTTTCTAGCACTGTATTCATCCACAGCGTTTTTAGTTTTCTTAACCAATACTTCCGTTACTGCATTTTCAAACTCCAGAGCCACCATTTTTTTCTGCACGTCAGTTAGCCCCGCATTTTCTTGTGGGTTAGCTTCTTTAATTTTTTTTACTAAATAAAGCACCGCGGTTTTGATTCCAGAAAAAGAAAAATCATAATTGCCAGAATTCAACATCGGGCGAGGTAAATCATATTCGCTTTCCAAATTTTCGTCTCGAGCAATTTTGGTCAGTTTAGAAATTTCTGGACCACCGGGGTATGGCAGATCAAGCAACCTTGCCACCTTATCAAAAGCTTCACCAACGGCGTCATCCAAAGTTTTGCCAATAACTTCGTATTGTCCCCAGTCTTTGATCAAAACTAATTCGGTGTGCCCTCCAGAAATGAGAAGTGCGATCATTGGGAAATTAATTTCGTTTGTTGAATCCTTTAAAACAGAAGCCAAATGACCCTCCATATGATTAACTGGCAGAACAGGAATATCCCAAATCAAAGAAAGTGCGCGGGCAAAATTTAATCCAACCCATAAAGCAGGCTCGAGTCCTGGCCCAGAAGTGACAGCAATCAAATCAAAATCAGGTTTCTGAATTTTTGAAATATTTTCTATAAATTGTTCGAGCAGTTCTGGTTCACGTTCGAAAACAGTCGTCAATTTTTCTTTTTGTTCGCTCGACAGCTCGATAAATTGACCATCATGAGTTTCTGTGGAATTCTTTTTGTAATCTTCTATTAATTGCATTAGTAGCGGCATCAAATTTTTAGCATGCTCACGTTTAGCCAAGGAAGGGAAGACCCCACCGTATTGTTCGTGGACTTTTATTTGTGAATATAAAGCAGTGCCGAGAATTTTAAAATTCGGCTTCGCGAGTCCGCCATTTGCCTCTAATATAGCCAAAGCAGTTTCGTCGCAACTTGTTTCGATGCTTAAAATTTTCATATGTTTTTTAAAAAAGATTATACTACAAAAAAGAATTAGAAATTCTAGTTAGTCATTATTATTCTCTGTAGATAGATCTTCCCGTCAGAAGTCAATTCTTTAAAAATGATTCCCCCTTGAACCGTCATGTCGTAGTAAGATTTTACAAGTATACTGTTATAAGGAATAACACCTAGATCTGTAAAATATATTTGAAAAGTTGGTTTTGGGCTGTAAGGATCATCAATTGTCGAATATACAATCTTTGAACTATCATTCGACCATGCTAATCCACGAAAATTCTTATTTTGAGCAACTGTGTTTATGACGGCAGGATTATTTACTGACAATAAATCTATTCTATTAACTGAATCATTTTGCAATAACCTTGCGATTTTCTTACCATCAGGTGACAAATGTATCCATGAATTGAATATACTATTGTAATTCAAAGCTGATAATTCAGTTGTTTTACCTGTAGACAAATTTACTGCGTATATTCGGTATAGCTTATCGCCAACAGGGTATGTATCCCATTCACTCACGTGATAAATAAGTGTATCGCCACGTTCCGCAAGTTTCTCTGCACCTGTAGGTAAATACTGTGACTCATTCGGTTTAGAATCGATGATAACTGAGTCATACACATTACGAGGAGAAACAATGTTGTCTTCAATAATAGTAGGGTTTATCAAATTCGTAGCTTGAGACTTTGGTGTTGTTGTAGTGGGTTCAGTAGATGAAGGAGTATCGATGTTTGAAAACTGAGGCTTATTTACATCCTCAATAAGACCGGAGGTTGAATTTTGTTTATCAGTAGTATCTACCGACGGTTCTATATCGTCTCTTGAATCCTGTTGTGAATTTTCAAGGCGGGAAATTAGACTATTCTGTGAGTAAAAATAAAATCCGCCAACCATTATTAGTAAAGCTATTATGGCAATTAAATAAGGAACCGCCGATCCTTTTTGTAAGTTTTTCATAAAAATATATTAACATTTTTTTTCAAAAATTCAATTTCAATATTTAATATGTTGTGTAAATTTAATTTAGGAGTAATTAAGAAAAAATTTAAATTTCATTTCTATTCTGGTGGGCGATACAGGACTTGAACCTGTGACCTTTCGAACGTCAATCGAACGCTCTAGCCAACTGAGCTAATCGCCCTTACTAAAAGAGAATATCAAAAAAAAACCTATTTGTCATTAATTTTTAAATATTTTGCCGCCGGCCCTAGATTTTAGAAAGCCGGACCCGCTTTCTTTAATTCGAATTAGTAATTTTATGAAATTCCTCTGCCAATAGCTGACAAATTGGACCAACTTTTCCATTCCCAATTTTTTTGCCATCAATTTTAGTAATCGGCATAATTTTCGCGCTTCCTGATGATGTGATCAAGGCTTCGTCGGCTTGCCAAATTTCATCAAGCTTGATATCTCTTTCAGCAACTCTAATTTTATTCGCTTTCGCAATTTCGATCGTAATTTTTCTAGTGATGCCACCAAGGATAGATTTTTTAGGACTAATCAATTGACCATTTTTAATTATTAGAAAATTACTTTTAGAGCATTCATAAGCTATATCATTGCTGTAGAATAAAATTTCTTGAGCACCGGCTTTTTTTAATTTGCCTTGTAATTTTGAAGCTTCGATATAACAACTGGTTTTAGCTTCAGGATATTGTCGCATGTATTCATGGGTGATCAATTTGCCACCTTTCAAAACAAATTCAGGATTTACCATTGGAGGCTTTTCAACCAAAATATATAAAACACCTTTTCCTTCTGGGGTGATATGGTCTGCACTTTTCCCACCAGTTAAAATCATTCTGAACGCGCATTCCTTCAATTTATTTTTCTGAATTAATTTAGTGACAATTTTTTCTAGCTCTAGAAAAGTAATAGGGACCTCTAGCCCAACAATTTTCGCCGAATTTTTAAACCGCTCGTAATTGTCCTTTAAACGAAATGGCTTTTGATTGTATGTTCTAAAGTATTCAAAGATGGCGACACCGCGCAAAATCCCAATATCATCAAGTGGTAGTCCTTGCTTGCTAGCCTCTACAATTTTGTTGTTGAAATAACAGTATTTTTCCATGATGTTTTGATTAAGTTTTTATTAACCAGATTTTATCACTTTTCAAAATAAAAAGACAATCCTATTTAATTCTATAAAATATGGTAAACCATTACCAACAACAGCGTCCCTAAACCAAATATTAAAATGAGTGGATTTACTATTACCGCTCGGAAGATATTGAGCTGTTGATTTAAATTCCATTTAAAATTTCTAAATGTTATAATTTTTACATTAGTAAATTAATTAATTTAAAATAATGCCACCAGAACAAGTAACCGGACAAATACCTCAACCTGAGTCCATTCCACAACCGGATTCGATGTCACAACCACAACCACAACCACAACAGATATCTACTTTAGAGCCGGCACAGCAAATACCAGCAACTGATCAAGCATCGCAACCTTTACCGATATCAGAACCAATACCACCACAGATACCAATGCAAGAACAGGCAACGTCATCAGTTCAAGGAATCTCGATGAGTCAGGTTAATGATTTTTTATCTGACCCAAAAATTGTAAAATACTTAACTATTTTAAGTTACATAGGAATTCTTTTCTGGGTTCCTATATTTCTTTGCAAAGATAGTCCGTCAGTAAAATTTCATATCAAACAGGGATTTATTATTTTTGCGTTAGAAGTTGTTGTGGGTATGGTTTCTTATTTAACTTATAATATGTGGTTTCTTAATCTAATCATTTCCTTACTTGTTATTATTTGTATTATTTTGTCTATCATAGGTATTGTGAATGTTCTAAGGAATAAAGAGAATTTATTACCAGTAATAGGGAAATTTGCCTCAAAAATAAATTTTCCACAAATGAAAATATAAAAATATGAAAAATCTTAATAAAATTGTTTTTAAAAAAGGAACATACGGAGCGATTATTTTATTTTTTGTATTTAGTTATTTTTTCTCAAATCAATTAATTGTAAATAGTCAGAATCTTTTTTCTGATTTATTCCAAGCAGATGATTCAGAAAATGCTGGGAAGTTTATTGATGACCCCTTAAGGTTTATTGATAATAATGATAATTCTATCACCGACATTAGTACCAAACTAAGCTGGACTAAATGCGATTACGGTTTAGCTGGTCAATATTGCGATATCCCAAATTACTGTGGATTTGATGGAACCGCGCAAGACTCTTGGGGGCTTAAAACAGAAGGTGCACCATTTTGTGATTCTAATCTTGGAACCACCAAAAGCGTTAACCTTGGTTGTACTATGCAATCCGACACAAAAGGACGCAGAGATTGGACTGACGATTCGGGTGTGGCTGCATGTGCGAATAGTGTTCTATGTAAAGACGGATCATTCATCACTGTAGATTGGCGTACTGATATCATGCATAACCCAAATGAATATCCTTCTACTGTTGATAAAATGCAAACCTTCATGGCTGATGTGCCGATGTCGGCAAAAGAACGTGCTTGTGAAAATCACGGAGGAATTTCAAAATCAAAATGGTATCTGCCATCTCTAGAAGAATTAAAATCTCTTTATGACGAAAATGAAGAAAATGGTTTAAGTAGTAATCGATTCCCAAATTCAGTTGGCACTTACCAAAGTAACACCGTTTATGATTTAGAAAAAATGAGCATTGCTAATTTCACTTTCTCCCAAAATGGTGGCGAAGAAAGCTCCTGCGTGATATCTGGTCCGGTTAAGTGTGTTTCAGAAGAAGTAGGGCAATTAGAAAAAGATGAATCTGTAATTAATCCGCCAGTTTTGAAATCAGAGAATAATAAATTATTAGCAGTTACCCCTGCTGATTTTGATGATATAGGAAAAATAATTAGCGACCTGGGTATTCCGTATGATGAAATAAATGATGTCGATATTGAGTCGTTAGATGTCCTAAGGAAATATAATGCGGTTTTTATAAATTGTTCAGGATCAATTTATAACACAGAAAAGGCTGCAGGCGTAATTCGTGAATATGTAAATTTAGGAGGGTCAGTGTACGCTTCTGATTGGGCTAGTGATTTAATTCAGCAGGCCTTTCCTGAAATGATTTTTTTCTCTGAAGATATAGATACTGGAACTGCCGAGGTTCTTGCGAAGGTTGCTAACCCCGGGCTGGTTACTATTTTAGGAAAAAAAAGCGTGATGATTGATTTTGATATGGGATCCTGGAAATTAATAGATCATGTTGGTTCTAATACTGATATTTATATAACTGGTCCTATAATAAGTGAATCAGGCACCCCTATGGGGAATAAACCATATGCCGTTTCCTTTCAATATGGGGATGGAAATGTGCTGTATACATCATTCCATAATGAAGCACAAGTCGAGGAGGATGTTAAAAAGATATTAGAATGGTTTGTAATGAAAAACGGATATTGGCAAATAATAAGTGAAGCGAGAGAAATGTCTGAAGGGAAAAATAATTTACTCGAAATAGTAGACGCTGTTAAACCGGATAGTAAAAAGGAATATTCGATTAAGACAAATAATGGTAAAAAGATGGAAATTTTAATTTACCCAACAGAGGGATTTCCAGTTGACTTTATATTGAAAGATGATAATAACGCAAAGATTATTGATGAGAAAAATATTGACACTCCATTCTTGAAGGAAATACTTACAAATAGTCAGGCCTACAAGTTAATAATTGAGCCAGCAACGAAGTCTCAGGAATTGTCACCATTCGTAATTTCTGTTAACGGTGATAAAGACGCTATTGCAGGACCAAGCTTTATGGAAAAAGTGAGTGATTTTATAGAAACAAATAAATTAAAAATTGCAAATTTAACTGTAAAATTTGTAGATAAAACCAAGGCGGTGGCAACTATTTTCGTAGTTGTACACATTTGTTTGTATCCAATTTATGATAAATTCATTCTAAAGAATGCTAATCCTATTTTGAATAGAATTTACGATGCTTCTAAAAGTATAATTAAAATTATATCGGATGGATTCAAAAATATTATTAATGTATTAAAAACTAAGAAGTAAATATGAAAAAAAATATTCTTGTAGCATTAATATTAATAATCCTGGTAATGGTTTCTGTTGGTCTTTATTTTTATAAAGACAGGATAATTACATTAATTAGTAGAGACGATCAATCATCTCAAGAAAAGTTAGATTCATATTCTAAACAAATTAATTCACAAATCCAGGCCGCTCAAAAATGTGAAATTTTGTATCAAGACTTTTTAACAGAGTACGGGACAGATTACAATACTTGTTTCAAGGATTTTAATTTTGAAACATCAAATTGTGATACCACAAGAGTGGATGGAGAAGAAAAAAAGAATTTGAATATCCTAGTTATTTTGGATTCGTCTGGTTCAATGGCCGGGACAGTTGATGGTCAGAAAAAGATAGATATCGCTAAAGAATCAATTAGCAAATTCCTTACAAGTCTGACAGAGGATACCAAAGTTGGCTTAATGGTTTACGGACATAAGGGAGGCAATACAGAAGCAGAGAAAACTCTATCGTGTAATTCAATCGATCTTGTTTATCCTCTGTCTACTGATAAAAGTGGCCTAGAAAATTCATTATCAAGTTTTAACGCTACAGGCTGGACTCCGATTGCTGATTCTTTAAAAATGGCAGAAAGTGTTTTTGCCGGTTTGGATGCAGATAAAAATGATAATTATATTTACATTGTTTCAAACGGGATTGAAACTTGTGGCGGAGATCCTATCGCTGCAGCCAAACAAATTAATAATTCAGGAATCAAAGCGATCGTGAATGTGATTGGGTTTGATGTGGATAGTGATTCGGCCAAAAAACTAGAGTCTATTGCAACTGCCGGATCTGGTTCTTTTTATCAGGCTAGGAACTCTAATGATCTTAATAGAGTTTTTGAAGAGACTAGGAGTATCGTTAATGAAATGGCTTGTAGAACTAATCAAATAATTTCATCAACTGCCGTATCAAATAATATTTTAATAGATATGAATGCGTGTGTTAGGAATATAATTTCACAGAAAGAACTACCAGCCCAACTTAAAATTTTTTCTGACACAAACAGAAAGTGGTTACTCGATACATCATATAATAACGATCAAAAAATAATTACAGGAGGATATTGTGATGGTCTAAATAAAACTAATTGTCAGGAATGTCTAGATTACTTAACAGAAAATTTGTCAGAAAGACATGATAAAATTCTAGAAATCAAAGATGGGATAGAGACACAGAATAAAGAAAAATTTGATCAATCAATTGATGCTATTGGGGGTAACCTAGATGAGACCCGTTAAACCAATGAGGAAGCAATGGATAACCTTCTAAATAATAATTAATCTTAGTGTATAATATTTAATATTATTTTCTTAATTTTTAAAATTAAAATAAAATGCCAGATCAAAAAATAGTAGAATACATAAAAAACCAGTTGATTCTTGGAGTTGCCAGAGAAATAATTCGAAATAATCTGGTTCAAAAAGGTTGGCCGTCTGAAAATATTGACTTGGCTTTCTTATCTTTAAATCAGAATGTTGCCCCTGAGCTGCAAACTCCATCTCCTGTAAATAATTTACCGGTTAATAACATACAAGCCTGTTACCATCCGGTTGGGGTGCCGGCTCAGGTTGCACCAAGAATTTCTGGCGGAGCGCAGGCTGTGATTGGGATACTTTGCGGACTAACGTCCTTGTTACTTTACCCTCCAATTTTGGGGGCTATTGGTATTATTTTAGGAGTATTTGCAATCAGAAAGGGAGAAAAAACTTTTGGGACTGTAGCAATCATAATTTCTAGCTTCTGTATGGTTATTGGCATCGGATTATTACTTTATCTTTTTTTACTTGAAAAAGGCTTAATTGATAATAGTTATTTCACTGGCAGCATTTTAGGAAGTTTATATTAATAACATGTCCATTCCATTAATACTTATTACATTTTCAGTAACGTTTTCCACAATTCTTTTTTGGTTTCTGTTTGTTAGATGGGAAGACAAATCGGAACCAGAACCAAAAAAATTGATCAGGCGATGTTTTTTCTTCGGTATTGGGTCAGCTTTAATTGCAGGACCTATTCATGATTTAGTATCAGAAGTATTTAATTTACCACTTGATGTATTTGGCACAGCATCATCATCATTAGTGATTATAAATTTGTTTCTGGCTGGTCCGATAGAAGAATCCGCTAAATATATTTTTCTACGATACGGTGTTTATTTCAGAACGGAATTTAATCAAGTATTTGACGGAGTCGTCTATGGAGTCATGGTTGGCCTAGGATTTTCATTTATCGAAAATATTCTTTACATATTTCTGCTTAATAGTCAGAATCAAGGTAATATATTTTTGATTTCCACCGTGGTATTTAGGGCAATATATACTACTCTTGTTCACGTTTTATCTACGGGAATTATCGGATACTTTATGGGGCGAGCTAAATTTTCTGCAAAAAACAGAATCCTGCTAATTATTTTAGGATTAATAATCGGAGCCCTTGTCCACGGTTCCTTTAATGCCTTGTCAATGTTTGGTGACTACGGGATGCTCGCATCTATTTTGATGCTGATTATTATTCTCTCAATTTTTATAAGACAATGGAATAAAGTGGATTCAAGAATGGTCTGGCGATACGTCCCTGGCAAGTCTAATCAGTAGTAGCCAAAAACACTATGTGTATCGGTTTAAAAATATATTGCATTTTCAAAATAAGTTGTTATGATATTTGTTTATAGAGATTCAAGGTTGGATTTCTAATTTTTAGATTTACTTAATCTAAATTTGGCCCTATCGTCTAACGGTTAGGACGCGGCCTTTTCAAGGCTGAAATCAGGGTTCGATTCCCTGTAGGGTCACAATGAAATAAAAACACACGTCTGTAAGGATGTGTGTTTTTGTTTCGTCTAGTGATACCTGGGAGGTAGAATCGAAAGACGGACCGAGTGAAGCGAGGGAGTCGGGGTCGCGGGTCGAGCAAAGCGAGAACCTGTGACCGATTCCCTGTAGGGTCACCAATTAGAGCGCTGTGTGAGCGCTCGATAAGGGTCGAAAAAGACTACTCACAAAAATCACCCTTAATTAGGTGTATTTTTGTGTAGAATATAGAAATGAATAAAATAATTAGTGAATTTAATGGATCAATTGAAAGAATAAGAAATAATTTTTATTTTAGTTTTTTGGCATTAAACTTTGTTAACCAAAAGCCATTCTCGGGAGAAATTCCTTTAAATATTGATAATTTAAATTTGAAAATATCAGCAGAATCATTAAATAATTTTGATAATGAAGGTGTGGAAGAATATGTTAATTCTATTCGAAGACATTTTTTAAATGACATAGTTATTGCTTATGAAAGATATTCTACTCTTATGTTTGTTTCTCATCAGAATAATAAAGTCTACATTGATCCATCAACCATAGATGATAGAAATATCAATGCACCAAAATTTGAGCAACTAAATAATATATACTCTCCTGTTGAACAAAAGTTCTTAGTTCAACTTAGAAGGTTTAGAAATTCTATTGTGCATTACAATGGAAAATACTCAGCAACCAATGTGTTGGATTATACTTTTGGAACACAGACTTATAAATCCTTAGGTAACGAGGGGAATAATATATCCATATCTTTTGAAAATATCATTTGGATTCATGAAAAATTAAAAAATATAGTTAACAGTGGAAATAAAAAGTACAATAATTTTTATTAATTAAAAAGCTGCTCGAGAAGGGTTGTTTGTTTTGGTATAATAAAATAATGAGTATTGAAAATAAAGCAGAATATATAAAATATCCCGGTTTTGCCATTGAAATACAAAAAATGGTTGATATCGATCAAGATATGCGTGAACGTAATTTGTCTGAAGGAGATTACTGGGATGATACAGTTGATAAAGAAAACACAGAACGGATGAAAGAAATTATTTCAGAGATTGGTTGGCCTACAGTATCAAAAGTTGGGAAAGATGGTTCAGATAATGCTTGGCTTCTAGTACAGCACGCTGATCATGATCCAGATTTTCAAATGAACTGTTTGAAATTGATGAAAGAATCTCATACAAATGAAGTAGATAGAAATAATATTGCTTATCTAGAAGATAGAGTGCGTTTAAATCAAGGCAAGGGCCAACTTTATGGTACGCAATTTACACAAGAAAATGGCAGACATATTCCAAGAACTATTGAAGATGTAGATAATGTTGATATTAGAAGAGCTGAAATTGGTATGGGTCCATTATCAGAGCAGATACAAAAGATGTACAATAAATATCCATTTGATGAAGCAAAATAAAGGTTGTTCTGGTAATTATTCTGACATGAAAATTCATATTGATGATCTAGAAGTTTTCGTTGAAAGAGTAAGAAACTTTTATAATTAATTATAACCATTATAATATTTAGCAGGATTTTTCATTCTATTGACAAAAAATATTTTAACTACATAATACTAGACGGCTAGTAGATTTGAGCAAGGAGTTCAAAACCGTGACCATAGAGTCATAAATACAAGAAGGAGAGAAGATGAGTACGGAAATGATGGTGCAGAAAATTGTGCGACTGTTGGGGAGTGATAAAATCTCGCAGATCCGCAAGGCTTTAGATGTGCCGGAGGTGGCAGAGGAAGCTCTGGTAGTGACTAACATGATGCCGGAACTCGAAACAGTCACAACTGTCGAGGAGTTCTTGAGCATCTACAGCGGGGCTCGGAGCGGAAGTGATCTTGAGAAGCAAGCCTTGAAGAAGATCGAAAGTCTTCTGAGGCTGAAACTTGAAGCAGCCACGACTATCAAGGAGTGTATCGATGTTAGCAGTAATGCTCCGTTTGGGAGCGTGATTGTGACGGAAGCACTGAAGAAGGCACTGTCTTTGGCCACAACTTCCGAGGAGTGCCAGGACATCCACAGCGAGGCTCCGAGCGGGAGCGAGGTTGAGATGGAAGCCCTGAAGAAGATTGAATGTCTTCTGAGGCCGGAACTCGAAGCGGCCACAACTGCCGAGGAATGCTTGGATGTCTTCTACGAAGCCCCGAGCGAAAGTGAGTTTGAGACGGAAGCTTTGGAGAAGGCACTGTCTTTGGCCACGACTGTAGATGATTGCTATGAAGTCCGCGACAATGCTCCGGATGGAAGTGAACTTGGGGAGGAAGCCTTGAAGAAGGCGCTGTTATTGGCCACGAATATCGAGGATTTTACTACGGTCTTCGGAATGGCCTATACTCACTCTCCCGAAGCCTATGCCTGTATTCAGGCCATCGAAAGGTTGCTCGTCGCTGAATCGACGAAGTAACGACTGGAATCATTCAATAATCGAAGGGTCCTTAGCTAACGCGGGACCCTTTTCTTTTATCTAAATCATCCCAAAGCTTCTACATCATACTCACAATCATGTTCCGCTCAGGGCTCTGTGGGGTCACACGACCAAAAATAGCACATGCTTCAACATTGGCTATCTTGGTCACTTGTGATTTTCTGTATGGCATCAAAATTGACAAATGAGTCATATTGTGCTATTATTCTTAAACGAGGTACCTTGAAATATAGGTTTATTTTTTTACATCAACAGAAGGAGGAATAATGTCGACACAGAAGAAGTCGAAAACCACGGCCTTACTTATAGCTGTGGCCGTTCTCAGCTTTGTGGCTGGGATAATCATGTCGTCAAACAAAACCGGGGATTCCGTTTCGGAAATTTCCCAAAAAGGAAAGGAGACAGATGTGTTCGTGGGATTGACCAATACGGTTAATCCGCGGATCGAAAAAAAGGCGAAGAGCCTTAATTTCACATTCGATGGCGGTTACAGTATCAAGGTTCAGTAGTCGCAACTAGATCAAGTCAAAAAAACAACAAGAAAGAGGAGAAACAGAATGAAGAAGTTTGTCATGATGGCCATTTCGGCCCTTTTCGTTTTCACGGCCGGGTATACGATGGCGACGGAGCCCAGACAGGACGCGGTCCTCGTCGGCAGGCACTTGAACCAACATCCCGTGGTGTTGTATAACATCCGGATGGGGGTGGAGGTTTTTTTGGACGGTGAAAATCAGTCCAGCGAAATCAACGCCTGGATGGAGCCGAATGGCAACATCATCAAGGTTCTGATCAATGATGCTGTCATTCTCGATGAAAATGACGCGCCGGTGCAAACCTTGCCACGGCCAGCATCAGGCGAAATCGGGCATACCTGGGTAAATGTGAGTGGCTATGATTCGGCCGGCAAGATTATTTGCGATGGCTTTTCATATGCGTACTCTCCGGACCCTGGGCATCGATTCGATATCAGCATGTGGGTAGCAGACGACAATACACTACTCAAGGTCAATCCGCCAAACGGCGTGCCGGCAGAAGATACATACATGTCCATCAATGGGTACGGAAGGTATTATTATGACGGCGAAGCCGGCGGATATCGGGTCTACATGGATCCGACCAAGATTGGCCAGACTTACGCGATTTGGCACAACGGCCAGATCGTATCGTCAGGTGTGATTGATGTGAATGGGGACCCTCTGATTCCGGGAACGGACCAAGAAGCCTTCTCCATGAGCCTTAGTATGCCAGCAGACGTTGAAGTTGTTAACCTGACAGGAAACCAATATGATATTACCTACAAAGGCCTGACCGCCGAAGAAGGTGAGACATCGATGGTTTCCGGCGAAGTCGAGAAGGCCAAGGTCTTTTCAATGCTTCGTGATCAAAATTCCATGTTTTCCGGGCTCAGCGCCAGGATTAGTGGGCTTGATCGGGTTAAAGTGACAGTGTTTGCTGTCGACGGCTTTGGACAACTGGTCAAGATTGACGAATTGGTGCTTGAATGCGAGGAATACTGGGCCGAAATTCAATTCAGCCTGTATACCGAGCAGTATCAGAACTTGATTCTGGTGTACACCGACCTCGTCTACCGAGACCTGTGGGACAAGACCTTCGATGTCGTGTTCAGTTGGGGAAAGGGGTAAACCTGTACCAGACCTAGCGAGATGCCTGGTCTAAAAAGCGCTGCCGTTTGAACACGGCAGCGCTTTTCCTTTTCTAGACTAAATTTGTTGTCTAATATTGATTTTTTTGAGAAAGGGTGTAAGTTATTAATTGGGGTTTGCACACATAACAACATAACAAGGAGGGATCGTTGATGCCAACAAAATGCAGAATGAAATGCCGTATCAGAAGAATGCTACAAAGTGCCTGGATATTCTGTCATGTGCAAGGACGTCATGTACAGGTAATTGTGGAGGAGAATGGGAATAAGTGTTCTGATCCGAAGTGCGAGTTCAGCGGGAAAAATATCGAAATCGAATAGGAAGGAGTTCAGATATGCTGGATTTTGTTTTTGGAGACCTGTTGAATTTCAACTACTTCGCCCCGTTTGAAATCCGCTTACTTATTTTGCGGATTTCGCTCGCACTTCATGTGTCTTGCTTGTTGTTGCTGGCGCTATGTTTTTTTGATGGAAACAAGAAGTTTTTTAACTTTCTGAAAAGAGGTTATAACTTTTTCATTTCCAAAACTTTCATCGCGTCTATCGTTGGGATTAATATGCTTTTGATATTAGTCGCAACTAAGCGAGAGATCATTGCGTCCCTCGTGATGTCGTCGTCTGTTCTTGTGGTTTATGCCGTCTTGGTCTTGTTCTTACTTTCCGGTTTACGGGAAGACGACGAGCAGCATGAATTTTAATCATTGAAGCTTTAAAGCCAGTCACCCTACGGGAGACTGGCTTTATTTTCTGTTAAGGCAGATGATCACTTATTTTGATTATTTTCTATTTTTGATAGAATAAAATTATGATTAAATTAAAATTTAAAGCTTGGCACAAAACTCGGCAAGAATTACTATTCGGAACTAAAGGTCAGGATGGTGGTTTGGTTTTTGTTAAGCCAACTGATATTTATGCAGACGAAAGAGAAGAAATTGGTTATCGAGATGAAAATTTAGAAATTATGCAATACACTGGAATCCTTGATATTGGTGGTCGCGAAATTTATGAAGGTGATATTATTGAAAATGAAAAAGGGGATAGAATCGAAGTTTCTTATGATGTCAAAACTGCTTCATTTAAACCGCTAAGTGAAATTGATTTAGAAAAAGTTAAAATTGTTGACTCCAAATATAAAATTAAAATTTAATAAATAATTTTATATTAAAAATTATTTTATTTAATAAGGATATCTTTTGGAATGTAAATATGAAATGTCGTTCCGACACCCCTCTGGCTTTTGACAATAATTTTACTATCCCATTCCTCCCCAACTATTTTTTTAATAGTATACAGTCCGATGCCCATACCATTTTCTTTGGTAGTAAAGTTTTTGGTAAAAATTTTACTTAGATTTTTCTTACTGATCCCGCAACCATTATCTTTAACTGTTAATCGGAGTCCTATTTGGTTTTCAGATAGGGAAATTGCAATTTTTCTTTGGCCTTTTTTATTAACCAACGCGTCAACTGCGTTACCGGTTAGATTCATCACTATTTGGCAAATGGCTAATTTTCGACACTTAATTTTGACTGCGTGAACACTTTTAGCAAAAACAATCGAAACATTATTTTGCAAAGCTTTATTTTTACCAAGTAAGATAGCGGTATTAATCGACTCTATTAAATCAAATTCAGAAATCGCCCGTGGATTTTCGACAGTATCCTGAACTAGTCTAATAAAATTTCGAATACTTTTACTGCTTTCGATCAAAGGTAAAAATAAATTTTTCAATTCCTGGTTATCAATGCTGTCTAAATATAAATCCATAGCTGTAAAAGGGGAAATAAAATCATGCAAAAGATTACAAGAAATTTTTCCAACTTGGACCAGGTTTTTGATTTCATCTTTCTCGGTAATTTGTAATTGTTTTGTAGCCATGGTTTATTTTATGCGCTTATTGAAGACTTACTTTTTAGCTGTTTTTTAAAATTTACCATTTTATATCCACGGCCAGGAATGCTACAAATCAAATTTTTCCTTTTATCGCCTAATTTTTTCCTAAGACTGAGGATGTGAGCTTCGATAGTGTTAGAAAAGGGGTTGCTATCGCTTTCCCAAACGTGCTCCATAATCATTCCTCTAGAAATCACTTTGTTTTGATTTTTCATTAATAATTCAAGCAATCCAATTTCTTTTTTGGTTAAGTAGATTTTCTTATCATTCTTGTATAATTCGTGTGTATCTGAATTTAAAGTGATAGAACCATTTTTTAAAGTTGATGTCTGAATGTTTTTTGGCCTTCTAGCGATCGCTTGGATTCTCGCAAGTAATTCCTGAAATGAAAAAGGTTTGGTTAAGTAATCGTCGGCACCGCTTTTTAGTAATTTAATTTTTGTTAGGACGTCATTTTTGCTACTTAACATCAATATCGGGGTATCTATTTCCAGACTTCTTAATTCCTCACAAACGGACAGGCCGTCTTTTTTAGGTAACACAATATCTAATATCATTAAATCGTATTCATTGATTTTTGATAAATATACAGCTTTCTCGCCGTCCTCTGCAGTTTCCACAGTATAAGATTCATTCCTAAGACTCTTTTCTAAAATATTTCTGATTGAATAATCGTCTTCAACAACTAATATTTTCATGCTTCTATATTGTTAAATTTTCACCAAGAAGTCAATTGTCTAATATGAAGAAAATGTGAATTTTATTTCATTTTTTCTTCACTTCTTGCATTTTTCGTAATGTAAGTTAATTGGTTGGTATTGTGCTATAATAGAATCAATATGAAAAATTTAATCATTGGTTTGGCATTATTAATATTGGCAGGTTTAGGAATTTATTTCTTTACTATGCAGGACTCAAAAAAAATTGATCTAGATTCTGACACTGATCAAAATGGTACAGAAGAGGATCTAGGTGATGTTGTCGGAGATGAATTAGATGATGATAACGTAACAGAGGAAGAAGGACCTACTTCTGTTATTGGAACCTCTGTCGATGGCCAAGAAATTTTGGCTTATCATTTCGGAACTGGTGAAAAAGAAATTTTATTTGTCGGAGGAATTCACGGTGGATATGCATGGAATACAGTTGCATTAAATTATGAACTTATCAAATTTTTGGATGATCAATCAGAAATTATTCCAGAAAATGTCAGAGTAACTGTGATTCCGCTTTTAAATCCAGACGGATTACTTGATACATTATCAAGAACTACATCTTCAACATCATTATCACGTTTACAGATGTCAGCAGCATCAGAAGCAGAATGGAAAAATATCGCTAAGGATATTTTAGTAAAAGGAAGATTTAACGCTAATAAAGTTGACTTGAACCGAAACTTTGATTGTGAATGGCAATCTGTTGGAACTTGGCAAAATACAGAAGTTTCTGGTGGTACAGCTCCATTTTCTGAACCAGAATCAATTGCTCTTAAAAACTATGTAGAATCACACAATATTTCCGCAGCTGTCGTTTATTACAGTTCTGCCGGAGGAGTTTTCACTTCAAGTTGTAATGGAGACGTCCTAGCTGAAACTTCAGCATTAACCAAACTTTATGCTAAGGAATCGGGTTACAAAGAATATCAAGAATTCGACTTCTATGAAATTACAGGAGACATGGTTAATTGGTTAGCTAAAAAAGAAATTCCAGCTATCAGCGTTTTGCTTTCACAACACAATCAAGTTGAATGGAGCCGAAACCTAGATGCTATTAAATCAGTTCTTGAATACTACGCAGAATAATTCGCGAAAATATTAGAAGGTTAATTATTAAACCCACTTAGCTCTTTATATTATGAATTCTAAAAAAATAAAAATCGTTTTATCTATCGTTGTTATCGGTTTACTTTTAGTCGGTTTATATATTTTTTTAGGGTTCAATAGAAAGCCAACAGAATTAATTTTGGAACCATCAGTTGTCGCGGGCGAAAAAATTTCAAAAAATCAAATTGCTGGTCAGTCTACAGAAGGTCGTGATATCGAAATTTATTCTTTTGGTTTAGAAAAAAACCTAGATCAGAATTTAGGAGTGGCAAATTTCGCATCAATCGAAGATAAAAGGCAAAAGTCTACAGGTGAAAATACTGTAGATCTTTTGTTTGTTGGCGGAATTCATGGAGGTTACGAATACAATTCAGTAATGCTAGCCTATGAAATGATTGATTATCTGAAAGCCAACCTAAATCAAATCCCTGATAATATTAATCTGCATATTATCCCAGTTCTTAATCCTGACGGATTGTTCGAAATCACTGGTGCAGAGGGCCGTTTTAATCAGTCTGATGTTTTGACAAATCCAGATCCTGTTGGATTAGGAAGATTTAACGCTAATAATGTTGACTTGAATCGAAATTTTGATTGTAAATGGAGCCCAGAAAGCACTTGGCGAAACGAACCAGTCCAAACTGGCCAAGCCCCATTTTCTGAAGCTGAAGCGAAAGTCTTAAGAGATGTCGTTTATAACCTCGACCCAGATGCTGTTATTTTCTGGCACAGTAAGGCCAACACGGTCTACGCCTCTGAATGTGAAAATGGAGTTTTGCCAGAAACTTCTCAAATAATGAAATTATATGCTGGTGCTGCTACCTATAATTATGTCGAAGTCTTTGACGCTTACCCGATAACAGGTGACGCTGAAGGGTGGCTCGCATCAATTAATATTCCAGCGATTACTGTTGAATTAGAAACTCGAACTGAAACCGAATTTAATCGAAATTTATCTGGAATTAAAGCGTTAATTAATTACTATAAGTAAACTATTTTCAGTATATATGTATATGTTATAATATAAGCAAATGCATTTTCGTTTTTTTGTATAAAAAATATGTTAAACCTACTAAGTAAAACTTCTAAACTTTGTTTTTTGTTTTTTTTTGCTTTGATTATTTTTTTAAACAAAAATATGGCTTTAGCAGCTTCTATTACTTGGGATGCTAATGGATCTACTGCAGGACAGACAGATGGACTTGGTGCTTGGCTTGATATTGGTCGTTGGTGGAACGGGGTAGCTAATGTGAACTGGACCTCGGGAGACGATGCAATTTTTGGTAATGGAGGGACTGGTGGAGCAGTTACGCTTGCGAGTCCGACAACAGTTAATTCCCTTACTATTAATACTTTTTCAGGGACTTATACTTTAGGTAGTCCTACTCAAGCCGTCACCTTAAATAATGGTATTACTAAAAATGCTGGAGGTACGGCAGCTACTATTGTCAGCCCAATTACTCTTAGCGCTCCTCAGACTTGGCTAAATAATTCTACAGGCGCACTTTCTCAAAATAATACAACTAATAATGGAGGGAATCTTCTTACTATTGATGGAACTGGAAATGTTTCTTTTGCTACTGCAGTAGGAAATGTGATAAGTGGTGCTGGTGGACTGACCAAAAATGGTTCGGGATATTTGACTATTGGTGGAGGACAAGTGCCTATACATACATACACTGGTCCAACTATTATTAACGGCGGTACCGTTATGCAATCATCGAATAATATTCCAAGTGGGAACATTACACTAAATGGTGGCGTGCTCGAGAGTTATTGGAGCACCCCATTTATACGATCTTTAGGTTCAGGATCAAATCAAATTCAAATTCCTGGAGGGGCCAGTGGCTTTAGCTTGAATGGTAATACTGGTATGAGTGTTACTCTTAATAATAATGCTGCAACCGAAGCTGTATGGGGTAGCACATTTTTTAATCCATCTACCTTTGTACTCCAAAGACCCACTTCTCAAAGTGCTTCAGCTATTACGTTTGCAAATGTAATGGATTTGAATGGCGCTGTTCGTACTATCGAGGTTTCTGGGGGTATCCTCGGTAATGCCACTGCCAATCTTTCAGGTATTGTTCGTAATACTACTGGGACTTCAGGGTTGATTAAAACTGGAACAGGAAGACTAATTCTCTCAGCTGCTAATACATACAATGGAGACACAACAATTAGTGGTGGGATATTACAGATTGGTAATAACACCGCCGGTAACTTAGGTGGGGGAAATTATGCAGGTAATATTTCAATTGCTTCCGGTTCCACACTTAGAATTTGGGGTACAGGTGCTCAAACATTGAGTGGAGTGGTTAGTGTTGCTGGTAGTGTTACAAAAGCATACGGTAACACTTTGACACTTTCTGGGAATAATACATATACAGGGACAACGTCTATTATTCCACAAACAACAGCTGGAGGTACTTTGAGCGTTTCATCTTTCAATAGTGTTAATGGTGGTACTCCACTTATGGCAAGTAGTAGTATGGGTGCTCCTACAACAATTGCCAATGGTACTATTCAAATAGGAAGTAGTGGCGCCCAAGCATCTAATACATTACGCTATACTGGACCAGGTGAAATTACTGATCGTGTACTCCATTTCTTTTTTAATAATACTGCGCGACAATCACTTGACGCATCCGGAACTGGGCTTTTAAAATTCACAAGTAATATAGCTATTACCCCAAGTAGTGGAAATTTAACCGGAGGTATTAATTTTACAGGTACAGGCACAGGTGAAATTGCGGGGGTAATTCCGACAATGCCTGGAACAATTCAGAAAACCGGTACAGGTATACGTGGACTTTCTCCGGTGCTAATACATATGCAAATGCTCTAACTGTAACTGCTGGAACGTTATCTCTTTCTCATGCAGGCAACAATAATATTGCCTCCTCAACTCCTATCACTGTTAATAGCGGTGCAAATTTGAATACAGTAGGTCTTCTTGGGGTGGACGATTTAATTTTGGCGAGTGGGCAAACATTAAATGGTGCTGGTACTATTACTGGTAATTTAATTGTCGCAAGTGGCTCCACTGTATCACCAGGTGCAATCCCTGGAACTATAAATCATACTGGCGATGTCACTTATGCTGGCGGCGGTACTTATTTGTGGGAAATAAATAATGCCACAGGAATTATTGGAACAAATTCAGATTTAGAGAATATTACCGGAGCATTAAATATCACCGCTACTTCAGGTAACAAATTTAATGTTGATATTCAAAGTCTGACTGCTTTGAATGTTAGTGGGTCTACACCAAATTTTGATAAATATGATGACTATACTTGGACTATCGCAAGCGCGACCGGCGGAATAACAGGTTTCGATGTTGAAGATTTTAATTTAATTAAAACTAATTTTGTAAATGATATTACCAGTACTGGATCTGATGGATATTTTAGTATTCAGGTTTCAGGAAATAATTTACAACTTACTTATACAGGGACGACAGACGCACTGAACCTTTCATATTCTGCTGGCCCAAACGGAAGTTTGACTGGTTCTACTAAACAAATTGTATCTTACGGAGGAGATGGGACTGCTGTTACAGCTGTTCCTGATACAGGGTATAGTTTTGTTGATTGGTCTGATGCTTCAACAGAAAACCCTCGAACTGATACGAGTGTTATTAATGATATTTCTGTCACTGCTAATTTTGAGATTAACGAATACACTATTACTTTTGACTCAGATGGAGGGACTGCGGTACCTTCAATTACACAAGATTATGCTACACCTATTACATCACCAACTGATCCAACTAAGGACGGTTACACTTTTGCTGGTTGGAGTCCGGCTCTTCCTGCTAATATGCCTGGGATAGATCAAACACACACTGCAATATGGACTATTGATCAATTTGCTTTAACCTTCGACTCCGATGGAGGTACAACAGTTGATGCTATTATTGATGATTTTGGTGCGGTCATCACACCACCTACTGATCCAATTAAAACAGGCTACACTTTTGCTGGTTGGTCACCAGCCCTTCCTGCCACAATGCCTGCGGCAAACACTTCATACACAGCACAATGGTCAATCAACCAATACACCATCAACTTCGATTCAAGTGGAGGTTCTGTGGTCTCATCAATCACACAAGACTACAATACTGCAATCACTACACCAGCAAATCCAACTAAAGACGGGTACACCTTTGCAGGTTGGTCTCCAGCACTTCCTACTAATATACCTGCTATAAACCAGACTCACACCGCTGTTTGGACTATTGACCAGTTCGCACTAACTTTCAATTCTGATGGCGGTTCTATCGTTAACGCAATTATCGATGATTTCGGAGCAACAATCACCCCACCAGCAAATCCAACCAGAGACGGGTACACCTTTGCAGGCTGGTCTCCAACAATCCCGTCTACCATGCCTGCAGTTAATC
>JFJP01012157.1_pt1 | contig 26609 bp, 20 predicted proteins | sample 431651 | NCBI WGS metagenome assembly JFJP01 (sample SAMN02602958, study PRJNA72255) | Microbial mat metagenome, whole genome shotgun sequencing project. | biome: fresh water; feature: sink hole; material: water; isolation source: purple microbial (photo- and chemosynthetic) mats found in...
CAAAATTATAAACAGGAGGCTGTCATGTCTGACACATATACTGAACTTGTAGCAATTGTAAAGGATTTACTCGGCGCAGATGAGGCGAAGATTACGCCAGAAGCGCGGTTCCGTGAGGACCTTGAAGCTGATTCGCTTGACCTTGTTGAGCTGATCATGGCTTTTGAAGATAAATTTGGCGCTGAAATTTCTGACGAAGATGCCCAAAAGATCACAACTGTTGGCGAAGCTGCCACTTATATTGATGCACATAAAAAGTAATTGATCGATAAATTTGATTATAAATGGTAGAGCCGCCTTTTTGGGCGGCTCTACCATTTATTTCCGTAGTTATTACGAGTGCGATCTTGATCGTCAAGCAATCGCCAGAAGCGGATGCATGCCTGTGATGTCAAAATCCTAGCGCGAAATCTCCAAATGTCCTTACAATAATGTTGGAATTTCTTCCGGATGTTTGGCGACCTTGACCCCAGCGGCTTCCAAAGCCTTAATTTTGTCTGCAGCCGTACCTGCACCGGCCTCGATGATCGCGCCAGCATGCCCCATTCGTTTCCCAGAGGGAGCGGTTTGGCCGGCAATAAAAGCAGCGACCGGCTTGGTCATTTTGCTTCCGATATATTGTGCGGCTTTTTCCTCTTCATTTCCACCGATCTCACCGATCATAATAACTTTTTCGGTGTTGGGATCATGCTCGAACATTTCAAGTACATCAAGAAAATTTGTGCCATTGATCGGGTCACCGCCAATGCCAACGCAGGTTGATGCTCCCATTCCGAGGTTTTTCATGGCGTACAATACCTCATAGGTCAGCGTTCCTGAGCGGGATACTACACCAATGTTGCCGGGGATGGCAATGTCTCCTGGAATGATGCCTACTTTGGCTTCACCGGGGGTGAGCAGTCCAGGGCAGTTTGGGCCAATGAGGCGGACTTTCTTCCTGTCCAGGTAATTACGCACACGCATCATGTCCTGAACAGCAACGCCCTCTGTAATACAAATGATTAGTGGGATACCTGCATCTGCTGCTTCAAACATGGCATCTGGGGCAAAACGGGAGGGGACGAAGATAATGGAGACATTCGCGTCTGTGGCTTCCCGGGCGGTTTTAACAGAATCAAAGACCGGAAGTTTTCCATTAAGGACCCATTCTCCGCCTTTGCCAGGGGTTACGCCACCAACTACATTTGTTCCATAAGCAACCATCTGGGTGGTGTGAAAAAGGCCTTCATTACCCGTAACACCCTGAACAAGTAAGCGTGTATTTTTATCTACCAAGATGCTCATGGTTAAATTCCCTTTTTTGCTGCTTCGACAGCTTTTTTTGCTGCATCTGCCAGTGTTTCTGCGGTAATCATTTTCGCATTCTCAAGAAGTTTGCGCCCTTCTTCCGCGTTGGTGCCGACTAGTCGGACGACCATCGGGACCTTCGGCTTAACTTCATCCATCGCTACCAGGATGCCGCGTGCAACTTCATCACAACGAGTAATGCCACCAAAGATGTTGAACAACACAGCTTTTACGTTTGGATCGGTTAGGATGATGCGCATAGCCGCGGCGACTTTATCTGCACCTGCGCCGCCACCGATGTCAAGGAAGTTTGCTGGTTCGCCACCAAAGAGTTTGATCACGTCCATGCTGGTCATAGCCAAACCAGCGCCGTTGACCATGCAGCCGATATTCCCATCAAGCTTAATGAATGACAGTCCGTATTTTCGGGCCTCGATCTCAGCCGGGTCATCTTCATCGGTATCGCGCATTTCGTTCAGTTCCGGCTGACGGAAGAGGGCGCTATCGTCAATCATCATTTTGCCATCTAGCGCAACCAGCTTTTTATCTTTTGTGATGACCAACGGGTTGATCTCTGCCAGTGTTGCATCGGTGGCTTTATAAACTTCCCAAAGCCCCATGGCAATTTTCACAAAATCTTTTACATTTTCACGCGGCAGGTCGATGGCTACTGCGACATCACGCGCCTGATATTCGCGTAGACCAAGCAGAGGGTCTATATGATTCTTTATGATCTTATCAGGAGTTTTTGCAGCTACCTCTTCAATGTCTATACCGCCAGCAGCAGAAGCAATCATGACAGGTTTTTTTGCTGCGCGGTCGTTGGTAATGGAGAAATAGATTTCCTGATCTATGGCAGAAGCCTCATCCACCAGCACCTTCCTGACAGGCAATCCTTTGATTTCCATGCCCAGGATCTGTGCTGCAAGTTGTGCGGCTTCTGCAGGGTCTTTTGCGAGCTTGACGCCCCCTGCCTTACCGCGCCCACCAACCAGCACTTGCGCTTTAATAACGACGCGGCCCCCAAGCTCTTCAGCAATCTGCTTTGCTTCCTGAGCGGTAGCCGCTACCCGTCCCTTTGGAATTGGGATGCCATACTTTGAAAAAATTGTCTTCGATTGATATTCGTGGAGTTTCATTATTCTCCCTCGGGGGAAATATTTTTTACAACGACGCCATTATACCACTATAAAAAACATGGCTTTTGGGTCGTATGCTTATGAAAGTACAGATGGAGAGAAAAAAATAGTTGAGTGGAAGAAGGATGGAGGAGTTACTCCTTCATCCTTCTTGGCTTACGGTAATTTGTAGCGTCTTAAACGATTATTAGCGCTGTCTGTGACCCAGATAAAACCCTCATTGTCAATTGTGATACCTGAGGGCACACCGAGGCTGATTTCTGAATCCAAGTCGTCCCAGACGCGTATAAGCGTGCCGTCAGCGTCGAATTCCATGATGCGATATCCGTCTGGGTCTGTAATGAACACGTGTAATTCATCGTTTACAGCGATGAAAGGTTTATTGTCTAATGACTGTCCGAACCAACCATATACATCCCATTGTTTAGCGGGAACGAAGGACAATTCACCAGCGGTTTCGACCGGGATAAACGTTTGAACTCGTTTATTCCAGGTGTCTGTCACATAGATCGTTCCGTTTTTATCGATTGCGATGCCGACAGGTTCATCAAATTGACCCGGGTCAAAGCCGGCAGACCCAAAGTCAGTGAGGAAGTTGCCTCTTGAATCAAAGACTGCAATTCTCTTATTGCCTGTGTCAGTGACGTATACTCTACCTTCAGAATCGACCGCTAATCCGCGTGGCCCATAAAACGCATCAGGCGTTTCTCCCTGACCAAAAACGCCCCAGGCAGTAATATATTTCCCGGAGGAAGTGAATTTTTCCACACGATGGTTCCATGTATCCGTAACGTAGACCGAGCCATTGGGTGCGATGGCAATTCCCCAAGGCTCATTAAATGTACCCTCACCGATAGGAGTCCCTACACCGTCTGCAAAGGAGCCCCATTCATGCATGATATTGCCTTCCATGTCGAGATGCAGGATGCGGTGGTTGCGGGAGTCTGCAACATAGACTGTGCCGTCTTTTGCAAAGGCAAGCGATCGAGGTGCGTTCAGACCAACAGGACTCTCCATCGAAATATCCAAAATACGGTCAGCCTTGATCGAAACATATTTTTCTTCAGTTGGGTCTTCTGTGGTTTCCAGTACTGTTGGTGCAATGCCATAATTCCAAATTTTTGAAGCGACATCCTGGCGGATGTAAAAACGCATTTTGTCAGCTGGATTCCATGTGGTGAGTGTCAGGTCTGAACGAGCTTTTGCCTCCCCATATTTCGTGTAGTCACGATTGAGCCATATTTGTATGATGCCAGCACGGACGGCGGGGTTGGTAAATGCCTCACAGAAAGGAGTGTAATCTTTATTCTTTGCCAGCCGCAAGACGCTGACCACACCTTTGCAGGCATAATCTTCGGGAAATGGTTGATTTGGATCGCGGTCAAAAGACAAATTAAAATAATCCTGCATGGGCCACCACATACGGATGTAATCCATTCGGTAATAGCCAGGACCAAGTGCAGGTTCGATCTTGTCAAAATTCTTTTCATCGACGATGACAAGCATCGACTCACGTAACGAGCGAGTTGGCTGGTCAAAAGAGGTTTGTTGGGTGAAATCACGTAGATACCAGACAAAGGGCCAGGAGACTCCGGTGTCAGGCGCACTGGCGTCATAAGCAAGAGCAACTCCAGTCCCCCCAGTTGTGCGTGCTGAGATTTCTTTTGCCTGAGAAATGATTTCCTTGATCCCACTCGCGCCATGCGCGTAGACAAGAAATTCTGTTGCTTGATCATAGGTGATATAGCTGGCACGAAATGCGGCGCGCCCAGTCAAAACTGTCAATAGGCTGAAGAATACGAAAACGAAAATATGCCTGACTTCCCGGAATGTCCATTCGCGAAAGAGATAGACAACGCCTACTGCGCTTAGAAGGGTCGCCACCAGCGGTAGGAGGAATGTACTGGTAGCTTGTAGTTGTACAAGTTCCTTACCCTGAAATGGGGGAGTTGATCCGTTAAGGGCTAGTACCATACCCATTACGCCTACAATAAATATCCCAAGGACAACAAGTGTCAGGGGAACATGCTGATCTTTGAGTTTTACCCAATCTGTTGTATCAATCAAGCGTCCCAGCGCCCAGCCTGTGATCAGGATCATGGGCCAGGCCATGTGAAAGGTCAGCCAAGGCATCCTTTCACCCGCATATGTAAAAGCAATCACGCTGGTGATGCTCCACCAAACAAGCAAGCTGAACATGTTGGGGAAATTCTTTTCTTCTGCTTCCGGGATGCTTTCCTCTTTGAGCAGGTTAATAACTTCATCTTTTTCCGGAATCTTGAGGGTCGGCTTTCTTCGTAAGCCGAGGATGATGGCAAGAATAAATCCCAGTGCTGGCAGGAATTCATAGACTGGAATTTGAAGTAGGACATAGAAATACCAGGGCTGACTTCCACGCTGTACTTCCTGTTGTACGATCCAATACCCAAGTGAGCCGATTGCACCTGTGAAAAATCCGCTTCCCTTGGTGAATACAGTTGTATATAAAATGGTAAATGGTACCCAGAAGACCAGGGATATCTGCCACCATTTTTCCTTGTTCCAAAGCAGGCCGGCAACTGCTGAAAAAGCAAACATGAGGACAAGAAAACCAACAATGACCAATATGGAGCGGAAGTCCGCGCTCATAGCCATTACTTCCGGGGCAGTGGTTGGAATGGTGACGTTTAACAGGCCTTTTAACCATGATACGGGGAGGGGCGAAAGCAGCGGCAGGACGATCGTCCCTGCCACCATAAGCAGGTCAAAAGACCTTTCATTGCGAATATTTTCCCATGTGTACCCCCGAATGAGGTATACCGCCGCAAACGCGAGTGCCACCAATACAGCGAAGGCGAGAACAATCACTGTCGGCGATAATGAGCTTGCGACAGGTTGAGCAAGGGGTGAATCACCCATTACGTTTGGGTCGCTTGGCATGGCGGTCTCAATCCCTGTCAGTGTAGACGTGTCGCGGATGTAAAGTCCATAGCCGATTGTCAATCCCGCAAACAAAACTGAAATACCGAGCGAAATGATAAATGAACGATAGTTTTTCTCGGCACCTCTCCAGGGGCGGCGCGTAATCTGCGCGATGAAATAGATTGCAAGGAAAAGTAGCGCCTGTGCGGTATAGATGAAGGCAGTTTCTTTTGTCGTGTAATGCAATGCCAGTGTGGCGGCCAAAAGAAGGAGATATTTTTTGCCGCCCACTTCGAGGTGACGGAGGATGGCATACAACATGATGATACCTGACAGCCCGACGAAAGATTCGTTTCGTACATAGCGCGCGTAATAAAGCATATATGGAGAAATGACCAGGAGAAAACCGGCAATTAGAGCTCCCCACTTGCCGAGGTATCTCCGCCAATACCAGACCATCCAGATAGTGGCGATGTTGAAAAGAACTGCCGGGATACGGGATGTAAAGTCGCTGGCGCCGAACAGGAAATAGGAGAGTGCGACGATATGAAATTGAAATGGACCGTGCATCATGGGTGAATGTTCATAACCCTGCCCGCGATATAGCAGCCAGGAAAAATATGTGTGCAGACTCTCATCGTGACTCATAACGCGCGATTCAAGATCATAAAATCGTGTGATGATCGCAAGCAGGATCACTGCCACAAAGATTACGATCTCATTGGTAAGGTTGGGTAATGCGGGATGAATGGGGCGTTCAAGCCAATTTTGTTTTTGTTCCATTGATTCACCATTAGCAAAAGATAACTGACTATACTTTAATCAATCAGTTCTGACAAGAAATAGGTATACGACTTAAGAAGTGGTGGTGGGGGATTTGTTATGAGTTCTTTCTGCAAATAAAGAAATTTACTCCATGATAAATTTTAATTGATTAGGTTTAGGTGAAGTTTAGAATTTGATAATGGAAATATACGAATTGCGCATAGGCAAAACTCCATACCGTTTTCAATTCCCAAACTTATGCCTTAGCTACAACCCCAGCCAGTTGACCACATCCAGCATTAATATCAATTCCACGCCTCATGCGAATCGTACACTCAATACCTGACTGTTCCAATATTTCTTTAAAAGCCATAGCCCGTTGACGATCTGTAGCTTCGCCATGGTAACCCTCAGTAGGGTTGAGAGGAATTGCATTGACATGGCATAATAACCCTTTAAGGCGTGAGGCAAGTTTACGTGCAACTTCAGGGGTATCATTTACACCACTGATCAAAGCCCATTCAAAAGTCACGCGACGATGAGTCTTTTCGACATAATATTTGCAGGCCTCGATCACTTCGTTTATCTTGTAACGTTTGTTCACCGGCATAATGGCAAGACGTTCATTGTCATCCGCCGCATGTAATGATATGGCGAGATTTACCTGCCGTTGTTCATCTGCAAAGCGTTTGATCTGCGGCACAAGCCCGACAGTCGAGATTGTGAAGCGTCGCGCACCAAAATTGTAGCCATTGGGATCATTGAGGATGTCAATGGCAGACATGGTGTTCTCATAGTTGTGGAAAGGTTCGCCCATGCCCATGAAAACAATATTTGTGACAGCCAAATCCTCCACCTGCAGCATGCGCGCGTAATACATAACCTGTGCGATGATTTCGCCGCTCGACAGGTGACGACTGAAGCCCATTTGACCTGTTGCGCAGAAAACGCATCCCATAGCACAGCCTGCCTGTGTGGAGATGCAAAGAGTACGGCGACCCTTGCCCGAGTTTGTATTCGGGTCATAGCGCATAAGCACGGCTTCAATCAAGTGTCCATCGTTCAGCTCGAAAAGAGTCTTGCGTGTTTGCTCATCGGATGAATCCTGGAAAAGTCTAACCTTGATGGGTGAGAAACTCAACCTATCAGCTAGTTTTTCGCGCAGAGACTTGGGCAAATTGGTGAACTCGTCTGGGGAGTTGTACAAATGTTGATATAGCCCCTGCCAGACTTGTATCGCGCGGTAGGCGGGTTCATCCCATTTTTGGAGGAGGTTTGTCAAGGTGGGTAGGTCGAGATCGTAAATTATCATACCTTGATTTTACTCCATGGTATCGTTGAGAACCAATTTATTAGGATCTTCTTAATCCTTTATGATTTGTCAGGGAAGGGGGGCTGGGCCTATCCCAACGACATACTACACCAGAGTTAGCTTCATCATTATTTGGCAAACTTCCCTAAGAAATGTGGGCAAACTGATAGCGGAAAAAAAATATCGGGAGTGTAAGGTAGTAGTAGGGGAATCGATTAGTTTTGGTATTTGATTCATACTATAATCTCAACCAAGTAATAGGAGAAAAATCAATGGATATGAAGACAAGGAACATACTTTTATGGGCAGGTGTTGTGGTTCTTTTTACCGCTGGAATTGCAATGCTTTTTCTTTCGTTTGGCAAACCAAAGGATATCCCAGAAGATGATATTAATGTGATCTACACAAATGTTGCGTTAACGGTTTCAGCTCAGCAACAAACCTTACAGGTAGAGAATTTTTCCCCAACCCCCCATCCTTCCTCAGGTTCACCAGCTGCCACCATTGCCAGTCCCATATTTCAACAACAAACGCCAGCCCTGCTACCAACAATTGCCACCAAAGCTGGGGGCGTCACAAGTTGCGACGTGGCTGTTTACGTAAGTGATGTAACCATCCCGGATGGTACAACTATTGCGGATGGGGATTATTTTACCAAGACGTGGAAAGTGACAAATACAGGCTCATGTGTGTGGACTGCTGATTACCAACTTGTTTATGTTTCAGGTGATAGCATGGGTGGAAAGGCAACAGCTATTGGCAGGACTGTAAACCCAGGCGAGTCAGCGGATGTTTCAATTGTGTTGACCTCTTCATCTGCCAAAGGAAATATAACTGGCACATGGAAATTATCTAATAACAAGGGGCAAACCTTTGGCGATTCCCTGACCGTGGTTGTAAACTCTGGAAATGTTAATGGGACGGCTACTACAACACCTAAAGGAGTCGAGGTTCCAACAGAATTACCATTTACTATGACAACCATGCCAATCGAAACCACAGAAATTCCCACAAATACACCGACACCGATAAATCCAGAAACACCAATTGCTACAAATCAATAATGACAATTTTAATGAAAAGAGAAAAGGATACCTGTAAAATGTGCAGGTTACTTTTGGGTAAATTGCCAGACATCAATAAAGTCTGATAACTGAGATTAATTGACTAACTCTTCCAGGCTCTTTGCAATTATGGATGGCGCTGGCTTCCATGCCTCTGCTTCTTCCCGTGTGGAGACACCACTTAAAATTGCCGCAGTGGGACAACCGACAGCCTGACCTGCGGCAATATCGGTTTCAAGTCTGTCACCAACAATGAGGGTACCCTCTTTTGTTGTTCCAAGTTTCTCCAAAGAGAGTTCCATCATATAGGGAAGGGGTTTTCCCGCCACAATTGGTTTCACACCTGTTGCTGAGGTTATCACTGATAGCCATGCACCTGCCCCCGGGACTTCTCCACGCGGGGTAGGAAATGTGCGATCTGTGTTGGTGGCGTAAAAGGGAACCCCAGCACGCACCAACAAGGTTGCTTCGGAGACTTTGTCAAAGTTGATGGTGCGGTCAAGTCCCATTACAAAGACCTGCGCTTTGCAGGCGGCTTCTGTTGAAAGGAGATCAAACCCCTTTTCTTCCAATGCCTCACGAACTCCAGGTCCGCCGATCATAAAAATTTTTGTCCCTTGGGGATATTTTTGCGAAAGCATGTGCGCAACTGCCAAGGCAGAAGTCACCACTTGAGTCGAGGTCACTTCCACACCAAGATTTGCCAGTTTTTGGCGATATTCTTCGGGGGTCTTTGTGCCATTATTGGTGGCAAAGACAAAACTTAGTCCACGCTCACGGATACGGGCAAAGGTTTTTGGCAAGTCGCCAATTGGCGCATCTCCTCTCCACACAACACCGTCCATATCGAGAATTAGTGCCTTTATGTTTGATGGAATCATGGTTTGATCTTTTGTTTCCACTTATGTATTTATGATTTTGAATTATGCTTCCATATTATAAGTGCAAGACCCCGAAGATTTCTCTCCGAGGTCTTCCATGTTACTGATAGTCCGGCAAGTATCTGTTATGCTACTTGCCCTTCTCAGGTGTTTCGATGATCTGATCCACCAAACCATATTCCACGGCCTGCTTCGCATCCAAATAATAATCACGATCAAGATCGCGCTCTATCACTTCGAGTGGCTGCCCCGTATGCTTTGCCATCACGTCATTTAACAGCGATTTCAATCGCATAATTTGTTTTGCTTGAATTGCGATATCCGTTGCTTGTCCCTGCGCACCACCAAGCGGTTGGTGCATGTGGATGGTTGCATTGGGCAGGGCATAGCGTCTGCCTTTCGTTCCAGCAGTCAACAGCACAGTACCGAAGGAAGCTGTCACGCCAATTGCCACGGTGCTGATCGGATTTGAAATGATCTGCATCGTGTCGTAGATCGCAAGTCCCGCGTAAATCACTCCGCCGGGTGAGTTGATATACATGCGAATTTCCTTGTCAGGGTCTTCATGATTTAGAAACAGCAACTGTGCCACGATCACATTGGCAACCTGGTCATCAATCGGCGTGCCGAGGAAAATAATCCGCTCTTTAAGCAGAAGAGAGTAAATATCATAAGCGCGCTCGCCACGCCCAGTATTTTCAACAACCATCGGCACTACATTTTTAAAGTCTGGAATCATATTTATCTCCTTTTAGTTGCGACGATGATACACAAGTTATGTTGGATTTTCGTAAGAGTTTGATGAAAGAGGTCATTGTGGGCAATTGAATTGAAAAAAGCATACAATGACCTCTTTATTTTATGAATACCCCGTCAGTTCCGAGCTGATTGATCATTCGGAAAGTTTTATTCTGCAGGCTTTTCCTGTTGCTCTGCTGTCGCATCCGAATTAATTTCCTGGGATGTTTCCACGACAATTGCCGATTCAGCTTCTTTTTCAACAGGTTGATACTCACCTTTTGCAATTGACTTGAGCATATCCAGCGCCTTGCGAGTCATCACACGGCTGGCAGATTCCATGGCAATGGCTTCACTTAATTGTTTCTGTCCTTTTTTGCCGCCGCGCATTTTGGAGAGATCCATGCCTTGTTGAATTAGACCATTGATCGTGTTACTGTATTCTGCTTCAAGAGACTCGTTATCAATCTGGATGTTCTCCTTGCGAACGATCTCGTCCAGTAGAAGTCCTCGTTCGAGACGTTTCCTGGCAACAGGATTAATTTCATCTTCGATGAATTTTTCACGTGTTGTCTCACGCAACTTGAAATAGGTATCCAAGTCCATTTTTTGTTGTGAAAGGCGATTTGCAAGATCAGATAGAACGTGTTCGCCTTCATGCTCAATTGTACTTGAATGATATTTGATCTTTGCGCCTTCTTTGATCTTCTCAATGAGTTCAACAAAATACTTGTCGTCATACTCATCTTGTGAACGCATTTCCACGTCCTTCTTTACCATTTCTTTCAGAGCATCTACAGTATCGCCTGCTCCTGTCATTTTCGCCAATGCGTCATCAAGGTCTGGCAGGGTCACGCCTCGTACTGTCTTGATAGCGGCTTCGATGGAAACACTTCTGCCTTTAAGCTCTTCCACTTCCCAACTTTCCGGGAAGGTGTATTTAATGGTCTTGTTTTCGCCAGCCTTCAAGCCGATCAATTCCCGGGCAAAACCATTGTAGGGCCACTCAGTATCACGATCTTCACTCCGGACAAAGGTTGCGAACCCAGTGCGGTTAAGTTCTGTTGTTTCCGACTTAACATCCAACAATACATAATCGCCAATCTCAATTGGGCGTTCCACTGTTTCAGTCGCCGCATACATTTGACGCAGGTTTTCGAGGGCATCGTCCACTTCCTTTTCACCAGGAACCTGCCATTCGTATGGCAACCGAACAGCATGGTAATCACCGAGGTCCACTTCCGGGGCAAGCGGTACACGAAAGATCAACTTTGGCGGATCGAGGCTTTCCACAGATTCGAGTGTGCCTGCCGCCCCAGGGTTAATATCTGCCTCGGTCAGGATATTGGAATACTCCGCATCAATTAACAGGTCAACAGCCTGCTCAACAATGGCGGATTCGCCAATAGTCCGAACCACAATTTCATATGGCGCCTTGCCAGGGCGGAACCCCGGGATTTTACTATTCGATGAAATCTTGCTCGCAGCACGGTGTTTGTACGTATTCATCTTTTCCTGATCCACTTCCACGATCAGTTTTACAGAATGGTCTTCCTGATATTGCTTTTCGATGTTCAAAGTTTCCTCCAGACTGCCTTTTTTCGGAGTCTTATAGATTTTAGTGGGGATGGTGGGAGTCGAACCCACACGCCTTGCGGCACATGATCCTAAGTCATGCTTGTCTGCCAATTCCAACACATCCCCATGCGTTGGGCGGGCGAAATTATACTGTGATTTTTCAATTTATGGGGCTTTTATCTGAAAATCCTGCAATACTCATAGCGGCTTCAATGGCTAAAAATGATAAAAACGAGACATGATTCGGAATTTTTTTAACCTGTTTTACAGTTGGGAATTTTCCAAGTTATGAAAAGAGGGCTTTAATGGATCAGCACCACGGGAGTTGACGTTTTCTGATAGATGGGTATAATGCCAAACTTGTAATTTTATATTTGATCCTTGGAGAAGTACCTTTGAGCCGTGTAATCAACCCTGATTCTGTTGGAAAAGAAAGAACCCGTTTGACAAAATCCATCGTCCTATGTATCCGTGAATTAGCCAAGATGTCCGAAGTAACATCCGACGCAAAGGATATGGCGGCATTTATAGCACTGGCTTTACAATCAATTTCAGAGGGAATTGACACTTCTGTTGCTGCCTGGGAGAAACGGGATTATTGGGTCAAGGCGGACAAATTCCGTATGGAATGGATGTGGGCGTCACAATCAGCCGATAAAATGAAAACCGCAGTGCTGCATAATGATTGGCCTGCTGTTGCCATGCTCATTCCACAAATCGCAGCAAAATTCGGCAAAGTAGAAGTTTCAGACAATCACCGCCTGGGAAAACCCTGGACGGGAGCATACACACTTTTGTCACTTCATCGAAAACTTTAATGAAAAAGCTCCGAGGTTTTCAATACCCCGGAGCTTTTTTTAGGTTTCCTGTAATTTTTTCAAGTGCAGGTCTGTATGATTGAGCAGTTCGATAATTGTCTCACGGATGTGCCTGCTTAGGTAATGTCCTTCCAATGTGGAGAGCGGCAGGAACCGCGCACCTGCAACAACGTGAATACAATTAGTCGATCCACAGAGACAGATGAACGGAGCCTGCATTTCCCATTCAGTAGCCGGGTAGAAGAAAGAAAGTTCCTCGTTTTTATTAATATCCCGGCGGGCAATCATCACCATGTGTTCCGTGTCCAATATCACATTCGGGTCACAGGAATGATTTAGAGCAGCAAGCTTGCCTACATGAGTATGTCTGTCCTTTGTGATCTGTACTGTAAAACGGGTCGGCTTGTCCACGATGTTCTCGCTTGGAATAGAACAGATTACCTCACCTTTTCTATACGACTGTTTTGTGACAAGAGTTCTAAATTTATTTTCTGTTCGTATTGTAAGTGCTTCCATTGTCGAAACCATTTTCTTATCTCCTTATGTCTTTTAAGCCTACATCATTAGTATAGCGGCATTGAGATATATTACAAGGTTTTATCTTAAAATATCAAAATACTTTAAGGTTGTTAAGAAATGATTTTCATGAATATCATCAAAAAAAGACGTTCAGGAGAATTTGTAAATTATATAGTGATATCCCCCCCACCCTTTTTTCGCCGATCAAAATTCAGTTTTATTGTTTCGGGTATGTGCAGTTTGCGTGTTGATATTTTTGTTCCCTGCGAATCAAAATAACTCGATCTGCCTTGCAGTCTGGTGCCCATCCAATAACAGATATGGCGCCGCATTCTCAGCGATCACCCCGAGTTTTATTAGTGAAGATATGTCTCGTATTGGACTCATCCTGCGTGCATTCAAAATGGCATCAGCGCCTTTTAAGCCGATGCCAGGTATGCGGATCAAATCCCGCTTTTCAGCCTTGTTTATCTCAATTGGGTGCCCAGCCAGGTTTATCTGAGCCCATGCCTGCTTGGGATCAGTGTTCAGGGGTAGGTTACCAGCCTTGGTGAGGGGCAAGTCTTCAAGATCATAACCATAATCCCGCAGTAAAAAAGAGGCCTGATATAAACGGTGTTCACGCATGGGGTCTGTGGCGGGTTTGTTCTCGAAAGGCGTATCTGAAATTGGATTGAAGGCGGAAAAATAAGCGCGTTTTATGTGGACATTTTTATTCAACCAATTCGTGGTCGTCAACAGTTCAAGGTCACTTTCATCAGATCCCCCGGCGACAAATTGTGTGACAGTCGATGGCACACGCTTCTTCCAGAATTTATAGGCAGGGACAGTGCTTCGAAATTCCTCAACCCATTTGAGGGGTTGTAATAATTCTGCAAGAAATATTTTATGTGGTGCAAGCTTTGCAAGCCGCTCCGTGTTAGGTGCTTCCAAATTGATGGAGACACGGTCTGCCAGTTGCATGGCACGGTATACCTGGTCTTTCTCCGCACCTGGCATGATCTTTAAGTGTATGTATCCACGATATTGAAATTTTCCCCGTAATATTTCTGCACTGGCCAGTAGTTGATCCTGTGTCTTCACACCACCACCTGCCAGCCCTGAACTGAGAAACAAGCCCTCTGCCAAGTTCGCGCTAGACAACCTGATAAATAAGGATGCGAATTCATCGGGCTTAAATGTTGCCCGGCGAAAATCACGTCCAGCTCGGAAAGGACAGTAGAAACAATCACGTTCACAAACCGAAGAAAGCAGAGTCTTGAGCAGCAGGATCTTTTGTCCATTTGGCAATTGGGCAGACTGGGTAAAGGCATGGTCACGTTCCTTTGAAGTAAAACAGGATGATGAGGCGGAAGAAAGATGTGGTTCACCGTCCACTTCCAAAGACATCTGTGGGGCTAACAAATTGAGAGTATCGATCGAGTCCATATCCATATTTTAGAACAGATATTCTATTCACGCAAGAGCAGTTTTGTGACATAATGTTCCGCTAATAGGCTGTGGTTGTCTAATTATTTCCATTTTGCCTGTGAATTATTTTTAACTCATTTTGTAATGCCTTATTTATAGGCAGAAGGAGGTTCAATACCCAAAGTACCGCACCGCACTAAAGTTTTTGTTTTGTTCGTGTCAAGATCAATATTCTACAAGAAGGAGAATGTTAGGCATGAGTAAAAAAGACAATAAGGTGCAAGAGAATGACAGGCAAGTACTGCATAAGATGGGGTATGCCCAGCAACTTGCGCGCCGCATGAGCGGCTTTTCAAATTTCGCAATTTCGTTTTCAATCATTTGTATCCTTGCGGGTGGAATTTCCGCCTTTCCTGCGGCGTTCAATGCTGCGGGGCCTGGAGGCGCCTTCTGGATCTGGTTCGTTGGCGGATTTCTTGGTATGACCGTTGCTTTTGGGATGGGACAGATCGCATCATCCTTCCCGACAGCAGGTGGTTTGTACCATTGGAGTTCACACCTTGGTGGTAAGGCTTGGGGCTGGGCTACTGCCTGGTTCAACCTCGTTGGTTTGATCTGCGTGGTTTCCTCAGTAGATGTGTTGCTCTACTCAGTCTTCTTTAAGGATCTGTTTCTTGGCACAGCCTTAGGCGTGGATGTCTCCGGATTTGGATACTGGCACCAATTTATTTTTATGGCAGTTGTCTTGACTGCCCAGTCACTTCTAAACCATTATGGGATTGAGATTACTACAAAATTAACCGACTTCAGCGGTTATTTGATCTTTGCTCTTACTTTCGTTTTGATCATCACATTGTTTGTTTTTAGTCCAGTGGCTTTGGACTTCTCCCGTCTTGTGACCTTTACTAACTTTACAGGCGACGTCGGCGGCGCTGTAGTCCCATTCCAAACTGGAAGTATGGGATTTGCCTTCCTGCTTGGTCTTTCCTATGTTTGCTACACTCTGACTGGATACGACGCATCCGCCCATACCTCGGAAGAGACACAGGATGCCCAAGTCAATGTCCCCAAAGGCATGTATCAGGCGGTGTTCTGGTCATGGTTATTTGGTCTGGTCGCTGTGGCAGCCTACGTCCTTACCATGCCAAGCATTGAAGAAGCAGGTGCAGCAGGCTGGAGTTCATTCTTCTATATGTGGGGCTCATCTTTGATGCCACATTGGTTAAGTGTGACGCTTGCAGCCGGTCTTGTGATCGTAAACTTCCTCTGCGCGTTGGCTGGTCTTACATCCTGCTCACGTATGATGTTTGCCTTTGCACGTGATGGCGGCCTCCCAGCATCAAAGACTCTTTCCCACGTCAGCACTACCTATCGCACACCCACCTATGCAATTTGGGTATCTGCGGCATTTGCTTTGTTGAGCACCGTGTACGCACCCTATTACCTTGTGTTGGCTGTTGCTTGTGCGGTTTTCCTTTACCTTTCCATGGTTATGCCTATTGCGGCGGGTTTCTTCGCTGAAGGTGGACCAAAATGGCCCGAGAAAGGACCATTTAACCTCGGAGCTTTCTCGAAGATCAATGCTGTCATTGCAGTATTGGCTGGCGTTACTCTCGCTATTACTGGCTTCTTCCCACCCAATGAGAAGGTGTTTTATCTCACTGTAGGCATGGTTGTTATTATGCCAATCCTTTGGTATGGCTTTGAACGTAACCGTTTTGAGGGAGTGCCAGAAGGCGACAAGATCAAACAGAATCAAGCCAAGATCGCTGAAATCGAGGCACGATATAAAGATTAACGTCATATTGATTTTTTGACGGCAATGCACTATAAAAAGCGGTATCTTCTTTTTTGAGATACCGCTTTTACTGCCCCAAAGCCTGATAGGTGTTTTAGAGGTCATCCAATGTGAGTGTCTTCTCAAAACCATTCAAGCCTAACATGGAGAAAACTATGAAATATCTACTCGGTATTGATCAAGGTACAACGCAAACGACCGCAGTGGTTGTGAATGAAGAGGGGGAGTTGGTGGCGAAGAACTCGGCACAATTGCCCGCCCAATTCCCACAGGCAGGGTGGGTGGAGCAGGTACCTGCCGACATCGTTCGTACTGTGAAGGAAGCCTGCGCACCTCTGCTGGAGAAATATGAGATTTCGGCGGTGGGCTTCGACAACCAGGGCGAAACCTTCGTGGTGTGGGACAAAGACACAGGTCAACCTGTCACCCCAGCCATTGTTTGGCAGGATACACGCGGAGAATCAGTCTGCAAGGCACTTTCTGCTTCTACTACGCTTGGCGCAAACACAGAGGCGCTTCGTCAAAAAACGGGGCTGCTACTCGATAGTTATTTTTCTGCGCCAAAACTTAAGTGGGTCTTTGAAAATTATCCAAACATCCGCAAGCAAGCCCATGAAGGCAAGCTAAAATTTGGTACCACCGAAACCTGGGTCATTTGGGTGTTGAGTGCTGGAAAATTGCATATCACCGACCCGTCCACCGCCTCGCGCACGCTTTTGTTCAACGTCAACACATTTGAGTGGGATAAAGAGCTGATGGAATTATTTGACGTCCCGCGCAGTATGCTGCCTGAAGTCATGCAATCCGCCGGTCATGTGGGTGACGTGGATTTTGGAGACGGCAAACCATTGCCACTGCACGCACTTTTGGTGGATCAGCAGGCAGCCCTCTTTGGTCAGGCATGCTTCAAGGCGGGCGAGATGAAGTGTTCGTTTGGTACGGGCAGTTTTCTTTTAATGAACATTGGGGATAAACCAAAATTATCTGATAACGGGCTGCTGACAACAGTTGGTTGGAATTTTGATGGACATACCGCCTATGCCTTCGACGGCGGGATCTTTGTTACAGGCTCAGCGGTACAGTGGCTAAGGGATAATCTGAGGATCATCCCTGACTCTGCCTCCAGTCATGATGCTGCAAACCGCTCAACCGATTCAGGTGTGGTGGTGGTTCCGGCCTTACAGGGGCTTGCGGCTCCGCATTGGCGGACAGATGTTCGAGGAGCAATGTTTGGCTTGAATCGAAGCACCAGCTCGGATGACATAGTCCGTGCCACACTCGATGGAATTGCCTGCCGCGTGTACGAGGTGGTAATGGCGATGTCTCAGGATCTGGGACAAAAGCCACCACACCTGAAAGTAGATGGCGGGCCTTCAGGCAATCCGTACCTGATGCAAATGATCGCCGACCTGCTCGGTCTTGAGGTGCGGGTCTCTGCGGCATTGGAAGCCACCGCCATAGGCATAGCTAATCTTGCGGGTGTCTCTGCGCTTGGCACATCCTTCGACATGCTCTCCAGGAATTGGAAATCGGAAAAGGTGTACACCCCGAATATGGGCAATGAAGAAAGAGAAAACAAACTGGTGCAGTGGAACAAGGCGTTGACTGCGGTGAAGAATTTTCATGGATAATATTCTTCTCGGTTGGAATTAATTTAAACAATTCATCCAGGAGTACCCGAAGCGAATATTGACTGAATGAATATTTTTTCTGGAACATGCCCATGTTCTTCGACTGAGGACTTTATCAAGGTATTCAATCCCCTGCTTGGGATGGAGAAAAAAACTATGGAAATCTATGACATTGCTGTCATCGGCGCAGGCGCAGTTGGTTCAGCGATTGCACGGGAACTGTCCCGTTATCAGCTAAAGGTCGCCCTAATTGAAGCAAACCCAGACGTCGGTATGGGCACCTCGAAAGCCAGTACAGCCATCTGGCATACAGGGTTCGACGCAAAACCAGGAACGCTCGAAGCAACCCTCTTGCGCCGCAGTTACGCTCTGATGGACCAATACATGTTAGAGGCAAATATTCCGCATGAAAGACTAGGTGCGGTGCTGATCGCTTGGAATCAGGACCAACTTGACGCCCTGCCTGACTTGGAAAAGAAGGCGCATGATAACGGCGTGATGGATGCAAAGATCATCCAGGTGAGTGAAGTCTATCGTCGTGAACCCAATATCAAAAAAAGCGCGTTGGGTGGACTATTGGTGCCAGGGGAGGGAATTCTTTGCACCTTTTCTGTTCCACTGGCGTACGCAACCCAAGCGGTTATGAATGGCGTTGAATTATTTCTGAATTTTCAAGTGAAGGAAATCAGGAGACAGATGGCGGATGATGGACTATGGTTGATTGTAAATGGCCTTCCCTCCGGAAAAGACGAAATCCAAGCGCGAACCATAGTTAACGCGGCGGGATTATTCTCAGATGAGATCAATGCCCATTTTGGCCACACAAACTTTACTGTCACACCGCGTCGTGGGCAATTGATCGTCTATGACAAACTTGCACGTCCTCTGGTAAATCACGTCCTGCTGCCTGTGCCAACATCCAAAACAAAGGGGGTACTGATCAGCCCCACAGTCTACGGTAATATCTTACTTGGACCAACTGCCGAAGACTTGCACGATAAGACCGCAACCCAAACTACTGCTGACGGCTTTGAGCTTCTACTAGGCAAGGGACGCGACATCCTGCCACAACTGCTTGAAGAGGAAGTGACTGCGACATATTCAGGCTTGCGTGCCGCGACCGAACATAGCGATTACCAGATCGCTATGCATGCGGACCAACAATACCTGTGTGTGGGCGGAATCCGCTCAACGGGGATTTCGTCGGCGATGGGCATTGCCGAGCATGCGGTAGAGTTGCTTAGTGGGGCAGGGGTGGAGTTTAAGTTGAAGCACGAATTTATACCTGTGCGCCTGCCGACCATCGGTCAGGCGGATATCCGTCCGCATCAGAGCGCGGAAATGATCGCACAGAATCCACAGTATGCTGAGATGGTATGCCACTGTGAGCGAGTTTCACGCGGTGAACTGGCAGATGCCATGAACGCACCGATCCCCGCAACCATTTTAGACGCCCTGCGAAGGAGAACCCGTGCTTCACAAGGCAGATGCCAGGGATTTAATTGTCATGCGGCACTGGAAAAATCCTTGCAAGGGAGGGAAACCTCTGTGCAAGATACTTTCCCAGCCACGGAACTTACCTTGTCGGAACAAGCGTTCCTTGCCAGGAAATGTGATGTTTTAATTGTCGGTGCGGGGCCAGCGGGACTCTCTGCTGCCATAGAGTTGAAGAAACTGGGTATCAAAAACGTGCTTGTTGTTGAACGCGAACCTGAAGCGGGTGGAATGCCGCGTTTTTGCCATCACACAGGCTTTGGCCGCGCTGACTTGTGGCGCATGTATTCTGGTCCGCGATATGCAAGATATTACCGTGAACTGGCAGAAAAATACGGTGTGGAGATTTGCACGTCCACCACGATCACGGGTTGGGATACTACGCCTGGGCTTGCTCAAGGACGAGGGAAATTCACAATGAATTTTACCTCCCCGATCGGCCTGGGAATAATCGAAGCAAATGTGGTCCTGCTGGCAACAGGCATCCGTGAACGCCCGCGCGCGGCCCGTATGATTCCAGGTACACGCCCGCAGGGTATATTTACAACTGGTTCATTACAAAGATTTGTTTATCAGGAAGGCTTGCCCGTCGGTAAACGGGCAGTGATTGTTGGTGCGGAGTTGGTGAGTCTTTCTGCTTTGATGACCCTGATGTATGCGGGTGTCAAATGTGCCGGAATGACGACCCAGGAAGCAACACACCAAATTAAATTTCCGTACGTGATGGCAAAATGGGCGTTGGCAGATGCACTCACTCGTACTCCTTTGATCACAAACGCCCGGGTGGCAAATATCCTTGGTTGCAAGTGTGTTGAAGGAATTGAAGTCACATGTGATTCTAAAACATACATGATCGAATGTGACTCCCTCGTGTTCACCGGCAATTGGATATCTGAGAATGAAATGGCACGTTTGGGCGGGTTGGAAATAAATGCCGTCACAAAGGCCCCTAAGATTGAAACGGGCTTTCGTTCTTCTGTTGAAGGAGTATTTGTAGCGGGCAATCTACTGCGGGGCGGAAATTTTGTCAACACAGCAGACCAGTGTGCCATTGAAGGTGTGCAGGCAGGCAAAGCCATTGCTCAATACTTGCACCGAATTACAGATTGATCATGTCTTGTGTATTTTAGAAAACAGGGTGCCTGTTGATTCTATTTTTCGAATATGTGCTGCCTGATTCTAATACTTTAAAAACTAAATTAATTCAAGCGATAATAATTGGAGGTAGTTTATGTGTGAATTTTGTACGCAACACGGAGAAGGGGAAAAGTGGTATCTAACCATGAAAAATTATTCGAAGGACCTGTTGAGCCAAAATAAGCGGCGCGAGTACGCAGCGGAATTCCTGAATGGATTCGACAAGCGCATGCCTTCAAACATTAAAAAACTTGATAAGATCCGCAAAACCCCTCTAATGAAACTCGCCAAGCCGGTGTTGACCCATATGCAGAAGGAGGATCACTATGGCCAAGTTGTACCGATTGAGGATGTGGAGCGGATATTCGAGATGGTGCATGGTGCAGTGCGGCTTCCCTGCGTCTGCCGCCGGGTGACCACAGGCAACATGAATGCCCGCTACTGTTATGGTTTGACGATGGATAAGGAGCTGATGGACTCGCTCGATGATTCTTTCAGCCTCGAGACGCTCACAAAAGATGAGGCGCTGGAATCCATCCGCAAACTTGACAAGGAGGGACTTGTTCATTCTGTCTGGACATTTAAAACACCGTTTATAGGCGGATTGTGCAACTGTGACCAGGACTGCATGGCATATCGAATCACCCATGCCCGTAAAGATTACCCCGTTATGTTTCGCGCAGAGTGGGTGGCTGCTGTCTCTCTGGATGCATGCAACGGATGCAGACTGTGCATGCGACAATGCCAGTACGGTGCGATCCGCTATTCATCCAACGATAAAAAAGTGGTAATTGACCCAACAGCATGTTACGGTTGTGGTGTATGCCGTGCAAGCTGCAACAAAGACGCGATCACATTACATCCGCGCGAATCGGTGACAGCAGCGGCAGGAGTGTGGTAAGCGCCCTTACGGAAGTTGGCAATAAATCATTAACCGAAAAATACCGGCCGCAATAAGGGTTGTGGCTGGTATGGTTATTACCCATGCCAGAATGATATCCCAGGCAATTCCCCAACGGACTTTGTTTGCCCGTTCCGCTGCACCAACGCCCATGATGGCGGTATTAATGACCTGTGTGGCACTGACTGGTCCGCCAATAATGGATGCTGCAATGACGGTAATGGCAGATGTTATCTGTGTGGAAAAACCGTCCACCGGGCGGATCTTGTAAAAACTACCACCAGGTTTACGGATCAACAGCCAACCGCCGATAGCCGTTCCAAAAGCCAGCGCGCCTGCGCAAATTACCACTACCCAGAAGGGTACTTCGAACGATTTAAGATACCCGCCTGCGACCAGCGCCAGAGTGATAACCCCCATGGTTTTTTGACCGTCATTGCTGCCGTGGCTCACGCCCAACGCGAGGGCTGTGATCAGCTGACTCTTCTTGAAAAAGCGATTGACCCGCGGTGTGGAATCCGCACACAGGGCGAATATGACCTTAAGTGTAATAAACCCAAACACGAATCCAATGATGGGGGAGGCGAAAAGCGAGATCAGAATTTTCAACAATCCTCCCGCTTGAACCGCCTGTATGCCTGCCCGGGCTGACACTGCGCCGACGATCCCACCGATCAACGCATGGGATGAGCTGCTGGGGATTCCCATTCTCCAGGTAAATAAATTCCACAGTACCGCGCTGACCAAGGCTACCAAAAGTACTTGTTGGCTAATGGCAGAAGGATTGGCGATCCCGCGTCCAATTGTGTTTGCCACCGCAGTCCCAAAAATGAATGGACCCGATAGTTCAGCTATGATCGTCACTCCCAGCGCCACACGCGGTGAATATGCCCGCGAAGAGACCATGGTCGAAACCACATTGCGCGAGTCGTGCATTCCATTCAGGAAGCCAAACAAAAGGGATAAACCAATAACAAATAAGATGATCGAGGACATGGTTGGGATGAGGTAAATTATGGATGCACTCCAATTATCTCTACACCATTGAGGTGCTTATACTATCAAATTGAATAAGCAAAGGAGTGTGAGACGGGCAATTGGGAATTCAGCAATTCTACCCCAGTGATGCCTGTGCCTGTATGGATGTGATGGTCAAGTTTATATGCGTAATTGATAGGGGAGGTAGGACAAGAATTAACAATTTAGATTTCTACCAGTCAAAAAGTCGTTGAGACTACGGGAGGTGAATGCTATCCCTTATGGATATGACTCCCACAATTTAACATTACTCATCTGGCACGAAGTCCAGTAACCTGCAGCATAATTGGAAACAGAGTCGTAGAGCAGATCTCCCATACCCATTAGTTTACTGGTGAACAGGTTATATTGTCCCGCCAGCACATCATTGACGAATACGTAGGCGTGATCCCTGTTTACGATCAGGGTGAACCGTGTTTTTGTCTTGTTATATACATCCACCTCGCCAGTTCCGTATAGTGCGCCAAAAAGTTCGCATTCACGCATGCCGGCGGAGCATGCGCCCATCCAGACATGATCAGTCGCCAGGATGGCTGTATAACCCTGGTTGTTGCCTTGTACCCTGTAAGCAAACCCGCAACCGGTGTAATTGGGGTAGGTGGACGAGCCGGTGCTGTTCAGCTCAATGTCTGCCCACAGTGCAAAATCCTGAGCCTTGACCCTGGTGGGTGTGAACTCATGAAGGTCGATAGCGGGCTGTATCCTCGAAAAATCAGGTAGGATGGTAAGTTCACCGCCTTCATACGGCAGGTAACCCTTTTCATAATAATCCTTCACATCCGCCATGATTTGGTTGTCTGTTTGTATGGCGGGGGTCTCATCAAGCATGGGGGTAGGTGAATTTTCAACCATGAGTGGGGCACTGGTGGGAGAGGGGGGCACAATTTGAGGAGGGATGTCTGTTGGAAGTGCTGTCGGCACTTCTTGTTCACTAGTGGGTACTGTAGTTGGTGGTGTTTTACCGAAATTACAGGCGAGTGAGGCGAGTATCAGGCTTGCAATGACAGTCCAAAGACATTGTGAGCGATATTTGTGCATGGCTACTCCTGGGAATGATTAATGTGTCGTAGTTCCATATTACAATAAACTGCTCACATTTTTCAATGCTTTGTTGGAGATTCACGCCCGCAGGGGGCTTTTATCTGGCTTGGGGCAGGGGAGTGGAGCCGTAATATTTTCCATGAAAAAAAACGGCATGATTCTTCTACCTCTTCTTATTTTTACAAAAAACCTACATTATTACGTTCATGGATTGGATTTCCCATTTTTCAGTTAGGGGAGTGGGGGGTGGCCGTTGTTCGCAGCGTTTTCGTGTATCAAAGTCAATGCTTTCGATAAGTATTATTATCGAAAGCATTGACAAAACAACGGTTTTTCGTATAATGACCTGTATGACCGAGCAAAACAAAACTCCACTGACGATTTCAGACGTGATGACGAAGTACATTGACCTTGTCAAGCTCTCTCGCAGTGAGCACACAGCGCGTGCGTATAAGAATGCGCTTCAAATTTTCAGTGACGTGCTCGAGGAGAAATGGCTGGAGCCAACCTCCACCCCAATTGAAAAACTTACAGAGAATTTGATCACTCCGCTGGCTGGATATCTAATGACTTTTGCGCCAGCCACTGAGCAACTTTATCTACAGGCTGTGAAAGGCTTTTACGAGTATGTCGATTCGGAGCGTCTTGCAGACATCAATCAATCGCGTGTACACATACTCATGCGGCAGCGCTCGCGCCGGCGTCCAGGCATCCGCTTTCCTCAGTTTCCAATGGACGACATTCAAAATCTGCTTGATAAAGTGGAAAACGTCGAGAACCTGAATCTTCCTCATGGCAGCGATGAAGAGACTGAAAATGCTAAGCTACGCGCATACCGCGACCGTGCCTTTTTACTCACTCTGGCAGACACAGGTTTGCGGGTTCATGAAGCTTGCAAACTCAGACGTGGAGATATTGACTGGAATGAAGGACGCGCTGTTGTCATCGGCAAAGGAGATAAGCAGGCTGTCGTCCGTTTTACTTCACGTTCACTCCAATCCATCAAGGATTATTTGTCACACCGTGCCTCGCTGGATGGAAATTCAGGCAAACAGTTGAGCTCCCTGCCCCTTTTTGCCCGTCACGACAAAGGTGCAGGAAAAAAGGTCAAGGCAATGACGCCAACTACAGGCCGAAATATTGTCAAGGAACGCGTTGGCAAGTTTTTAGGTGCAGAAATGGTCGGCAAGATCACACCCCATTCCTTTCGCCATTTCTTTGTCACCTCTGTACTGCGTGGAACTGGAAATCTCAGGTACGCCCAGGAGCTTGCGCGGCATACGAACATCCAGGTCACACAAAGATATACTCACCTATCAAACGATGAACTGGATAAGGCATATTACGAAGTCTTCGAGACGAAGCCAAAGAAATCAGCTGATTGATTTATCTCATCTGCGTCCGCTGAAATAGCCACACCCCCACCCCAAAATACAGCACAGTGAGCACCACCAGCGCGGACAATTCATAAAGCACATCGCCAAAGCCCGCACCGAGGGTGAAGATTTTATTGAGCGCGACGACGGCATGTGTGGGAGGCAAAAAATCAGCGATTGCGATTCCCCTGCCCCAAACTATAAAGAGATTGAAGCGCGGAAGCGGAAAAGCCGCGCCAGTCAGGAACATCAGAAATCCAAGCGGGAAATTGGCGATCACAAAAGCCTGCGAGACTGTCTTCGAGAAGCAAGCCACGATCAAGCCGATGCCGATGATGGACAGGCTGGTAATTGCTGCTACAACGAAAGCCAGCCACAGCGGACCCTGACTGCGGAATCCGAATCCAACTGCCGTGATAAAGGTCAGCAAAACAGAGCCAACCGAGACTGACGCCAGCCATAACGTTGTCCCGCCAAGATAATCGAAGGCGGTCAGGCGCGTCAGACGCAGTCGTTTCATGGCGCCAGTTTCGATGTCGCGCGCAGGAGTCATTGCCGCCTGAAAGACCATCAACACCACAGCCAGAACCAAAAGACCTGGCACGTAGTTTTCAAACTCAGTGCGTGCAGCGGAGGAGCCAAGCGGAATTTCCACCAGTTCAACTGGACGCGCGGCGGAAGTGATTTCCTGGGTATAAGCGTCGGCAACTGTCATTGCCATCACAGCCGCGACGGTGTACGTGGGATTGGTCAGGTCGCCGATGAAGGTCAAGTCGGTCTTGGCGGTCAAGTCACCTGTTTTGAACGCCGACAGCTTTTCAGAAAAATCTTCGGGGATTATGACCAGCGCTGCGGCTTCCCGATTGCGGAGTCTGGTTTCTGCGTCGGCGCGGTCTGTAGCTTCGATCACACGCAATAAGGAGCCGCCGTTCTCGTACGTCAAGCCTTTCAAGCCGTCCATCACATCCACGCCCGCAGACAGCGTTGTGCCGTCTGCCTGCATGGCAGGTACATCCTGATTAATCACCAGCACTCCGTATGAAGTTGTTCCGCTGGCACCTGTCATCATCCAATAAATCATCACGAACAACGGCGCGAAGGCAAGGCTCAATCCAATGACCCATAAGTCGCGTTTTTGTTCGCGAACACTTTTACGAAAGACACTCCACATCATTCCCGCAATCTCCTACCTGTCAGCGACAGGAACACATCTTCCAACGTATTGGCTCGCAGACGCACGTCACCGATCTGCACACCAGCCGAGCGCAGACTTTCAAGAAGATGCGGCAGCTGTTCGATGAGTCTCCTACCCCGCACGGTCAGCGTGTGGTTGGCGGTGGAAACTGTCAGCTTTGATTCACTCAACAAAGCAGAACCAGTTTCGAGGTCGGCAGAAGTTGCGAGTTCGATGTCCAGCACATCCCCCTCTCCTATCGTCCGCTTGAGCGCATCGGGCGTATCCAGCGCCACCAGCCGCCCATGGTCAATGATCGCCACACGGTCAGCCAGCCGCTCGGCTTCGTCCATGTTGTGAGTTGTCAGGATGACGGTTTTTATCCGCGCCAGCGAGCGGACGGTTTCACGCACCAGCACACGGCTTTGCGGATCAAGCCCCGCTTCGGGCTCATCGAGCACGATCACCTGCGGATCGTGAACCAGCGCCAGCGCGAGATTGAGCCTGCGCTTCATTCCGCCCGAAAGCTTGTTTCCTGTTTCATTTGCCTTGGGACTCAGCCCAAGCTTTTCGAGCCAATCCGCGCCGCGTTGACGTGCCACCTTGC
>JFJP01039863.1_pt1 | contig 26606 bp, 21 predicted proteins | sample 431651 | NCBI WGS metagenome assembly JFJP01 (sample SAMN02602958, study PRJNA72255) | Microbial mat metagenome, whole genome shotgun sequencing project. | biome: fresh water; feature: sink hole; material: water; isolation source: purple microbial (photo- and chemosynthetic) mats found in...
ATCACTTTAAATTATCCAAAATTTTCGAATCCAAAATTTTCCCCACCGGATACATATTCAAATGATTGTCCCAGTAGGGAGTTTTGCTGTAAAACCAGTTCAAAATTGCGTATGAATTATTGGCAAAGTCTTTATCTTCTGCTTTTTTCTTTTCAAAGGCAATTCTCAGATTTTCGTCTTTGGCAAGCATTTCACGAGCCATTACTTCCATCACATACGATTCGCTGTATTCTTTCTGTTCGAAAATAGCATTGAAAAATCCCCAATTTACAAATGCATCTGAAGAAGCAGGTTCAAATAAATAGGCTATTAATTTGGCGGTTGCCTGGTTCATTTCTATAACCACTGAACCAGACGGATAGGTTCGCTGTTCGGTAATTTCGTCAAAATTCAGTTTTCGAAGCAACTGCCGGCCTTCGAATGAGCTTTCCCTAAGCTTAACATCCCGAAATTTATAGGAATTGATTGTAAGAGTAGCTGATTTCCCTAGCGTAAAATATTTTATACCATGGATATCTAACCGCTGTATTACTTCACTCCATTCGGGAGGAAGAATATATGCCTCTGGCAATTTTGTAAACGAAATGCCTTTCAGTTTATCAAAATAAGCTATGGAATATGTTTTGGGGATTTTGCTGTATTTTATCCAGTCTCCTCCAGTTAATTCGCTTTTAACCCTTTCATATTCAAACCCTTTAAATTCAACTAGTGTGCTATCTTTTAACGTCTCAAAATCTAAAGGGAGTTCCTTGTCTCTGAATTCTTTACTGCCAATATACGCATCGGCGTTTTTATTCAACCTGCGAAGGGTGGCGAATTCCTTATTTAAAAGCAGTAACGTTTCGAGAAGGGTTTGGTAGGTTCCCAACACTCTGGTTCTATAATCTTTGAGCATATGTGTTTCGATAAGCAATCCGGGACGATTTCGCAATGCTGCATATCCCTGCGACAACATGCACGGAGAAACAAAAGCTTCCATCCCACTCGAAGGGTCGCTCCAGTCGCGAAACTCTATATAGGGAAAATTTGGAATTTTCTTTTTTTCCAGATTCTCTGTAATAGTTTTAAGATAAACATCCCGGGTCCAATCGGTCATGTCCTTTTCCATATTTCCGAATATTTCGGACGAATAGGTAATTATGTATTGATAATGGGCTCCATCGGTAGTATGGCAATCTGCAAGAAAATCGGGCGACCAGTTATTGAATAGTTTAATCCATGCTTTCATTTCAGGAGCATCGGCTTTTCCATAGTCCCGGTTTAAATTCAGGTTCGTGGCAGTTGTACGCCAGCCCATTTCTTTCGGGCCATCTTGGTTTATCCGGTTGTAGGGGCCAAATCGTTCGTGCCCATCCACATTGAATATCGGTATAAATAGAATAGTGACATGGTCCAACAGATTTTGCATTTCCTTTTTGGTAATAATATCGCGAATAAGCATAAGCCCGGCATCCTTGCCATCCGGTTCTCCGGCATGTATCCCTGCCTGAATCATCATTACCACATTGCCCGATTTAGCAACCGATTCGGGACTAAAATTTTTATGCTGATCCACAATCACCAAAGGCAATTCCCGACCTTGTGGGGAAATTCCAAAATTCGAATAATGCACCATGGAAGATGCCTGAGTTAGTTTTTTGCAGAAATCAATAGTCTCAGAATATCGGGGTGTTTCCAAATAATCTGATTTCTCAAAAAAAGTTTGAAGACTTTGATTTTGAGCAAATAGTATGCACGGAAAGGCCAAAAAAGATATTTTCAGAAACATTTTTAACATGGAGAAATTGTTTAGAAATTAAAGGGCTAAAGATAATGACAATTATTCCAGGTGGATAGACTAAGCTCATTATTCATATCCGGAAAAATAAACCACAATGCAGGAAATATAAAAATTTGTGCCAGCAAAAACATGTGAGGATGGGATAAAGAAAAATAGTCTACTGTGCAGCTAGTTGTAAATGTTAAGTTGGAATAATTAATAACTATTTGTAAACCTAAAAAATTTCTTAGGCACCACACAGCATGAATATCTTATAATATAAAAATACAGGTTCAAAAATTGTTAAATCACAAAGAGTTTTCCATTGAAGGATTTGAATTTCCTGTTGGAGATATTTCCAAAAAAAAAGCTGCAAATTTTTCAAAATATGCAGCCTTTAAAGGTTTTAGAATTGCAGATTTAGTTCAATCCATCCAGATATTCTTCGTAACTCACTTTACGATGGCCACCAAATTTGTAGATGGTACCAGGATCGCTTGCAAATTCAGCTTCAAAATAGATGCTATCTTTACCCACTACCTTGCCGTTCGAAATTTTCACTTCATCTTCAACCCCTTCTCCGGGGTAGGAAATTGATTTAGCGCTTTCGAAGCTTAGCGCTTTCATATTTACTTTAGCTTTGACTTTCATCGGCCAAAAATCATGATGATCATCTAACCATATCGAATCCTGACCCATTGAAGTATTATAGGTTTTAAGATATACAGGCCCATAAGTATCTGTACCATATTGAACATTTACCACCCAATCGCCCGATACCGGATAAGCCCAGTTATATTCTTTTTCGTATTCCATTTTCTGGCACGAATTCAACACTATTCCACTTATAAATAGTATTATATAGATTGCTTTATTTTTCATATCCGCACTATTTTTAGATAAATATTTATTGTTTTTGGAATGTACGCAACGCTGTTCCAAAACCAGCTGCCACACAAACCCAGGAATAGTTTTTGCCTGCAGCATCGTATGAACCATTAATACACTCAAAAGTACCTGCAGCTGTAGGTTGCGCCGGAGCACTTACCACATCAGCTTCTGTATGGAACATGAATAAAGTATTGGTTTCGTCGTTATCTGGCACGCCTCCCGGATTATTATTAATATACAATCCCGGATAAGTAGTTTTGGTCACAATCACTTCCCTGGTCATATCAGGAGCACCCCCTAAAACGCGGTGATAAGTGCCCGTAAGATCCATTGTTACAACAGCAGGATCGACCACCCCTACAAACCGGCTGGCAGATGCAGGAAATCCATCGTCATTTACAACCGTATAGGTGATAGTATATACACCTATAGTATTAACATCGACACTTCCAGAAGTCGTAACCTTAGAAGCTACATCCAAATCTCCAATTGTAGCATTTACACCCGGATCGGTAAAGGCTTGCCCTTTCAGAATTGTTACAGCAACATCTCCTTTGGGAGACAATATTGCATACGTTGTTGTTTTAGAAACTCCTTCGGTGCTTAGTTCTTTTTCGCATGATGAAAAAAGAAGCATAACCGCACTCAATAGAATTATTATATAGTTATTTTTCATACGTTCTAATATTAAGCGTTTTACAAGGCCCACCAAACTTTATTGTACACATATTTAAACTCAGGGGTATTCGGATTCGTCTGCCGTTCAGACAGCGGATAAAGCAACCGTTGAGGGCGCTGACTTCCAATAGTACTAACCGGAGTAACGGTAAAGAAATTAGGATAACCAGTCCGGTTAAAATCGAAGAACGATTCTATTGCCCTGCAATTTGCTGCTGCAATCCACTTTTGAGTGATTATAGAAGCAAGGCCTTTGTATTCGTAAGCGCCTCCAGCATCGTAAAATTTACTGTCGGGGGTAATTCCAAAATGCTCAAACGAATCGTCAATTCCCTTTTTATAATATTCTATAGCTTTAGCTGCTGTGCCATAGCGTAACTGCGCTTCGGCAATTAAAAAATCAACTTCAGGAACGGTAAAGAAATAAACGGGATCTAATGGATTCAAATTCGGGGTCGATAATTCCTGAACAGTTGCATAATCAGTAATAGCATCCCTATATGTTCCCTGAGCAATCGCTATATGATTTGTACCACCTGCCGGGGTTAGCGGGAAATCGAAAATTGCATTTAGCCTAGGATCGCCTGCATTCCTTAAAGTATCCAGTAATGTTGCACTGGCAGAAAGATTTCCGGATAAACGGCTTACAAATGTTTCGTACAAAGGATTTCTTCCATTCTCTTCATTTCTGAATGCCGTCATTTGAGCTGGTGCTTCCAGAAAATTGTCTTCTGCCAGTAAAGCTTCTATTTGCGTTTTATACTTAGTAGCGTCAACATTAACCCAACGCAGGTATATCTTTAGCTTCAACGTATTTGCAAATTTCCTCCATTGCTGAATATCTCCCTGAAAAATCAGGTCTTCGGCTCCCGGATGGGTAACTGAACTTCGGGTAAAATCTTTCGAAAGCGCCAAATCGATGCGGGCAATAAGGCTATCGCTGACATCCTTTCCTTTTTCAAATCGGGGAGATAGTTTATCTATTCCCGAAAGGGCTTCTGAGAAAGGTATTTCATCGTATAAATCGGAGAGTATCTGAAAATCGTACGATTGTATAAGTGTAGCAATCAGGTAATACGACCAATTTTCAGTTTTAGCAGTTTCCTTCTTTATATACTCTAAATCCATTAATGGCTCAGAATATAAAACCTGGTACTGCCATCCGTCATAATCGTTTTCGGTAATGGAATAATCCTCAAGTTCAACCCATTGCGACGATGCAGTTGCCTGAGTATAATGCTGCGACCAGAAGCCACCAATATTCTGGTAGTACCCCCCAATTACATAAGCGCTCCCGGCAATTCCACTTGGCAGAACAAGCGCCGGAGTTGCTTTTTCAGGATTATTCGGATCGGTATTAATATCAAAGAACCCTTCGTCACAGCCTGGAACCAGTAGTAATGTAATGAGGGTGATTATCAAACAGAATTTGTATTTCATAAACTTAATTTTTTAGGATTAAAAGGAAAGTTTAATGCTAAAGCCATAACTGCGGGTGGAAGGGATTGCTCCATATTCACCAAAATCGGCTTCTAATCCATTGCTATCTCCAAAAGTTGTAGCTTCAGGATCGATAAATGTATTACTCGACGGAGTCCATAGAAGCAGGTTCCGGCCAATAAGCGAAATATCTGCCTCGGCAATAAACGTTTTGCTCAGCAGTTTCTTGGGCAAACTATAATTAATAGAAAGCTCCCGGAGTTTCACAAACGATTTGTCAATTAAAAATCCATTGTTCATGTAAGCTCCGTAGGTCTGGTTATAATACTGATACATGTTTCCGTAAGGACCGTCAATAGGAACTGTATTTTCGACATATGTATCGGTTGTTCCGGGCACTAGTTGAACAGAATTTGGTATAATAAAAGGTTGACGGTCGTTATAGGTTGTTTGAACAGCATTACCGCAGAAGAACTGCATTTCTTTGGTGCGCGAATACATCAAACCTCCCTGCCGGATATCGAACTGAACGGCCATACTTAATCCTTTCCAGGCAATTGCAGTCCCGGTTCCCATCATATAATCGTATTGGGAATTACCTAAAACTTTACGAACCGGGTCCCCACTTGGCAGCCCCTGTTCGTTTACAATAATTCTTCCATCGGGAGTAGTCGCTGCCACCTGCCCTTCAAATAAGGCTAAAGGATTACCGGGGCGTGCAATATATGTATTTGTAGAAGTTCCGCCAAGATCAATCTGGTTAAGCCCTGGGATCAGCTCCACTAATTCGTTGTTATTTTTGGTATAATTCCAATTCAACTTCCATTCAAAATCTCGGGTTTTAATTGGAGAAAAGCTTAGGTTTAGCTCAATACCCTTATTGGTAATTTTTCCCAGATTCATTGTTTGAGCAAGATACCCGGTAGATGCAGGAAGTGTTGCCGCCCAAATAAGATCGGTAATTGTTTTATCGTAAACAGCAACATCAATGTTAAAGCGGCCATTAAAAAGACGGATATCAGCGCCAATTTCTTTCTCGGTAGTAATTTCGGGTTGCAGTTCAGGGTTTCCGATAGTATTGCCTAAGCGGAAACCATTGATAGCACCAGCCAGCGGGAAGTTCAGATTCCGATACCCATCACCGAGGTTTGCCTGACGAAATACAGACAGTACCTGATAAGGAGCAGCATCATTTCCAGTTTTTGCAATGCTTGCCCTAATTTTTCCGAAGGATAATACCTGTTTTATGTTATCACCCAAAAGCTCTGAAAATAAGAAACTCAAACTGGTACTTGGATAAAAGAACGAACGGTTATTTGCCGGCAATGTAGACGACCAGTCGTTACGACCAGAGACACTTAATGTGAGATACTGGTTCCAGGTGAGATCCATGCTGCCATATGCACCAACAATACGTCTTTTGGAAGTACTTTCGGATACGGTAGGTGTAGAAGAACTATTCGACAAATTATAGAATCCGGGTATATCCAGTCCCAATACTTGTGAAGACTGGTCGCGTAAATCGCGTTGGTTATAGTTATGTCCAACCATTACATTGACATCCAGTTTTTCGAAGAATGTTTTTTTAGCAGAGATAATAAGATCGGTATTCAATTCGGCATTATAAAAGGCCGATTCACGAACTCTTCCAATTTCGTCGTTATAAGTGGCACGGGTACTCAGTGTAACGGCTCTCCACGATTTTACGGTTGAATTGGCCACATCCGATCCTACCCGAAAGGTAGTTTTTAACCAAGGGGCAATTTGATAATCAATGCCAATATTTCCTAGCAAACGCTCCTCGCCGAATTTATTTCCATGCTCATTGAGCACATAATAAGGGTTTTGCGAATAAATAGAATAATAATTATCTACGTTATTGAATTTGTTGTTATAATCTTTATGATCAACAACACTGATATCGCGGGGAGCCTGGTAAATTGCATCCATTACAGATTGATCCTGGCCCGAAAGAACTACCGTACTGTTTTTTTTAATATAATTGAACGATCCGGAAACAGTAAGGTTTTCTCCAAATTTTGTCGATCCCCGAATCGAAAAATTATTTCGTTTATAAGAATCATTATCTCCCGGCAAAATACCATCGGCAGTGATGTTCCCAAATGACAGGAAATAGCTTGTTTTTTCATTACCATTGGTAATAGAAAGTGAATTATTCAGGGAAACTCCACGCTCGTAAAAATCCTTCACATTATCTTCAAGCGCTTTATAGGGTTTAATTTTTTGCTGGTTATCAATAATATGCCCCCAAACACGGGTTTTCCCATCAAATTTTGGACCCCAGCTTCCATTCTCTTCCAGGTTTGCTTCCAATGTCCCATCAAACCATCCCTGGCCAAATTCGTTCTGCATCAAGGTAATCCGCAAAGGCGATTCAAAGGTTGTAGCTGTTGAAAAATCAATTTTAGCTCCTTTGCCTCCCCTGTCACTTCCTTTTTTGGTAGTAATAATTATTACGCCATTTGCTGCTCTGGAGCCATAAATAGCTGTACCGGCTGCACTTTTTAATATGGTCATCGATTCTATGTCTTCCGGGTTCAGATCATTGGCCCTGTTTCCAAAATCGAGCATATCATTTAGGTCTGCTACTCCATTATTAAAATCTTTGTCGCCGATTACACGGTTACTAATTGGAACACCATCTACAACATATAATGGTTGATTGGCGCCTCCCAATGAGTTGAGACCCCGCAATACCACGCGCGAAGATGAGCCAGGCTGACCCGATGCCGATGATACATTGACTCCTGCCACCTTTCCCTGCAGTGCATTTAATGCGCTCCTGCTCGATGTTTTGGTTAAGTCGTCGCTCGATACCTTGGTCGCTGAATAACCCAGGTTTTTTTCCTTTGTCGAAATTCCCAAAGCAGTCACAACAACTTCTTCGAGGCCTGTTGCATTAGGCTCCAATACAATGTCAATTACCGATCTTCCGGAAATAGCAACTTCCTGGTTTTTAGTACCCACATAGCTAAAAACCAAAATTTCAGCATCAGGGGACAAATTTAATGAGTAATTGCCGTCAAAATCGGCAGTTGCTCCAATAGTGGTTCCTTTTACCACAACGGATGCTCCTGGCAGCGGACCGCCATCTTCCGAAGAGGTAATTTTTCCGGTTATACGTAACGTTTGTGCAGTAGCCCCTCCCCACCACACAAGTATCGCTACCATCAATAGTAAAAATCTTTTCATACAGATTTCATTTTAGGTTTACAAGAACTTTATCCATTATTGCGCAATTACCATTATTTATAGGTATTTGCATAGGTTGTTTTAACCGTTGGCAGGTATGAGTTTGCAGTTGGGGGAAAATGATATTCAATTGGGGAAATAAAAAAGATTAAAAAACTTAGCGTATTTTTTACGCTAAGTTTGGAATTGAATTTCTTTCTTCATAAGTTTGCTTCAAATAACTACCAATGGCAACTTTAAATCCTCATGTATCTGTAGACTGTGTAATATTTGGATTTGATTCCAATAAATTAAAGGTTTTACTCATCGAACGGGAAAAAATTGCCAACAACGAACTTAGTGGTCATAAATTAAAACTCCCGGGAAACCTTATCCTTGATAATGAGGAACTGGACGATTCCGCCTATCGTACCCTGAAGGAATTAACCGGTTTAGATAATATTTTCCTGAAGCAGTTCGAGGTGTTTGGCTCTCCCAACCGGTTATCGCCCATTGAAGATTTAATCTGGCTGAAAACTTCGAGTAATATAGCCGTCGACAGGGTTGTTACCATAGCTTATTATTCATTGATAAAGCTACAGGATAGCAACCTTACCGATAAAACTATCTGGCATCCGGTGGATAATGTTCCCGAATTGGTGTTTGACCACAATACAATCGTTAAAAAGGCCCTGGAAGCCCTTCAACGGGAGATTCGAACCGAACCTTTGTGCTTTGAGTTACTTCCCAAAAAATTTACCATCAGGCAAATGCAAAATTTATATGAGGCTATTTTAGGCGAAAATCTGGACAACCGGAATTTCCGTAAGAAAATTATGCCTTTGAAATTTTTAATCCCCTTGGAAGAAAAAGAGAGAGGGGTAAGTCACAAACCGGCCCAGCTCTATAAGTTCGACAGGAAACTATATGCCCGTCATCGAAAAGAAATCAGTGGGTTTAATTTATGAAAAGGTTGCGAGTTAAGGGTTACAAGTTAAAAGAAGAAGGGTTGCAGGTTGTTAAATAATAGGTAAAGGAAAAATTTCATCGAGTTTTTAAAATTAGAAAAATAGATTATGAATCAGTTACATAACCTCATTTTCAATTCATCCTCTCTTTTCTTAAGGAGAATAAAATACTTAATACTAAATACTTACTACTAAATACTAAAAATTATGTATCTACTTGGTTATGACATAGGAAGTTCATCGGTAAAAGCAAGCTTGGTTCGTATAGATAATGGAGCCTGCGCTGCCAGTGCTTTTTACCCAAAACAGGAAATGCATATTACAGCACTAAAAGCTGGTTGGGCTGAACAAGATCCTGCTATGTGGTGGGAAAACCTGAAATTGGCTACTCAAGAAGTATTAAAGATAGCCCAGGCTAAAGGAGAAGACATTAAAGCGATAGGAATTTCATACCAAATGCATGGTTTGGTCTGTATTGACAAAAACCATCAAGTATTAAGATCGTCTATTATATGGTGCGACAGTCGTGCTGTATCTTATGGCGACCGGGCATTTAAAGATATGGGTGACAAACACTGCCTGGAACATTTGCTTAACTCCCCCGGAAATTTTACAGCATCTAAACTCAAATGGGTAAAAGAAAACGAACCCGATTTGTTTTCGAAAATATATAAGGTAATGCTCCCAGGCGATTATATTGCCCTGAAACTTACTGGAGAAGTAAATTCTACAATATCAGGATTATCCGAAGGAATATTCTGGGATTTCAAGAATAATAAACTAGCCGATTTTCTGCTAAACCATTACGGTTTTAATAAAGAAATAATACCAGAGCTTAAGCCAACTTTCTCTGAACAAGGTAAAGTAACAACGGCTGCTGCTGAAGAACTGGGTTTAGCTGCCGGAACACCTATCTCCTATCGTGCAGGCGACCAACCAAACAATGCCTTTTCCCTGAACGTGCTAAATCCTGGTGAAATTGCTGCCACGGCAGGTACATCGGGAGTTGTTTATGGTGTTTCGGATGTGGTAAAATACGACCCTCAATCGCGTGTAAACACCTTTGCCCACGTGAACCATACCGAAAAACAAACCCGATTAGGGGTTCTTTTATGCATCAATGGCACCGGAATATTGAATTCGTGGATAAAACGCAATGCCGGGTTTGCCGATAGCAGTTATGAAGCGCTGAATGAGATTGCAGCAGGAATTCCTATTGGCTCAGAAGGTCTGGCAATTCTACCTTTTGGGAATGGTTCGGAACGAATGCTTGGCAATGTCAATATGGGAAGTAAATTCTCAAACATCAATTTCAACATACACACCAATAAACACATTGCTCGTGCGGCGCAGGAAGGAATTGTTTTTGCCTTCCATTATGGTATGGAAATTATGAAAGAAACCGGAATTCATCCTTCGATCATTAGAGCCGGACAAGCAAATATGTTTTTAAGTCCTATATTCCGCGAAACGCTGGCGGGTATTACAGGTGCAACTATTGAACTTTACGACACCGACGGCTCTCAGGGAGCTGCCAAAGGTGCAGGAATTGGCGCTGGTATTTATAAATCGTTCGAAGAAGCTTTCGCAGGGTTAAAGAAAATCAAAACCATTCAACCAGATACATCTAAAAAGGAAGCATTTGATGAAGCTTATAAAAACTGGGAAAATGAACTATAAATATATTGGAAGTTATCCAACGGATCGGTCTATTGCCCTGGATGCTTTAAATCTGTAAGTGCTGTTTTACAAATCAAAAAATAATTAATTCATAACTTAAAAATTATTATCATGAGTGTTTTAGTAGGAAACAAAGAGTATTTCCCAGGAGTTGGGAAAATTAAATTTGAAGGACCCGAATCGAAAAATCCAATGGCTTTTCGGTGTTACGATGAAAACCGCATGATTGGCGGTAAGTCTATGAAAGATCATTTCCGCTTTGCCGTTGCCTATTGGCATTCGTTCTGCGGAACCGGTGGTGATCCCTTTGGTCCAGGAACTCGTATTCTCCCATGGAATACCAGTACTGATCCTAATCAACTTGCCAAAGATAAAATGGATGCTGCTTTTGAATTCATTACCAAACTTGGTATTCCTTATTATTGTTTTCACGACATTGACCTGGTTGACGAAGGCGATTCGTTTACAGAATACGAAAAACGCCTTAAAGGTATTGTTAGTTATGCCAAAGAAAAACAAAAAGCTTCAGGGGTAAAACTTCTGTGGGGAACGGCCAACGTATTTTCAAACCCGCGGTATATGAACGGTGCTTCTACCAATCCGGATTTTAACGTATTGGCATGTGCTGCAACTCAGGTAAAAAATGCATTGGATGCAACTATTGAATTAGGTGGCGAAAACTATGTATTCTGGGGAGGTCGTGAAGGATATATGTCACTTCTCAACACCAATATGAAACGTGAACAGGAACATTTAGCAAAATTCCTTCACCTTGCTAAAGACTACGCTCGTAAAAACGGATTCAAAGGATGGTTCTTTATTGAGCCAAAACCTATGGAACCTACCAAACATCAGTACGATTTTGATGCAGCTACCGTAGTTGGTTTCTTACGTCATTTTGGCCTGGACAAAGATTTCAAATTAAACATTGAAGTAAACCATGCCACCCTGGCTGGCCATAGCTTCCAGCACGACCTTCAGGTTTCGGCTGATGCCGGAATGCTTGGAAGTATTGATGCTAACCGTGGTGATGCTTTTAATGGCTGGGATACCGATCAGTTCCCAATTGACCTGTATGAACTAACCGAAGCGATGTTGGTAATTCTCGAAGCTGGCGGATTACAAGGGGGTGGTGTGAATTTTGATGCGAAAGTTCGCCGTAACTCAACCGACCTGAACGATATGTTTATTGCTCATATCTCTGCTATGGATGCTTTTGCCCGCGCTATGACCGTTGCAAACAACATTCTTGAGAAATCGGATTATCGCAAAATGCGGATAGATCGTTACGCTTCGTTTGATAGCGGCAATGGTAAAGCTTTCGAAGAAGGTAAATTAACGCTGGAAGACCTGCGCAATATTGCCCTTAAAAATGGTGAGCCAAAGCTTATCAGTGGAAAGCAAGAACTTTATGAGGCAATGATTAATATGTATATTTAGTTAATTATCAGTTAATAGTCCACGGCCAATAGTCGATAGACAGCATCTAAAGTCTATCGGCTATGGACTATAAACTATTCGTTCAAGACTCTTAACTTTCACCTTACAACTATTAACTTAATATCGTAAATTATGGCATTCATCGATACTTCTTCAAAGTCATCGGCAAGTTCCTTTACCAAAGGAAACCCGATGTATATTATGGCATTAACCCTGGTTGCTACGCTGGGAGGATTATTATTTGGATACGACACCGCAGTTGTAAACGGCGCTGAAAAGTCGCTGGTAGAATTCTACATCTCAAAAATTTTATCTCCGGGGAATTACGAATATGCTGCATTACTCATTGGTCAATATAAATTATTAATGACCATTGTGCTCTATGTGGTATTTATTATAATTTCAGGACTATTTTAACCATTTGGGCGGTAAGGTTTTTAGGCAAAGCCATACCTGTCGAAAGCGCTAATTTGCAGGATACTGCCGATGCTATTAAGGGATTTGTAATTGCCAGCGCCCTGATAGGTTGCGTTATTGGCGGTTCATTATCAGGCTTTATCTCCAAATCGCTGGGTCGCAAAAACGGTTTAATCATTGCTGCGGTAGCCTTTTTCCTATCGGCAATTGGAGCATGGAACCCCGAAGCATTTAATGTTTTCGGTACTCTTCCGGTATATTCGTTTGTAGTGTATCGTATTATTGGAGGAATAGGTGTTGGTATTGCCTCTATGATTTCGCCCATGTATATAGCCGAAATTGCTCCAGCAAAATCGAGAGGGAAATTAGTATCGCTCAACCAATTTGCTATCATTTTTGGGATGCTCGTTATCTATTTTGTTAATTACTTCATTGCCAAGCAAGGAAACGAACAATGGCTGATAGAAGAAGGATGGCGCTGGATGTTTTTCTCGGGAGCCATTCCTGCAGGAATATTCCTTATTTTGTTATTCTTTGTTCCTGAAACTCCCCGTTATTTGGTAATGAAAGGAAAAGACGAAAAAGCACTACAAGTGCTTAAGAAAATCTCCGGAAACGATAATGCCTCTGCTATTTTAAAAGAAATTAAAGAAACCATTCACGAAAAAAGTGCCCCCTGGCTATCATATGGCTTTTTTGTAATCTTTATTGGTATTATGCTTTCGGTATTCCAGCAATTTGTAGGGATAAACGTAGTGCTTTACTATGCCGGGAATATTTTCCGAAATATGGGATCATCAACCGATTCATCGTTACTCCAAACTATTATTGTGGGAATTGTGAATCTAACGTTTACAGTAGTAGCCATTCTCACTGTGGATCGTTTTGGACGTAAACCGCTGATGATTATTGGCTCCATAGGTATGGCTGTTAGTATGTTTGCCCTGGGAATGACCTTCTTTTTAGGCCAATCGGGTGGTGAACTCACTAAAGGTGAAGGCCTGGCTGCCCTTATTTTTATGCTTGTATACACTGCCGCTTTTGCCATGAGCTGGGGACCGGTATGTTGGGTTCTGCTCGCTGAAATTTTCCCGAACAGCATCCGTGGCGCTATGTCAATAGCAGTTGCTGCTCAATGGATTGCCAACTGGATTATTTCTTTAACCTTCCCGATGATGAACGACAATGTTTGGTTAACCGAGAAATTTAACCATGGTTTTTCATACTGGATTTATGGTTTAATGGGAATAATTTCTGCAGTTTTTATGTGGAAACTCGTACCCGAAACCAAAGGCAAAACATTAGAAGAAATGGAAAAACTCTGGAAGAAATAAAGGTTTTTGTATAGTTGAGTCTTTGTAAAAAGTGAGATAAAATCTCGTTTTCACCAGAATGATCTTTGAAAGTCAGTTAATTGTCACATTGAGCGGAGTCGAAATGCGATAATTAATTGACTTTTTACATACCCTCTTTACATCATATTTTTCTCAAACAACTCAATCATTTCGCCAGCAATACTAATATTTACAGGATGGTTGGGAAGGTTCCCCCGGGAGTACCAACCAGCTTCCGAAATTTCGTTTTCGTCAAGCCGGAGAGGTTGTAAATCATCGGCTTCTGCCCAGTAACCAATCATCATGGAGCCAGAAAAAGGCCAGGGCTGACTTTTATAATACCGGATATTTTTTACATCAATCCCAATTTCTTCTTTTACCTCGCGCACAACGGTTTCTTCGAGCGATTCGCCAATATCGACATATCCGGCAATCAACGAATAAAAATTCGACCGGAAATTTTTTCCACTGGCAAGTAAAATTTTATTCTTACAAGTGATGGCGACAATAACTGCCGGCGATATTTTAGGATAAAGGGTGGTTGCACAATCGGTACACTGGATTGCTCTTTCGGTAGTTTTAAGGGTTGTTTTACTACCGCAATTGCCGCAAAACCTGTTACTCGAATACCAACTCATCAACTGATGACCAAGAATGCTTATCCAGGCAATTTCTCTTCGTTTGTAATTCCGAAAGAAATTAATTTCCTCGTAAACAAATCCATCTTCGTTAACAACAGGGCACTCTAAAAGCAAAAAACAGGCTTTATCATCCAGGGTAAATAAAAAGATGGCATCCTGTATGGAACTAAACTCCGGCAAATCGCTTTTATGGGGGATCTCATTTTCATCTTCCTTTTTTACTACCAGCAGGCTATTGCTTTTATAGTATAAAATATAATCGCTTTCTCTTACTTCGGTAACAGTCGAAAATTCATTTCTAAAAATGTGCGGGGCAATATCGTGAAGCATATTGTTCTTTTTGTTGAATACTTATTTATGAGTCTAGTTCGTTATAAAACCGCTCTTATTAATAACACTTCAACAACCTCAGTGACCTAATTCTATTGGATGTTGAACCTGTTCAAACACTGTTTATCAATAAATAATATGGCTAACTGTTTTGCGATCGCAAATGTAACAAAGCAAAAGCGGTTATACAACTTTTGGTGAATTGGATGCGTTCGTTTTAGATCATCCTGCAACAATGCCAAAGTTTTTTAAATAATTATTATAACTGTTGGGTATTACTACTTTGCAGGAATAGAAAATCTAAATTCACTTCCCTTACCTAATTCACTTTCCACCCAGATTTTACCCTTGTGTTTTTCTACAAATTCTTTGCAAAGTAATAATCCTAACCCCGTACCACTTTCATTTTCTGTTCCTGAAATGAATGTCCTCTCATTAATTTTAAACAATTTATTCATAGTATTTTCAGTCATACCAATACCTGTGTCGCCAACCGAGATTATATTTTCATTATTTTGGAATATTGAAGTAATCTTAATATTTCCTCCTTTAGGTGTAAATTTTATTGCATTGGTAATTAGATTTCTCATAATGGTACTTAGCATATTTGGATCGGCATAAACAATCAAATTGCCGGGTATTAAAATATGGACCGAAATATTCTTTTCTTTTGCCAGATTCTTACATAAACTTTCATTTTCAACAACTAATTCTTTTAATACTATATCTTTTGGCTGATAGTCAATTCCTCCGGTCTGAGATCTCGACCATTCCAATAAATTCTCTAAAAGTTTATAGGCATCTTGTGCCGAAGAATGCATCATGCCAATAATTTCCTTCGTTTGGTACTGATTATACTCGCTACCTGAATTAACTAATGTTTCAGAAAAACCCAATATAGCATTAAACGGATTTTTTAAATCGTGCGCTATGATGTTAAAAAATTTATCCTTCGTTGCATTAAGCTCTTTCAATTTATTGTTTTTCGTTTCAATTTCGGCATTTATCAATATAATCTCATCTTTTTGTGTCGAAATCTCCTCGTTCATTTGCAGCAGTTCTTCATTTTTCTCTTCAATTTCTGCTTTTTGTTTGAATAGAATTATATTGGTTTGGTGTTTAAGCCTGGACCATCTAAATACAAAAAGAACAATTATTGACATCAATACAATACCCAGTATTAATGAAAATATAATTGTACGCTGTTGCTTTTTTTCTGCTGCCCCAATGGCTTCCCTCTTTTGTTGCCTTAATTCATTCGCTTGTTTCTCTTTCTCGTATTTAAATGTATATTCAAGACCGGTAATCTTCTTTATATTTTCTTCATTAAAAAGACTATCACCTAAATCTTTGTAAAGTTTATAATTAAGGAAAGCATTTTTATAATCGTTGGTAGCAGCATAAATTTCAGAGAGTTGATAATGAATGTCCTTTTGGCTTTCCAATAACTTCAATTCGTTTGCAATGGCTAAACTCTTTAAGGTATTGCTGAGAGAAGCTGAATATTTTTTTTGCTTCAGGAAGATGGTGCCAATTTTATTTAACGCTTCACATGCTGAACGTTTCTTTCCCGTGACTTCAGCGCTTTTAAGGGCCATTGAATAGTTTTCCATGGCCCTCTCATAATTCTCCCGTTGAAGGTAAAAGTCGCCTATGTATATCAGTGTGCTTATTGCAAGCAGTTTATCCCCTACTTCTTTATTTATGAATAATGCTTTCTGAAAGAATTCCAATGCCTTTGGATTTCCGGTCTTTAAATAAACATAGCCAATATTTGCCAATCCATTAGATATCTTTCGATTATCACTTTGTTGTTCAGCAATTTTCAGCGCTTTTTGGAAATATTCAAGTGCTTTCGGATAATCCGAGAGCGATACATATACATTTCCTACATTTATCAATCCTGTAAAAACAAGGGCGCCATCACTTTGCTTCTCCTTAATTTTTAAATATCTTTGAAAGTGATCAAGTGCCAGTGGATAATTCCCCTGATAGGCAAATATAATTCCCATACTATTTAAACAATTGGCCACTTCCGTTTTTTCATCCAACTTTTCAAAAAGATTAAGCGCTTTCCGGAAGCCTTCAATTGCCTCATCATAATTACCAATGCTCCGATAAATCATCGATATTTTCACCAGCCAGTTTGCTGTTTCTAATTTATCGTTTAAAGCTTCGTACATTATTATGCCTTTTTGATAGGTAGCAATTACCTTTGAATTTTCGCCCTGCGCTTTATAATATAACCCAAGGCTATTTAAACAATTAGCAATGCCGTTTACATATTTTATTTCTTCGGCAAGTTTCAATGCCTTTTGATAATAAGCATATGCTTTTGATGTATCATTTTTGGCGTACGACAATCCAATTAACCATATACTTACTACTTTCCCTTCGGAAAACTTCAGCTTATCTGACAGTTCTCCGGCCTGAGTGGCATAACTCCGCGATTTTTCGGCATTAACCTTATAAACATCGTAAGCAAGCCGGTTAAGTAAATTTACCTTAATGGTGTCCTCGGCATTATGCAATTTCAATACCCTTTCAAGACTATCCGATTTGGCAGACTGTGCATAAATAGTATCAACCATAAAAATTGACAAAAACAGAATCCCCACTAGTATTTTTCTATTCATCGAATTAATTATTATTTACACCTCCTGCAGCTGTTTTTAAACCACTCAACAATTCACAATAAGCTTGTACACCCAAAAATGCATTTTAGTTGCAAAGAAGGAGAAAACATACAAACAATTAAAAGATTTAATAAAGAATTTTAATCCCTGGAATATATACCTGGAATATAAAGCAGTGTTGTAAAAAATTTACTATGTATAGAAAACAAAGATGAATTCAGTGGATTATAACGAGCATATGAACGTCGTTTTTTTAAGCTTGTTGGCCTTAACATGTTATATCAACTTCTTCCCTTCCAGCAAATCGTAAAACGATTTTTTATAGGTATCACTGATAGGAATTATCTTTTGACCAATGTAGATGCGGTTTCGTTCTATTTTATTGATTTTATCGAGTGCCACAATGTACGATTTGTGAACCCGGCAGAATTGCCCTGTTGGTATAGCATCCTCAATTTTCTTAAAGTTTTGCAAGGTCATTATTCGAACCGTTGTAGTTTGAATAAGGAGGTAATCGCCCATTCCTTCGATAAACAGGATATCGGAGAAACGAACCTTTTCGAGATGAAATTCAGTTTTAACAAAAAAGAAATCGTCACTGGTTGATGCATTTGCGTTTTTGATGATTGGATTTTCCACAACAACTGGTTCGGCATGGGAGGCAAGCCGGTCAAAAGCTTTGTCAATGGCTTTAATAAAGCGCTCAAACGAAATAGGCTTCAGGAGGTAATCGAGCGCTTCGAGTTCAAACCCTTGTACGGCAAATTTATCGTAAGCAGTTGTAAATATTACCAAGGGCTTTTGCTTAATTATATTTAGCAGTTGAATGCCTGTTAGGTCGTCCATTTGAATATCGAGCAACAGCAAATCTACTTTGTTATGCTTCAGGAAATCGAGCGATTCCAGGGCATTATCAAATGTCTTGAGTAAATTTAAATACGGTATTTTTTGGGAATAGTCCCTTATTATATCTAAAGCCAATGGCTCGTCATCTATCGCAATGCAATCAATTTTCACGTTTTGGGAATTATTCTGAAACTTCAAGTTTTACATCAAATTTTTCGTCGTTATCTACAATTTCCAGTTTATATTTTTCCGGATAAATCAGTTCCAATCTCCGCTTTACATTTTGTAAACCTATTCCTCCCGAACTGTCTTTAACCCCAATATTTGTTTTCCGGTTAAATATTTCGAAAGTTAATAAACCGGAAGCACAATTCAATTTTATTATGATACCGGGTATTGCAACCGACTTATTTCCATGCTTAAAAGCGTTTTCAATAAATGGAATCAAAAGCATGGGGGCAATTAGCTTTCCGGAAGGGTCGCCCGTGATTTCAAATTTTACAAAATCTTTATGCTTTAGGCGAAGTTGCTGCAATTCAATAAAACTCTTTAGGTAAGTTATTTCCTTTTCGAGTAATACCCTTTCGGTGGTTGCATCGTAAAGCATATACCGCATAATGTCCGAAAGTCGCATTACTGCTTCGGGAGCTTCTGTGGAACGCTGGTAAACAAGCGAATAAATATTATTTAATGTATTAAAGAGGAAATGAGGGTTAACTTGTGTTCGTAAAAGAGCTAATTCGCTGGTTTTGTTTTGAGTGTCCAAATCGACACGGAGTTGTTTCGCCTGAAAAGCAATTTCTTCCTTTTGCTTAAGAATTTGGATATTTCGGAGAACCAGTTCTTCATTTTTGTTATTTAGTTCCTGGGTCCTGTCCTTTACTTTGCGCTCCAGAAGGGTTTTATCGCGCTTAAGTTTATGCTCCCGGCTGCGGATAAAAGAAACGGAAAAGACTATTAACATCATCGTTGCCAAAGAAATAAACCACCAGGTAAGATAAAACGGAGGAATAATAATAACCTTGATTTTTGCAGGTTCGGGATTCCAAATTCCATCAGCATTTGCTGCGGTTACCTTAAAAACATACTCGCCGGGTGGTAAGTTTGTATAGGTTGCAAACCGACGAGTTCCTGCATTATTCCAATCATCTTCAAACCCTTCCATTTTATACATAAAGGTACACCTCTCGGGCATATCGAAGCGTAACGCAGCAAATTCAAACGTAAAAACTTTATAACGGTAGTCTAAGGCAAGTTCCTGTGTATACGAAATGTTAATAGGCAGGAAAAGTCGCCCCCCTTCTTCAATAAGCTTATGGGAAGCACTGTCAACACATAAATTCCTTACTGGTAATAGATATTTGAGGGGCAATCGGGTCGGGGTTTATTTCTTCGGGAAAAAAGGTTGTGATCCCCTCGATTCCTCCAAAATACATTTTCCCATTTCGAGTCCGGGCATAGGCATTTGCATTGAATTCGCTTCCCTGTAAGCCATCGTTTGCGTAATAATTGGTAAATTTTTCGCTCATAGGATCGAAACAGGAAATTCCATTATTGGTACTTAGCCATAATTTATGCGATTCATCTTCGAGAATTCCATAGACAACATTGTTTATTAATCCATTTTTGTCAGTCCAATAGCGGAACTCGTCTTTTCGGGGATCGAACAACGAGAGGCCTCCTCCATGCGTTCCTACCCAAATATTACCTTTGTAATCTTCTAGAATACAGGATGCCTTGTTAGCAATAATTCCTTTCCCTCCCATCTTTTTCGAAAGATAGTGTGTCATTTTGTTTGTGGAAGGATTGAATCGGGTAATTGCGCCATCGGTCGAAATCCAATAATGACCATCCGAGGATTCTATAACCGCACGAACGGTATTGCTTACCAAACTATTTTCATTACCGGGAGAGTTCGTAAAATGAACAATTTTCCCGGTTTTAGGATCTAAAATATCTAAACCGGAAGAGCTGTGCGCAATTAGTATGTTTCCTTTCCGATCGATATTCATTGCCAGAATAAAGTTACTCGAAAGAGTATTCGAACGAGCAGGATCTGCAAAATAATGTTTCATCTTCCCGGTCTTCAGGTCCATAGAAATAACGCCAAACCCCATTGTTCCAATCCATAACGTATTAGATTTGTCACAATTTACCGAAATGACAATCACATTTTTTGCTTTAACAAAAGTATTTAGTTTTTCCTTATAATGAATAACCGAATTGGTAAGAGGATTGTAGCAATCAAGTCCTTCAAGATGCATGGCAAGCCATAATTTACCCGTATTATCTTCCGTCATCGCCCAACTAGAATTCCCGGCCAACGAATTGATATTTCCAGGCTGATGAGCAAGTAAACCGAATTTTTTCTGAAAAGGAGCATAGCGTATTACTCCTGAACCAAAAGTACCCAGCCATAGATTCTGCTGCTTATCGGTAAATGCGCCAAATACTAAATCGGTGGTAATTCCATTTGGATCAGAGGGATTATAACGCACTTGAACCAATTGCATTGTTTTTTTATTAAGATAGCTGAGATGGTAGCCTTCTGCCTGGAATAACAAATCGGTAGTCCAAATATTCCCGTTTTTATCTTCAAATATTTGCAAAATACCGGATGTGATCTCCGACCCCGGCTTAATAGAAACTCGAATAAAACTATCTGTTTTCTTTTCAAATTTATTTAATCCATTGGTAGTACCAATCCATATCACACCCTGTTTATCACAATAAAAGGATGAAATTTCGTTACCGGATATACTTTTCGGGTTTTGACTATTTAAATAACTCTTTAACGTTCTATTTTGTGGGTTAAAATAAACCAATCCCCGGATGGTACATATCCAGATACCATTTTGGTTGTCCTTATCAACAAAAGCAAATTGGCCCTTGCGATTCGTAATTTGTTTTTTATTAGGCAGAGGCGCGAGCAAATGATCATACGAAATTATCTCCGTTTTTTTTGATGCAAGATTATATCCAATAATCTCTTTCTCGGTAGCCATCCATATTATTTTCTTCGAATCGCCGGAAATAGAATAAACTGATTTGATTGCGTTTTTTGAATTTGGGTCCTGAAAGAAATATTCTTTTACAACTTTATTCTTTCCCGCATCCCAAACTAAAACATCGTGTGTAGAACCAAACCAGATATGATGATTCGCATCTTCAAAAAAAGTACGGAAGAATCTTGGTTTCTCGGGGTCCGGGTTCACAAATACCTGATCTGCCTTCCAGGTTTTTTTGTTCCATCTAAAAAGCCCCCTATCGGTCGAGATCCAGACAAATCCTTTTTGATCCTGCTTAACAAAACCCATCCAACGGAAAGGGAGCAACTCCTCTTTATCGGTGCTTGATGTAAGTATTTTTTTAAAACTTTCGTATTTAGGGCTATAAACGTTAATAATCCCATCGCCATTAACCATCCATAAATCGCCATCTCTATCTTCCATAAAAATGTGGGAAATCCAGTTATCCGAAATACTGGCTGAATCCTCAGGGTCGTTACGGTATATTTTAAAAGTTAATCCGTCGAATTTGTTCAAGCCATCCTGGGTACCAAACCACATGAAATTTTTGGAATCTTGGAAAATACTTAAAGTAACATTTTGAGATAATCCTTCATTGTTACTATAGCTTTTAAACCGAGGTGTTAATTCCTGCCCCGAAACAATTAAGTTTAACAAGGCACTTAACCATAATACTAATCCAATTCTGCACAAAATCATCCTCATATATTCCCGATTTTTGAAAAATCACCAAAAAATAGAATTTCACAAGGAGTATTCATAATCAAATCGATGTATTCGTTATTTGAGTCGGTAAATTACCTAAAAAAAACGACATAACGCTTTTAACTTGCCCTTTAGCCATTGTGGCTATAGCATGACTTTTATCATGGATAACTGGGGAAAACAAACCGGAATTTGATTGTTACACCGGATTGTTATCCTGTCTTATAGATTGGTTTTGCGATAGCTCCTTTCACACTATAATTTTACTTCACAATTTAAAATAAACTATAAGGAGGACAAAACATGAAAACATATTTTATTACTTGTGCCCTGGTAATTGCAGCACTTACTGTGAAAGCAAATACACCAAAACCCGATACAATGAATGTTAACAAAATTGAATCGGATAATTATGTTAAAACAACCAACGACGTATTGCATTGCTCTAAAATTACTTTTGGACCAACAAAAGCTAAATTAATTCTTGATAATGGCAGCAAAATAACCCTGATGAACAATGAATTGCTTGCCTACAAAAAAGATGGTAAAATATTTGAAAAAGTTCCCTTGTACTACAAAGACAAAAATACCAACCGTGTGGTATTTATGGAATTTCTTAAATATACCAATGGTATGAAATTATATAGATATCGCACCTATGAAGAAAGTTTTAACCCACCGGTGGAATTAAAATCGATGCAACCGGTTGAAAAATATTATGTTTTTAAAAACGGGAACTATCACCTGCAAATTGATAAAGCCAATTATAAAACTGTATTTGCATTTTTTGGAATTAACGCAACTTTAGAATAATCTGTAACCAGAATTTTAACGCCTTAACTATTAATTTTATGGAAACAATTACCGGATATATACCATCCAAAATTGCCATTCCTACTTCAAAAGGTTCGGAGTTTATTGATATCAGAGAAATAACCCGGATCGAAGCCGACAGAAGCTACAGTATGATTTATCTTCTAAATGGCCGCAGGTTAATGGTTTCGAGGTGCTTAAACGAGTATGATACCCTTTTAAATGACCGGAATTTCTTTCGGATTCACAACTCCCATCTAATTAACATGGAACATGTTAAAATATATGTAAGAGGCGATGGTGGATATATTGAAATGAACGACACCTCGGTTGTTCCAATAGCTCGACAACGGAAAGAATCGTTTTTGGAAGCCATGCACAGTTTATGTCTGTAAAAACATAATTCACAAAAAAACCTCATAAAGTAGAAACTTTATGAGGTTTTTTATTTTTAACAATTCATACTATCCGAGTTTTGCCAACGATTTCAATATGTTATCTTCAATTCTTTTCTGGACATTATCGGTTGTGGCCCTGTTGAACTTATCACCGGTAATATTTTCGAATAACTCGATATACCGCTCTGTAATTTCGCTTACAAAAGAGTCGGGCATATTTGGCATTACCTGACCTTCTTTCCCCTGAAAACCGTTTTCGATAAGCCACTGCCTAACAAATTCTTTCGACAATTGCTTTTGCTGCTCTCCTTTTGCAAGCCTTTCCTGATATCCCTCGGCATAAAAATAGCGTGAAGAATCGGGGGTATGAATTTCATCGATCAAATAAATTTTATCGTCTTTTTTTCCAAATTCATATTTAGTATCTACTAAAATCAAGCCTTTATCAGCTGCCATTTGAGTTCCACGGGCAAAAATACCTTGGGTATATTTCTCAAGTTGGGTATATTCTGCCTCGGAAACAATTCCCTGCGAAATTATTTCTTCGCGCGAAATATCCAAATCGTGGCCTTCATCGGCTTTTGTTGTAGGTGTAATAATAGGCTGAGGGAACTTCTCATTTTCGCGCATTCCCTCGGGAAGAGCGATGCCGCAAAGCGTGCGCTTTCCCGACTTATATTCGCGCCATGCATGACCGGTAAGATACCCTCTTATAACCATCTCTACTTTATAAGGAGTTACCTTATGGCCAATGGTTACCATAGGATCAGGAGAATCTATCTTCCAGTTAGGCACAATATCGGTTGTGGCATCCAAAAATTTGGCTGCAATTTGGTTAAGCACCTGACCTTTATAAGGAATTCCTTTCGGAAGAACCACATCGAATGCCGATATGCGATCGGAAACTACCATTACAAGATATTTGTCGTCGATATTGTATACATCTCTTACTTTACCAACATAGAGTCCCTTTTGTTTGGGCAGGGAAAACTGAGTTTTTGTAATTGCTTGTGTCATAGTATTTAAGATTTATCGTTTTTTAAATCGTTTGCGTCCTGGTATGCCTCAATAATATCTTTCACCAGTCGGTGTCTTACAATATCGCGGTTATCAAACATGATAGTAGAAATTCCGGAAACCTTAGTCAGTATTTTCAAAGCATAAACCAACCCGGAAGTTTCCCGTACCGGAAGGTCTATTTGTGTAACATCGCCGGTTACAATAAATTTTGCGTTTGGTCCCATCCGGGTAAGAAACATCTTCAACTGGTTAACCGTTGCATTTTGTGCCTCGTCGAGGATAACAAAAGCATTGTCGAGTGTTCGTCCGCGCATAAAAGCCAATGGCGCTATCTGAACAGTGCCGTCTTCAATTAACGATTCCAGTTTTTTGGGAGGAATCATATCATGCAAAGCATCGTACAAAGGTTGAAGGTATGGATCAAGTTTTTCTTTCATATCGCCGGGAAGAAATCCTAATCGCTCTCCTGCTTCAACTGCTGGCCGGGTAAGAACAATCCGTTTCACCATTTTACTTCGAAAAGCTTTAACTGCCAGGGCAATAGCGGTATATGTTTTACCGGTACCTGCCGGACCTACTGCAAAAAGCAAATCGTTGGTTTTAAAATCGTCTACCAACCGCCGCTGATTTACGGTACGAGCTTTTATTTCCTTGCCATTATTACCAAAAACAATAATATCGTCGTCGGGTTCACTCAATTGAACAGCTATTTCAACATCATCAATCAAAATCTGGTCAATATCCCGATCGGTTAAGGTATTGTGTTTTTGATAATAGGTGATAATCAAACCAACTTTGCGTTCAAAAATAGATACTTCAGCTTTATCGCCCATAGCTTTTATCTCGTTGCCCCGGGCAACCAGTTTAAGCTTTGGAAAGGCATTACGGATGCGTTCGTACCTTACATTATTCACTCCGTAGAGAATCACCGGATCGATGCCCTCCAAATAAATGAGCTTTTCAATCATATATTTCGTTCGATTATCATTACTTTTGGAAAATACAAATTAAACGTATTTTTTTAAGGATTGAAAATAGAGTTTTCACCAGTATGTCCATTGTAACACTTACCACCGATTGGAGACAAAACGATTTTTACGTTGGAGCTGTTAAGGGCACTATTCTTAAGCACTCTCCCCATACCAACGTGGTAGATTTAAACCATCAAATTGCTCCGTTTAATATTTCGATGGCTGCATTTGTAGTAAAAAATTCATACAGTTTTTTTCCCGAAGGCTCTGTTCATATTGTAGATGTAAGCGCTGAACCCACTGAAGAAAAAGGATATATTGCTTTAAAATATCACAATCATTTTTTTATTTGTGCAAACAACGGAATAATTGGGCTACTTTTTAAAGAGGATCCTGAAAAAGCTGTAAATATTGAAAAATACACCTTACTCTCCTCCCCTACTTTTTCAGGAATATCTGTTTTAGCTCCAGCCGCCGCTCATTTGGCCGATGGTGGAAATATTGAAGATTTAGGAACCTTAACTGTAGACCTTATTAAGCAAATTCCACTTCGTCCGGCAATTGACGAATCGGTAATTTCAGGCTCGGTAATTTATATCGACTCATACCAAAATGCCATAACCAATATTACAAAAGAACTGTTCGAACGAATTGGAAAAGGACGACAATTCGAAATTCTGGTACAAAGCAATTACTATAAAATTAAAAGGTTGAACCAATTTTACAACGAAACCAGCCCCGGTGAGCTATTAGGCCTGTTTAACTCGCTCGACTTACTTGAAATAGCTATTTACAGGGGCAATGCTGCCGAATTACTTAACCTGGGAATTAATTCTACTGTCCGAATTAAATTCAGCTAACAAACTGAATAACAACTAAATTGAAATAAAACTTTCTACTGGAAGAACTTAGGTAAGCTGAAAATTCAATTCGAATACTCGCTGATTTTTTCTGGTTGATAAATAATTTTATCTATCCGAAAGGTTTGTGTTCCTTCGTGCGTTTTAAACGAAACCGATTCCCCCGCCTTTTTACCTAACAATCCACAGCCCAGAGATGATAATACCGAAATAAACCCTTCGTCATTATTGGCATCTTGCGGATAAACCAATCGGAAGCTCATTGATTTATTATTTTCAGGAATATTACCTTCAACAAAAGAATTCATGGTAACAAAATCGGGAGAATATTTCAGCGAATCAATTTTTTTAGCTTTTTTAATTTCAATATTCAAAAAATTCAGCTCGTGAATGTTTGCATTTCTATCATCAAGCATTCGAAGGATTAGTGAGTTAAGTCTCGAGTAATCCAATTCTGTAACACTTATTTCACTTTTCATTGGGTTGGATTTTAAAAACATTACTCTTTTAATTAACGCTATCGATTATTTTAAACGCAGGGACGGTAGAAATATTTTA
>JFJP01037592.1_pt1 | contig 26578 bp, 21 predicted proteins | sample 431651 | NCBI WGS metagenome assembly JFJP01 (sample SAMN02602958, study PRJNA72255) | Microbial mat metagenome, whole genome shotgun sequencing project. | biome: fresh water; feature: sink hole; material: water; isolation source: purple microbial (photo- and chemosynthetic) mats found in...
TTTTCGGCAAGCAATGTGGCTAAATACACCACCGAAGAAGCCAAATTGGCACTTGGAACACAAGAAAAGCTGAAAGGTGGTTTTATGATGGATGCCTCGGTAGGCAAATTGATTTATTTGAAAAATCGCAAATCAGTCAACTTTAATTTGAGTTTAAGTAATTTATTGAACAATACAAAAATGGTGACTGGTGGTTATCAACAAGCCCGCTTGCCATTGGACGAAACGGCCATTGATGCTACCAACTTGAATAAATTCCCCTCAAAATACTATTATGCATGGGGATTCAATTTGTTCTTCAACGTGGGGTATAAATTCTAATATATAATTCATAATTTTTAATTCATAATTCATAATTAAAGACCCATTAAAAAGAACTCTTTAATAATAAGAAGAAAATAACAAATAATATGAAAATGAAAAATAATAAGAATATAGTAGCTATTTTTGCAGCCGCAGTTTTGCTCACTGGCTGTGCTCAAACAGAATTTGATGCCATGTCGGCTGATAAATTGATGGGCGTAAAGTTGGAAACAACTTACACAATAGCAAAATTGAAAACAGATTTCATGGTATCAACGGCTTTGTTTAGTGCCGATTCTATTGTATCTACAAAAGACATTGTTATCAATGGAATTGTTACTTCGTCCGACAATGAGGGTAATGTTTATAAATACATTGTGGTACAAGAAGAAGGAGCCAATGCACAAGCCATGAAAATTTCGATTGATGCAGGGAGCTTGTCTGGAATTTATCCTTTGGGTCAACGTGTTTCAGTTCGTTGTAACGGATTGTATATTGGTAAATATGCCGAAGGACCACAAATGGGTGTTTATTATGAAAATAAAACAAAAACTCCTGTTCGCATTGAACCAGGTCGTATGCCAAAGTATTATGCTGATACCCACATTTCTGCCTACGGTTTACCAGTTCCTGCGGCAGTAATTCCAGATACCATGACCATTGCACAAATAAAAGCTGGAGGAATATCGGTTGCTAACAAGTTGGTTTGTATCAAAAATGCATTTTTTACTGGCAAAGGTGCTAATTATGGTCTGCCATCAACGATACCTGAAACTGAACAAATTTTTGCACCCTCTACAAATGGCATAGGTTATCCACAATCAAGAGAAATACAAGATGGAAGTGGCGCATCGGTATTTGTATCCACAAGTGAATATTCAAAATTTGCAAGTAAAAGAATACCAGCTCCCACTTATAAAGGTAATATCACTGCCATTATTGGATGGTACAACGATAGGGATGCAACTGCTTCGGCCACTAAAATATATCACCAACTCACGTTGCGTTCTATTAGTGATTTAGGCAAAGGATTTGAGACCTATCATCTATCTATCAAATAATATAAAAATACAACACAAACAAAACAAATTTAAAATTAATATGATTATGAAAACAACAAAATTTTTCGGTATGATGCTTTTTGCATTGGCATTGGCAACAACCGCTTGTACCAATGTAAATGATCCTGTGGAGGATCCAATTGTAAATGGCGCATTGCCTTTTTCAGAAACCTTTGAGGCTAGTCTCGGAAAGTTTACAACACAAAGTGTTTCAGGTGATCAAGCATGGGCTTTTGATAGTAATAAATATGCGTTAATAAGTGGATATTTAAGTGCTGATAAATCGAATCATGCAAATATAGATTGGTTGATTTCCCCTGAAATTGACTTGTCAAATGTAACAACTGCTAAATTAACTTTTGACCATGCAGCACGTTACTTTACTGATTTAAAAACTGAAGCTACTGTTTGGGTTTCTTCTAACTATATAGAGGGTTTACCAACTACTGCAACTTGGACTCAATTATCTACCAAAACTTTTACAGATCCGGGAAGTTGGACATTGGCTAGTTCTGGAGAAATTAGTTTGACTGCGTATGCTGGTAAAAAAATTAAAATTGCTTTCAAATATATTTCTACAGATACAAAAGCAGGAACATGGGAAATTAAAAATTTCATGATTCAACAAGGCGAAGCTGTTGTTGATCCTGCTGATTTAGTAACTGGTAATGGAACTGAAGCAACTCCTTATAATGTTGCAGGTGGTATAGCCAATCAGGGTGCATCGAAATGGGTTAAAGGATATATTGTTGGTTATGTAGTATTTGGAACTCCAACTGCTTATGTATTCACCTCTGATACCTGTACCGTTAGTAGCAATATGCTCATTGCAGGGTCTAAAACTGAAACTGATATTACAAGATGTATGGCTGTTCAATTACCTTCTGGTGCAGTTCAAACTGGTTTAAATTTAAAAACTGTCAAAACCAACTTAGGTAAAGAAGTAACAATTTATGGTTCATTAGAAGCGTATTTTGGAAAACCAGGTTTGAAAACAGTTTCATATTATGCGCTTGAAGGTGGTACTACTGGAGGAACTAAACCAGCAGATACATCAAATGCTATTTTTGCAGAAACATTTGCAGCGAGTTTGGGCAACTTTACTCAATATAGTACTTTAGGAGATCAGGTGTGGGGATGGAGCTCCAACTACAAATGTGCTTTAGTTTCGGGTTATGCTTCCTCAACTAGATATGTAAATGAAGACTGGTTGATTTCACCTGCCATTAATCTATCTACTGTGACGGCTGCAACGCTCACTTTTTCGCATGCAGGAAATTATTTTAATGGTTCGGAATCTACAAATTGCACATTATTTGTTTCGACAAACTATAATACTGGTAATCCAGCATTGGCTACATGGACTCAATTGATAATTCCAACTTATGACCAATCAAATAAATTTACATTTACAGCATCGGGCAATATAAGTTTAACTTCTTATGTAGGTTCTTCTAATGTAAAAATTGCTTTCAAATATAAAAGCGATGGAACTGCTACTGGAACAGGCAACTGGGAAATTAAAGAAGTTGTTGTAAAATAACAAATTAGTTATCTCAATAAAATACCAAAAGCGGCTAACTCCATAAAAAGAGTTAGCCGCTTTTTTTATATCAAAATTACCAAAAGTGACAATCCTTTATCTTCGAATTTCGTGTGTTTATAGGCATTATGTTCAAATATAATTCTCATTATCAAATGTTTAAATGTAAATAAGCAGAAATGTAATCAATCTTTGAATTGCGTCTTTATGCGTTATAATGTTCAGTCGGCACGTTCCGATTCTCGGAATGTCGAAATACTCCATCGAAATACTCCATCGAAATACTCCATCGAAATACTCCGGTTGTATTCAAATACTTCAATCATAGATAATAATAATCAATCCACGATAGCTTTTGTGGACAATGCAAATTAGCGTTCCATATTTTTTTTTTTTTCGTTTGTACAAAGTCAAGGCTTGTAAAGTCGTTTTTTTTACTTCAATACTTCCTCCCAAAAATTGATAAAACGTTTTGAGTTATGGTTTGACCATCCCAACATAAAAAAGCCGAAAACACACCTAATTTGGCAATATTAAGTTGAGGTTAAATCTTTTTAAAAGGATCTAAGTGCGCTGAAAGTTAGTTTATTAAGAGTTTATTTATAGGAGTTTAATACGAGGAGTGAATAATTGGTGATTAATATAAATATAGTTCTATTTAATTAAGAAAACATGTTTAACAACATATCATAGAATCGTAATAATAAAAAAAAATACTCTAATTTTGTACTTTGTTTAATACCTAAAAAATAAACAGTCAATTTATTGATAAAAACAATCAGATTATCTACCTAATTTATCTATCACCATTTTTAAAGTAAATGCTCAATGAATGAAAGAGTCAATTCATTTTTTTATGCTATTTTCTTTTTGCGAATTAAGTTTTTTACAAATACATTCAGATTATACAAACTTACTACAAAAGCAGCGTTTTTATTAATTCATTTGTTACTAGCACTTTAGCAGTTTTAAAATAAAAGGAAAAAAAAAACTTTCATTAAAACCAATAATAAAGTTAACAATGCTTGTTTAATTCATTTTTTTATGTTTACTTTGCAAAGTCTTAATTTTAAATAGATTTTTTTATAGCATAAAAAATTCTGAAAATCAATAATACTTGAATACTTTTCTGTTCAAAAGTGCTATTAATTAACTAGTTCAATTTAAATTACAGGATTCTTTATATTTAATTCAAATTACATCTTTTTTTTCAAATACCATAATAACCATTGATTAGGTTATTAAATAGAAATTTCACTTTCACTATAACTAACACTAAAAATTAAAAAAATGACAACAGAAAGAAACCAATTAAGCGAAGAAACAGATGATCTTGGCTTGTTACTCAAAGCATCTTCTTATACGGTAGGCGCTTACACTATTGATGTTCAAAAAAGATTACTTACTATTGGAGGTGAGTCAAAAAAACTGACAACTAAAGAAGCTAATTTATTGATTATTCTTGCTGCCAATCCTAACGATTTGTTAAATCGCAAATATGTTTTGAAAACAGTTTGGAAAGATGACAACTACTACAATGCAAGAAGTATGGACGTGTATATTTGCAAGTTACGCAAATTGTTGAAAGCCGATCCTAATGTAATCATTATCAACATTCATGGTAAAGGTTATAAATTAATTGTGCCTAACGCATAGTTAAAACTTTATACAATTCTTAGAAGTTTCTGTAATTAATTCTCTAAACAATAATAATTAAGATTGTTTTTTTTATTATGGAAATCAACTTTTTTCTAAATTAAATCTAACTATATCAGAATAGTTTTGATTTTGCTTGAAGGAGAGAGAATAATTTTGATAAATAATTTTTGAGAATGATTTTAGAAGGTGCGGTACATTAAGTATCGCACCTTTTCGTTGTGATAACTAAATCTCCATACAACTTTATTATTTCTGAGTCTGCACCAATAAGTTGATTTTTAAAATTATTGGTTCTACTACTATTCGTGTGAGTTTTTATTTAAAATTGTCGCTACTTTCACCTAATAAAAGGTCAATTACAATCCGAAAAGTGGGATTCTTCGATAGTCACAATAGTTCACAATAGAATTAATGCTGAAAGCATTTATAATGATAATACCGAACGAAGAATCCGATCTGTCGGAAAAGGTATTAAGCTAATGCGAACTTCTTTACTTAAAATATCCTCTAATGTGTTTATTGTGTTTTCATTTTCAATTTTATACGTTTGGGAATCAAAAACACCCATACAGTACAGTGTAGAACCATTTTTTAGAACAATAAAACCCAAAAACCCAAATGATTTATTTTTGATATAAAAAAATCCTTACTTCTGATACAGCCTCTCGATAGCTATCGGGAGGGATACCGACTTTTCACACTCCCGCTTCTCGGGATGTTCCATACTGCCAAGAGACGGCACGTACCGCTTATCGGAATGTACAAATACTCACTTGGAATACTCCGTTTGCGTTAAAATAGAACACTTATCGGAGTGAACCTATTTTTTAGGTATTCAATCATTGGCTAAATGTGATTATTTTTCTTACCTGTTTGCCTAGAAATAATAGGAATTTTGAACATAAATACCTTCCATAAGCGATTTTTTCCATTGCTCCGCACTCTCATTCACTCAAGCTCAATATTTAATTAGTGAATCATTATTTGCTTATTCCAAAACATTCAAGCCTTTTTTCTTCTTTTTTTTACATTACTTAAAGCTTCAATAATCTAAATCTGCCTAAATTGTACGGTCATTGATTGTTGAAATGCAGTAAACACAGTTCAGTAAGGTTAATTTATCGTAAAACATTGGATGTTGAACATATTTAAGCCATTTAATTTGATGCTAAACTTAGTCCAATTTAAAAATTATTCCAGCCCACTGACTGATAATATGTCATTGCAAAAACATTATTTACTACATTATAATAAGAGTAAATTTAATAGCTACAACTCTGTTTTATTTAAATTTCTTCATTATCTGATAATTGCCTGTTGAGATGCCATTAATAACTTCTCAACTTATGAGAATAACATTTAAAACAATACTTTTAACTTTCACCTATGTAGTAAAATGTCTTTACTGAAAGTAATTTGTGCTACAAATGATTATAAACCAATAGATTAAAATTATTGCTATATTTGCAAACGTAATTGTTATTGAATAAACATGTTGTTTCATCCTTTTTATAGCTTAAATAGCTAATGGTAAAGTCACTTGTTTAATCTAAATAATTACTATTTGATAAGGATACCCAATTCTTAATTTCATTACAGTTCTAGCTTTTTTTATCAATTAGCTATTGCACGTATAGAAGAATATACTGAAATTTTAAAATACTGAAAATGACTAATCAAATCATTTGTTTTATAGCGTGGATGGTAATAGGCATTACAATGTCATTTTTATTATTTTTTCCCTCTTGGAGTTCTATTAATGATGATGTATTGTACGAAAACTATGCATGTAACCAAGGGGTGAGCTTTGAGGGAAAAATCAAAAATGAATTAATAGCAAAATCTAGCTATAGGTATGATAATGAAGCCGTAAATTTGCTGTCATCAAATGAATTAAGTGTTAATGTGTCTGATCCCACCACTTTAAGTAGTACTAACGATAATATTTTAAACTCTAATTTAAATATTGGAGAAGCTACTGAAACTTCCATTAATAATTATGCTGTAAATAGCCAACACGTAAAAATATCAAAATCTAGAGCAGATAATTATTCCAGCAACTACTTAAAAGAGAATAAATCGTACTCCTACAGCAATAGCTCAAATAATTCAAACCAATTATATCATAATTCTTCCAGTTATTCTTCTTTTAGTCGTGGAGATATTTATTTTAGTAAAAATAATAGAGAAGTAATAAAAAAATCGAATTACAATGACTATGCTCAAATGAGCACCGATTTGAGTGGTAGTGAGTTTCTATTCGGACAAAATAACGAGCCTCAAAGAGGAGATTCCGGTCCAGGCGGTAACCCTGAAGAAGAGATACCAGTTGGAGATGGGGTTTGGTTTCTAATTGTTTGTTTGTTTGGTTTTGCCGCCAAAAAACGTTTAAGTGTTTAAATTGATACTTGTATTTGCGTTTAGTAAGTTGTTGATTTTTCGCAATAGCCTCTCTGAAGTTAGAATCCATTATTATAGCATTCGTTTTAATGTAATTCATTATAATTCTGTATTTTATACTTTGAGAATGTAGTGTGTTAAGTGAAAATTGAAATGTATTCGCTTTGCAATCTTTTTAGTTTAAGGTGGAGCACTTTATCTATCAGTATTTTTTTTCAAGTGTTTTTTGCGAAAAGGAACTATTTATGTACTATTATTTGAGTTTATTATTTATTTGCAATCAAAAAAAAATCATTTAATTACGCCTATGAATCTAATTAATTACAACATTATGAAAGACAAAGAAACAACAAATTTAGTCCTTATTATGGTCGTATCTATAGTTCTACTTCTATTTCTATATTTATCTCCAAACAAACAGAAAACGTTAGAAAAAAATTTAAGCAAAGCAAAAAATGAAATCCCAGCAATTAACAAAACTAATAAGTTAAATTCGACAGTGAGTTATAAATAGAAGAATCAAACCACCTTATTTGGCGAAATAAATAAAAGGTTTTGTGAAAATTAAATGATTTAAATCTTAAAAATAACTTTACAGAGCGAGATACTGTTGTAAATAATTGATAGCATTTATAGTTTTCCATTTTGTTAATTTACTTATTTTCTCATTGAAACACATTTATCAAATAAAGCTCTTTGTAGGCTCTTTGATAAATGTGTTTTTTTTTGTACCTTTACCAAACGAAAAACAAGTTGATTTTTATGTTTTATACAGCAGTAAATATTGATTCCTCAACATCAAAAATATCCTACCAAGACCGAATAATTACATTGGGTTCTTGTTTTGCCGAAAATATAGGAAAAAAAATGAGTAATGCTTATTTTCGAACAGATACTAATCCTTTCGGCGTATTATACAATCCTATTTCAATTGCTAATAGCCTAGAAATGCTCCTTGAAAATAAAAGATTTACCCTAGAGGACATTTTCGAAAATAAATCTCTTTGGCAGAGTTTTTCACATAGTAGTTTGTTTTCAGATATATCTCCAGAAATTTGTTTGACGAACATTAATTCAAGATTAGATTGTTCGACTCATTTTTTAAGCAAATCAAATTTTCTGCTAATCACTTTTGGCACTGCCTGGGTATTTGAGGAAAAAAAGAGTGGGAGAGTGGTTTCCAATTGTCATAAACTACCAGCGAGCACTTTTATTAGACGCAGATTAACAGTACATGAAATTGTAGAGAATTATTCGATGTTAATCAATAAGCTTCAAGCTCATTTTCCTGCTATACGTTTGATATTTAGTGTTAGTCCCATTCGCCATTTTAAGGATGGAGCACACGATAACAATCTGAATAAAAGCATTTTATTGCTCGCTATTGAAGCTATTAAAAAACGATTTACACAGGTTGATTATTTTCCTGCTTACGAAATTATGATGGACGAATTGCGCGATTACCGTTATTATGCTTCAGACATGCTGCATCCTTCTAGTACAGCTATTGACTATATTTGGACTCGATTTTCGGAAACGTATTTTAGCTCAGATACCTTGCTGATTAAAAAGGAGTTAGAGCAGCTGGCAACTGACTTGATGCATCGTCCACTCCATCCAAAATCGTCAGAATACAATTTATTTCAATTAAATTTGAATAAACGAAAATTAGAACTTTTAAAGAAGTACTCATTTCTGAAACTCTGAAAATCCATAATTATTGAAATTAGTAAATAGCTTTGAAGCATAAAAAATGAAATTGGTCACTTATCTGTTTTAAAAGTTATTTTGGCGTATTTTTTTTTGTATGTTAAAATAGTAGTTGCCCAACAAAAATTACACCTTCTGTCAGTTCCTTTTTTATTTCTTTTCATACTAACGCTTTATAATCTATCAATTGCCAATTATCAATTGCCAACTATCAATTGTCAACTATCAACAGTCAGTTTAAAACAATCAAAATGCTTTATCCCATTCATTTCGAACAAAAAATAGCTTTTACCACCATACGCCAATTGCTCAAAAACAAGTGTATGAGCACGTTGGGTGTGGAAAAAGTAGATGAAATTGCATTTTCGTCTAATTATGCCGACGTGATGCGTTTACTCTGTCAAACCGATGAAATGCTCCGGGTGCTTACTGTCGAAAGTGACGAATTGCCTATTGGTGATTTTTATGATGTGCGTCCGGCACTGTCGAGGGTACGCATTGAAGGTTTGTTTTTGGATGAGCTGGAGGTTTTTGATCTTCGACGTGCATTGGAAGCGGTTCGATTGCTAGTGGCTTTTCTTACCAAACATGATGCGGAAGTTTATCCGCATTTGCATGATTTGGTAATTGGTGTAACTACTTTCCCACTTGTTATTCAGCGCATTGACAGTATTCTTAATAAGTTTGGTAAAATTAAAGACAATGCATCGGCAGAATTAGCACGCATTCGCAAGGATATTTTTCAGGTTCAAAGTTCTATTTCCCGCACTTTAAATTCTATTCTTCGTCAGGCTCAGGCCGATGGTTATGTAGATAAAGATGTATCGCCTACCATGCGCGAGGGACGTTTGGTGATTCCTGTTTCACCGGCATTTAAGCGTAAAGTGAATGGTATTGTACATGACGAATCGGCTACTGGAAAAACGGTTTTTATTGAACCCACGCAAGTGGTAGAGGCCAATAATCGTTTGCGGGAGTTGGAAGGCGAGGAGCGAAGGGAGATAATTCGCATCTTGGTGGAATTTACTAATTTCGTGCGTCCGCATTCCGAAGAAATTTTTGCTTCGCAATATTTTCTTGGATGGATAGATTTTCTACGAGCCAAGGCTCTTTTTGCCATTGAAATAAAGGCTATAAAACCCCGAGTGGATGATATGTGTCAATTGGAATGGGCAAAAGCGGTGCATCCTATTTTGTTTCTTTCACTCAAAAAGCAAGGTAAGGAAATTGTACCATTGGACATAGTTTTGAATGAAAAACAACGGATTTTGTTGATTTCAGGGCCAAATGCCGGTGGTAAATCGGTATGTTTGAAAACGGTGGTTTTGCTCCAATATATGATGCAATGCGGTTTGTTGGTGCCACTCCATGATAGCAGTCGTGCCGGTATTTTCGAGCGACTTTTTATCGATATTGGCGATGAACAATCCATTGAAAACGATTTGTCAACCTACAGTTCACATCTCACCAACATGAAGTATTTTATCAAAAATAGTAACCCCAAAACTTTGTTGTTGATAGATGAATTTGGAACAGGAACAGAACCAATGATTGGTGGAGCAATTGCCGAAGCTACCTTGGAACGTTTTAATAGAAACTTTGCTTTTGGTGTGATTACTACTCATTACACTAATTTAAAGCACTTTGCCGAAGATGCAGTCGGAATTGTAAATGGTGCTATGCTTTACGACCGTCAACATTTGCAACCACTTTTTCAGTTAAGTATTGGCAATCCTGGAAGTTCGTTTGCCATTGAGATAGCTCGGAAAATAGGTTTGCCAGAAGATTTAATTGCTGAAGCTGCCGAAAAAGTAGGAGCGGAGCATTTGGATTACGACAAGCATTTACAGGACATTGTGCGCGATAAACGTTATTGGGAAAACAAACGCCAGCAAATTAGACAAAAAGAAAAGAAGCTTGAAGAAACGCTGGAAAAATACGAAGCTGAATTGGCCGACATAAATCGTCAACGAAAAGAAATAACCTCGCAAGCCAAAACGGAAGCCAAAAACTTATTGTCGGATGCGAATGCAAAAATTGAAAATACAATACGACAAATTAAGGAAGCCGATGCAGAAAAAGTTAAAACTCAAGCTGCCAGAAAGGAATTAGAAGATTTCAAGCAAAAAATAAGCCCCACGTCCCCCGAAGTAGGTAAAAAAATTATTCAAGTTAAAAAAGTTAATGCAGAGATTCCCAAAGTTCGAAATACAGAACACGAAACACGAAATCCGAAACCCGAAACACTTTTTGTGGGTTCTAATGTTCGCCTCATCGGTCAAACTGCTACAGGTGTAATTTTAGAAATGCAAGACAAACAGGCAGTTGTGGCGTTTGGAAATTTAAAGTCAACCGTGAAACTTGCAAAGCTTGAACCAATCAGTAAAAACCAATTAAAGAAGGAAGCACAAAAATACGATTCGTTGCGAAGTACCAGTACCGACGAAGTTCGTCAGCGTAAACTTAGCTTTAGTTCCGAAATTGATGTGCGAGGCATGCGTGGTGACGAGGCTTTGCAGGCTGTAATGTATTTTATAGATGACGCAATAATGGTGGGTGTTTCTGGCGTTCGTATATTGCATGGAACTGGAACTGGTGCTTTGCGACAGATGATTCGGCAGTATTTAGCAACTATAAATGGAGTAAACAAATTCCGAGACGAACACATTCAGTTTGGAGGAGCGGGTATTACTATTGTGGAGTTCGATTAATCAAAACTGATAAGTTAATACAAAAAAACGCCTCTTAAGAGGCGTTTTTTTTTTGAATTGCAAATTTTCAACTATTCTTCTTCAATTACGTCCATGTTCGATTCAATCTCGAAAACGGACAATTGACGGCGGAAAATCTCATCCAAAGATATTTGGAAAGTTTCGGTATGTGCAATGCCTGTAATAGCTGTTAATTTCTCAAGAATTATCTGCAATAGATGGCGGTTGTCTTTGGCATATATTTTTACAAACATAGAATACTTTCCTGTGGCGTAATGACATTCCACTACTTCTGGAATTTTCTTCAAATCTTCCACCACTTCTTTAAATAGTTTAATATCGCTCAATGTAATACCAATATAGGCACATGTTTGAAATCCAACTTTGTAGGTATCCACAACAAATTCAGAACCTTTAATGATGCCTGTGTTTCGAAGTTTTTGAATTCGTTGGTGAATAGCTGCACCTGAAACATTACATTCGCGTGCTACTTCCAAAAACGGAATCCGTGCATCTTGCGAAATAAGCTGTAAAATCTTTTTATCTAATCTGTCAATTTGATGTTGTGCCATAATATTATTGTTGCCCTAAATTTTTATTTGTGTTTTAATTGTTCAAAATAATATGCAAATGTATTTAATATATTTGTATTTTCGACCATTTTTCCAATAAAATGATAGTTAGAGCGTAAATAATATTCATTTTAACGATATTTCCCTTCATCGCAATCTTTCAGCACACTCATGTAGCTTTGATAGCGCGACGAACTGATTTGGTGATTGGATACTGCTTCGATTACCGCACACCCAGGTTCGTGAACGTGTGTGCAATTGGCAAACTTACACTTGGACGACATGGCAAATATCTCTTTGAAATAATGCCCAATTTCAGCTTTTTCCATATCAATAGTGCCAAAACCTTTGATACCCGGTGTGTCAATAATATGTCCGCCAGCTATCAATTCAAACATTTCTGAAAAGGTGGTGGTATGCATTCCTTTGTTGTGATAAGATGATATTTCACCCGTTTTGGCAAGCGATAGTGGTGCTATGGCATTAATCAATGTTGATTTGCCAACACCTGAGTTTCCTGAAAAAAGTGTTGTTTTACCTTTCAAAAAAGTCATTAAATCATTAATGTTTATCGATTGCTTTGCTGATACATTATAAGTTGGATAGCCCAATGACGTGTACAGATTAACCAATCCATCAAGGTATTCCATTTCTTCAGCTGAATAGCGGTCAATTTTGTTGAACACTATGCATGCCGGCACACGATACGCCTCAGCAGTGGCCAAAAAGCGGTCGATAAATACCAGCGAAGTTTCAGGGTAATTTACAGTTACAAGCAGTGCAACCAAGTCCAGGTTGGCTGCCAAAATCTGAAATTGCTTTGATAGGTTAGACGAGCGACGCACAATATAATTTCGGCGGTCGTTGATGGCATGAATCATGGCCGTTCCGTCCACATTTTTCTCAAACTCCACATTGTCACCCACGGCAATTGGATTGGTACTGCGAATCTCTTTCAAGCGAAAATTACCTTTAATTTTGCACTCAAACAATTCACCTTCGTCAGTTTTTACCTGATACCAGCTACCTGTGTTTTTTACAACTAAACCTTTCATGTGTTTCGTGTTTCGTGTTTCGTGTTTTGTGTTCCGAGTTTCGTGTTTATTATTTTTTCAAGTACAGATAAATTTCTGATTTTGAATAAGTTTTTATGTGACCCTTCAGGGGGTTAGAGGGCTAAAACGCCTCCGTAGCAGTGATATAAAACTGTAATTTATCACCATAATTATTTTTGGCAGCATCAAGTCTCAAATGTACACGTGCATCATTCAGTCTATAACGTAAACCTGCACCGTAAGCCACTTTTAGTTTGTCAATTTTATAATTGGAGCTGTTCATAACATCACCTAAGGAACAAAATACCGCCCCTTTCAATCGTTTGTAGATGGGCAATCGATATTCTGTTTGAAGTAGCATCAATACATTTTCGCGATACATTCCCTGTCTGAATCCACGTAGTTTATCAATTCCGCCAACTGTAGGTAGCAACTGAAACGGTATCCCATTTTGGCCAAAAACTCCTGCGTAATATGCTTGCCATGCCAAAACATGTGATGCAAATATTGGAATATAATGACGAAAATCAAAAGTGACTTCCTGCAAAGAAAAAGTACTTCCCATTCCTTTTTTAGAACTGGAATAGGCAGCTTTGGCAAAAAAACCATTTTGTGGATAAAATTGGTTGTCCCTGTTATCATAAGCAGCCACCAAGCCGATATTTGTTTGCGTAAAAGGTGTCCAACCGTCGTGACCAAATTTACTGAATATATCTCTTTTCACAAATTCAAATGAAGTATCTGATACAATTCGATCATAACGGCTTGAAAATGAAACTCCAACATAAAAATGTTTTGATACAATGTACTGAGGTTGTATCAAAAAAGATATATTTTGCGATGTGTAAGGTTGTTTTGTCGAAGTGAGTTTATTGCCAATTCCATAATAGAAATCTGGATAATTCCGTAGGCTTAAATTGGAATATAAATACCATTTATCTGCATTGAAATAGATTTTTGGTGTAATATTAAACAAAAACTGATTGCGAAATGTATAAACGACACTTCCCGAAACTGAACTGATTTTGCTTATATTATTACTTTTAGAATAATAACCATAAGCTATGCCTGGTGCTACGCTGGTTTCCTGTTGATAGGATGCATGTGGAATAATAAACAAACTTTGACGCAAAACGGTTGAATCCGATGGTTCGGAAGCATATCCAATCCTAGAAAGGGATAATAGTATGATAAGAAGCGTTTTTTTCAATAGAATTAAAATGACTTAAATATAATTTCAGTCATCCCAAAAACTAAGATGACTGAAATCTACTTACAATAATTATTTATAAATTATTAAATAGCAAATGATTACTATACTGTCAAAATTTCTTTCTCTTTCGCAACATACATATCATCAATTCTTTTGATATATTTGTCATGAATCTTTTGAATGCTAACTTCTGCATCTTTTTCTTCGTCTTCAGGAAGACCTTCTTTTTGCATTTTCTTGAAATGCTCAATAGCATCCCTGCGCGCATTACGAACGCTGATTTTAGCATCTTCGCATTCAGCTTTCGATTGTTTGGCCAGTTGTTTACGGCGGTCTTCAGTGAGTGGTGGAATACCCAAACGAATGGTTTCGCCGTTATTCATTGGTGTAATACCAACTTCAGAATTCATTATGGCTTTTTCGATAACCGAAATTAGTGCCTTTTCCCAAGGTTGAATGGTGATGGTTTTGGCATCCGGTGTAGTAATTGTAGCCACACTAGAAATAGGAACATGTTGTCCATAATAGTCCACTTTTACACCGTCCAAAATACGTGGGTTAGCTTTACCTGCGCGGATGTGCGCCAATGATTCGTCCAAAAATAAAAGGCAAGCTTCCATACTATCAGCTGCATGGTCTAAATGTTTTTTTACGTCTAGCATATATTATAAAGAGTTTGAAGATTTGAAGATTTGAAGATTTGAAAATTTGAAAATTTTGAAGAAAACCGTACTAACCATTCTTTTCCCCCTTTAGAGGTTAGGGGTTCTTTAATTTCTCACCAATGTACCAATTTTTTCGCCTAGCATTACCTTTTTTAGGTTGCCAACAGTATCCATGTCAAATACATATATCGGCATGTCGTTTTCCTTACACATGGTGGTGGCAGTTAAATCCATCACTTTTAAATTTTTGTGATAAATTTCGTCGTATGTTATTTCAGTAAATTTTGTAGCTGTTTTGTCTTTTTCTGGATCGGCGGTATAAATGCCATCAACCCGTGTTCCTTTGAGCATTACATCAGCTTCAATTTCTATGGCACGAAGCGAAGAACCTGTATCGGTGGTAAAAAACGGATTGCCCGTGCCTGCCGAGAGTATTACCACTTCGCCACGTTCCAAGGCATCTACGGCTTTTTGTTTGCTGTAAAATTCGCCAATAGGTTCCATCCGAATTGCGGTTAAAACTCTTGATTTTACTCCAGCAGCTTGCAGTGCCGAGTTTAATGCCAAGCTATTAATAACTGTAGCCAGCATGCCCATTTGGTCACCCTGTACACGGTCAAAACCTTTAGAAGCACCAGTTAAACCACGAAATATATTTCCACCGCCAATAACAATACCGACCTGAACACCCAATGCAGCAATCTCTGCAATCTGACTCGCATATTCACTTAAGCGTTTCTCGTCGATGCCGTATTGTTTCTCACCCATCAATGATTCGCCGCTTAATTTTAATAGAATACGTTTAAATGCTACCATAATATTCATTTACTATTTAATTATTTACTATTTACGATTTCAAAAAGCCATGATTTTTTAGCAAAAGTAAATAATTTGCTTCGGATAACCAAATTCTACCCTCTCTAATAATAATAAAAACAGATTAAATACTTGTCATTAAGCCATAAATATGATTTTTTTAGTATTTGAATCATTCCGATCAATTCAGATTTAAATATTTATTCAATTCAATTATGAATATTTTTCCACTTTTATGCTGTTTTCTATACTAAATTTCTATCTTTGCACTCCTATTTTACCAATTAAATAAAAACCAATAAAATGGAACTAATTCGCAACAGAATTTCATTGCTTCGTGATGAAATGAAAAAACAAAACATTGCAGCATGTATCATTCCTGGCACCGACCCGCATGCAAGTGAGTATATAGCAGAATGTTGGAAAGAGCGTGAATGGATTTCTGGCTTTGATGGTTCAGCGGGCACAATAGTAGTTACACTTACAAAAGCTGCTTTATGGACTGATTCTCGCTATTTTTTGCAAGCGCCTAAACAATTGGAAGGTACTGGTATTGAGTTGATGAAGCAAGGATTGGCCGAAACACCCGATATTTTACCTTGGCTTGCCATATATCTTAGAGCAGGCGAAAGTGTAGGTGTCAATCCCCAAATGTTCTCTTTTAATGCCTATTCTTCTATGAAAACTGAGCTTGAAATAAATAATATTGAATTGGTTTCAATAGATCTTTTATCTCAGGTTTGGACCGTTAGACCACCAATGCCCTTGCAACCGTTGTATGTTTTTGAAACAAAATATACTGGAAAATCAGCCATTAAAAAACTTGAATTGTTACGCTTTGAAATGAAAAAAGCAACTACTGACACATTTGTTATTTCAGCTTTGGATGATATTGCGTGGCTATTTAATATTAGGGGCAGCGATGTGAATTACAATCCTGTAGTTATTGCTTATGCTTTGGTAGAAGAAAATAATGCTACCTTATTTGTTGATATAGAAAAACTTACACCAGAAACAAAATTATATCTTAAAAATGAAGGTGTTTCGACTGACAGTTACCTCGCAATTTATGATGTATTATCTCATTTGTCCCCTTCAACAACCGTTTTGGTTGACGGAGCAAAATTAAACCAAGCATTGTATGAGTCTATTCCTGCCCGCTGCATCATTCGAAGTGCTATGTCTCCCATATTAAAGATGAAAAGCATTAAAAATGAAGTGGAAATGGCTGGAGTGCGCTGCGCAATGAGAAAGGATGCAGTAGCACTCACCCGTTTTTTTATGTGGTTAGAAGCTAATTTACCCAGTGGCAATTTGACCGAAATTTCAGTTTCTGATAAATTGCGTGCATTCCGAAGCGAGCAGAAAAACTTTGTGGGAGAGAGTTTTGGTACCATTGCCGGTTATGCTGCACACGGAGCAATCGTTCATTATCATGCCGTGGAAGCATCCGATGTTAAATTGGCAGCTGATAATTTATTATTGCTCGACTCGGGTGGTCAGTATTTGGATGGAACTACAGATATTACCCGAACTGTAGCACTGGGAATACCCACCGAACAACAAAAAAAGGACAATACATTGGTGCTTAAAGGTCATATTTCATTAGGTACAGCAAAATTTCCATTAGGAACTCGTGGCTCACAATTAGATATTTTGGCGCGAAAAGCAATGTGGGATTTGGGTTTAAATTACGGTCACGGAACTGGACATGGTATAGGTCATTTTTTGTATGTACATGACGGACCGCAAAGTATTAGGATGGATGAAAATCCAACAGTATTACTGCCAGGAATGATGATTTCTAACGAGCCCGGAATGTATCGCACCAATGAATATGGTATTCGTATCGAAAATTTAGTGCATGTTATACCAGCTCAGAAAACTGAATTTGGACAGTTTTTGGAATTTGAAACCCTTACGTTATTTCCCATTGATCAACAATTAATTAATTGGGACATGATGACAGATGTTGAAATAGATTGGCTAAACAAATATCATCAAATGGTTTATGAGCGTATTTCTGCACTCCTAAATGATGAGGAAAGTAAATGGTTGATGAGAAAATGTGCCCCTTACAAAAGATAATACAAATATTTATCTCCAAAAAAAGAGCTTGTTTCGAATTGAACCAAGCTCTTTTTAAAATAGATATCTATTTTCAATCAGTTTTTCCACCCAATTGAGCGGTTTGATTCAATACACCATTTGCACTAGTTAATTCTATTCGGGCTTCGCCTACCGAAAGTTTTGACTCTATTAATATTGGAATTCTATTTGCGTCATCTGTTACCCACATTGTTATAGGATAGGATTCATCAAATACTTTTCCTTTCACCACCATGGGTTTAAATTTCAGGCAATTAAATACACCCATTTTAGTTTTTATTTGCTCTTTTCCAGCATAAACAATTTTGGATGTATAGACTGAATCGTCCATGAAAAAAGGAATTTTAAAATAATTACCCGCATTCAAGTTGCTTACGTTTAACGTACGCGCATAATAAAAGGCCGATAACATATCTTGTGTATTGGCAAGTATGCGCTTTCTCGAAGTTTTACTTTCAGCAATTAAGTCCTTATGATTAAAATTGATAGTGTCTTCTTTTCGGTAACTATTTTCACGTTTTCTACTTATAAACCTCAATGGCACAATGGTTTCTTGGTCGATATACGATTCGAAACTATCATCTATTTTGTAAAGCGATTCTACAATTCCAGTAGTCCAACCTCTTGCTACCACATGTAATGCGTTTCTATTGTTAATCAACACATTGTTAGGATTTACTACTAATGTTAATTGACCTGCTTTCAAATTTCCAGTTAAAAATGAACTAAAGGAAATACGAAACGTAAGCTTTTCCCCATTATTAAAAGCAATATTTTCGACCTTTTTATACTCTTGTCCAAAAATATGCATGTTAAAACCTATAATAAAACATAGAAATAATATCTTTTTCATATAGAATAATTTGTTTGTATTTTTATCATTACAAATAGTGTTCCAAAATTTTTGATTTGTTATTTTTATATCAAAGTATGAATTTATTAAGAGTATTATTCAGGATTATTTATTACTTTTGAACCCGTTTTAATTCATTTTGAAACATTAAAACTTATCTATAATAGAATGCAACAATTTGATATACAAAATACTACACTAGGAAAAGTGGTTTCAACACCTGATAAATACGATGCTTCGCTACTTTTCAGCATCCCACGTCAAGAAAACAGGCTACATTATGATATTGAAGCCTCAAATTTACCTTTTCTGGGATTCGATGTGTGGAATTGCTATGAATTTTCGTTCCTCACCAACAATGGATTACCTGTTTCGAGGGTGCTAAAATTGATATATGCTTCAGATAGTGAATTTTTGGTCGAATCAAAGTCACTGAAAATTTATCTCAATGCTTTTAATATGGATACTTTTGGTGAAACCATTGCAGAGGCAGAAAAACGGGTTGTTCTAATTATTTCTAATGACTTAAATAAATTGTTGAAAACTGAAGTTAAAGTGTTGATATTTGATGCAGAAAGTTTGGTAGAAATTGCTTTTCCCAAATTCGAAAACGCTGAACTTTCTAATATGATTCCTTCAAAGGAACTAGAATCGATTATTTTCACCCATTTCAACGAATCACCAGAACTTATCAAAAGTCAAGTCACTGGTATTCAAAATCATTACAGGTTTCGGAGTGATTTACTTCGTTCTAATTGCCGTGTAACCAATCAGCCAGACTGGGGCGATTTGTATGTAGAAATAACAACCCTTCATCTCATCGATTTTACTTCTATCATGCAATACTTGGTTTCATTTCGCAAAGAAAACCATTTTCATGAAGAAGTAGTGGAAATGATTTATAAGCGGTTTTATGATAAATTCAACCCAAAAGAATTGATGGTGGCGGCCATGTACACGCGTAGAGGCGGGATAGACATTAACCCGATTCGTGCTTCCAATATCCAATTGCTAGATGAAGTGTTGATAAGTTCAAATTGTAGAGTGGCAAAGACAATAAGGCAATAAGACAATAAGACAATACTTTGTTTCCTCTTTTGAGCTTTAAACCATAAATAATTGAAATGTAAAAAGATTATGTAATTGTAAATAAGATGCTTATGTTTTTATATTTAATTTTATGTTTAAAGCCACCTTTTTTTATAAATTGTTTTTTATAATTTTCCACATCAAATTAGCGTAAAAAGCTTGTCAGTTCAAAAAAAGAGTGTATCTTTGCACTCGAATTACACAAAATGCGGCTGTGGCGTAATTGGTAGCCGCGCCAGACTTAGGATCTGGTGCTGAGAGGCGTGGGGGTTCGAGTCCCTTCAGCCGCACTTAATTAATTAAATTGTTGATTATCCACTAGATATTTATGTATTTAGTGGATTTTTCATTTTACAACCTACAACAGTTTCTCAATTCTATTTTTTAGATTAACACAATCTCGAAGCCAAAGAATTGTTGGTTTATTCGAAGAGTATTTGGTTCTACCACTTTTCTTGTGGGTTTTGATATTTTTTCCATTAGTAAATCTATTTTTTAACAAAAAAAATAACCATCCCAGCTACTCCCGACATTTCGGGAATACAATAGTTCACATTAGAATAAATGCTTTCAGCATTTATTACTAATCTTGCAATATCGAAGATATTTGTCTAATGATACCTATTTTTTCCTTCATAATAATCTTCTATTGTGTCTATTGTGGTTTTATTTTTTCAGGTTAAAAAATATTTGTTTAAACCATACCCACACGATTGAGTGTAGAACCGAATATTTTAATGCCCTATGCAAGATCTCATATTTTAAGGATTAAGAGACATTGCATAAAGCATTCAATTTTTAAGGACACAATAGTTTATTTTTTTACCTGACTAAAAGCTATTGCAAATAATTTCATTTGTTTTACCATGGCCAATAATCCATTGGAGCGAGTAGGAGAGAGATGTTCGCGCAATCCTATCTTTTCGATAAAATAAAGTTCAGTGTTTATAATTTCTTCTGGAGTATGTGCCGTAAGTACCTGAATAAGAAGTGATACAATCCCTTTTACAAGTACAGCATCGCTTTCGCCCCGATACAAAACTAATCCATCTTTTAGTTCCGCATTTAGCCACACCCTACTTTGGCACCCTTCAATTATATTTTGTGGCGTTTTGTCCTTGTCATTCAGTGGTTGCAATGAGTTTCCCAGGTCTATAAGTAAAGCATACTTATCCATCCAGTCATCAAACATGCTGAATTCGTCAATAATATTGTCTTGTAATTCGTTGATAGTCATATTAAAAAGAGTTTTGTGTTTTGTGATTTGCTAAATTTACTTCTCAAATTCCACTTTAGGCGTTAGGGGCTATTCTGGGGTTCTTTTTTATTGCAGCATTCCTACCACCCTTTTTAACGCGGTAATAAACGCATCAATTTCTTCTTTGGTATTATATAATGCAAAAGAGGCACGCACCGTTCCCGGAATACCCATTGCATCGCATAACGGTTGAGCGCAATGATGACCAGTACGTACTGCAATACCCAGTTTGTCCAGTAACATTCCCAAATCGTAAGGATGAATATTGCCTACCAGAAACGAAATTACAGCACTTTTATTTTCAGCAGTACCAATAATTCTCATGCCTTCAATTTCCATTAGTCGCTGAGTACCATACTCTAATAATTCATGTTCGTGGGAAGCAATATTTTCTAGCCCAATATTTTGAACATATCTTAATGCTTCTGCCAATGCTGTAGAACCAATATAATCGGGGGTGCCTGCTTCAAATTTAAAAGGCAGTTCGTTGTAAGTAGTTTTTTCAAATGTTACAGTAGCAATCATTTCGCCACCACCTTGATAGGGAGGAAGTTGGTTGAGCAATTTTTCTTTTCCATACAAAACACCAATGCCGGTAGGACCATAAATTTTGTGTCCAGAAAAAACATAAAAATCAGCATCCAATTCTACTACATTTACTGGAATATGTGGAACTGCCTGTGCGCCATCAATCAATACTGGAATATTTTGCGCGTGAGCAATTTTAATCATTTCGGCAACGGGATTTACCGTTCCCAACACATTGGAAACATGCGTAATAGATACTATTCGGGTGCGACTATTGAGTAATAAACGGTATGCGTCCAAGTCCAATTCAGTATTTTCAGTCATCGGTATTACTCGCAATTTCATTCCTTTGCGTTCGCAAAGCATTTGCCACGGCACAATGTTGGAATGATGCTCCATTACCGAAACCACTACCTCATCGCCCGCTTTGCAAAAAGCTTCTCCAAAAGAACTGGCTACTAAATTTATAGCCTCAGTGGTGCCACGGGTGAATATAATTTCTTCGCGATTGGCTGCATGCAAAAATTCGGCCACTGTAGTCCGAGCATCTTCGTGTGCTTCAGTGGCTTTCTGACTCAAATAATGTACACCCCGATGTATATTAGCATTTAAATGATAGTAACCTTCTTCTATTTTTTCAACCACGGCACGTGGCTTTTGAGTAGTAGCACCATTATCGAAATAAATGAGGTCTTTGTTATAGATTTTTTCTTGAAGAATGGGAAAATCAGCCCGAATAAGTTCTAGTTCTTGCTTGTTCATGCTTTAGAAACTGTTTCTTTGTCTTTTTTGTTCAACAAAAGTACATATTTTTATAAATATAGACAAGTATTAGTCTAAAGTATTCGTTAAGTCTGAAAAATGATAGTTATTGAATATAATGCACAATTAATACAATTTCTTTGCTTTGTATCAATAAAATATTTAACTTTGTGCGTTTAATCAAAGTAGCAAAATAAAATAAAATAAAATGAGCAAAAGTATATATAGTATTATTACTGGAACTGGAAGTTATATTCCAACACAACAAATTAAAAATGAGGATTTTATTGATAATGTATTTTTCGACAACAAAGGAGAATTGTTAGAAAAATCGGGGAAAGAAATTACCGATAAGTTTTTAGAAATTACAACCATTGCCGAAAGAAGATATGTTACCAACGATTTACAAACCTCAGATATTGCGTTTTTTGCTGCTCAACAAGCTATAAAATCGGCCAATATTGACAAAGAAACATTGGATTATATTATTGTTGCCAACAATTTTGGTGATACTACCCCCGATAATAGAGCTTCAGTACATGTACCAAGTTTGGCCTCAAAAGTTAAGTATTTATTGGGCATTAAAAATCCAGATACAGTAGTTTATGATATTACTTTTGGCTGCCCGGGATGGTTGCAAGCAGTTATTCAGGCCGACTATTTTATAAAGTCAGGGGATGCAAAAAACGCCTTGGTTATTGGTGCAGAGGTTTTATCTAGAGTTAGCGACCCCCACGACAAAGATTGTATGTTGTATGCCGACGGTGCAGGAGCAGTAGTTTTGGAAGCTAAAGAAAGTGAAACGCCCGTGGGCATCTTAGCACATAAAACTCGCTCGGATACATTTTTACATGCTAATTTGTTAAATATGAATACTTCATTCAATCCAAATTTTGATAAAAAAGACGACTTGTTTCTAAAAATGAATGGACGTCGATTGTATCAATATGCTTTAGAAACAGTGCCTTCGGCCATAAAAGCATGTATCGAAAAAAGTAATATAAGTATCAATCAAATTAGTAAGGTTCTCATTCATCAAGCCAACGGAAAAATGGATGATGCAATACTAAAAAGACTTTACGCGTTATACAACATGGAGGAAGCCCCTGAAAATGTGATGCCTATGACTGTTGATACCCTAGGGAATACTTCTGTGGCTACTTTGCCTACATTATTAGATTTGATTTTGAAAAACAAATTGGAAAATCACCAAATTAATGTTGGCGATATTTTTGTTTTTGCATCTGTGGGAGCGGGCATGAATATTAATGCAATGGTTTATAAAATGGAGGAATAGATTGAATTTTATCCACTTTTCATTTTTTGGATGAGCCAACAATATCTTTTTACGTATTTAAAATTATTAAATTCGTAAATCATTCTTTCCCAACTTTTTAATCTTACTGAAACAAATAATAAAGCCTAAAAACAATTTCAAGAATGGTTATAAAAAATGCGAATAGATGTTCTATTCGCATTTTTTATATCAACTATCAACTGTCAGCTATTAACTAAAATGGTGTCTCGTCATTTCTACCACTTCCCGGAAATGGATTGCTGGATGTTGTTGGAGCCAATGCTGGTGCATCACCATAAAAATTAGCTCCACCACCTTCATTCATTTTTGATGAAATTACTTGATATCCACTACTAAATGGATTATCGCTACTATCGGTATCATCTTTATTCATAAACTTGGCAAACACGTTTTTGAATTTCAGTTGCACATCGGCAGTTGCACCGTTTCTATGTTTTGCAATAATAATTTCAGCTATACCTATCAATGAATTTCCTAGGGCATCTTCTGTTAAATGATAATATTCAGGGCGGTGAATAAAGCAAACCATGTCGGCATCTTGCTCAATTGAACCAGATTCACGCAAATCGGAAAGTTGTGGGCGCTTTCCTTCCAAACCCGAACGTCCTTCTACACCACGATTCAACTGCGAAAGTGCAATGATTGGAATATCAAGCTCTTTGGCCAATCCTTTGAGCGACCGAGAGATAATACTTACTTCCTGCTCGCGACTACCAAAACTCATTCCACTGGCATTCATCAATTGCAAATAGTCAATAATAATACATTGAACATTGTGCTCCCTCACCAGTCGTCGCGCTTTACTTCTAAGTTCAAAAACCGATAAACTTGGTGTATCGTCCACAAAAATGGGGGCATCAATAAGATTTTTAATATCTCTGTCAAGCTTACTCCATTCCTCGGCATCAAGTTGTCCGTTCTTCACTTTTTCACCTTCCAATTCGCAAACGTTCATTATTAAACGGTTAACCAATTGAACGTTTGACATTTCTAAGGAAAATATGGCAACCGGTTGATTGTAATCAACGCCCATATTTTTGGCCATAGAAAGCACAAAGGCTGTTTTTCCCATTGCGGGACGCGCTGCAATAATAATAAGGTCGGACTTTTGCCAACCCGATGTAATTTTATCCAAGCCATGAAATCCAGTTGCCACGCCACTAGAACCTTGTTTATTGGCTGCAGCCTGCATTCGTTTAATGGCTTCATCAATTACCGGGCTAATTTGGGTAACATCTTTCTTCAAGTTGCGTTGTGAAACTTCAAATAGCATTCCTTCAGCCTCTTGCATCAAATCATCCACATCCGATTTGTCATCGAAAGCCTTGGTTTGTATTTCGCTGGAAATGCGAATCAGTTCACGTGCTAGAAATTTTTGAACAATAATGCGCGCATGATACTCCAAATGCGCCGCCGAAGAAACTTTAGCAGTCAGTAAAGTGATATAGTATGGACCACCAATATCGTCGATAGCTCCACTTTTACGCAATTGCTCGGTAACCGTATGCATGTCCACGGGTTCTTGATGCATGGCCAAGGTCATTATCGATTCAAAAATTTTTTGGTGTGATACTTTATAGAAACATTCTGGTTTCAAAATTTCCGAAACCAGAGAATATGCATCTTTTTCAATCATGATGGCACCCAACACAGCTTCCTCTAATTCAGGTGCTTGTGGTGGAAGTTTGCCATATTCGTTGGCTGGAATAGGAGTGGGGCCTGTAGTTTTTTTTGTGTAATTGCGTTTCTCAGCCATTTCAAATTAATTAATAATTAATAATTCATAATTCATAATTGAAGACCTCAAAAGTACTAAAGTATTTCCATTTCGCCATCTGAAATTTATCAACTTTCAGAATTAAAAAAATATATTACCTTTGAATTATGTTTGAACGGTTTAAAAGAGAAACAAAAAATAATGAAACACAAATGTGGATTTATTTGTAACTATAAACTGTCAACTATCAACTATCAACTATCAACTAATATGCTTCTTTTCCCCAATGCCAAAATAAATATCGGTCTCAATGTTGTTGAAAAACGTGCTGATGGATACCATAATATTGAGACTGTATTTTATCCAATTGGTCTTAGCGATGTACTGGATGTACAAGTTTCTGAATCCTGTTCCGATTATAGTTTTTCTGCATCTGGTATTCCTATTGATGGTGACCCGGAAAACAATTTAATTGTTAAAGCATACCGTTTGTTACGGTCACAATACCAATTTCCTGCCATTGATATTTCATTGGCAAAGCAAATCCCTTTTGGAGCAGGTTTGGGCGGTGGTTCAGCTGATGCCGCTTTTATGCTAAAGGCTTTAAATCAGATGTTTGAGTTGAAAATAACTCCAAAAAAGCTGGAGAAAATAGCATCTTTATTAGGTGCCGACTGCCCAGTTTTTATTAAAAATAAACCTATATTCGCAACTGGAATCGGTAATGTGTTCACTCCAATAAAGTTATCGCTAAAAGGCTCCTTTTTGTTGCTTGTAAAACCCGATATTCACGTCTCCACACCCGAGGCTTATTCATTGGTAGTACCCCAAAAACCAGAAATTTCGCTTCTGGAATTGATTCAGAAACCGATGAATGAATGGAAAGATTTAATTAAAAATGATTTTGAAAAATCTGTCTTTTCCAACCATCCAGAAATTGAAAAAATAAAAAATGATTTGTATGCAATGGGAGCGATGTACGCTTCTATGTCTGGCTCGGGATCTTCCGTTTATGGGATTTTTAAAACGATTCCAGAACAGAATGATTTGTTTGATAATTATTTTGTTGCTGGGGGAGTGTTAAAATAAAAAATTGGTTTAATAGGGATTTAAATTGTATTTATAAATTATTAATCACTTTAAAATCCTATTTACTAGTGGTATTACTAAATTTTGAACATCATTAAAAGTGAGCCGATGCGCTCCTGAAAACAATTCAAATTTCTCATAATAAAG
>JFJP01038463.1_pt1 | contig 26565 bp, 32 predicted proteins | sample 431651 | NCBI WGS metagenome assembly JFJP01 (sample SAMN02602958, study PRJNA72255) | Microbial mat metagenome, whole genome shotgun sequencing project. | biome: fresh water; feature: sink hole; material: water; isolation source: purple microbial (photo- and chemosynthetic) mats found in...
AGCAAGATAACGATAAACAAAACGATGATAGCACCCAGGATAAGGTTCTCAACAACAGTAAACGAAGTTTTGGAAATAAGCTCGCTTCTTTCAAGAATGGGATTTATAAAAATGCCTTCTGGCAAATTCTTCTGAATTTCAGCAACCCTTGATTTTACTTCATTAATAACATCTTTCGAATTTGCATTTTTCAGCATCATAATTTGACCCAACACTGTCTCGCCTTTACCATTGGCAGTGATGGCTCCAAAACGGTTCGCAAAACCAAATGTAACATTTGCCAAATCTTTAATAAGGATAGGCGTTCCGGCGTTATTTTTAACAACAATATTTTCAATGTCGGCTAACGACCTGGCTTGACCATCACCTCTAATAAAATAGCTTTGATTTGTTTTTTCAATGTACGAACCACCCGATATACTATTGTTGTTTTCAAGAGCTGTAAAAACTTCCATAAGGTTAATATTGAGGCTTTTAAGTCTTGTAGGAATGATGGAAACTTCATATTGTTTTAAATATCCGCCCCAGCTGTTTATTTCAACAACACCATTTATTCCCGATAACCTTCTTTTAATAACCCAATCCTGAATGGTTCTTAAATCCATTGGGGTATATTTATCACGGTATTCAGGTTTTACATCAACAATGTATTGGTATATTTCACCCAGACCGGTAGTTATGGGTCCCATTTCGGGCGAACCATAAGCTTCGGGTATGTTAGCAGATGCAATTTTAATTTTTTCAGCAATGAGTTGCCGGGGCAGGTAGGTTCCCATATTTTCTGCAAAAACCACGGTAACTACCGAAATGCCAAATTTTGATATGGAACGGATTTCCAGAACACCCGGCAGGTTGGCCAATTCCATTTCGACAGGGGTTGTAATAAATTGTTCAATTTCCTGAGTCGATAAATTGCCTGATGTGGTTATAACCTGAACCTGATTATTCGTAATATCGGGCACCGCACCTACGGGGATATTTAGCACAGCGTATAAGCCAAAGGCTGCTATGGTAAGCGTAAAAAGTATGACTATCAATTTGTTCTTTACGCTAAAATCAACAATTTTTTCTAACATGGTATTCTGGTTGTATTCATCCTATAAATGTACTAATTTAAAAATTTCAATCCGCTATACTTTTTCATGCGTTATAACATTTATTGATTTTTACATTATCTTGAGCAAAGAATTATCCTTCAACATCAAAAGTTTTAATTTCCCTGCTATTTTTTATAAAAAAAAGTCGGGAATGATTGATTTATTCCCGGCTTTATAAAAAAATCTAATTGTTGCAAGTTCCGTTGCCACTATTTCCTTGTCCTTTTCTACCTTTCCCTTGACCTTTTCCTTTGCTTTGTCCATTCATGCGGTATTGTTTACCTTTTTCCATGGAAGAGTTAACAATTAGGTCATAATCGGTTTGATTAATATACACAGGGGTATAAACAAGTCCTAGCGTTGTAAGTTGGCGATTAAATGCCCTAAGGTGATTGCGTGAACCTTTAAGTAGGTTTTCAAACACGATAATCACATTTTCATTGGTTGTGGTATTCAGTGCTTCAGAAAGGTCATAAATGTCCATTTCTTCGATTAAAGCACCTGTTCTATATGCATCCTCAACCGATAGGCTTCCATTTGAAACCAATTCATCATACAATGTTTGTACTTCATCATTGGCAAAAACACCAGGTTCGCCAATTGTAGTGTCAGCAGCACTATAGGTTGCCAGAAGCAGAACAATAGCGTTCAAATGGTTATTTTCAGCCGCTGAAATATTTGAGAAAATTGCACTACCCCATTTCTGAGAAAGAACTGAATATACATCACGGGCTAGTTTTTCCTCTTCTTTCATCTTTAACAAGGAAATTAATTCACTATCAATTATTTCGGATGTTTCTATAAACGCTAATTTCAGATTGGCATCAATAATGGAAGTGGTACCTTCATCGGAAACATTTAAAACACTTGCATACTGTACATTATCATCATTCATTTCGTCTTTCTGACAAGAACTTACTACTAGTAACGAAGCAGCCATCAGGCTAATTATCGTTATACTTTTCATATTTGTTTTCATATTTTTTTCTATTTTTTATTTATTAAATCGACTTTTAATTGTTCTCTACTGCAATTCAGGAAGCAACTACTTTTTCGTGCGCGCTTCGTAGGTATCGCATACTCCATTTTTATTGGCATCAATAAAGTTTTTGCCTTTACCTTTTCCTTGTCTCTTTCCTTGTCCATTGCATGTTCCGGTTCCATTTCCTTTTTTCTGTCCAACCACAGTATTTGCTGAACGGTTTTCGTATGTATCGCAAATGCCATTTTTATTGACATCAACAAAAGCAGCACCTTTAGTTGTTCCGTTACAAGTTCCATTGCCATTTCCTTTACCGGCAACTTGATTTTGAGCATTTGCAAAAGCTGATACTGCCACTAGGGCTAATCCTGTTAAAAAAATCTTTACTTTCATAATCTTTGTTTTTAATTGTTACTATTTGGAATTTTAAAATCATTCTTTCTTTTATTGGTGAATTGCATGTTACATCATATATTTTTGTCCATTGCCTTTTCCGCCACCTTTACCTTTTCCGCCCCCTTGTTTTTGACTTGGATATTTTTTATTGGTTCCTATGCTTTGAAATTGGTCGAACTGTAATTGTTGATCGGCACTCAGTAAAGCTTTTATTGCGAATTCGTAACTTTCATCTTGCTTGTCCATCTGAATTTTAATGTCCTCTTTTTGCTTTTTACCGCTTGCCGAACGTTGCTTTTCCCGAAGATCAATCTTGATTGTTTGGTTTTGCTGTTCTATCTCAAGAATCCGTTCTTTTTGATATTCAGTGAGCCCTGAAATTGAATTGATACAGCTCTTTTGATGTGTTTTATTTCGACCTTTTTCATCCAAATTGTTACTTGAAACGGCAACTTCGGTAGTTACGATTAGGCCAAAGAATATCACTGCAACCCGAGTTAATCGACTTGTTTTCATAATTTAACAATTAAATATTGATTATTTTTTATGCCATCGACCACCCTGATTCCCAGGCTGAGGAAGGTTTATCTGGTTATCTTTATTAAGCATCGACTGAAAAATGTTATGCAATTTTGTTTGTTGTTCTGCAGTACATATATTTTTCATATCCAAGTAAAAGGTGATAGTTACCTGCTTGAGTTCCCGATGATTATTTCCTACTTCTATAGCTATTTGTTTAAGCCTTATGCTATCAGGATTTTGAGTATTCAGTTCATTAATCAGATCCTCTCGTAATTGAGCTAAATTCATTTCAATGCCTCTAGCTGTTTGATTAAAGTTCCGGTTGATACCGCGGAACTTTTCTAGCTGCTCATCACTCAGGATTAATTGGTCCCTGAAAAATAGGGTGCGTTGTTCTCCAGGAATTGTATTCTCGTTAACCTGTTTTACTTCGGATGTTTTTGCTTCCATCATTCGGTGGTAATAGAATGAGCCTATTGTGGAAAGATTGGTGAAAATCAGGATTACGATAATCCAAATATTTATTCGGTTTTTGCTATTTGGGTTCATAATTTATCTAATAAAAATGATTCGATAGGTTCAGTTTCAAAATCGTTGAGCATTTGAATGCCAATGGTTGCAGGTTGATTTAGTTTAGGAAATGAAGCGTTGCTGCCTATTTTTAATCCACCATAAATACCGATAACAAGCAGGAGCGAAAAGACGGCTGGTTGTAATAATTGGAGCCATTGACTTTGTGCTTGAAATTTCGGTTTTTCTTCTAGCCGTGCGCTTAATCGGGTATAAAAAAAATGAGAAGCCTCTGGGTCTTTTTCTTTCTCAATAACCTGCATTCCATCCTGCAAGAAAACTAATAAGGAACGACAATCAGCACATTCTTCCAGATGTTTTTCAACAACCATTTTCTTTTCAACCGATAACTCATTGTCGAGATAAAAAATCAGGTCATTTTGAATGTAATCGTGTTTCATTTTATTGCTTTTAATGTAAGACACCAGTTAGTTTAAATACTTGCAATCAAACGCACTTTTTTTTGTAACAATCCAATAGTTGCTCTTGGAGGTTCTTCTTTGCCCGGTGGATCAAGGACTCTACCGAAGCTAAAGATATATCCATAATCTCAGCAATTTGTTGATAAGGCAGTTCTTCATATTTATTAAGGGTAAATGCGGTGCGCTGTTTCTCCGGCAATTTATCTATTGCGCGGTACAGCATATCAGCCCTTTGTTGGTCGGTAATATTGCGGTCAGGTTGATCAGTAGGGGTTTCAGATATTTCGTTGGTTCTGTTTCGACCTCCTATGAACGTCTCCTCAATTGATTGAAAAAAACGTTTACGCTTGTTGTTGCGGATGAAGTTAAGCGATCGATTGGTGGCAATGCGGTAAAGCCATGTTGAAATTTTAGCTTCCCCTCTGAAATTTTCAGCATTACGAAATATCTCTAAAAATACATCTTGAGCCAGATCTTCAGCATCGGCCTTGTTGTGGACAATTCCCAGGCAGGTATTCACAACCATTCGTTGGTAATTCTCAACCAGAATTTGGAATGCTTTGCGATCTCCTTGTTGGATGCCTTTTATAAGCTGAGTTTCGTCCATGGGTTCTTATCAAATTTGTATTCAGTTTATTTGACACCATATATTCAGGAAACTTGCATGAAAGTTACATTTTATTCAATATGAACCTTTTTTATTTACATATTTTCACTTTTAAATTGCAATTTGCCACACAAATTATAACCAGTTTTGTTATGGGAAAAGCTACGTCCATATGATTTCCCTATATATTGCAAGGGTTTCCATATTTGGACGTAGGTTGAAATTTGCTTAAAATATTTTTTCACTAAATTATGTTGCCTCCAAAAAAATATATTTTAAGTACAGGTAATATATTAATGGTTGCATACATGCCCGTCACCTCCATGATGGTGATCCTCGTGAGCCTTGCAACTTTCTCCGCTATCGGCAATGGTGCCTGAAAGGTATTTTTTTACATTTTCACTGGGTATTCCTGAACAACCACGCACCACTTCAATTCCTGCATTATTCAGCACATTTATTGCTCCGCCACCAATGCCACCGGCGAGCATAACTGTTACTCCACTTTGCGCCAATGTGCTAGCAATGTTCGATTTGCAACCGCAACCTTGTTCCGATTTAATAGTATGTACATCAAATATTTCATTGGTTGCCGAAATAGTAAAAACGTTGTAAAACTCACAATGACCAAAATGGTCGTCAATTTGGTTATTTTTTGTAACCGGTACAGCAATTTTCATAGTATTCTTCTTTTTTAGTTGTTATTTTTTTGAATCGTTTTGATGTTTTCCTTTACCTTTTCCAAATAGGTTTTTTGAATGATGATGTTTTCCTTGATCTGCACTAGAAACACCCGTTTGTTTTAACTCTTCATCTGTTTTCTTGCACTCTCCCAGTTTTTTACCTGTTTTTGGTCCTTGACCTTTAGGTCCTGAATGATTTAGATTTGGCATAGTTTTAATTATTAATGTTAATTAAAATACAATTTAAATTCTAAATTCAAGTTTTGGTAAGTTGTTAATCAATCAATTATTTGTAATCCTGTTTCCAATTTTTGAATTTTATTACCCATTACCTCTGCTAAAATTTTTAAGCTATGGGTTCCTGTGCAATGTCCTGTATAAAATCTGGCTTCGGGTGCTATTCTTAGAAGTTCCCTGCCAATAAATTGTAATTCCTTATCGGTTTCTGTTCTTGTAATTTTATTTGGGTCAATCATGTGGAAACCGCCGATAACGTTAGTTATTTTTTCAGCAGGCAGAAATCGGGTTACTGTGGAAAGAACATTTAAAATGCCATTGTGTGCACATCCCCCAAAAACAGTTAATTCCCCTTTTGACTTCATTACAAAAATTTGTTCGTGAGCAAAATTGTCTTCGGTTAAAATGTTGTTTTTCTCTTTAAATAATCGTTTGTTTCCTTTGGGTTTGGCGTAGTGCAAATCAATTTTGGTAATAAATATTTGATTACCCAATATATAACAGGCACTTTCCACAAATTCAAACCTATTTTTATGTTCCAGCAGTTGCACGGGAAAGCCAATAAAATGTTTGGTTTCCTTTTTAATGGAATAGTATTGATATTCAAATATCTCGCGCTTTAAATAGATTTTTGCTTTTTGGTTGATTTCCAGAAAGTGGATTAAGCCACCAATATGGTCGTTGTGAGCGTGCGAAATGACTACTGTATCCACCTCCGATAAATCGATATTCATCTTTTTGGCATTCTCAATAAACAAATTGGATTGCCCGGTGTCGAAAAGAATTTTATGATGGGCAGTTTCAATATAGAGGCATAAGCCATGTTCAGCTTTCAACCGTTCATTACCTTGGTAATTATCTATTAATGATATAATATTCATTCGGAATATTTATTAAACGTTATATATTTGAAAATATGATGTTTTCAATGATGGTTGTGTTTTTTATATTGTGTGATTTGAAAGCCAGAATTCCCTATTGGAAATTCTGGCTTCGGATTAATCTACTTTTTCAAAATTTCTTTTTCAATGGCCTCTTTACTAATTTGTTTGGTACAAAAAAACCAATCGTAACATTTTATACCTTCTTTATTTTCCATTCGTTCTTTTGCAACACCGCAAGACCCTGCTGTTGGAACAATTACATCATCACCCGGACGCCAATCAGCGGGGGTTGCAATGGAAAAGGCATCGGCTGCTTGCATAGCAACAACAGCGCGATAAAGCTCATCAAAATTTCTACCCAAACTTAATGGATAATAAATAATGGCGCGGATAATGCCTTTCGGGTCAACAAAAAATACAGCTCTAACAGCTTTTGTATTGCTTTCACCAGGCATCATCATGCCATATTTTTTTGCAACTTCCATGGTAATGTCTTCAATCAAAGGAAAATTAACTTCCACGTTTTTCATTCCCTTGTACTCAATTTTTTCTTTAATAGTTCGCAGCCAAGCAATATGGCTGTACAATCCATCAACCGAAAGTCCAACTAATTTACAGTTTGCTTTTGCAAATTTTTCTTCCATGCTTGCAAAAGTCATAAATTCAGAAGTACAAACAGGTGTAAAATCGGCCGGATGACTAAACAAAATTACCCAACTTCCTTTGTAATCTTCGGGAAAGTTGATGGGTCCTTGTGTGGTAACAGCCTTAAATGAAGGCGCCTTATCGCCAATGCGTGGCATGGCAATAACTACTTGGTTTTCATTGTTTTCCATCTTATTTATATTTAGTAATTAAAAATAAATGATTTCCTATAAGTCATTGTTTGTTCAAAAATTATATCAATAATCCAGCGTAATTATCCTGCCTTTAGTAAAGTTGAAAAAAGCTTCTTTTTCTGCCATTTTTACTCCGGGAATTAAATCATCGGCGGTTTTTCCGGCAGCATTCATACAACCCGGACATGCAAAAACCGTTATTCCCTTATCGATTAGAATTTTAAGCGATTCTTGAGCTGACGGAAAAGTAGGATAGGTAACGTCAGTGGCATTTTTTAATACCATTTCAATTCCTTTGATATCCAAATATACCAATACATCTTTATCCATAGCCATCATAGTAGCCATTTTTAATGGCATTACGGCACGGTGTGGGTCATCGGAACTATGTGTAATGTGAATAAACACACCATCACGGACACTGTCATTAGCCATGTGCGATTTGTGCTGCATTTCACTGGTTACAGCCTGATTTTGGCTGGGTTTGTTTTCAAATGTGCAAGCATTAAAAATGCTCACTACAAAGACTGAAAAAATAAGTACTTTTTTCATTTTCAACTGTTTTAAGTTTATAAATTAATTGCCCTTTAACCCTATTATATTTGATTAACTGCAACCCCCTTTAACTTTTTTTGTTTGCTTCTTTTCAGGTTGCAATTGGTTTTTTAAACGGAAGTCAAGTTCCATAATAATGCGCGCCATATCGGTTCTGTATTGATGCAATTGTTGTTCATTTTTTGATGCAGTATTAGAAAGCGGGTCGATATTCAAAATTAAGTATTTGAATTGACTGGTACTTTCACTTAAAATGTATGTATCAGCATCGCTTATATTGTTTGCAATAACATACGCTTTGCGCGTATCAATAGAATCATCGGCATAAAATACATTTGTTTTGTAATTTTGAGTGAACTCTTTTTGCCATTCGCGGTTTAACATGCTATCCAGAGGAATATTTATCGCCAAGGGCAAATGGTATTCTTTAAATTTTTCTGGACTTCTTACATCAACCAAATTTATTTTGTAATAATTATTTGCCAATTCAACGACTAGTTTGTCGGCATTTATTTCTTTGGCCGCATGTTGGTTTTCAAAAGTATTTGCCTTATTAAGTATTCTTTGCTTGCTATCGGGCGTAATCATAATGAAGGCAATTATTGCAAAAGGTAAGATGGCAAATAAGCTGTATTTGATAATCCGTTGTTTTGGATAAACAGGTTTTATTCCCTGTAAATTGTTTTGAATTTTTTGAGTGAAGTAAAATGCCAAAATCGCCATGGCAGTTAAACTAATGGCAAACCACTCTTTCGATATTCCGAGGAATTTATCCATGCGTAAATTTCCCATGTTATCGGCAATGTAAAAATTTGATAGTAATGGATAAGCTTCCATAAAGAAAAATATACCCACTAACGAACCAGCAATAAACCAAAAAGCATCTATTTTTCCGGTAGCTACTGCACAAATACTTGTGCCCGGGCAAAACCCTCCAATAATGAATCCTGCACCCATAATGAGTCCTCCTATTAAGGCGGAACGCAAAAAAGTGGGATTTACATAAATCATTTCCAAATCAAGCAAACCCCAGTGAGCTAGCAAAATAACACCAATCATAGCCGTTACGCCAGCGGTAAAAAATACTTTGAGAACAGTAAAGTCATAACCGTAAAACAGGCCAACTAATTTCTTTGTGGTTGAAAATCCGGCTTGTTCCAGCACAAATCCGAAAGCAATTCCAACCAACAAGGCAACCATAAAATTAAATTCGTTGCTAATAATATCAGGTACTAAAGGTCCCATATAAGTTTAATTATTTATCCAAAGTTTTCTAAAAAAATAGGCTAACATATACGCGCCTCCAAAAATGGCCAGCATCGTAATTATTCCTCCAAACGACATAACAGCCATGCCACTGAGTGCTGAACCACTGGTGCACCCGCGTCCTAATTGCGAACCAAAACCAAACAGCAATCCACCTGTAATGGCCGCAATAATTCGCGTAGTATTGCGCACTTTAGGTCCCTTTTCCAGTTTCAAACTCACTCTGTCTGAAATTACGCCCGAGACAAAAGCCCCAATAAAAACACCAATAATTTCGAATAATAACCATGATTTTAAAGGACTTCCCGGATGTTCCGCTTCGCTTTGTTGATAGTAATTGGTATTTGCATAGTGCGAAGGACTAATTGTTTTTACTAAGGCCGCCACCACGCTTTTTGTTCCTCCGCTGGCGCCCAGTCCGCGGCCTGTAATGTAAATAGTGGTTAATAAAACAAGTCCCAGTAAAAAACCGGCAAAGTAAGGATTCATAAACGGTTTGGGTTGCATATCTTTTCTTTTGAAAATGAATAATTTATTGTTTTGTTTCTTCGTCAGTCGGCAATTCCGGTTCCACATCTTCATATCCAGTAATCATGGCTTTAATATTTGAAGTGTATGAATGACCGGTAGTGGTCATATAAACATGAACTACAAGAAAGGCAATGAGCATAAAAGCACCGAATGTATGCCACAAGGCAATGTTTTCAAGGCGAAACTTGCTAATTACAACTACCTGGTTGGCATCGATGGTTTTGTCGAACATATAAAGCAATCCTGAAATAACAACAATGGGTATCATTAACAATTTGAACCCAAGATAAATGAGACGTTGTAGCGGATTTAGTTTTTGCAGAGCTGTTTTTTCAGTTGGGTGTTTTTCGCCCTTAAACATGCCATTTGCATAGAATTTTATTTGTGCAAGTAAATTTTTTCGGGTAGGAATATATTGTTTCCAAGCGTCAAAAGCTAAATGCCAGAAAATAGCAAATATTAGCAGAACTATAAGCGAATAGGAAGCAATGCGATGAAATTCAACCGCTTTTTGAAAACCAAAAATATGAATCGAGTCATGTACTTCGAAGCCTGTTAATGCTAAAAAAATAATCAACGCGGCCTGAGTCCAATGCCAAAAGCGTTCAAATCGTTTATAAATGTATATCTTATTCGCTGTCATCATCATTAGTATTATAGTTTATAATATTCATTTCTATCTTTTTCCTTCGGTAGGCAGAAAGTATCCGAAGCGAATTGTGAATGACTACGCCAACTACCGATAGAATTACCAACCATCGGCCTAAAAAATCTAGCCTAGCACTTCTGTCACGTCCCGGCATGTAAAAACCCGATAAATGGGCTAACCGGCCATTGTTGCGTGTATGACATTCGGCACATGAAACCGATTTATCTTTAGGCGCTACCATATGATTTAACGGCCAATACATTACTGTACTAACAAATCCATGCGAACCACTATAAGGTAAACCAATTCGTTTCATTCCCGCCTCAGAAGCTGTATTCCAATCAAAATCAGCCCAATAGGCACTGTCTCCTTTTTCGGGGGCATACAATTTGGGTATAATCAGATAGTTGTATTTTTTGTCGTAAATCTGGTCACCGGTATTTATTTTTACGGGAATAATTTTAGAATATTTATCAGTATAAGAACCGTTTAATGCATTTATTTGAATCGGAATTGATGTAATCTGGTCTCCAACAAGATGGTGGTTGGCTGTTCCATTAAACCACACATAATCCGGTTTTACATTTTTTTTCCAAACAAAGGAACCTTTAATCGTCATGTAGTCATGATTTCCCACGGAATCTTCGGTTTCATAAGGTTCTCCGTTTTTCATTATACCGGCAGTGGACCATTTCCAATCCATTTTAGTAGCGTTTACTTTTGCATATTCTGGTATGTGGCATGTTTGGCAAGCTATGCGGGCAGTATGTGTATTCAAAATGGTTGCAAAATGGGGTGTAGAAGTATGGCAATCCTCACAATTGGCCCGGTTTTCGTTGTCGGATGAAACAGAATACAACCGTCCTTTTATTTGATGATTGGTAGCTGTATGACAGGCAATACACTCTAAATTAAGTCCATTGGACGCCATGTGAACATCTACTTCTCTGCTGCAATCAAGCTGGGCTTCTTCCAAATCACCATGTTTAACATTGTTTCCACCACCACTATAAAAATGGCACGAACCACAATTACTCTTTTTAGGCATTCCAACACTTTGGGCCACTTTTTCAAGGTTTACTTCTCGGTCGGGATAACCTGCCAGGGAAGCACCTTTCTGATAGGTTTCACTGTTATCGTGGCATACCATACAATCCACATTGTTTGAGTCTTTGTAGTTAAACTCATCGTTGTTGGTCATTCCAAAGCCGATATGGCATTTTGCACAGGCTTGTTCATTGGTTTTAGAGCCAATGCAATAATTGTTAACCACATTTTTTTTACCAAGGAATTTAATACCGCGTCCTTCAATATATCCGGCACGTTCCCAATTCCAGTGAGCTGAGGCCATTACTTCTTTTGGTGTTTCCGTGTGGCATGAAATACACACTTCGGTGACTTCTTGCGGTGATTTAAATTCCTTTTGAAGTTCCGGAAGTTTTCTATGGTCAACCGATGGAATTGGTTTTACGGCATAGGTTTGTTTTAATTTTTCAAGTTGGAGGTCAACGATATCATCCTGGTTGAAAATATTTATAGCAATCAAGATAAGTAAAATAAATCCAATGATTAAGGCTATTGTTTTCTTCATATATTAGGTATAGTAATTAAAATGTTAAAATAAAGAATGATAAAATATATTTGTTATTTATGTAAGTCTAAGTAACTATAAAACAGAATAATACTAGATAAGAACTAATTTGAAAAGTGCTGGTCATTTTAAAATGGTTACCGTTTTTAGATTAATTAATTCCTCATTTCCAAATTGATTGCAGCCGGCACATTTTATATGATTTTCAGTACCTTCAATTAATTTGAAGCATTTTTTGCATTTGTACCAATCTTTTTCGAATTCAATATTTCCTCCATCTATAATTATCGATTTACCTTCAACAAAGGCTTGTGCAATTTTTTTCAATGCACTGTTGTAAATCCTTGTAAGCGTGGGACGCGATACTTCCATTTGGTCGGCGGCTTCTTCCTGGGGCAGATTATCGTAATTGACTAGTTTAATCGATTCATATTCATCGTATTGCATAATTATATTTTCAGCTTCACATAAGGCAATTCCAAAAGGCTTAAATCCCTGCATTTTTGGAGGATTGCATATTTTTCTGCTTTTCTGTGGTCGTGACATTGTTAAATTTTTTGTACAAAAGTAATGAACCTACGTTCATTAAAAAATATTTTGACCTATATTTGCAAAATATTTTGAACGCAGGTTCATTATACTACATTTAATATATTGATAATCAATGGAAATAACTGAGCGGATTAAAAATTCTGAAACAAGACAGTTTAAGGTAATATTTCCGAGTACCTTAAATTCCCATGAAACGTTGTTTGGCGGAACTGCCATGCAGTGGATGGATGAAGTAGCGTATATAACTGCAACCCGTTTTACAAGAATGAAAATGGTTACGATTTCGACAGATAAAATGCAGTTTAAGAATGCTATAAAATCGGGTACTATTGCAGAAATAATTGGCAAAGTAATTAAAATTGGAACATTAAAACTGGATATTCAGGTCGAAATTTGGGTTGAAGAAATGTTTTCTGATACGCGTTTTAAAGCTGTAAATGCAATTTTTACGTTTGCTGCAATTGACAGGAATCACAAACCTATTAAAATTGAATTTGCAGACGACAATAAAATGGAATAAAATGAATAAACAGGAAACTATTGATAAAGCAGTCGCATTGTTTGATGAAGGATATGCATGTTCTCAAGCTATTCTTCTCTCGTTTGCTGAGAGGTATAATTTGGATGAAAATACCGCCAAACTTATTTCATCAACTTTTGGAGGTGGAATGGGTCGTTTAAGGCAAAAATGTGGGGCAGTTACCGGTGGTTTTATGGTTCTTGGCCTGGCTTATGGTAACAGCAACCCGAAAGATATGGAAACCAAGCTGGCTGCCTACAAAAAAGTCCGTGAATTAAATGGGTTGGTTGAAGAGATTCATGGTACTAGCAATTGTTCTGAATTGTTAATAAAGCACGCAACCGAAGCTGAAGTTGCCGATAGAAAGCATCATAAAATTATTTGTCGTAAAGTTGTTGGCGATGTGGCTGGTTTGTTGCATGATATGCTTGAAAAATGACCTATTGAATAAATTAATATCGATTTTTAATATTAAATAGAATTTTATTTTTTCAGGGTTTGTTTTGTAGCCACAAAGTACATGTACTATACATGCCAATAAACATATTTTAACTAATTGCCACTTCCTTCGTTTAAATCCCAATAATTCAGTACTTTATAAATCCGATTCATTCGTAGTATTTAGAATTAAAATAAATTAGCTGCAATCATTTCTAAATGCTATTAAAAATAAAAATGCCAAATTATATTTGCGTATTAGTTTATGGGGTTAACTAAATTTAGATATAAATCTAATTACCTAACAATCATCGCCATAAACTTAAATTAGGATTTTAAAATTTGTTATTAGCTAACAATATGAAGACATCCCGGAGAGATTTTATTAGGATTTCAGCATTGGGTTTGGGGGCTCTCAGCATTGGGGGCTCTTCTATTAAAGCAGCTGGCAAAACCCTGTTTTCAAAAGATCAGTTGAATAAATTGATGATGAAGCGGACCTCCACTTATTGTGAAGTCTGTTTTTGGAAATGTGCCGGATGGGTTTATTCCGATAACGATGGAAACATTAAAAAGGTAATCGGCCATCCCGACGATCCTCATTGCAACGGAAGGCTTTGTCCAAGAGGAACAGGCGGTGTGGGTATGTATAACGACGAAGATCGGTTGAAAACTCCTTTGATCCGCGTGACTGGTGAAGATGGCAAACAGACATTTCGGGAAGCCAGTTGGGATGAGGCGTTAAGCTTTATTGCTGAAAAAATGAAGAAAATTGCCGCAGAACATGGGCCGGAATGTGTGGCATTGTTCACACACGGTTCCGGTGGAAAGTTTTGGGGACATTTGTTAAAAGCTTATGGCTCAAACAACATCAGTGCCCCATCGTATGCTCAATGCCGAGGCCCCCGTGAGGTTGCCTGGATAGGAACATTTGGCGAAGAATTGGGTTCACCGGAGCCCACCGATATACGCGATACCCAATGTTTGGTATTGATTGGTTCACATATTGGCGAGAACATGCACAACGGGCAGATTCAGGAAATGAGTGATGCTATTGATAAAAAAGCAACTATTATAACAGTCGATCCACGGTTTTCAACCGCTGCCAGCCATTCAAAATACTGGTTGCCCATTAAACCGGCTACGGATATTGCATTGTTGCTTTCGTGGATGCATGTATTGATTAATGAAGGTTGGTATGATAAAGATTACGTTGCAAAATACACCTATGGTTTTGATCAGCTAAAGGAACACGTTAAAGACTTTACCCCCGAATGGGCCTATGGAATTACAACCATACAGCCCGATGTGATACGCAAAACGGCCCGGGAGATGTTCAATGCCGCACCATCGGTAATTGTTCATCCCGGAAGGCACGTTACCTGGTATGGCGACGACACCCAGCGATTGCGCTGCGTAGCTATTTTAAATGCTTTACTGGGAAGCTGGGGCCGACGTGGTGGTTTTTATTTGGGTATCGAAACGACCATACCCGGTTTTCCACATCCGGAATATCCAAAACCAAAAAAAACATGGCGGGATGCATTTCCAGGACAATTTGTCTTAGCTGATTTAGCCCTTGCCAACGGAATTTGTGATGCAACCATTCCAGCTGCATCAAGGGATTGCTCCTTCAAAGGATGGATTGTAAACGGTACCAATCTTATTTTTACGTTGCCCGACATTCGCAATACTAAAAAGGCCATTGAAAATTTGGAACTGTTGGTAGTGATTGATACCATGCCGATGGAAATTACCGGTTATGCCGATGTGGTGCTCCCGGAATGCACGTATTTGGAAAGGTACGATGAAATACGGACATCGAAACACCGCATACCTACCATTGCGTTAAGGGAACCGGCTGCCGATCCAAAATGGGATTCTAAACCAGGTTGGTGGATGGCTAAAGAATTGGGACACAAATTAGGGTTGGATGAGTATTTCAAATATAAAGACATTGAAGAAGTGTTGGAATGGCAATTAAACAAAGTGGGTTCTTCATTGGATGAGATGAAACGGTTGGGCGTTAAAAAGATGAAACCCGAAGACGGTCAATTATTGTATTTTGAACCAGGAGCTGATATTGAATTTTCAACCGCCTCAGGTAAAATTGAATTGTATGCTACTTCCTTTTCCGATGAAGGATTCGATCCATTGCCTAAATATACCCCCCATCCGGAGCCGCCACAAGGTTTTTACCGGTTAAATTACGGAAGGGCACCCATGCACACTTTCAGCCGCACGGCTAACAATCCAAACTTGACAGATTTAATGGACGAAAATACCGTATGGGTGAATCCGAAAGTGGCTAAAGTTTGGGGATTAAGCAATGAGCAATATGTTTGGCTCGAAAATCAGGATGGCATCGTATCATCTTTCCCAATAAAGGTTAGGATTACCGAGCGCATCCGATGGGACTCTGTTTATATGGTGCATGGTTTTGGACATAAAAATGAGAAACTGACCCGGGCTCACGGCCGTGGTGCCAGCGATTCTGAATTAATTACAACTGTTATGGTCGATCCCATCATGGGTGGAACCGGTATGAGGGGCAATTTCGTGACTTTCCATACTGAAAAACCAGCGAAAGGAGGTTTATTATGAGATATGCCATGGCTATTGACACTAAAAAGTGTGTAGGATGCAGTGATTGCGTGGTGGCTTGCCAAACGGAAAATGATGTTCCCATTGGTTATTGCCGCGATTGGATAGTTGAAGTTACCGATGGAACCTATCCGCAATTGGAAACGGAAATTCGGAGCGAGCGTTGCAATCAATGCGATAATTCACCTTGCGTGAGATGCTGTCCTACAGGTGCCAGTCATTATTCTGAAGGGGGTATTGTTTTGGTAACCCCCGAAAAATGCATTGGTTGTGCAGCTTGCATCCAAAGCTGTCCTTATGATGCCCGATATACGCACCCTAAAGGATATGTCGATAAATGTACCTTTTGTATCCATCGGGTTAAAAAAGGAATGGAACCTTCTTGTGTTGCTGTCTGCCCAACAAAATGCATGTATTTTGGCGATTTGGATGACCCAAACAGTGCTGTTTCAAAGGTATTGAAAACCAGAAAATATAAGGTGCTTGCACCCGAAGCCGGAACAAAACCCAATGTGTATTATTTAATTTAGTGATTATGAGAGAAGAAATAATTATTAGCGGTAGAATGAACCTAGGGGTTGATCCGGTATTGCATGCCTGGGGTTGGGAAATATCGGTTTATCTGTTTTTAGGCGGCTTGGCAGCTGGTTTATTATTTTTTGCTGGTGCGTATTACCTTTTGGGAAAAGGCGACAATTACCCGGCGGCAGTTAAAAAAGCCCCAGTCTTGGTGCCTATATTTTTAGTGCTTGGACTTGCTGCTTTGTTTCTTGATTTGCACCACAAACCCTATTTCTGGAGGCTTTATACCAACATTAAGTTTCAATCACCCATGAGCTGGGGAGCATGGACCTTAATGATAATTACACCTTTGTCTATGGTTTGGGCAGCTTTACACATAAGAGAATGGTTTCCTAAATGGGATTGGAAATTTCAATGGATTCGCGATTTGGAAGATTTTTTTTCGGAATACAAAAAACACATGGCTTGGGCTATGGTATTGCTAGGCGTTATTCTGGGTATCTATACGGGAATTTTACTGTCAGCCTTCAATGCCCGTCCATTATGGAACACTTCCATATTGGGACCTTTGTTTTTAGCTTCCGGGCTTTCAGCGGGTTCGGCTTTAATCTTATTGCTCTCAAAAAATGAACGCGAACGGATTATTTTTACCCGAATCGATTTAATTTTAATAGGAATTGAATTGTTTTTAATAATTCACATGTTAATGGGATTCCAAGCCAGTACTCAGGCACAGATTGATGCATCGCATATATTTTTGGGTGGCGATTTAACAGCCCCTTTCTGGATTTTTGTAGTGGTTTTAGGAATGTTGGTTCCAGCAGCTCTTGAGGTTATGGAATTGCGGCATATTAAAGTTCCGGTTATAATACCGGTTATATTAGTTCTCTTGGGAAGTTTTATGCTTCGTTGGCTAATTTGTAATGCAGGCCAATTAAGCCGATACCTGTATTAAGAGTAGAAATTAGAGTATAGAATTTAGAGAATAGAAGTTGGAAGCTAGAAACAAGATATGAAACAGAACAAATATTTAAATCCCTATTTGGGAGGCGTATTATTGGGATTGGTATTACTGTCGGCCAATTTTATTTCAGGCCGTGGGTTAGGTGCCAGTGGAGCATTTAAAAGTATGGTGGTTAAAACAGTTGAAACTGTTGCTCCTACACATGCCGAAAATGCCACATTTTATAAAGAGAACATCCATGAACATCCGGAAGGAGTTATGAAATCGTGGTTGGTTTTTCAGGTATTGGGTGTGATTGTAGGTGCATTCATTTCTGGGGCATTGGCGGGTCGTTTAACATTTAAAGTGGAACATTCCCCAAAAATTACTTCTAAACGTCGGTTGATTTTTGCACTAATAGGTGGAGTATTGTTTGGATTTGGTTCCCAGTTGGGTAGAGGTTGCACCAGCGGCTCCGCATTGAGCGGAATGGCTGTGTTGTCGTTGGGAGGAATTGTTACCATGGCTGCCATTTTTGGAACCGGGTATGCGTTGGCTTACATTTTCCGCAAAAACTGGATTTAACCCAATTAGCAATGTGTAATTATCAAAGAAAATTAATTAATTAAAAATATAAAAATGGGACCCTTATCAGTTAACGAAATAATCTCATCAGGTACAAATTTCTTTCTGGCATTTATAATAGGTATTGGATTTGGATTTGTTCTTGAAGCAAGCGGTTTCTCGTCGAGCCGCAAATTGGCCGGTGTATTTTATGGATATGACACCGTAGTGCTTAAAGTATTCTTTACGGCTGCTATCACAGCTATGCTAGGATTGTTGTTCTTTAGTCTTTTTGGCTGGGTCGATTTGAGCTTGGTTTATGTAAACCCAACCTACTGGCATTCAGCTATTGCAGGTGGAATCATTATGGGCGCCGGATTTATAACCGGTGGGTTTTGCCCCGGTACCAGTGTTTGTGGAGCCGCCATCGGAAAAATTGATGCCATGGTGTTTGTGGGCGGTTTATTCTTAGGTATTTTCTTTTTCGGAGAAGGTTATCCGCTTTGGGAAAATTTCTTCAAAGATGGTTTTTCAGGCTTTCCTCGTTTAAATGAAGTGATGGGAATTTCTCAGGGAGTACTTGTTTTATTGGTTGTATTGATGGCTCTTGCCATGTTTTGGGTAGGAGAGTGGGCCGAGAAAAAATTCCCGCGAGAAGAGTATTAAGCCAAGAAGAAACATTATTATTTAAAATATCATGTCATGAAAAATTTAAAAGACGTTAACCCGCTGATATTACTTGCAATGGCCTTAATTCCATTGGCTTTAGTTATAGCTGCAGTACCCGAAAATACTACAAAACCTTATAAGTTAACTATTGATGAGGTGGTTGGTCAAATTACCGAAGGGGCACAATATTATACGGCCGACCAAATTGCCGATTATATTGTTCAAAAAGACCCATCTATTCAGTTAATTGATTTACGACCCAAAGATGAGTTTGAAACCTATCATTTACCAGGGGCAATCAACATTCCATTATCTGATATTCTTGCAGATGAGTGGCTGGAATACCTAGATCAGGATGTTCGCACCAATGTATTCTATTCCAACGGTACCGTTATATCGAATCAGGCATGGCTAATCTGCACACAGCGGGGTTTTAAGAATAATTATGTACTTCAAGGGGGATTGAATTATTGGGCCGAAGCCATAATAAATCCACTAAAACCGGATCAAACAGCGCCAAACGACGAATTTGCAAAATATGATTTCCGAAAAGCTATGAGTGGGGCTCTTGGAGGTGGTTCATTGGAAGTTCAATCGACGCCTTCGCAATCAGCTGGTCCCATGCCAGACGTAGCTAAGAAACCAAAAAAGAAAAAAGCAGCCGGTGGCTGTTAATTTCAATGCATAAAATTAAGATAAAGACCTGTTAGATTGTATTATCCAATAGGTCTTTTTATATTTGAAAATGCAGGATAGCAAAGTAACAGGAATAATTCTCGCTGGAGGAAAAAGCAGTCGCATGGGATCCAATAAGGCCTTGATGCTTTATAAAAACCAGCGACTGATAGATATTGCTATTTCAGTTGTAAAGCCTTTGGTGAACGAAATATTGGTAAGCTCCAACGAATTAATTCCAAATCTCAGCAACAGAATAATTTCCGATGTATTTGAAAACACAGGACCCATCGGAGGATTGTACTCTTGTTTAAAGGAATCAAATACTGATATTAATTTGGTGATTCCTTGTGATGTACCCTTGGTTTCCACTTCATTTTATTCACTGATGTTGGAAAAGATAGAGTCTTTTGACGCGGTCATTCCCCGACACAGCAAAGGTAAGTTAGAACCCTTAATTGGAATATACCATAAAAATGTGTTACCAATGATGGAGGAGCAGATAAATCAGCATGTATATAAATTGGTAAATCTACTTGAAAGATTAAATGTTTATTATATTGTTATTCCAAAGTCAGCAGATTTGAAAAATTTGAATTACCCAACCGATTTATTATGAAGGTTTGGCCAAATATGCTTCTCATTGCCGGCACCAATCGGAATGTGGGTAAAACCACTTTTGCTTGCAAAATAATTGAACAAATAAGCCAACAGCAAAATGTTGTGGCTATTAAAATAACCCCTCACTTCCATTCTGAATGTAACACTTGTGTTCTTTTATTTGAAAGCAAAAACCTAATAATTGCCGAGGAAAAAAGCTATTCACTTTTAAAGGATAGTTCTAAAATGTTGGCTGCGGGGGCTAAAAAGGTGTATTACATTCAGTGCACCGATGAAAAATTATTGGAAGCAATAGAATTTTTAAAACCTTTAATTCCATTGGACGAGGCGGTTGTATGTGAATCGGCAGCATTACGCAATTATATTATTCCGGGTATATTTGTGGTTATTTCGGTGAGCGACTCCATTTCTAAAAATTCCAAGATGATTTCCTTAGCCGATCTTCATATTATAGATTTTAAAACAGACGCTTCAAAGCTTAGCTTTAATAACGGATTTTGGAAAAAATAAAAGGTTCAATTTCCAGATTACCAAAAGTAACCGAAAACTGAACCTACTAATAAAGTTGAATTGATTATTCCTTGGTTGTGGAAATTTTAAATGGCACATAAAAAGGACACCAGCTGATTACAGCAGTAAGAATCGGAACAATACCAATTAAACCAAGCCAGCTATGGTTTAATAACCCAATTAAGCCAATCGCTAATCCAAGAATAACCCGGATAATTTTGTCAATTTTTCCAACATTTGCTTTCATAATTGTAATTTTTAATTGTTATAAATCGTTTTTGTTTTTTGAATTCGATTATTTTATTCAATGCAAAAATACTAACGTTGCTATCGATAGTTGGTGACACAAGTTACAAAGCCCCAATTATTTTTATAATTCCCCTATCCAGCTCAATAGTTCCCTGTTTTTCCAATTGCTTTAAAAGCCTTGAAACTACCTCGCGGGCAGTTCCCAATTCGTTGGCCAGTTGCTGGTGGGTAATTTCTAGGGTGGTTCCTTGATGGATTCTTTTTTCTTTCAATTTTTCAATTAACCGAAAGTCCACTTGCTTAAATGCAATATGGTCCACCAAGGTCAATACTTCATCAATTCGCTGATAATAGAGCTTCATCACAAATTGCCGCCAGCTTTTATACGTATCCATCCATTCCTTTACTTGGTCGGCATTTACCACAATTATTTTCGATTTTTTAACCGTCAATGCTTCGGCATTGCTCATTTTTTCGTTCAAACATGAGGTAATGGATAAAATACAGCTTTCGCCTGGATAAATATGGTACAATACAATTTCACGTCCCGATTCATCTGTTTTTCGCACTTTTATAGAACCTTCAATTAAAATGGGAATTTCTTTTATAAACGAGCCCTCTTTCAATATCAATTCGTTGGGCTCAATCTCTAATATGGCTAACCGGTTCAATTCATTGGTAAGCTCCGGTTCAAAATAATCTTTTAAATAAATCATACTTTTGAAATATAGATAAGTACCTAAAGTTAGCGGTTTTTATTTCATTAAGTTCGCAGCTAAATTTAGTTATATAAAAAATCATCTCAATCTATTGCAAGATTAAGTATTGCGTTCATTTATATATATTGCAATTTTCCAATTTCCATTCAAATTCGTTTGCAATTCATCCTTCACATTTTCCATAGCAACTAAAAATAAATCAAAAAATCCATAGGGTATCCTTATCGTAGTCGGTCATATAGCAAAGAAAAACAGTATTAACCATTAAACAATTGATATATGAAAACACTAACTCGAATTAAAACAACTGCAATACTAGGCTTATTGCTTGTTTTTGTTGCAAATGCTGCATTTGCAGGAATGTCTCAAATTGGTAATAATAGAAAAGGAACCGAAGATGCCACTTTCAAAGCATTTCAAGGTAAACTGATAGATGCTGAAACTCAGCAACCACTGGTTTTTGCTTCTGTTTCATTGGAAGGCACTAATATTGCCACGGTTACCAATACTGAAGGAAATTTCGTAATAAAGATTCCAAATGAAAATCTCAATGGTTCATTAAAAATATCTTTTATAGGCTATGAAAATCTGTTTGTTCCTATAAAAGAGCTGAAAGAAGAAAAACCCAATATTCTTAAAATGGTTATGGTTTCGGTGAATCTTACTGAAATAAATGTTTTTCCAAATAATCCGCGATTATTGATTGACAAGGTTATGGAAAACCGTAGGCAAAATTATACCAGTGAGCCTTTACTTATGACAGCCTTTTATAGAGAAACAATCAAAAAACGTTGGTCGTACATCGGATTATCTGAAGCCGTGGTAGAGGTTTATAAACAGTCGTATGGTAATGATCGCCAGGATCAGGTAAAGTTGTATAAAGGCCGCAAAAGCACCGAAGTGGAAAAAATGGATACCCTTCTCTTCAAATTACAAGGTGGACCTTATTCAACATTAATGCTTGATATCATGAAAGATCCATATATGATTCTTTCTGAAGATATTTTAGGTTCTTACGAATATTCTTATGTCAACATTACCCGGGTTGACGGAAAATTGAATTATGTGATTGAATTTAAACAACAATCGTTTATTACCACCCCATTATTTTATGGCCGTATTTATATTGATATGGAAAGCTTTGCAATAACAAGTTTGTCCTTTAGTTTGAATGTTGAAAACAAAGATGAAGCCAGCAATATGTTTATTAAGCGAAAACCGATGGGCGTTAACGTGTATCCAACTTCAGCAAACTATTTAGTAAATTATAAGGAGAAAGATGGTAAGTGGTATTACAATTATTCCAGAGGCGAAGTGGCATTCAAAGTAAACTGGAAAAAGAAATTATTCAGCAATACCTTTACCACCATGGTGGAAATGGCAGTAACCGATTGGAAAAAAGCTGATAATGAATCATCTTTCAAGCCATCAGATAGATTGAAAATGAATGTAGTGATGACGGAAATGGTGAATGGTTTTGGAGATGAAAATTTCTGGGGCGATTATAATACTATTGAACCGGAGCAATCCATAGAGTCTGCAATCAAAAAAATTAAAAGAAATCTCAATAACATAAAATAAGTGATAATTCAAACTGACCGGTTTAACCGGTCAGTTTGTGTTTGACAGCGGAAAAAACTATTTTTGGAAAAAGCAGGCAATCGATGAATGAACAAATTTCCTTATCGGCAATAAAAAATGGAAACATTAACGCATTTGAAGAACTTTTCCGTTCTCTTTATCCTCCACTTTGTGGATATGCTTTAAAAATTTTAAATGATTCCGATTTAGCGGAAGAAATTGTGCAGGAAGTTTTTTATCAATTGTGGAAAAAGAAAGAGGATCTCTTAATCACCAGTTCTTTGAATTCATATCTATATAAAGCGGTTTATAACCGGAGTTTGCATTTAGTGGAACACAAACAGGTTGAAAATAAATACGCCAACCATGTATTGAATGATAATTCCGAAATTTACTCCATTCAGGATGCCATGCAAGCAGGTGAAATTTATCAGATATATAAAAAAACACTGAGCCAGCTTCCTCATCGCTGCCGAAAAATATTTCAAATGAACCGCGATTTTGGATTGAAATACAATGAAATTGCAATAAAGCTTTCCATTTCAGTAAAAACTGTTGAAGCTGATATGGGTAAAGCTTTAAAAGCATTCCGTCACAGTTTAGCAGAATATAAGTAACCGAATAAATGAACGCTATGTTTACCGATACCGACTACCAAAAAGCAGCTAAAATATTGGCAAATACTAATAACGACGGTAACTTTTATAATCCCGAAAGTCAGGATTTTATCGAAATTAGCCAAATAGCAGAATTTGAAGCGTGTGTGGAAACTTGGAAAACAATAAATAAAATGCAAGAAATACAAAAATTTGATACCGATACTGCCTGGAATAAACTGCATCAGCGCATATCTGATGAAGAGCTGAATCAGTTTAACTATCGTGAAAAGAAAGTTATTCCTATGAGGTGGATAGTAGGCATTGCAGCTACTGTAGTTTTATTGGTCGGTTTTACTTCTCTTTGGGTTTATCAGCGCAGTTCAAACCAAACATTTCAGGTTGTTAATAATAAGGTTGAACCTCAAAAAGTGGAACTTCCCGATGGTAGTAATGTGTTTTTGAATAAAGATGCTCAGTTATCATATACCCAATCATATAACCAGAATCAGCGGAATGTGAAACTTAGTGGTGAGGCTTTTTTTGAAGTAGTTCCCAATTCACAAAAACCATTTATTGTGGAATGCAACCAAACCAGTGTAAAAGTGCTCGGAACCTCATTTAATATTAGCTCATCCGCTAAATATACCGAAGTAATTGTTGCTTCCGGAAGGGTTGAATTTTATGAAAATTCATCTATTTCAACAAATGTAATTTTATTGCCCGGTGATAAAGGTTTTTTTAGTAATGGAAATTTAAGTAAAATAACTAATGATAATCAAAATTACCTGAGCTGGAAAGACCATAAACTGGTGTTTAAAGCAATGCCCCTGCAACAAGTTATCAGCGATATTAATCAAACGTATCATTGCCAAATTGAAATTGGTGATACTTCCATCAATAACTTACTAATAACTACAACTTTCAACGATATTCCGTTGAGCGGAATCATGGAATCGATAACATTGGCTTTCAATCTCAAATTTGTTAAACAGACTGAAACCAGCTACATACTTTTAAATAAATAACATTGCATTGAGTTTGCTAATTAGAACTGTCTTTTTGCATCTGTTATATATCCAAATTTTTGGATACGGGATAATTTTTGCTCAGACTAATCTAGAAAAAGATTCTTTTTTAGAAAAATCGGTAACCATTTCAGTCCAAAATATTTCACTCGATCAGGTATTTGATCAACTCTCGAAACAGTGCAATTGTTATTTTACCTACGATGCATCGTTAATTAATGGCAATCAGATGGTAACCTTCTCATGCAAAGATTTGCATCTTAAAAATGTGTTAGATACGCTGCTTCAAAACCCCACTTTTTCCTATGAAGTAATCAATAACCAAGTAGTAATTCATCCGCTTACGATAAGTGCAGTAAATGATTCTGTTGAACCTTTAAGCTACTTATTTATAAGTGGAACAGTCAGGAACAGTTCCAATAAAGAGCCACTTCCTTTCGCTTCCATTGCCATTAAGAATAATTTCATTGGAAGTATTTCAAACGAATCGGGTTTTTTTAGCCTTAAAATTCCTACAAGCATGATTAACGACACACTTGTTTTTTCATACCTGGGGTTTTACAATATGGAATTACCAATTCGGAACTTTCCAAAAGATTGTTCAATTCTTTTATCGGAAGGGCAAATTTCAATACAAGAAGTCATTGTCCGGAGTAAAGATCCTGCATTCATAATACGGAAAGCACGCGAATCAATCCATAGTAATTATCGGAATGAAGGATATAATTATGAGGCATTTTATCGTGAAGCAATTAAATCAAATAATCGGTATTCCATATATTCCGAAGCTTTAATAGTAGGACACAAGCCATCGTTAAATGCGCTGATTGATAGCGATAAGGTTCAATTGGAAAAAGCCCGAAAATACACAAACATCAAGCAAACCGATACGTTGATGGTAAAGCTACGGGGAGGCATGGAAGCTTGTTTTCAATTGGATGTTGTCAGCCATATACCTGATTTTCTTTCTGTGGATGGAGAAAAAATGTATTTCTACCATCTGAACGATATTATGGTATGGTTCGATGAATTGGTTTATGTCGTTGGTTTTAAACAGCGAAGTGATATTTCTGAACCCATGCTCGAAGGACAGGTATTTATCAATACTACCAATTATGCAGTGCTAGGAGCCGAATTTTACTTTGCGCCAGAAAAACTTAGGCAATCGGACAAATTATTCGTGATACGTAAAAGTATGCAAACTAAGGTGAAACCACTGAATACCAAGTACTTTGTCCGATATATTCCAATTAACAACAAATACTACATTCAATATGTGCGCGGTGAATTAAATTTACACGTAAAGAAAAGCAGGCAATTATTTAATAGAAATTTTTCTACCATGATGGAAATGGTTTACACTGGAATTGATACCTTAAATTCCGAAAAACCATTGAAGAAGGATTTATTTCAGACTCACACTATTTTTTCCGATTCAAAATATGTTTATGACGATGATTTTTGGAAGCAACAAAGTATAATTCAACCGGAAGATGATATTCTGGAGGCATTAAAAAAATCAGGTTTTCAACTTCAGCAACAAAGTACCTCCGACGAGTAGAAATATGTTCTTTTAAAAAAAAAAGGAACAATTAATAAACATTTTTAATCCATAACTTGTTATATACGTGCAATTAATAAGTAAGAGGTATTAATTGTTGTGTAAGTTTTTTATAGGTTAATTTTGTGGGGAGGAAGGCATAAGCTAGCTAGAGACTGATAAGTGTTGATGAAGAGCTAACTTATGCCGTTCCTTTTTTTTAATGATTAGAAAATTTAATGAAATTACTTCTAATTCAATAAAAATAGGGTTCCTCAATCCATTTATTCCATATTGATTATTCTTCGGAAAACACGACAGCACTATAAACATACAATTCAGCTGTTTTCCAACCATCCCAACCCAATCCGGCTTTGTTTCGGGAACAATAACCAAGGAATTC
>JFJP01023558.1_pt1 | contig 26563 bp, 23 predicted proteins | sample 431651 | NCBI WGS metagenome assembly JFJP01 (sample SAMN02602958, study PRJNA72255) | Microbial mat metagenome, whole genome shotgun sequencing project. | biome: fresh water; feature: sink hole; material: water; isolation source: purple microbial (photo- and chemosynthetic) mats found in...
CTGGCGGGGGTGGCCCTTTTTTATGGATTTTTTCAGATCCTTGTCCGGCAAAAGCTCGTTGTTGGGCAACATGATGAACAGGGCGTGGAACGGATTTCGTGCTGTTCGTCAATTTTGGATTCGAAAAGCTTAACACTTTTGAACACATAGGTCACATTGCAAACACGTTATGAACAAAAATGAGACAGGGTTGGGAACGCGTATCTCAAGTTATGAACAAGGCTTGTTATTATGTTTCTAATTTATATAACAAGCTGAAAATTAAGAGTAAAAGTTGTTCATCAATTGTTCGTCCAGTGAAAAGAAATGAAATAAATGCTGCGTTGCGCACACCGGGATGAGGCTTTTTGGCGATAGCGGGAGAAATAAAGCAAGGAACACGTTATGAACAAGCAAGTGTCAGCCACGAGGCCTTTGAGGTGCCAGGAAAAGTACCGTTGACGCAAACTTGTCCTTCCTGGTGGTTGGCGCGGTCGATGTCGTTGAGCTCATATTGTCGTGGGGAAGAGCATTCGTGAATTTACACGAAAAGCAATGCTGTGTGCGGAATGTTATTAACTTTGTTAATATCATGTTATGATGAAATATTTTCTAAACATGGGCTGTTTCTCTTTCGGTCCGCAGTGTTTAAAAATCGAGTCGCGGGCTTCGCCGGAAACGACGTGGCGCGCAGCACGACACGGGTTGTTCCCGGTGGAGTTTGTTCGGTGCGGTGATTGCAGAGGAAGGAATCGGTCAAGGGAAATGGGCGGGACGGTGGATTGCCGAACCGGGGTCATGCCTCGTCAAGGGCGGATGAGGCGCAATTCGAGTGTCCCGGAGCGCTTCGTCTAGCTGCGTGAATTCTGGATTGGCAGCCTGGCCGCGATTCATTCCTGCCAGGAGAAGGTGAACAGACACCTGGGCGCGCCCTGCATGATGGTCTGCGAGCGCTGCATATACAGGCAGGGGCTGTAGCCTTGGGCGAAAGGTTCGTCCCGGACGCAGGAAAGAATTGCTCCCAGCTCCGGTTCAAGACCCATTTCCGAATATTTCCGGGCATAGGCGCAGGTCCGCACCGTGAAGGAGAGGGTGGAGGCGGTCAGGTCCATGTCCGTGATCTCCAGCGCTCCGCCTTCCTGCCAGCGGTCGAGGACCGTGGCGAAGTGCTTGAGACTTGGGTTGCCCTGGGCCAGGCGGGCGAAGGCTTCGCCCGCTGCTCTTGCGTCCGCCTGGATGGCCCCGGTCAGGATTTTAACGGCCAGTTCAGGGCCGACCTCTTCCTTCAGGCAGTCCCAGATCCGGGCTGCAAGCCTGGCCTGGGCCATGCGGATGGCGAGCATGTTCATGGGGAGCCTCTTTGCTTTCAGGGGATACTGGGATACTGGGCGGAGCATGTTCACGCATACGTCCGTCCGTTTCCGGGGGCACGAATTCCCAAGCCAGAGCACGGTTGTGGACGATCAGAATCGTTTCGAGCTGGACGAGTCCGGTCGCGGGTTTCTGCTCTGCCGCACCTGCGGCCTGCCCATCGCCCGGGTGCGGGATCGGATCGAGGTGGGCGGCAAGCACGGCCACTCACTTTTCAACCCTTCGGGCATCCTCTTTGAGGTCGGTTGCTTTGCCGTGGCGCCCGGATGCCGCTTCGAGGGAGAATTCACCCTGGAGTTCACCTGGTTTGCGGATTATGCGTGGCGTTTTGCCATGTGCCTCAAATGCCGCTCCCACCTTGGCTGGGAATACCGCGGCGCGTCGGGTGGGTTCGTGGGCTTGATCACGACCGAACTGCGCGAGTTCTGGTCATGATTTGTCTTTGTCCTTGGGCTGCCAACTGCAGCTTTTTGATGCCGGTCCTCAGCCATGGATGCCGATCTTGGGGAACACGACCTTGACCAACACGAGCCAGATGCCGATTAGGAGCAGCAGATACAACAAGCTTTCCATTCCATCCTCCTTGGGGTTGCGTACTGAACTTTCTTCATGCGCACGCCCGGGGGCGGAGTCAACGTGCGTGCGCAAAATCACAGCATGAGCACGGCTGATTTTTCTCCGATTCTTGCCTTAAGCAGTCCGCAAAGGCTGGTCGACGCCCACTGCCATTTGCAGGACGGCTTCTTGCGGCACGCCTTGGGGCCCGCCCTGGTCAGGGCCCGGGCTGCGGGGGTGCGCATGATGTGCTGCAACGGAACCCACGAGGGAGATTGGGAGTATGTGCTCGGGCTTGGCCGCAGCCATGCGGATATCTGCGTATCCCTTGGCTTGCACCCCTGGTATGTGGGAGAGCGTGGGCCCGATTGGCTTCGGCACCTTGAGGAACTGGTGGCGGGCAATCCTGTAGGGATAGGCGAGATCGGGTTGGACAACGCTTTGGACGTGCGCAACGACGGCGAGCAGGAAGAGATTTTTTTGGCCCAGATGGAGTTGGCCGTGCGCTATGCACGGCCGGTGACGATTCATTGCCGCAAGGCCTTCGGGCGCATGGTGGAACTGATCGGAGCAATGAAAGAGCGGCCGCCGTTCATGATGCTGCACGCCTATGCCGGGTCCCATGAGATGGTCCCGGTTTTCGAGAAGCTGGGCTTTCACATCTCCATCTGCGCCTCCATCACCCGCACGGCCAATCGCAAGGCGCGTACGGCCTGCGTCAGGGTTTCGACCGAAAGGCTGCTGGTGGAATCCGACAGCCCCGCCATCGCGCCAGTGGGGGTGGACTTTGAGCGTAACGAGCCGGCGTATTTGCCCATGGTGGTGGAGGCGCTGGCGCAGTTGCGGGGGGAGAGGCCGGAGGAAGTGGCGGAGCGGACCGCCGCCAATGCGAGGGAGTTTTTTCGATGTTGCGTAGGCGGGGATGCGGGAAGTTGAAGAAAGAGGGGGCGTGGCAGTGCGGCGGCTTGCAGGTCGTGATTTCGCAAAAAGAGAATGTAGCGCGGCGGCCAACCGGTCCGCTTCGCCCGCATCGTATCGAAACTCCTTCGTCGGCCTCGTAGAGGCCAATCGTCGCCCCTTCGAACATAAGCTTGCGCTTTGGGCGGCTGGCGACGATTCGCCAAACGATGCCTGGCTCAGTCAGACAGTCGATCCGACGCAGGCGAAGCGAACCGGCAGGCCTTGGATCGGGGTTCCATGGTAAAGAACCGGATTGAGGTGCGAGGTCAGGGAGAGCTTGCTTGGCACTGGTCCTCGGTAACGATTCCATCCTTCTTCAAGGGGCTGACGGGCCAAACCGGCAAGCCTGGGCGCGGATGAGATGATTTTAAAAGCATATTCGAAGGATACACATAATGATGCGTTTTGCCCGGACCATGCAGCTTATCGGCGAGGAAGGATTGGAGAGGCTGCAGGGCGCCACGGTGGCCGTGTTCGGTCTGGGGGCCGTGGGTTCCTATGTGGTCGAGGCTCTGGCGCGGGCCGGGGTGGGGAGCCTTGTGCTTTTCGACCATGACACCGTGAGCGCCTCCAATATCAACCGCCAACTCCTGGCCCTGGAGTCGACCATCGGCCTGCCCAAGGCCGAGGTCGCCAAGGCGCGGGTGCTGGACATCAACCCCGCCTGCAAGGTCGAAGCGCGGATGGTGTTCGTGGACGGCGAGAATGTGGCCGGGCTTCTGGAGCCGCGTTTTGACGCGGTGGTGGATGCCATCGACGGAGTCAACTCCAAGGTCAATCTCATCGTCGCGGCCCGTGAGACGGGCCTGCCCGTGGTGGCCAGCATGGGGGCGGCGGCCAAGCTCGATCCGTCCAAGATCAAGGCCGCCGACATATCCAAGACATTCATGTGCCCTCTGGCCCAGATCATCCGCAAGCGCCTGCGCCGCCGGGGCGTGACGGGTGGCGTGCGCTGCGTTTTTTCCACGGAGTGCGCCCGGAACAAGAACGAACCCGTCATCGAGGAGGCCCCGGAGCAGGGCGTGAGCGGTCGGCCGCGCGCGCCCATCGGTTCCATGTCATATCTGACGGGCATGTTCGGGCTGTTCGTGGCCAGCGAGGTCGTGCGCATTCTGCTTGAGGGCTTAGGCTCCGTGCAGGTTGAAGATCCAACGAGGTCCGAATGATTCGCCGCGTTTTTCTGATACTCGTCATGTCCATGCTGATCGGCTGTTCCTCCAGCCCGGACTGGCGCACCGCAAGCCGCGAACCTGCCGGGATAGCCCCGGACCCCGCCGTGACCCGTGAAGCGGTCCTGCAGGTTTACGGAGCGGACGCCTGGGGCTGGCGCGGATGGTTCGCCATTCATACCTGGATTGCGGTCAAGGGGACCGGAGAGCCTGCGTACACCGTTTATGAAGTGGTCGGGTGGCGTGCTTCAAGAGGCTTGCCGGTCATGCGCATTGCGCAGGATTTGCCGGATCGCCATTGGTTTGGGGCCCCTCCACGCCTGCTGAAGGAGCATAGGGGGCCGGGCGTCGACGCATTGATCGATGCCGTGGAGCGGGCCGCGCACTCCTATCCATGGCAGACCGAATACAAGGCGTTTCCCGGACCCAACAGCAATACCTTTATCGCCTGGATTGGCCGTCAGGTTCCGGAATTGGGGCTTGACTTGCCCTTTTCGGCTATCGGAAGCGGATATGCGAACGCGAAGTGATATGGTTGTGACCAGCAACTTTTTTTGAGATGAGTTGTGAAACACGTTCATCAGACCCAAACCCCCGAGAAATGCATGTCATATAGGTCGTTGTCTATCTCCTCGATTTTTTTGCTGATTCTGCTGGCCTTTTGCACGCATCCCACCCTGGCGCAGGATAAACCCAAAGCCAAGGCCGCACCGGTGTTGGCGGGCGAAGCCGTGCGTGGAGCCTTGCCCATTCTGCTCTCGGCCATCGGCACGGTGGAGGCGAGCGAAGTGGTGGAGATCAAGGCCCGCATCAACGGGCTGCTGCGCGCGGTTCATTTCAAGGAAGGTCAGGACGTGCGTCAGGGAGATCTTCTTTTTTCCCTCGATTCGCGGGATCTGGAGGCCCAGCTGCGCTCGGCCCGCGCCGGACTTGACCGCGTCCGCGCCCAGCTGCGCAAGGTCGAGGAAGACAAGCGCCGTTACGATGATCTGCTGCGTCAGAACATCATCAGCCGGGATCAGCAGGAAACGACGGCCACAAATCAGGCCGCATTGCAGGCCGAGGTCCGGTCCGCCGAAGCGGCAGTGGAGGCGGCAGCGGTGGCTCTGTCCCATGCCGAGATCCGCTCGCCCATCAATGGCCGGACCGGGACGATCCAGCTGCATGCCGGGAACATGGTCAAGGCCAATGCCGATTCGTCCATGGTTGTCATCACCAGGATGGAGCCCGTCAACGTGCGTTTTGCCGTACCCGAGGCCCATCTGTCCGCCATCATGGCCGCGCAGGCGGGCAAGCCCCTGCGCGTTCAGGCCAAGCCGGCCGGTCTGGCCCAGGCCGTATCCGGCGACCTGTCCTTTATCGACAGCAGCGTGGACGCGAGGACCGGGACCATCGCCCTCAAGGCCCATTTTGCCAACACGGACCGGAAGTTGTGGCCGGGCCAGTTCGCCGACGTCACCCTGGAGGTCGGCACGTTGCGCGATGTCGTGCTCGTGCCGGAGCGTGCCGTAAGTCCGGGCGCGGATGGCGAGTATGTGTACATCATCCTGCCCGAGGGGACGGTGGAATACCGCCCTGTCAAGACGGGCTTGCGCCATGACGGACAGGTTGTCGTCGAAACGGGCTTGCAGGGTGGCGAAAAAGTTGTGCTCGAAGGCCATCTGCGGCTGTCCCCCGGTGCGGCGGTGACAATCCGTGAGCCGGCCGCGGCCGGTCAACCTTCCGCTCAGGAAGGCGCGCAGAAGGGAGCCGGGCAATGAACATTGCCGCCCTCTTCATTCGCCGGCCAGTCTCAACGACCCTGGTCATGCTGGCCATCCTGCTCTTCGGGGTCATGAGCTACCGCACTTTGCCGGTCAGCGACCTGCCCAACGTGGACTTCCCGACCATCCAGGTCTCGGCCAACCTGCCCGGCGCCAGCGCCGAGACCATGGCCTCCACCGTGGCCACGCCTCTGGAGCGCCAGTTCGCGACCATCGCGGGCATCGATTCCATCAGCTCCACCAACACGCTCGGCTCGACCCGCATCACCGTGCAGTTCGCCCTGGAGCGTTCCATCGATGCCGCAGCCCAGGATGTGCAATCGGCCATCGCCAAGGTGCAGCGTCAATTGCCGCCTGACATGACCAGTCCGCCGTCCTATCAGAAGGTCAACCCGGCCGATTCGCCCATCTTCTATCTGACCATGTCCTCCGCCACCCAGCCCATGTCCACGGTCAACGAGTACGCGGACAACGTCATCGCCCCGCGCATCTCCATGATCAGCGGCGTGGCTCAGGTTTCGGTCTACGGGGCCAAGAAATATGCGGTGCGCGTGCAGCTCGACCCCAAGGCGCTCACAGGCCGGGATGTGGGGCTGGACGAAGTGGCCGAAGCCATTGACCGCTCCAACGTGAGCCTGCCCACGGGCACCCTGTATGGCGAACACACGGCCATGAATGTGCAGGCCAGCGGCAAGCTCATGGATGCGGCGGCCTTCAGGCCCCTCATCGTGACGTGGAGAAACGGCGCGCCCGTGCGGCTGTCGGATTTGGGCGAGGTTATCGACAGCGTCGAAAACGACAAGATCGCCAGCTGGCGCGCAGACACGCGGGCCATCGTGCTGGCCGTGCAGCGCCAGCCCGGAACCAACACCGTGGAGGTGGTGGACAATATCCGCAAATTGTTGCCGGGATTTTCCGAGCAGATTCCGGCGTCGATCGAACTTTCCGTGCTCTACGACCGTTCCGCCTCCATTCGCGAATCCGTGGATGATGTGAAATTCACCTTGATCCTGACCATGTGCCTGGTGGTCGGGGTCATCTTCATTTTTCTGCGCAACGTGCGGGCCACGGTCATTCCGAGTCTGGCCCTGCCGCTGTCCGTGGTCGGGACTTTCGCGGTCATGCACCTGTGCGGCTATTCACTCGACAACCTGTCGCTCATGGCGCTCATCCTGGCCGTGGGCTTTGTCGTCGATGACGCCATCGTCATGCTGGAAAACATCGTCCGTCATCTGGAGATGGGCAAGCCCGTGCTGCAGGCGGCCTTTGACGGGTCCAAGGAAATTTCGTTCACCATCCTGTCCATGACCATCTCGCTCGCCGCCGTGTTCATCCCCGTCCTTTTCATGGGCGGGATCGTGGGCCGCCTGTTTCGGGAGTTCGCGGTGGTCATCTCCGTGGCCATCCTGATTTCCGGCTTTGTCTCTTTGAGCCTGACCCCCATGCTCTGCTCCCTGTTCCTGAAGGATACGCATCAGGTCCGGCACGGGCTGGTCTTCCGGACTTCGGAAAAGGTTTTTGACGGGCTGCTGTCCTTGTACCGCTGGAGCCTCGGAGCGTGCCTGCGCCATCATTTTCTGACTTTTCTGGTTTCCATGGCGGTTCTGGCCGGAACCGTCGCTTTGTTCCGGGACATGCCCAAGGGCTTCCTCCCGAGCGAGGACACGGGCCAGATAAACGGAGTGACCGAGGCGGTGCAGGGCATCAGTTATGAAAACATGGCCCGCAATCAGCTGGCTCTGCACAAGGTGCTGCAGGCCGAGCCGGCCGTGGAGACGTTCATGTCCGTGGTCGGTGGAGGCGGCCCCAATGCGGCGGGCAATTCGGGCCGGTTCATGATCCGCCTGAAGGATCGCTCCGAGCGCAACGAGACCGCCGACGAACTCATTGGCAAGCTCAGGTCCAAGATGAACGCCCAGCCGGGGATTCAGACCTTTCTGGTCAATCCGCCGGCCATCAATATAGGCGGGCGCAGCTCCAAGAGCCTGTATCAGTACACCCTGCAGAATCCGGATACCGACGAGCTTTACCGCCACGCGGTGATCATGGAGGAAGCCTTGCGCGGCCTGTCCCAGCTGCAGGATGTGACCAGTGATCTGCAGCTCAAGAATCCGGAGGTGCGCCTGCTGATCAACCGCGACAAGGCCGCGAGTCTGGGCGTGTCGCCCAGACAGGTGGAGATCGCGCTGCAGTCGGCCTTCGGCTCGCGTGAAGTTTCGACCATCTATGCACCGACGGACAGTTATTCCGTGATCATGGAACTCGCCCCCGAGTACCGGCGGGACCCGTCGGCCCTGTCGCTTCTGTATGTGCGCACCGGGGACGGAAAGCTCGCGCCCCTGGACACACTGGTCGAGACTTCCACCGGAGTAGGACCTCTTTCAGTCAACCATTCCGGTCAGCTGCCGTCCGTGACCCTGGCTTTCAACCTGCGCCCCGGCGTGTCTCTGGGAGATGCCACGGCCGCTGTGGATACGCTGGCCTCAAATATCCTGCCCGACACGTTCAGCGCCAGTTTTCAGGGCACGGCCCAGGCTTTTCAGAGTTCGCTCAAGAACATGAGTGTTCTTCTGGTGCTGGCGGTGCTCGTCATCTATATCGTGCTCGGCATCCTTTACGAGTCCTTCATCCACCCGCTGACCATTCTCTCCGGTCTGCCCTCGGCAGGGTTCGGGGCCTTGCTGACGCTCAAGCTCTTCGGCCTTGATCTCAATATGTACGGTTTCGTGGGCATCATCATGCTCATCGGCATCGTCAAGAAAAACGCCATCATGATGATCGACTTCGCACTGGAGGCTCAGCGCAGCGGCGGCAAGAGCCCGGCCGAAGCCATTTATGAGGGCTGTCTGGTCCGCTTTCGGCCCATCATGATGACCACCATGGCCGCCATCATGGGCACCATGCCCATCGCCATCGGCTATGGGGCCGGCGGGGAGGCGCGCCAGCCTCTGGGTCTGTGCGTGGTTGGAGGGCTGGTCATGTCCCAGCTGCTGACCCTTTTCATCACCCCGGTCTATTATCTGTATTTGGACAAGCTGGCTCGCCTTGTGGGGCGGATGTTCGGCAGGAAGGCGGACTCGCTGAATGCGTAGCGCCTCTGACTGAAGCGCGGGCATGTGGATGGCGTGGGCGTCTCCTGGCTTAGGAGCGGGAGTGGGCGGAATTCGGTTCCGGCCAGAGGTACAGGGCGTTGTCCCGATGCATGGGCGCAGTGAAAATGCGAAGGCGGGTGCAACAAAAGACCCCGCGACGGCTGAATCGCGGGGTCGAATATGTTTGCCTTGTGGGGTGGGCTCGCAGCGAGTCCGCCGGACCGTTTCTCTACTCTTTGAGCTTGAGGCCGATTTTGGCCAGGTGCCGGGCCTGGAAGCGCACGCCCTCCAAGTCGTTCTCCGAGGGTTGGCGTGATCCGTCACCGCCGGCAATGGTGCTGGCCCCGTAGGGTGAACCGCCGGTAATTTCGTCAAGGCGCATCTGTCCCTGGAAGGCGTAAGGCAGGCCCACCACGACCATGCCCTGATGCAGCAGGTAGGTGTGGAAGGAAAGGATGGTCGATTCCTGGCCGCCGTGCTGGGTCGCGGAGGACACGAAAACGCCGCCGGGCTTGCCGACCAGCGCGCCCTTCATCCACAGTCCTCCGGTCGAGTCCAGGAATTGCCTCATCTGGCCGCTCATGTTGCCAAAGCGGGTCGGAGTGCCGAAAAGCACCGCGTCAGCCTTCTCCAACTCGTCCGCTGTGACCACGGGTACCTCGGCCTGGGCCTTGGCCGCGTCCAGGGCGCCCATCTTGTTCAGTATGTCGTCGCTCAAAGTCTCGGGTACGCGGCGCACTGCCACCTCCACTCCTGGGATTTCAATCGCTGCCGCCGCCGCTGCCTCTGCCATGGTACGAATATGCCCGTAGGTGGAATGATAAATTATCAGCATTTTCATGAGTGTTCTCCCTGTGGTGTGACGTGGTCCGAATCACCAGATTGAAGGTTATAGCTTACAGACAGTATTGGTAATCAGACACCGTGAGTCAAGGCCGTCGGGCGAACTTGGTGATGTCCTGCCGCTTTTGGCAGGGAGGAGGAGAGGACGGTTTGGGCTGCGACGGTCCTGACAGGGAAAAGGCTTTGCGTCTGAGCGTTCAGGCTTCGATCAGGTCCCGTTCCCATATCTTTTGTTCCGTCCTGGTCTGGGGCCAGGTCAGGTTGTCCTGAAAGCCGTGCGGCGCGTCGGGGCGGACGGTGATGACCCGCTCTTCACCGTTCCTCGTGGCCAGGACCTCCACGACATCCCCGTGCCGCCTGGCCTTGGGGGAGAAGCAGGCCAGGCATGATCCCGCTTCGGCCAGGATCTCCTCCGTCCAATCCAGTCCGGGCACAGGAATGCCGACGGCGTGGGGGCCGGGGAAGCTTTTCAGCACGAACACATACTGTTCGGGGCGGGCCAGCTTCAGGATCTTTTCGTTGTCCTTGTGATCGCGGCCCATAACCATCCAGTGGCCGGTGACTGCGCCCTCTTCCCTGCGCCAGAGCTGGCGTCCGACATTGGCCAAATCGAAATAAGGACTGAGCGGCTGCGGGAAGGTGCGCAGGATGGGCCAGTAGCGCCGCGCCGATTCACGTTCGCCCAGGCGGCAGCCTCCGGCTTGGGTCGGGATCTTGGTGACGCCCAGGGTCTTGGCCAGCGCGTATTGCCCTTTGCGGCCGCGACCGACCAGGGACGGCAGGCGGGAGCGGTCGACCAAACCGGACTCTTCCATGGGCGTTATCGGGAGCATGCCGGCGCTCAAGGGACGCAGCAGCACGTCGCGGACGTCGGCCTCGTTGCGGATGATGTTCAGGGTATCGGCGCGCTGCGACATGGGCCGCTGCCCGAGGACCTCGCCGGAGATGATGAACGACGCGCCGTGGACCGGCAGCAATTCCTTGGCCCGACGCAGCATGAGAATCTTGCAGTCCACGCAGGGATTCAAAACCTTGCCGAAGCCGTGGGGCGGAAAAGCGGCCATGAGGTCCACAAACTCCTGACCTATGTCGATGACGGCAATGGGAACGCCGTATTCCCGCTCCCACTCGGACACCTGTTCCGGCTTGCCGAAAAAGGGGCTGGTGAAATGCAGGCCCAGAACCCTGTGCCCGAGACTTTGCATCAGCGTGCTGGCCAGGATGCTGTCGAGACCGCCGGAGAAAAGGGAGAGAGCGTCAAAAGTGTTCATGACCCGTGCTGCTAGCCAAAGCCGGAGGGCGGCGCAAGGACGAAAAATACGTGTCCGGCACCTATTTTCATGCAGCGTGCGGGAATTGTACGTATTTACCGGCCGCCTGAAGAATTGTCTTCCAAAACCATATTTGCTACGAGTTCTTGCTTGTCCGATTTTTGGAAAACCCCAACGTCAATGGAGCTGTTCATGGCCCGACCAAAAACCGTTTCTCCCGAAGATGCCCGTCGTGAAGCGCTGGAAACTGCGCTGGCCACTATCGAGCGCCGCTATGGCCTGGGCTCGGTCATGCGTCTTTCAGATACATCCCATCAGGTGGTCCCGGTCATCCCAACGGGTTCCATCGGTCTTGATCTGGCCTTGGGCGTGGGCGGCATTCCGCGCGGCCGGGTCACTGAAATTTTCGGGCCGGAGTCATCCGGCAAGACCACCCAGGCCCTGCACATCATCGCCGAGGCTCAGAAGCGTGGTGGCGTGGCGGCCTTCATCGACGCCGAGCATGCCCTGGACATAAACTACGCCCGCAGGCTCGGAGTCAAGACCGAGGATTTGCTCATCTCTCAGCCCGATTACGGTGAGCAGGCCCTGGAGATCGCGGACATGCTGGTCCGTTCCAGCGCCGTGGACGTGGTCGTGGTCGACTCCGTGGCCGCCCTCATCCCTCAGGCCGAACTGGAAGGGAGCATGGGCGAGACCCAGGTCGGCGGACAGGCCCGGCTCATGTCCCACGCCATGCGCAAGCTGACCGGCACCATCCACAAGTCGCGTACGTCCATCGTCTTCATCAACCAGTTGCGCATGAAAATCGGCATGACCGGCTACGGCAGTCCGGAGACCACCACCGGCGGCAATGCGCTCAAATTTTACGCGTCGGTGCGCCTGGACCTGCGCCGCATTCAGACTCTGAAAGACAAGGAAGAATCCTACGGCAACCGTGTGCGGGTCAAGGTCGTCAAGAACAAGATGGCCCCGCCGTTCCGTGAGGCCGAGTATGACGTGCTTTTCGGCACTGGAATCTCACGAGTTGGCGAATTGCTTGACCTGGGCGTGGAGCAGGGCATCGTCGAAAAGAGTGGGGCCTGGTATGCCTTTGGTTCCGAGCGTCTGGGCCAGGGTAAGGAGAATGTGCGTGCATTTCTGCAGGACAACGACGATCTGCGCATGCAAATAGAACGCGCCTTGCTCGAACATCTGGGAATGCCTGTGCCGGAGCAGGAAGTCGCGGTTGAACTCGGTCCGGTTGAGTAGAGATCCTTTTTTTCGGCTGATTTTATCGCAACAAGCAATAGTAAATGCATAAATCCCCGCCTTTGCGGGGATTCATGTCTTTTCTCAATATTCATGCCCCTTTACGTGGAAAAGGGTGAACGAGGTAGCAAGTGATCAGTGCTGGCGAAATTCGAAAACGGTTTTTGGAATATTTCCGGGAGCACGGACACAGCGTGCAGCCCAGTTCCTCCCTGGTGCCCCAGGACGATCCGACCCTGCTCTTCACCAACGCGGGCATGGTTCAGTTCAAGAAGATCTTTCTGGGCCAGGAAAAGCGTGACTATTCCAGGGCAGTCACGTCCCAGAAATGTCTGCGAGTGGGCGGCAAGCACAACGACCTGGAAAACGTGGGCCGCACGGCGCGCCATCACACCTTTTTCGAGATGCTCGGCAACTTTTCCTTTGGTGATTATTTCAAGGAAGACGCCATTCGCCTGGCCTGGAATTTCGTGACCGTGGAGCTCGGCCTCGACAGGGAGAAGCTCTTCGTCTCCATTTTCCGTGACGATGATGAGGCTGGCGGACTGTGGCAGAAGGTGGCCGGAGTGCCGGCGGAGCGCATTTTTCGGCTGGGTGAGAAGGACAATTTTTGGGCCATGGGCGACACAGGCCCCTGCGGCCCCTGCTCCGAAATTTACGTGGACCAGGGCGCGGACATGGCCTGCGGTCCGGATTGCGGCATTGGCAAGTGCGATTGCGACCGCTACCTGGAAATCTGGAATCTGGTCTTCATGCAATTCAACCGCTCCGAGGACGGCACTCTGACTCCCCTGCCCAAGCCCAGCATCGACACGGGCATGGGTTTGGAGCGGGTCACGGCCGTCTGTCAGGGCAAGCGTTCCAATTTCGACACCGATCTTTTCCAGGGCCTCATCCAGGCCATGGCCCACAAGGCGGGCGTGAGTTACCGTCAGAGCGAAGAATCGGATACGGCCCTGCGCGTCATCGCCGACCACAGCCGTTCCATAGCCTTCCTTCTGGCCGACGGCATGCTGCCCTCCAACGAGGGCCGCGGCTACGTGTTGCGCCGCCTGATCCGCCGCGCCTATCGCTTCGGCAAGTTGCTCGGTTTTAATGAACCTTTCCTGTGCGACACCACGGCACAGGTCGTGAGTGAGATGGGCGGCACTTTTCCGGAGCTCCTCGCCAGCAGGGAGTTTATGATCCGGGTCGTGCGCCAGGAAGAGGAGCGCTTCGGGGAGACCCTGGACAAGGGCCTGCGCATTCTGGAGGACGAAATGGCCGCGCTCCGGTCCGAGGGTCGTGCGACCATTTCCGGCGAAACGGCCTTCAAGCTCTACGACACCTACGGTTTTCCTCTCGATATCGTCAACGACATCGCTGAAAAGCAGGGATTTAGCGTCGATGAAGCCGGATTTCGTGAGCACATGTCCGTGCAGAAAAAGAAATCCAAGCAGGCCTGGTCCGGTTCCGGCGACAAGGGGCTGGCCGGGCAGTTCGCGGCACTCCTGGGCGGCGGGATGGAGTCCGAGTTTATCGGCTATGCCTGCCTGACCGCCACCAGCCGCATTGTCGCATTGCTTGACGCCGAGGGACAGCCTGTCGAGCGTCTTGGGTCCGGCACGGGGTTTATGGTCACGCTCAAGACCCCGTTCTACGGCGAGTCGGGCGGGCAGTTGGGCGACACTGGTCGGGTGCAGGCCCCCACGGGCAACGCCAGGGTTCTTGACACCCTGAAGCCTGCTCCGGGGCTGATCGTGCACAAGATTGAGGTGAGCGGCGGAGAAATCCTGGCCGATCAGGAAGTGGAACTTTTTGTCGAGGAAGGGGAGCGTGTCGCCACGGCGCGCAACCATTCGGCCACCCATCTGCTGCACGCGGCCCTGCGCCGGGTGCTGGGCGAACACGTGAAACAGGCCGGATCCCTGGTCGGACCGTCACGGCTGCGTTTTGACTTCACGCACATCTCTGGCCTGTCGGCGGAGGAACTGCAGAAGGTCGAGGACGAGGTCAACCGGGCCATCCTGGCCGATGCGCCCATTGTCACCCAGGTCATGAGTTACGAAGCTGCGGTGAGTGAAAAGCAGGCCATGGCCCTCTTTGGGGAAAAATACGAGGCTGACGTGCGCGTGGTTGAGATGGCCGGTGAGTCCGTAGAACTCTGCGGGGGCACCCACTTGGAGTCGACGGGTCAGGCCGGAACGTTCTCCATTTTGTCCGAAGCCGGGATTGCCGCAGGTGTGCGTCGCATTGAGGCGTTGACCGGCTGGGAAGCCCTGCGCCACTGGCAGGCCCAGCGCGAGGAGGTGCGCTCCGCATCGGCCCTGCTCAAGGCTGCGCCGAGTGAACTGGCCCGGAAGATCGCGGCCCTGCAGGATCAGGCCAAGGTCCTGACCAAGGAACTGCAGGCGCTGCAGGCCAGGGTCATGTCCGAGAGCGGAAAGGATCTGGCCTCCGAGACCAAGGACATCGGCGGCATGAAGGTGCTGGCCAGGAAGGTGGACGCCCCGGACATGAACGCGCTCAGGAATCTCATGGACGACCTGCGCTCAAAGATCGCCAGCGGCATCATCGCTCTGGCCGCCGAGATCGACGGCAAGGCCATGCTCGTGCTCGCGGTCAGCAAGGACCTGCATGGGCGCTACACGGCTCCGGCGCTGATCAAGGAAGTGTCCGAAGAGATCAAGGGTGGAGGCGGAGGGCGCCCCGATCTGGCTCAGGCTGGAGGTTCCGAGCCGGAAGGCATCCAGCGCGCCCTGGCGAAGTTGGAGGCGTTCCTGGCCGGGTGAGGGCAAGAAGGGCCGCTGCGAGGCGGCCCTTCTGTTTTGAATTTACGAAGTCTTTTTGGGGTGTCCCTCAGACCACGGCTCAGACCGTGACGCTTATCATCGGGGATATGTTGCGGACGGCGGCGTGCTGTTGTCCGTAGGCCAAGGCACCAAGCCTCTGGGTGGTGGCGTTGGGAGAGTAGGCTCCGGCTGGTCTGTAGGGTGAGACGTGCTGGGTCAGGTACTGGAGTTCAAGTTCCTGTGCGAAATCCTTGAGAATTTTTGGCGCAGGATCGTCGAAGGAGATGTTTTGGGTGCTCAGGCTGACGCCGAGCTTGCCGAGCTGGAGGGCAATGGTACGGGTGGAGACTTTGGCCGAGAGCATTTCGCGCGAGACGCCACCATTCAAGTTCGCATCGGAGCCAAGGCTCTGACTGGAGTATGAACTGATGGGATCGACGGTCATGGGGAAATCCTGCCTGCACTGGGTTTGTATTTTCTTTACGATTGACAGCGTATTTTGACAAGCGTGAGAAAAAGCGGGCTTCCCGGTCACTTGTCCAATGAGCTTGGCATCTTGAGGCCTGGAGGGAAAGCGGACGCATAATCTTTGCGGGAGGATTTTTTTGAGCGGGTGGGGCAATGGGTCAGCGCAAGTCCGGACAGGTGCCGCCCTCAGGCATGGGGTTGCAAATCCACCCGCGAAATCGCGGGAAGGCCGGGACTTCTCCAGCTTGTCACTTTCGTGTTCTCCCGATACACAACCGGTTCCGGGCATTGGTCCAGAACCGGTTTTTTCGCGCTTTTGCGCACCACGAATCCGTTACCGTTTTCCCGTTGCCTGCAGCGGGTAAATTTTAGGATATGTTATGGCTCAATACGTTGGTGTTTCCTTCAGACGCCAGGGACAGATATACTTTTTTTTGGCCACGCCGTTCGTGCTCTCTCTGCACGACATGGTGCTGGTCAAGACCGAGGAAGGGATCGGCTTCGGGGAGATCGTGGCTTTGCGCGACAGCCTGCCCGACGGGCTTGATCCCGAGACGATAAAGCCCATCTACCGTCCGGCCACGGCCGAGGATGTGGAGATTGGCCGCGAGAACGATGAATTGGCCCGGGACGCCCGCAAGTACTGCCAGAAATCCATGTCGCGCATGAATCTGGACATGAAGCTTGTGGACGTCGAGATCTATTTCGACAAGAGCAAGATGATCTTCTATTTCACGGCGCCGGGTCGGGTCGATTTCCGGGAACTGGTCAAGGATCTGGTGCGCAACTACCGCACGCGCATCGAATTGCGCCAGATAGGCGTTCGCCACGAAACGCAGATGATCGGGGCATTAGGCAACTGTGGTCAGATGTGCTGTTGCCGTCGCTACCTGCGCCGCTTTGAGCCGGTGACCATCAAGATGGCCAAGGATCAGAACCTGTTTTTGAATCCGGCCAAGATTTCAGGGGTCTGCGGCCGCCTGCTTTGCTGCCTGGCCTACGAGAAGGAAAATTACTCGGATTTTCAGCATCGCGCGCCCAAGCTGGGCCGCCGCTACATGACCACGCAAGGCGCCATGAAAACTTTGCGGGCCAACATGTTTCGCGATTCGTTCAGCACGCTGACCGAAGCGGGGGATGAACTGGATTTTTCCCTGACGGACTGGGCGGAAATGATCCTGCCGGATCAGCCGCGCATGGTTGCTCGCGATGAATCCCCCGAGGACGTGCCCGCCGAACTTGCCGCGCTGATGGATCCTGAAGTCAGAAGCAAGGCCGCCCGCCAGGATCGGCGGCCCAAGCCCCCGCGCAAGGAGCAACGTCCTCGCACCGGCGGGGAGCGGAGCCAACCGCCCCGCTCCGAACGTCCTGACCGTCCCGCTCGTGAAGACCGTCCAGAGCGTCCTTTCCGTCCAGATCACCCCGAGAGCGCCCTACCCCGTTCCAAAAACGAGGAAGCGCCCGCGGTGACTGCCGATCGCCCCGAGAGCACCCCCGAGAGTGGCGCAACTCAGCGTGACCGCAAGGACTATCGGCCCAGGGACAAGCGCCGCAGACCCAATCCCGGGCGCAAGGATCAATCATCCAAGCCCCCTGAGCAGCAATAAATTCCGGCAGACAAGGAGACTCGTTTTGAAACCGTTTTTCATATCCACACCCATCTATTACGTGAATGCCCGGCCCCACCTGGGACACGGATATACGACCATCGTCGCCGACAGCGTGAGCAGGTTCCATCGCCTCAAGGGTGACGCGACTTTTTTCCTGACCGGCACTGACGAGCACGGCGACAAGATCGTGCAGGCCGCCGAAGCCAATGGTCAGGACCCTAAGACTTATTCCGACACCATCAGCCAGCTGTTCAAGGATCTTTGGCCGGTGCTCGAAGTGAGCAACGACCAGTTCATCCGCACCACGGACTTGCGGCACAAGGCCTGCGTGCGCCACGTGTTGCAGACCGTGTTCGACAAGGGCGACATTTATTTCGACGAATACGGCGGGCATTATTGTTTCGGGTGCGAGCGGTTCTATACGGACAAGGAACTGGTGGACGGCAAGTGTCCGGACCACCTGACCGTGCCGACCTTCATCAAAGAGAAGAACTATTTCTTCCGCATGAGCAAGTATCTGGAGCCGTTGCGCCAGCATATCGAGGCCAATCCGGACTTCATCCAGCCGGAGCGCTACCGCAACGAAGTTCTGTCCATGCTCAAGGAAGACCTGGGCGACTTGTGCATCTCCCGGCCCAAAACACGGTTGACCTGGGGTATCGAATTGCCGTTCGACTCCGATTTTGTGACCTACGTCTGGTTCGACGCCCTCATCAACTACATCTCGGCCCTGGGCTACCCGGACGGTGAGGACTTCCGCAAATACTGGTCCGGGGCCCATCATCTGGTGGCCAAGGATATCTTGAAGCCGCACGCAGTGTTTTGGCCGACCATGCTCATGGCGGCGGAGATTCCGCTCTACAAGGGACTGCGCGTGCACGGCTATTGGACCGTGAACGAGACCAAGATGTCCAAGAGCCTGGGCAACGTGGTCGCGCCGCTCGACATGGCCCAAAAATATGGATTGAGCGCTTTTCGCTATTTTCTGCTGGCTGAGATGAGCTTCGGCCAGGACTCCTCTTTTAGCGAGGATGCGTTGGTCGGTCGCTTCAACGCCGATCTGGCCAATGACCTTGGCAACCTTTTTTCGCGTAGCCTGTCCATGACCCACAAGTACTTTGGCGGAAAGGTGCCCGAGTGCGGGGAACTTGAGGATCTGGACCGGGAAGTGCTGGAGATCGGGCACAATGCCATGGCTAACTTTCAGAGCCAGTTTGAACACTTTCAGTTTTCCAGAGCGCTCAAATCCCTGTGGGAGCTGGTCCGTCATCTGAACAAGTACATCGACTCCTCCGCGCCCTGGACCCTGTACAAGAACAAGGATTTGAACCGGCTGGGGACGGTCATCTACGTCATTCTCGAAGGCATGCGCAAGGTCGCGGTTCATCTGTGGCCCGTCATGCCGTCTACAAGCGAAACCATGTTGAACCAGCTCGGCATGAAATTCGATCTGGAGGGCGTGGACCTGGAGGCCGAAACCTCGTCGTGGTTCGGTCTTGCTCCGGGCACGCTTGTCGCTGAGCGCTCCAATCTCTTCCCGCGCCAGGATCTGGAGCCCAAGGAAGAGAAATCCGTGGAGCCGAAGAAGCTCAAGTCTGCCAAAGAGTCCGCAGCCTCGCCCAAAATAGAGATGGCTTGTCCAGAGTGCATCGAATTCGAGGACTTTGCCAAGGTCGATCTGCGCGTGGGCACGGTGCTCGAAGTTACGCCGCATCCCGAAGCGGACCGCCTGCTCGTCCTTAAAATAGACGCAGGCGAGGAGAGTCCGAGGCAGGTCGTGGCAGGGATCGCCGAATTCTGGAAGCCTGAGGAGCTGCTCGGCAGGCAGGTGGTCGTGGTCGCCAATCTGAAGCCGCGCAAGCTGCGTGGCCTGGTTTCCCAGGGCATGGTGCTGGCGGTGAAGAAGGACGGCGGTCTGGCGTTGCTTGGTCCGAGCTCCGGCGTGGTCGACGGGAGCAAGGTGTCCTGATTGTCGGACTGGACTTATGAACTGAAAAAAAAAATGACTCCCCGCCTTCGCAGGGAGTCCCCTTCGCATTGAGATTCGACGAGCCCCGCCTTCATTGGGCGCGGGCTCGTTTTTTTCCGCCGCCTAGAACAGCCCGCTGATCACGCCCTTCTCGTCGATGTCGATTTTCTCAGCCGAGGGTACTTCCGGCAGGCCGGGCATGCGCATCATGTTGCCGGTGATGGGCACCAGAAATCCCGCTCCGGAGGCGATCTCGATCTCGCGCACGGTGGCCACGAAATCGCGCGGACGTCCCCGCAGGCCTGGCTGATCCGAGAGGGAGCTTTGGGTCTTGGCGATGCACACGGGAAGACCTTCAAGGCCCAGTTGTCTGACTTTTTCCAGATCCTTGAGCGCGCCCGGGGCGTATTCCACGGAAGCCGCCCCATAGACGCGGGTGGCGATGATCTCGATCTTTTCGCGAACGGTCTGGCTCCAATCGTACAAGGGCTTGTAGTGCGCATTGCACTGATCGGCCGTGGCGGCAACAAGTTCGGCCAGTTCCTCGGCTCCTTCCCCACCCTTTTCCCACGCCTCCATCACGGCCGCCTGCACGCCCATGAACTGGCAATGGTCGAGGATGACCTGGTGCTCCTCTTCAGTGTCCGTGGCGAAGCGGTTGATGGCCACGATGGGGGTGAGGTGGAAGAGGCGGACGTTTTCGATCTGCTTGGTCAGGTTCTCAAGGCCCCTGCCCAGGGCCTTGGCGTTGGGCACGGACAGGTGCGCAAGTTCCACCCCGCCATGATATTTGAGCGCCCGCACTGTGGCCACTAAGACCACCGCGCAGGGGTCGAAACCTGCAGACTGACATTTGATGTCCAGAAATTTTTCCCCGCCCAAATCGAAGCCGAAACCCGCTTCGGTGACCACATAGTCGGAGAGGCACAGCCCCGTGCGGGTGGCGATGACCGTGTTGGTGCCCTGGGCGATGTTGGCGAAGGGACCGCCGTGCATGATGGCCGGATTGCCCTCCAGGGACTGGATGAGGTTGGGTTTGACGGCGTCCTTGAGCAGGGCGGCCATGGCGCCCTGGGCATTCAGGTCCCGGGCGTGGATAGGATCGCGGCCAAAGGTGAAGCCAAGGAAGATGTCACCGAGGCGTCGCTTCAAATCCGGGAGGTCGTCGGCCAGACAGAGGATGGCCATGATTTCGGAGGCCGCCGTGATGTCGAAGCCCGTTTCCCGGGGCACGCCGTGGGAGAGGCCGCCCAAGCCGCAGACCATGCGCCGCAGCGAGCGGTCGTTCATGTCCATGACCCGTTTCCAAGCCACGGTGCGGCCGTCAAGATTGAGCGAGCGGTGCTTGCTCTGCAGGTTGTTGTCGATGAGGGCGGCCAGGAGGTTATTGGCCTTTTCGATGGCCGCGAAGTCCCCGGTGAAATGCAGGTTGATGTCCTCCATGGGCAGAAGTTGCGAATAGCCGCCACCCGTGGCGCCGCCCTTGATGCCAAAGACCGGGCCCAAGGAGGGTTCTCGCAGCACGACCATGGATTTCTTGCCGATGCGGTTCAGGCCGTCATTGAGGCCGATGGATACGGTGGTCTTGCCCTCACCGGCCGGGGTGGGGGTGATGGCCGAAACCAGGATGAGTTTGCCATATTTGCATTGGTCCTTTTCGGCCAGGGCAAGGGGCAGTTTTGCCTTGTATTTGCCATAGGGCTCGAACTGTTCGTCCCCCAGGCCGAGTATTGCCGCGATGTCGCGGATGTGGTGCATTTTGGCTTTCTGGGCGATGGCGATGTCGGACTGCACAGCCTTGGGCATGGGGTTCTCCTGGCTTATTTGTGATCAGGGCAGAAGGGGCAGAGGCATTGTTCGAGTTCAAGTTCGTAGCCGAAACGCTCCCGCACTGTCCTGCGGCAAATATCCACCAGTTCGAGCACGTCCCGGCAAGTTGCGTTGTCGACGTTGACTATGAATCCGGCGTGTTTTTCCGAAACCTGCGCCCCGCCCACGCGCAAACCTTTGAGACCGGCCTGGTCAATGAGCTGGGAGGCATAGGCCCCTGCTGGCCGTTTAAAGACGCTGCCGGCGGACGGGAATTCAAGGGGCTGCTTGTCCCTGCGCCTGGCCAGGATTTCTTTGCGCTTGGCCAAGAGCGGCTCCGGGTCGGATTGTGGCAGGCTCCAGGTACCGGCCAGGATGACGGACTCTCGCAGGGACAGGGCCTGACGGTAGCCGAATCCGCACTCGTGCTTGGGAATCTCTGTGATGCGTCCGTCCAGAGTCAGCACCGTGACGCTTACGAGATGGTCCGAGATCTCGTGGCCGTAGGCCCCGGCGTTCATGAACAAGGCCCCGCCGAGGGTTCCGGGAATGCCTGAGAGACATTCGATTTCCCCCAGGCCTTCGCGCAGGCATTCCAGGACCCATGCATCCATGATTTTGCCTGCTTCCGCGCGGACGGTGCCGCCCTCGCGGACACAGGCGGTCATTTCGCTGGTGGAGATGATGGGCAGAAGGACTTCATGATCTGGGAAAAGAGTGTTGGCGCCACCACCATGAATCCAGAAGGATGTGTTTTTGGCGCGATGCTGACGGACAATGTCGGCCATTTCCTGTGCATTCTCGGGAAAAAAAATGCTTTTCGCCACGCCTCCGATGCGGAAGGTGGAAAAGTTTTTCAGAGTGATGTTTTGAAGATGCTTCATGTTACCTGCCTGGGTACTCCCGCTGTCGGGAGGGTGCAATATTGCGGTGCGGCCTTTGACCATGTAGAGAACTTTCAACCTTGGAAGCCGGAGCGGAATACGTGGCGATCTTGGAGGCTTGGAAACCGCGCGATATTTGTTGACGCATTCTTGAATTGTCGTCGATTAAAATTAAAATTTCAATCATTCGAGATTATTATGAAGCTCTCTGCGAAATCCAGATATGCGTCCCGGATCCTGCTCGACCTAGCTCTGCACAATGAGGGCGTGCCCCATCGCGTGAACGACATTTCGGAGCGCACGGGTATTACAGTGCCGTTCATCGAACAAATCATCAAGCCCCTGAAGCACGCCGGGATGGTCGCGAGCAAACGCGGGGCCGCCGGCGGGCACCAGTTGAGCCGCCCGGCGGACAAGATCACCCTTGGGGACATCGTGCGCATAATGGAAGGCTCGGTGGAGCTTTCGGCCTGTCTGAGCGCGCCGGAGTTGTGCGAAAGGATGGATGTCTGCCTGACCCGAGCGGCTTGGAAGCGGGCCACGGACGCCATGCTGCGGGAGCTGGACACCATCACGCTGGCCGAATTGGCCAAGGGCGCCCCCAATTGCTGCCAACTGACCGATGCATATTTCGAGCGCAGCAGTCAGTTCCCTGTTTGACAAAGATTTTTTCCACTGTCAGAAATCGCTGCTCTGCCCTTACCGGGCCGAACTTTTTGCATCTGGAGGACGCATGACCATCCCTTCCGGCTTCCAATTTTCCACCGCGCAATGCGGTTTCAAGCGCGCAGGGCGTTCGGATCTCGGTCTGGTGGTCAGCACGATTCCGGCTGTCGCCGCAGGAGTCTTCACCACCAATCGTTTTCAGGCCGCGCCGGTTCTTGTGGCCCGGGAAAACCTGGAAAAAGGGGCTTCGGGCATTCGCGCCATCGTGGTCAATTCCGGGCAGGCCAATGCCTGCACCGGCCAGGAGGGCCTTGAAAAGTGTCGGGGCACCCTTGAGCTGCTGTCCGCTTTCGGCCTTGAAGCTTCCGCAATCCTGCCCGCATCCACAGGAGTCATTGGTGACCAGCTCAAGATGGATCTGTGGGAAAAGGGGATCCCGGCCCTGCGCGAAAATCTTGGCAGGGTGGGGCTGGTGGACATGGCCCGGGCCATCATGACCACGGATACCTTTCCCAAACTTGCAGCACGCGAGGTGGGGCTTTCCTCCGGCGTGGTCCGTCTGGCCGGGTTTTGCAAGGGCGCGGGCATGATCTGTCCGGACATGGCCACCATGCTCGGTTTCATCCTCTGCGACGCCGGTGTGGAGCAGGAGTGGTGGCAGGCCGCCCTGACCCGTTGTGTGGACAAGAGTTTCAACGCCATCACCGTTGACGGCGACACCAGCACCAACGATTGTGTCCTGGCTCTGGCCAACGGCAGTTCGATTCGGGCGCAGGGAGCGGATCTGGTTCTCCTTGAGGACGCCCTGCTCGAAATTTGTCAGGATCTGGCCTTCATGATCGTGCAGGATGCCGAAGGCGGTACCAAGGTCATGCGCATAAACGTCAGCGGCGCGGCCAGCATGGCCGACGCGCAGCTTGCCGCACGAGCGGTGGGCAATTCTCCCCCTTGGTCAAGACTGCCCTGTATGGGCGTGATCCGAATTGGGGCCGCATCGTGGCCGCTCTGGGCCGAAGCGGAGCCGCGTTTACGCCCGAGGATGTGGTCGTGCGCATTGCGGGCATGACCATTTTCCGTCAGGGCACTCCGGTCAAGGCCGACTGGGACAGCCTCTTGGCCTCGGCCCTGCGCCGGGACACCGTGGACATCGACCTGGAACTTCACGCCGGAGAGGCCGCGCTCACGCTCATGGCGTCAGACTTCACCGAGGAGTACATCAAGATCAATGCTGAATACCGAACCTGAAGCCCAGGCCATGACGGATCAAACCTGGAAGCGTCTTGCCGATTTTGTCTTCGAACTCGGCATGTTGCGCAAGACCCCGCGCACCGGATACCAGTTTCTGGGTTCGGGCTCAGAAAATGTGGCCGAGCACTCTTTCCGGACCGCCATGATCGGTTACATGCTGGCCCGCAAGGCTGGCGCGGATGTGGCCAGGACCGTTTTCCTGTGCCTCTTCCATGATGTGCACGAGGCCCGCATCGGCGATTTTAATTATGTCAACCGCATCTACAACACGAGCAATCCGGCCTTGGCCATCACGCACGCTTTGGAGGGCACGGGGCTACGGGTGGAAGCTCTTGATTTGTGGCACGAACTGGAGGCAGGAGAGACCATTGAATCCAGGCTGGCCCAGGATGCCGACCAGCTCGATTTCATCGCCAACTTAAAGGAAGAACAGGACCTGGGAAATCCTTATGCTGCAAAGTGGCTTGATCACGCGGTGTTGCGCCTCAAAACGGACCCCGCCCTGGAGCTTGCCCGCGCCATACAGACTACCGATCAGTCCGACTGGTGGTTTGTACGTCCGGACGAGTCCTGGTGGCGCAAGGGGAACGGCAAACCCCGCCCTTAGCGGATCATGGCAGCGCCAGAAGCAGAGAGGTCCCGGTTTGGGAGGGCGGCGCTCAGTTTTTTCCTGGCTCTGTGCCTGCACGTGATCCCCACCTGGTTCGTTATCTTCGGGCCGCTTTATGGCCTCCCCAGTGTCCTTGAACTCAATCTTGACACCATTAATATGTATCGTGAACGCATTTTTCGGGAAAGGGAAGCCCAGGACGCCGCTCGGCCGGAATCGTTACCGGCGTTGCACGTCTCCGTGGATGTGCAGATGCGCCCGGATACCGGCACACGCGTGTCGAAGCCTCGCAGCGAAGCGGATCTGGCACGTGCCCGCGCCGTGCAGCGCGCCATCCGTGCATTGTGGGGGCGCATGACCCCGGACAGCACCGGCTATGCACTGGTCAGCCTGAGCATCAGAGAGAACGGCAGCATCGGCGAGTTCGTGGTCAACCGTGTTTCTGGCGATGAAGAGTTCCAGGCATTTTTGCTTTCTTTTCTGACCACACTTCAGTCCACGTATGGCGATTTTGCAGGCCCCGGCGAGGCCCTCTGGATCGAGTGCGAGTTCGTGATCCAACCCTTGACGCGCAAGAGGAGATCATGATTGTCGCAGTCATGTCCGATACGCATCTGGATCAGCCGGATTCCCTGCTGGCCGCGGTCTTTGAACGTTATTGCCGCGAGTCCGACGTTCTCTTGCATTGCGGAGACTGCGTAGGCGAGGCAACATGGTCCTTCCTCAACTCCCATCCCAGGTTCTATTCCGTGCAGGGCAACTGCGACCCGCTTTCCTTAAGTGCTGCCCAGCCCATACTGCGGGAACTCAAATTGGAAGGGTTCCGTCTGGGAATGGGCCATGGATGGGGGCCGCGTTCCATGGTTGGAGACGCAGTGGCCAGCAAGTTTGCCGGTGCGGATATCGTTTGCTACGGGCATACGCATATTCGCGACTGGCGGCGTTCATCCGATGGAGCATGGTTGCTCAATCCCGGATCGCTTTTTTGGCCCCGCTCCGGTGAAGGGGGGATGGCCAGGCTGTATTTGGAGCCCGGGCGGAGCCCGGAAGTTCAGTGGATCACCATCTGAAAAGTTCTTTCCAGCCGCACCTGTCTTCGCCGTTAAAAAAAGCCCACCTCAAAAAAGAGATGGGCTTTGCACGTTTTTTACGCCTTGTGGCCGAGCGCTAGTTTTCGAGCAGGCCGGGGTTGGTGATGCGGACGTCGGCCTTGGCGCGAAGATCCGCGACAAAGGCCTGCATGGTTTGCTCTTCAGACCGCTGGTTAAGGGAGGTCAGCCATAATTCCTTTTCCGCTGCCCACTCTTCGTCGGAGGGGGGAGCAACCTTGACAGCCTTGGCCAGCACATAGCCCTCGGGGAATGCATAGGATTCGGGTAGCCACGCGCCGGACTGGGCTTCAAAGGCCTTGGTGGCCAGCATTTGATTCATGCCCAGCCCTCCGATGGTGCCCTGTCGTCCGAAAGGTTCCGTCTCCTTCGCGATCGGTGCCGATTTGGCCAATGCTTCTCCCTTGAGCAACGACGCCAGATCCTTGTCCGCTGCCGCCTTGGCCGCCTTCAAGGCTTCTTCGCGAATGATGGCCTCCACGATTTCCGCCTTGACCGCTTCCAGAGGTTTGACACTCTCAGCAGCCTGTTCGTGCTTGGTGGCAAGCAGGTAGCCGTCGGCAATGGGCAACGGAGACTGGGTCGTGGTCCCCTGGGGCAGGTCGAAGAGGGCCTGGGCATTCTCCGGGGCAAGACCAGGCAGCTCCGTTGGACCCTGCGCCTTGGTGAAGTAGTCCGACTTGCGGAGTTCAAGTTTGAGCCCGATGGCGTCGACCACGGACTGAAGGGTTCCGCCGGCGAGGACCAGTTCCAGGGCCTGGTCAAGGCGATCCTGCAGTATTTCCGCAGCACGGTCCTGGGCGATGATGTTTGTGATGTCAGCAGCCACGGACTGGAAGTCCTCGTATCCTGCGGGCTTGCGTTCTTCGACATTGATCAGGTGAAAACCGAACTGAGTCCGGACCGGTTCGCTGACCGCGCCTTTTTCCAGGGCAAAGGCAGCATCTTCGAAGGGCTTTACCATCCTGCCCCGTCCGAACCAGCCCAACTCGCCGCCGGTCTGTATGCCAGACGGGTCCTCGGTGTATTTTGCGGCCACGTCAGCAAAGGACTTGCCCGCTTTCAGGTCCGCCTGGGCGGACTTGATGGTGCCCATGGCTTTTTCGACCGTGGCTTCGTCCGCACTTTCTTCAACACGCACCAGAATGTGGCGGGCCTTGACCTG
>JFJP01012158.1_pt1 | contig 26546 bp, 18 predicted proteins | sample 431651 | NCBI WGS metagenome assembly JFJP01 (sample SAMN02602958, study PRJNA72255) | Microbial mat metagenome, whole genome shotgun sequencing project. | biome: fresh water; feature: sink hole; material: water; isolation source: purple microbial (photo- and chemosynthetic) mats found in...
CGGTACCGCCCAATAGCAGGTGTATGCCCATGGCAAGCAGCATGATCAGCGCTGGTCCAGCGATGGTGATCACATACCAGATTGGAGAAACGCGCCATATTAATGCCCGACCCAGCAGACGGCGCAGTTCAGTTCCGCCCGCGTATCTCCAGGTTAGAAACAAAGCTGTAATTGTTGGCGCAAAGGCTCCCAACGTGATGAAAACAAGAGATGAAACTGGCAGCGTGAGATGCAGATACTCAGCAGCCAGAAGCGGTAACCAGATAAGCCATGCGCCGCCAAAGGTCAGCAATAAATATAAGGTGAGTGGGAGTCGAGCTGTTGTGTTCGCTCTGCGTAAATTTGTTGGCTGCATCTGGCCTCGTTAATCTCAAGGATCACTGTCGACAATGGATCTCACCATTCCCATCCTATTTTTCATCCGCAGTTACCTGCCTGCCGCCATTGACCACGCTATGGCGGCAGGTTGTTTTTCATTAATTGTTTCTCTATCGTACATTTCCTCAGGGTCTGACTTTTGGACGGGATGTAAGGTAAAGAGTTAATTTACAGAATGTTGAGCCGGGAAACGCTCGCGGACTTTTGCTGTGATCTGGCGGTCCGTCATTTTATCCACAGTTTCAACGGCCAGGATGTTCGCTTTGAGTCCCTCCTGTTCGATGCGTTTTTCAAGTTCGCCCTTCGCCTCGCCCGGACCAAATATCTGAATCGAGTCTGCATCACGAACAACAGCGATGACCTGGTCATAGTAAGTGTTGAGATGATTCCCGAATTGACGATCAGCTACATCCTCACCTGCACCGCCTTCACGGCCTGCAAATCGGACGTGTTTTTCCATGCCGGATGCAATTTTCCTTACTTCTTCGCCTTCATCGGTAATAAGTACAATAACTGCCTTCCGATGATCGATCCATAAACCTGCCTGTGTATTCATGAGATTTCTCCTTTTCTAATTTTATGACCTTCATTCTGTCGTTTTGCCGTCAAATTGTTCGTCATCCGCCTCTGCTTCGGCGCGGGTGTGGTGGACAACGCCATCCCGATGGTTCGGCGGTGAATAAAGCGTGTAGAGTTTCATTGAAGTGCTGCCGGTATTGATAATATTATGATTCGTCCCGGCGGGAACAAGCACACAAAAGCCCGCGCTGATGATCCTGTGAATACCATCGAGGACAGCTTCACCCATCCCTTCCTCCACGCGGAAGAATTGATCGAGCTGGTGTACTTCCATCCCGATCTCTTCCTTCGGCTTTAACGACATGACAACGAGTTGACAGTTCTTTGCCGTATAGAGCACCTGGCGAAAATCTTCATTCTTGATCGCAATGTTTTCAATGTTTTGTACAAAACCTTTCATGGTTAATCCTCCAAGTGATGATTTTTATATCGTCACACATTAATTTTCTTCAATGATGGTTGGTGCAGCATCAAAGTCATTTTTTAACGCACAACGCCTGCTCTCCCATGATCTGCTCCAACAAAGCTGCTTTTCTCTTTTCACTTCATGACCCTGGCAAAAACACTCGAATGCCGTCGCGCTCATCCATCACATACGCCGGGGCTGCATAACGGAGCACGATCAGTGTCATCCACATGTCACCCACGGCTCCGCTGGCGTTGACAACGCCGCAGAGTGCCAGTAAAGCCACCCAGGTTGTGCCCTGCAAGATCCACATGCCCAAAACAACCAGCATACTGATAAAAACAAACGGCGCAAGCGCAATGACGACATAGTTGTTTCGGCGGTAGGCATACCCGGGAGACGTGGCATACAGCATCAGCCCTTTCCAGAGAATGCCGTATTTGGGTCTTGCTCCGAACATCTGCATGGCCAATCCGTGGGTCAGCTCATGGAAAACGAATGTCACCAGGATCCCCACGACCGCCAGACTGATCTCGACCAGTCCGAGTCTCACTTCACCTTCCGCTGGCAGCATTCCCAGACTGCCTGCCATGCGGGAGAAGACCATCCCAAAGAGGATAAAAAGGATGACCCCAAAGACATTTAGGGCGATCACTTGCATGGGTTTCCCTGTTACGTTCCACGAAAGGACTTCCTGATAATTCTCAGGCAATGCGCCCGAAGCAGGGATTTGGTCATTTATTGTTTGCATGATTTTCCTTGATAATATTTTTCTCTCTGCCGTACCTTTAAAAAATAATGTCATTGCGGGGGTGCTTTTGTGCCTTGCCCGACACTGGCATTGGCGCGCAGTGCCAGTGAGTAATTCCGACCAGGAACCTGAACTTGCTTCGCCGCCACACCTGCCCTGGCGGGCGGTGCCAGGGAAAGACAGGAGCAGCGGCTCGCAATGACATCATTCATGAGCAGGCGAGCGAACTTATATTTTTACTGCTCCCTGGCTGCTCGTGGGCTGTGCAGTAAATTCCAACTTTTCCTTTCCGCGCTCCACGTGGATGGTCTCACCTTCGTGGAAGTCGCCGCTCAGGATCTTGACCGCCAGCGGGTCTTGCAGTTCGCGCTGAATGGCTCGTTTGAGCGGACGGGCGCCATAGTCGGCATCGTAGCCGACCTCGGCCAGATAGACGCGCGCCTCAGGGCTGATGACCAGCTGATAGCCGCGTTCTGCCAACAGCGCGGAAACATGCCGCAGCTGGATCTCGACCACCAGCACCAGGTCTTCGCGGGTGAGTGAATGGAAGATGATGATCTCATCAATGCGGTTCAGGAACTCGGGTTTGAAATGCGCCTGCAAAACATGCGTGATCGAATCGCGCATAACGTCCACCTCCCTGCCGCCCATCCACAATTCGCCGCCCAGGTTGGAGGTCATGACCACCAGCGTGTTGCGGAAATCCACGGTGCGGCCCTGACCATCTGTCAGGCGTCCATCATCCAACAACTGCAATAACACATTGAACACATCCGCATGAGCCTTCTCGATCTCATCGAACAGCACCACGCTGTATGGGCGGCGGCGCACCAACTCGGTCAGCTGACCGCCTTCCTCATAGCCGATGTATCCGGGAGGTGCGCCGATCAAACGGCTGACGGTGTGCTTCTCCTGATATTCGCTCATGTCAATGCGGATCATGGCATGCTCGTCGTCAAACATGAATTCCGCCAGCGCGCGCGCCAGTTCGGTCTTGCCGACGCCGGTGGGTCCCAGAAAAATAAATGATCCCAGCGGACGATTTGAGTCTTGCAGTCCTGCCCGCGCGCGGCGTAAGGCATTCGAGACGGCTTTCAGCGCCTCCTCCTGCCCGACCACTCTTTCACGCAGACGGTCTTCCATGTGCAGAAGTTTTTGGGTCTCGCCTTCGAGCAATTTCGCGATCGGGATGTGAGTCCAGCGCGAGACGATCTGGGCGATCTCTTCGGCATCCACTTCCTCTTTCAGCAGCGCGCCGCCTTGCGCCTGAAGCTCTTTCATGCGGCGTTCCCCGTCTGCGAATTTCTTTTCCAACTCGGGCAGAGTCCCATAGCGCAGGCGGGCAACCTTTTCCAGATCGGACTGCCGTTCAGAGCGTTCGATCTCCTGCCGGGTCTGCTCGATCTTCTCTTTGGTGGTGCGCAGTTCGGCAATGGCTTGTTTCTCCGTGTGCCAGCGCGCTTGAAGTTCGTGAGACTTTTCCTTCAAGTTCGCCAATTCCATTTCTATACTGCCAAGCCGATCTTTTGAAGCCTTGTCCGTTTCCTTCTTAAGCGCCTGACGTTCAATTTCCAGCTGCATGACCTGCCGGTCAACCGAATCCAGCGCCTGTGGTTTGGAATCGATCTCGGTGCGCAGACGCGCGGCAGCCTCGTCGATCAGGTCAATGGCTTTATCGGGCAGGAAGCGGTCGCTGATGTAGCGCTGTGAAAGCATCGCGGCAGCCAGCACCGCCGCATCGGTGATCCGCACGCCGTGGTGGACCTCGTAGCGTTCTTTTAGTCCGCGCAGGATGCTGACCGTATCTTCAACGGACGGCTCTTCCACGACCACCGGCTGAAAGCGGCGCTCGAGCGCGGGGTCTTTCTCAATATGTTTGTGATACTCGTCGAGTGTGGTCGCGCCGATCAGGTGCAGTTCGCCGCGCGCCAGCATCGGCTTGAGCATATTACTGGCATCCATCGCGCCTTCTGCCGCTCCCGCGCCGACGACCGTGTGCATCTCATCCAGGAACAGAATGATCTGCCCTTCTGAATCTGTGATCTCCTTCAAAACGGCTTTCAAGCGCTCTTCAAACTCGCCGCGATATTTTGCGCCGGCCACCAGGGCGCCCATATCCAGTTGCACAAGGCGTTTGTGTTTGAGTCCCTCGGGCACATCGCCGTTGATCATGCGCAGTGCCAGCCCCTCGACAATGGCGGTTTTGCCGACGCCAGGTTCACCGATCAGCGCGGGATTGTTCTTGGTGCGGCGGGACAGGATCTGGATCGTGCGGCGGATCTCTTCGTCACGTCCTATGACCGGGTCAAGTTTGCCCTGGCGGGCTATCGCAGTCAGGTCCCGTCCGTATTTTTCCAGCGATTGAAAGGTCCCTTCGGGGTTTTGCGAAGTGACACGCTGTGAACCGCGCACCTGTTTCAGGGCGGACAGGATCGCATCCTTGGTCAGACCGAATTGCGCCAGTCGTTTGCTTTCATTGCCATCCGCCAGCCCCAGCAAAATATGCTCGGTGGAGACATACTCATCCTGCATCCCTTTGGCGTAGCGTTCGGCGGCAGACAGCACATCCGCGGTTTGGCGGGACAGGCTGACATCCAAATTTGCGCCCTGAACTTTTGGCTTTTTATCCAGTTCGCTGCTTAGTTCGTCCTCAATGGCTTGTGTCCCGCCGGATGCCTTGGTGATGATCGCGCGCACGATGCCATCCTGCTGTTGAACAAGGGCGAGCAGCAGGTGAATGGGCTCAACCACCTGGTGCTGATGGTCCTGTGCCAGGTGTTGCGCAGCGAGCAAAGCCTCTTGCGATTTTTGGGTGAATTTTTCCATGTTCATGAATTCCTCCGTATAGTGATCCTGATGGCAGCATCCCGAAGGTTGACCCCATCAAAATGTTCCGTCTTTCAAAACCTGCGGGATGTTCTTTCCATCATTTCTGATAATGTCTTAAGATGGGATCTGAGCCGAAAATATTATGAAGACCAGCGCTCCAAAGAGGATATAGCCCGCACCAATAACGATGCCAACCCAGGCAAGTATTTTCCCTCTCTCTGCTCCGTCTTTTCTCTGTATTAGTTTTAGCGCAAGAATTCCCGTTAATAGTGCCACTGGCGCACAGAGATATTGTACTGAGACTGAAAGATCCAGAAGGGTGCGGATGGTATTAGCGGATGTTGGTGATGCTGGAAACGATTGCCAATACAAGCCAAAACCAAGCAGAGCTATCACGATAACCCCGCTTACAAAACTGATCATTGCCATGCGATTTATTTTCACAGATCCTTCCATTGAGCGTTCTCCCTTATTCCTGACTTTCCAATTCGACCCAGGTCGCATCGTAATAGATCTTTCGATATCCAGCCAGACGCAGCTGCTGACTGTCATATTGGACGGCCAACTCGGCTTCCAACTGGCGAATATGAGACTGTAATTCAATCACCTGCCGGCGCAGACGCAGGAGCGTCCCGGCGGCGGCCTCGTCAACGCCCAGATCTTTTTGAATACGGCGCTGACAGCGCAGCTCGTAGCCTTCGTAAGGTCCATACCAATAATTATCTGAGGAAGGATGTCCAGGCATCATAATGCCACCTCCGCTGGTTCCGCGATCTTTTGCCGGGCGGAAGCCAATGCTGCAATACCCTCAACTTCCTGATCGGTCAATGAGTTGGGCAGCACCAGTTTGACGCGGGCAAACATGTCGCCGCGTTTGTTGGGTTCGCGCAGGTAGGGCATGCCTTTGCCGCGCAAGCGGAATGTACGGTTGGCGTTGGTGCGGGGTGGGATCGTCAGAGTCAGCGGGCGCTCCAGGGCAGGGATGCGGATCTCGCCGCCGGCAATCGCCGTGAAGATATCCACCGCGGCATCGAAGTGCAGATCGTCACCATCGCGCTCGAAGGTGTCATTGGGCAGAACTTTGATGATCAAATACAGATCTCCGGCAGTGCCGCCGTTCCGTCCCATTTCGCCGCGGCCTGCCAGACGAACCCGTGTTCCGGTGCGCACGCCAAGCGGAATACTTGCCTGAATGCGATGTCCATCCATTTCCAGCGCGCGTTCCGTGCCGCGGAAAGCCTCATCCAGTGTCAGCTCAACCTCGTATTCCACATCCCGCCCGCGGCGCGGGCTGGGCGGTGCACTTCGTCCACTATTGGCTTTGCCGCCAAAGATATTGGAGAAGAAATCGGAATATGGCGAGGCACTTCCAAAGAGGTCTTCCAGGTCTTCGGCATTGGCATATTGGGTGTGTGCCCCTTTACCGGGTTGCGAGGTAGTCCCGGTTCCTGCACGGGAATCCGACCAGTTTTGCCAGTCAAAATCCTGCTGCTGACCGCCTGTCTGCTGCCATCGCTGGTATTGCGCGCGCAGTTCATCGTACTTCCTGCGTTGTTTGGTATCTGATAGAACCTGGTACGCCTCGTTGATCGTCTTGAATTTTTCTTCGGCGTCCTTGTTGCCCGGGTTTACATCAGGGTGATGCTTGCGCGCCAATTGACGGAAGGTTTGCTTTATTTCCTTTTTGTCGGCAGTTGGCGCAACACCCAGAATTTCGTAATAATCCTTAAAGTCCATCAGATACCGCCTCATTGATCTTGTTGTTCATGATCTAACTTTCTACATTTTGGGATTTCCATTTTTTAGCAGTAATTTCCTCTGCGGTATGGGTATCGCAGGCGACCAGGGGGCGTCTTTCGTCGGGTACGATATGGCCGCCGGGACTGGTCACGGTGCAATCCAGCAATTTACCTTCCGGGGTATACACTACAAGAAGATTGAATAAATTAGCGCAGACGATACAACCATGGATCTCCACTACATTTTTATTTTCAGACATGGTATTCTCCTTTTGGGAGCCAACCATGTCTTTGCCAGGAATCCAAATACCGGGACTCAGGCCAGAATTTCCCGGGAACGAAGTCGGAACATTCGACAGGAAAAATGCCCCCGCCGCGGTTGGATCCTGACCAGCCAAACTCGATCTCGCGGTCGCAGCCTGCGCAATTCACGAAAAACTTGTCGTTACCCGGGTTATCTGTTGACTCAAAAACTTCATAATCTTCCGGTTTGGAAGAAGAGTCGTCCTCTGCGAAATCACCGAAGTCCCCCCGCTCTACTTCATCGTCGGTATCTTTCTCAACTTTTTCCTTGAATTTAAAGACCCAGGTATGATCGGCTTCGAGCGGTCCCCATTCCTGCCAGGTTTCACCATCAGGTCCGGCCAGAATGTTCCAAACTCGGTAAACGGTCAACTTGTGACCACCGCATGATTTACAGGTAAAAATCCAGGGTTCAGGATCGATCATGGCTGCGCCTTCATGCCCAAAACCTGTGGACCGGGAAGGTCGGTAATGCCCCGATCTCTTGTTTGTCAAGATTCAGGAACAAGGTATCGTCGCCGCTATCATCCATCGCGGAAAGGGGGATGATCACATTTTTGGCTCCCCACAAATGACCCTCGCGCATCACCAGATAGGTAATGTGACCCGTTTCCGGGTTGATCACGAATTCATCCACCTTGCCAACATAGCCATCTTTTGCTTCCACACGGGTACCCCGCCGTACAGCCAATTCGCCTGCCGGGATCCGCAAATGTTCCACCGGCGCCCGCACGATTAATTCAGGCGTTACATAAGGCAGATAGTAATAGTTACCCATTCCATACATCCCGCCGGCAAGCCCAATATGTCCAACAGGCACCTTCGACTCAACGTATTGTGTTTCAATAAACGGTTTCATTTTTTTCAGTTCCGCCATGCTGCAGTTCAGTCGAATGGTATCCGCTATCGTCGCAGAGATCACATCCACCGGCACAATGGTATCGGTGTTGGAGGATGTCTCCCTGACCACCAGGCTGGTTACTTCGTCAGCCACCGGATTGATCAATACATATAAAGAAAGACCACAGACACCATCCGTACATTCAACTTGCGCTTGTAAAGGAATTTCCATCATCTACCTCCAAAAATATGCAGAATATCAACTTTGAATTCATCTTACAGCAAACACTCCCCAGCCGCATCCATCGGCTGGGGAGTGTTCGTCTCCCCCACTTGGGGGGTATGTTGGTTTGAGCCTTGGGACTGGAATTACTCCGCTGTCACAGCCACCGTCATATACAGGAGGCAAAGTGTTCGGTTGCCTGAAACGATCGCCCAGGTCGAGGAATAGAATCCAGGCTCATCCGGGGCAGCCATATCCACAGTGATCTGTCCACTTTCCCCATTTTTGATGGTTTGAGTGAAGTCATAACCAGCTTGCTTGTGCATCTTTGTGCCGCTGATAAATTGGTAATCGACTGAATCTGTGCGCCAATCATATCCGCTGAGATTCTTGACCGTCCAGATCGCGTCGAAATTGCTGAGAACCGGTACTGAATTCCAGGGTGAGGCAATGGTCACCGTGCAGTAGTTCCCTGAAGGTTGTCCGGTGGCTACCGGGTTTTCTTGATCTGCCAGGGTCGAAATGGCGACCCAGATCGTCTGACCAAAACGCCCGCCGGATGCGTTCTCCATCTGCCAGAACCCCTGATAGGTTAATGGCTCGTACGGAGCGATCAGCGTCACGCTCAGATCAAGGGTCTGACCGGGGGCTACATCTGCGGGAATGTTTACCGGCTGGCCGCTCATTTGCGCGGCAGTGACATTTCCATAAGCGTAGATCAATTGGTATTTCGGTGTCCAGGTGCAGGTTCCCGTGTTTTGCAAACGCCAGGTTTTGACAAATCCTTCCCTGGGTGTGACGAAGGGCGGATTTTTCATATTATTATCGCCATAGCTTACATCCGCGACGAATTTCATTCCATCCACGCAGATGGGCGGAGCAACCGTCGGGGCAGGGGCCACTGATGTGGCAACGGACAGGTTGGGCGCAATGGGGGTGGATAATATCCCGGCAAGGTCAGCTTGAATGTACTGTTGAATAAGGTTCAGAACCGTCCCGTCGATAAGCATCTCGTCCATGACGCGGTCGATCTCTGCTTTCAAGCGCGGTGTTTCCGAACGCATTGCCACCGCCAGATCTTGCTGGTCGAATCCCTGTCCAACCACTTTCAGGTCCTGACGGGAGCCGTAATAACTGGCAGTTGCCTGCCCGACGACGACCACGTCCACCCGGTCTTCGATCAAGTCGCGCACGGCTTCATCAGCCTGCATGTAATGCAATAATTTATCCTTGCTCAACAGGCCGCTATCAACCAGCAAGCTTTGCGCCAAACTTTCATAGGTGGTGCCGCGTTGGACACCCACGCGATAATCCGCCAGTTGATTGAAGTTGGTGATGTCTTTTACGAGTGAATCACTTCTTGCCAGAACGGCTGTCTGGTTAATATAATAGACCGGTGAAAATGACATTTGGCTGGCGCGTTCGGGAGTAATGGAAATGGCGGCAACCGCAAGATCGATCTGGTTGAGTTGCAGCGCGCCGGTCAGTCCTTCAAAAGCGTAGTTCTGAATTTCAACTGGAATTTGCAGGCGGCGCCCGATCTCTTCGATCAAGGCGATGTCAAAGCCAACCACCTGAAAATTTGGATCGATGGAACTAAATGGCGGATAATGCCAGGCTGTGCCCACGACAATTTTATTATTTGTCACGATCCGGTCCCAAACATCGTCACTCAGCGGTGCCGGGCTTGTTGCACTCGGTACAAGGATTGCGGTTGGCACAAGCATTGCAGTCGGCACGGCAGTGCTGCCTGTGATGGGTATGATGGCAGGCGTGGCGCAGGATGCAAGCATTATGCTCACGATCATCAATACTGGAAAAATTCCTGAAAACGGCGATTTCATATAATCTCCTTAATTAAAAGATGGGCGCGGATTTAAAAAACCAATTTAAGGAAATTAGCGAAATTCGCGGCAAAACACATTGGATCTGTGATCTGGACTTGTAGGTGATCACCAGTGAATTCATCATACAACGAAGCCTCCCCAACCGCATCCATCGGCTGGGGAGGCTTCGTCTCCGCCACTTGGGGGAGGAAGGTTCAATTCATTTTCAGGGTCGGACAGGAATTATCAGCCCGCCATAACGACCTGATTGCGTCCCTGCCGTTTGGCTTGATAAAGCGCACCGTCAACGGCTGCCAGGATTACCTCATTGGTGGCACCATCTTCCGGGAAGGAGGCAACACCCATGGATAGGGTGATCGCCTCAAGGGCATCCTCCTCAAATTGAATATGGAGGTGGCGGGCATGCTCACATAATCTTTCAGCCCGCTCCCGTGACACCTCCCGCGAGGTATCCGGCAGGACAATTACGAATTCATCGCCGCCATACCGGGAGGGGATATCCTCGCCGCGGACGTGTCCGATCAGCATCGTGCCCAACCCACGCAGGATGGCATCTCCGGCGGCATGTCCACGGGTATCATTGAATTTCTTGAAATCATCCACATCCAACATAATGATGCCCAAAGGAAGTTCTTTGCGTTCGGCTCGCAGCAGTTCGCGTTCCAGGGTCTCTTCCAGGTAACGCCGGTTGAATAAACCAGTCAGATGGTCACGCACAGACTGTTCGCGTAAAAGCGCTTCGCTTCGCAGCAGGGCATCCTGCGCGTGTTTGTGCGCTGTGATGTCGCGGATATTACATTGGATCACTTTTTTACTGCCCACTAAATAGACATTACTGACAAATTCCACCTGAATTAACCGCCCGTCGTGCGTTTTGAGCGGCAGGTCTTCATAGCGAATATATTTATCCTCCTGCAACGATTCGAATGCATCCTTGCTGGCTTCAATATCCTTGAATGCGCCAACCTCCCACAACTTCCTCTTTACAAACTCCTCATGCGAATAACCCAGCATCTTGATCAGATACGGGTTGACATCCTCGATCATTCCTGTCCTGGCGTCCAGGATCAATATCCCATCCTGGGCTGTTTCAAACAGACGGCGGTAACGCAGTTCTGAATCTTTTAATTTTTGCACGATCACATCTCCAATATCCCAACCAGTATTTTTATTTGCCCTTCCCGGCAACTGGAAAAAACGTTCCCGAGATCGTCATGGTGCGCTCAAGTGACTCGATATGATCCATTCGGGACGGTGCTTGTATGTGTTTTCTGATAAAGTCCAGGATGTAATGTTTGGTCCCTGGGACATGGCTCAATATCCATTGGGCATCTGGAGGTATACCGCCACCACCTGCGGGTCAAAATGCGTTCCGGCTGAAGTACGAATGTATTCGCGTACTCTTTCTGCTGTCCAGGCAGAGCGGTAGGGGCGGTCTGAACTTAATGCGTCCCACACATCCGCAACTGCAAAGATGCGCGCCGTCAGCGGGATCAGGGCGCCCTTTAGTCCCTGGGGATACCCGCTGCCATCCCATCTTTCATGATGGTAGTAGGGAATATCCAGCGCCGCGTGCAGGTAGCGGATGGGAGCAAGCATCTCATGAGCAAAGGTTGGGTGCTTCTTCATTTTCTCCCATTCCTCATCCGTCAGGGGACCGGGTTTATGGAGGATCTCATCCGGAACACCCATTTTGCCAATGTCGTGCAGCAGCGCTCCCCAGCGCACTTGCACCAGTTCCACCTCGTTCAAGCCGAAGGCGCGCGCAAGTTTGACGGTCATTTGTGCGACTCGCTGGGTGTGTCCTTCGGTCTCCTTGTCACGCAGATCGAGGGCGCGTGACCAGCCTTCAATGGTGGCATCATACGCCAGGGAAAGTTCGAGATTCAGGTTTTGCAAGCTCTCGAACAGCATGGCATTCTCGATTGCGATTGCCGCCTGTCCGGCCAGGGTATTCAGGAAATCGAGCCATTCTTCATCAGGTTCCAGCGGGGTGCGATGGAAGACTTCAAGAACGCCTTTGACCTGTCCTTTGGTGATCAAAGGTACCCCGTAGTAGCAGATAAAATCCTCGCCTGCCAAATGAGCTTTCAGGAAGCCGTTGCCCGGTTCTTCCTTTAAATTCCGAATTTGGACAATTTGGCGTCCCAGGGCAGCCCGTCCCGCAAAGCTCTCTCCCAAACGTATTTTTGTCTTTCTAATGACATTGGAACGGAACCCGCAGTCGGCGCCATATTCCAGCATTTGTGAATTGGGATTTAAGATCAGAATGTCAGCCGCATCGATCTCAAGCTCCTGGGATAAATGGGTGAGGGTTTCTGTCAGGCTGATCTTTAGATCGAAATTGGCCGCGATGACCCGGTCAATGGCACTCAGGGCAGTCAGGTGTTCAAGCTGTGTGCGGATCCTTTGCTCCGCCACTTTGCGCTTGGTGATATTTTCATGGGATACCACGATCCACTTTTGCCCATTATTTTCAAAATTCGTGATCCGTGCCACGAACCAGCGCTGGTTGGCGGGATCATGGCAGGGATATTCAACCAAGACTTCACCCTTGCCATTGCCAAGCACCTCGCGGATCGCATTTGCGATCAAAGGCGCTTCCTCTGCATGGGGCCCCGTGGCGGAGTCGCATACGGCGAGATAGTTCATCCCGACACAATGATCGGCATGCTTCAAACCATGCAGTGTGCCAAAATTACGCCAGGCTGAATTAACCTGGACGATCATGCCCTGATGGTCAAGAATGGCGATGTGGGCCGAGAGGGTATCCTGAACACTTTGCAAAAATTCGCGGGTACTGAGCAGTTTCATCTCCGCTTCCTTGCGCGCTGTAATGTCACGAGCGGTACCCTGGAAACCTATAATATCCCTGCCGGCATAATGGGGGGTTGAAAGAACTTCTATATAATGGATCCTGCCATCCTTCCCGCTCACAGTATATTCTGCCGCTTCCTCAAAACTCTCCCCTGCGAGGATCTTTTCCAGCCTTTTCCTGTATTGCTCCAGATAATGTTCCGGAATAATATCCCAAATATTCATGGCCAGGAATTCCTGCTCGCTGAATCCCAACTCCCTGCACATGACTTTATTGACGGTTAATATATTCCCTGTTGATTCCACGATGAAAATACCATCCGGACTCTGATTCACCAGGTCGCGATATTTCTTCTCGTTCGCCTGCAATGCAACCGTGACCCGCCTTTGCTCGGTGATGTCGCGGATATTACATTGGATCACTTTTTCCTTACCCACCAGGTACACGTTACTGACAAATTCCACCTCAATCAACCGCCCGTCCTTCGTTTTAAGCGGCAGGTCTTCGTAACGGATATATTCACTCTCCTGCAAGGTTTCAAACGCATCCTTGTTTGATTCAATATCCCTGAATGCGCCCACTTCCCAGATCTTTTTTTTCACGAACTCTTCGCGCGAAAGGCCCAGCATTTTTATCAAATACGGGTTGACATCCTCGATCATCCCTGTCGCGGCATCCAGGATCAATATCCCATCCTGGGCTGCTTCAAACAGGCGGCGGTAACGCAGTTCCGAATCTTTTAAATTTTGCACGATGATCTCTCTTTTTTCGGGTCACCTCAAGCATATAAATATAGCATCATAATCATCATACAACGAACCCTCCCCAGCCGCATCCATCGGCTGGGGAGGGTTCGTCTCCGCCACTTGGGGGAGGGAAAAGGGTCAGGACACGATGCGATTTCGCAGTGCCAGCGTCACCGCTTCTGTGCGGCTGGCAACGCCCAATTTGGACAGAACATTGCTGACATGCGATTTGATGGTGGACGGGCTGACGGTCAGCCTGCCGGCGATCTGGGTATTGTTCAACCCTTCAACCATCAAAGCCAAAACTTCACGTTCGCGCCCGGTCAGATCAAGCCCGGGCATGGGGGGCTGGTTGGCTGCCTCCACCAGCGCTTGAGCGGCTTCGGGCGAAAGGGTGGTGCGTCCTGCGTGCGCCGCGCGGATGGCCCGAGCCAGGTCATCTGCCGAGACATCCTTAAGCAAATATGCGATCGCCCCGGATTCCAGCGCGTGTTTGACCAATTCCCCCTCCTTGAAACTGGTCAGGGCGATCACCTGCACCTGCGGGTACTTTTGGCAGATGAGTTGTGTTGCAGTTGCCCCGTCCATGTCTGGCATGACCATATCCATCAGGATCACATCCGGCAGGACCTCGCCGCAGAGTCTGATGGCTTCCGCGCCATTTTCGGCTTCGCCCACCAGCTGCAGACCGTCAAAAACCTTCAAGATGGTTGCCAGTCCTTTGCGTACCATGGTGTGATCATCAACCAGCATAACCCGAATCGGGTCGGAGAGAGAGTTTGTCATAGGGGCTCCTTTGATGGGACTTTGGTCCAATGGACCATGAGTTCTGTGCCGGTTCCCGGCATGCTCGAGATGGTTAAAACCGCGCCCGCGGCTTCTGTGCGTTCACGCATCATTCCCAGGCCATAGTGACCTGAGTAGGTTTTATGCGGGTCAAAGCCGCGTCCATTGTCATGAATGCGCATTTGGACCTCGGCCTCTTCCTGCTTTAGATCGATCTCAACCTGGCTGGCTTTGGCGTGTTTGGCAACGTTATTCAGCGCTTCCTGGCAGACACGATAGAACATGACCTGCACATTAGCGGGCAGGTGAAACTCACCGGAAATGCTGATGGCTACGGGGAGGTTGGAGCGCCCTTCGATGGCATTTCCCAGCAGACGCAGCAGGTCGCCGAGGTCTGAGTCGGTCAAGGTGGAGGGGCGCAGTTCAGCCAGAAGTGCGCGCATCTCCGCCATTGCGCCGCGTGTCAAACGCCGCAGGTCTTCGAGCGAGCTCCGGGCTTCCGCCTGGTCACGATCCCATAAACGCGGCAGGACTTCAGCGATTAATCCGGCGGAGAAGAGCGATTGGTTGACGGCATCATGCAGGTTGCGCGCCAGCCGCTGACGTTCTTCGAGTACCGCGAGTTCCTGCGCCTGCCCATACAGCTCGGCATTGATCATGGTAATCGCAGCCTGATTGGCAACACTCAGCGCCAGGTCGGCATGGTGCGCTGTGAAATAATTTTTTGAGCTTTCAGCCACGCCCACACCGCCGATGATGCGTCCCCTGACTGCCAGCGGCACCCACATCCACGACTGCATACCCTCGAGCAGTACCGCTGACCCATCGTTCAGCAGCGTACGCAGAAATTGCGCCTGCGGGTCGCTGCTCCAGACATCGGCGATGCGAATGGGGTGGTGTTTGTTAAATAATGCGACCAGGGTTTCGGGGTCACTCAGGTGAATATGGATCGGCAGGGAATCTTCCAGATGACCTGTGCCGCGCATGGCCAGGGTCACCAGCGAGGAACCTTCCAGCGCAAACAGCCCGCCGTGTGAATACTTGATGATCTTGCGCAGCTGGTCGAGGATCAACCCCGGCTGAAGTTCCAGGGTCGATGCCAGGGTATGCGAGATCTCCAACAGGGTGGCTTGCTCATGCGTGCGCACCTCCACCCGCTGGCTGAGACTCTGTTCCATCTGGATCTGTTTGCTGACATCCCGGATGATGCCCAGTAAACAGGGACGTCCTTCATGCGTAAATGCGGTTCCGCGCCAGTCGGCAAAAAATGTTGTGCCATTACGGCAGACGTGCAGCGCGCGGATATCAAACACCCCGGTTGATCGAAATATCTGCAGAGACTCATTGAAGACATACTGACTGTCAGGGTGGATGCAGGCTTGCAGCTGGAGCTCAAGAAATTCATTGCGGGCGTAGCCGTGCATCAACCATGCCGCAGGATTCGCCTCGACCACCAGGCTGGTTTCAAGGTCAATGATCATCATCCCATCGGCGGCGGACTCGAAAATACTGCGATACAGTCCTGCTTTTTCTTTTGTTTCTTCGTTCATAGGCATCCTATTTTAATGGTATCGGTCCGATCAGAACCCGCACCTTGTGCGGCTGGCCGTCATCCACCAGTGGAATTGATCCATCGGGCAATTGAACTTCGTCCAACACGACTTGTTGGATGCCGCGATTAAGGTGCTGCGGATTCTCGACACGGATCGTGTAGTGGGTGACCCCAAACCGGTAATCTGCTTTGAATCCCGCCCAATGGCGCGGAATGCACGGGTCTACCTGGAGTGCATTGCCGGAACGGGTGATGCCAAGAATGGCCTCAATGCCCATGCGGTACATCCAGGCGGAGGAACCGGTGTACCAGGTCCAGCCGCCTTTGCCGGTATGCGGGGGGGCGCCGTAAATATCGGCGGCGACCACATAAGGCTCAACTTTGTAGCGCGCTGCCTTCTCTAGTGTATCGGCATGGCTGATGGGATTCAACATCTGGAACAACTCTACAGCCCGGTCTCCCTGGCCAAGTTTCGCAAATGCCCAGGCAGTCCAAATGGCGGCATGGGTGTACTGTCCGCCGTTCTCGCGCACGCCCGGCAGGTAGCCTTTGATGTAACCCGGGTCATGCGCCGACTTGTCGAACGGCGGGGTGAACAATAGGATCATCTGCCCGGCTCGTTTCACCAACCGGTCATTGACCGATTCCATGGCCTGTGCCGCCCGGCCTGGTTTTGCCGCCCCTGACAGAACCGCCCAGGACTGCGCGATCGAATCGATCTGGCATTCCAGGTCTTCGTGCGAACCCATTTTCGAGCCGTCATCATAAAAGGCGCGCAGGTACCATTCGCCGTCCCAGGCGTGGGCTTCGAGCGCCTTTGCGTACTGCTCAGCCTGTTGCAGGTAGGGAGCGGGGTCATCCGACATCAACACCGCCAGCGGCGCAAAACGCTTGAGGGTTGCGATCAGGAACCAGCCCAGCCAGATGCTCTCACCGCGCCCGTCCATGCCGACGCGATTCATCCCATCATTCCAGTCGCCGCCGCCCATCAGCGGCAGATCATGCCGGCCGGCTGTCGTGCCTTTTTGCAATGCCCGCCGGCAATGTTCGTAGAGCGAAGATGCGTCCCCTGCCTTGTCAAATAGTGTATAGCGTTCCATTTCTTCGGGCTTGAGCGCATCGCCCCGCAGGAAGGGGAACTTCTCGTTCAAAATGGATGTGTCGCCCGTGGCGGAAACATACCCGGCGGTCACAAATGGCAGCCAGAGCAGGTCATCTGAAAAGCGCGTGCGCACCCCTCGTCCTGCGGGCGGATTCCACCAGTGCAGCACGTCACCCGCTTCAAACTGATGGCGGGCCGCTTCCAAAATTTGCGCGCGCGCGATATCGGGGCGGGTATGCAGCAGCGCCATGACATCCTGCAGCTGGTCGCGGAACCCGAACGCCCCGCTTGATTGATACAGCGCCGTCCGGCCCCATAAACGGCAGGCCAATGTTTGAACCATCAGCCAGCGGTTGAGCATCAGGTTCATGGCGGGGTCAGGGGTTTCAACTGTCAGCGTGGTCAGGATCTCGTCCCATTTCTGTTGGACGGAACGCCAGACCGCTTCAACTTCCGCCAGTGAATGGATCTCTCCGATCAGCTTAAGGGTTTCATCCCGGTCTTTTCCTTCGCCGACCAGGAAGAAGACTTCTTCAAATGCGCCGGGGGCAAGGTCAACGTGCAGTTGAATGGCGGCGCAGGGGTCAAGCCCGGCATTCACGGCGCTTTCCAGGCCAATGCGGCCAAGCGCAGCCGGGCTGCGCATGCTGCCCATGCGCCCCAAAAACTCTGTGCGGTTTGTGGTGACGCCATGCGGATCCTTACTGGCGGCTAGAAATGCCACCCGTTCGCCGAACTCGCTGTTGAAATGGTTGACGGCCAGCAGGGCATTTTTTTCGGGGATGAATTCCGGCATGATATGCGCCTGATGTGTATCCCTGGTTGTGCCAAGCACCCATTCGGCATAATAAGTAAGCGTGACGCGGCGCGGACGCTCCCATAAATTTTGCAGGCGGATGTGCACAATTTTGACCGGCGCTTCCGGCGCGGCGAACACCCGCAGCTTTTGGTTCAAGCCGTGACTCTGACTCTCGAAGATCGAATAGCCCGCCCCATGCCGGATCACGTGCGTCGTGTCTGCCCCGGCAGGCATCAGGGTCGGACTCCAAACCCGTCCGGTCTCTTCATCGCGCAGGTAGACTGCCTCGCCGGGCATGTCAATGACCGGATCATTGCGCCAGGGTGTCAGGCGGTTCTCTCCGCTGTTCCCTGCCCAGGTGGCGCCAAACCCTGATTCGGACACTAAAAATCCAAACCCCGGATTGGCGATCACATTGATCCACGGCTGCGGTGTGCGCTGCCCCGCTTTTCCCGTGCTGGAACCGGGACCACCGCGGAGATGGATGACATATTCCCGGCCATCGCGGCTGAACCCGCCGAGACCGTTGTCCATTTGCAGGTCTTCCAGGGGGGGCAGCGAATCCGTTGGTTCGGGATCGATCATTGGGGAAAGGGAAGCGCTGAACTGCGGCAGACGGGTGGCTGGAAGGGTCAGGCGCAAGGCATGTTCGGCCAGCGTCCCGTTTTGTTCATCGAGGATGACCCCCGCCACGGTCTCGAACAGGATCTTATCGGCCGGTTGAAGCTGGTCTGCGCGCAGGATAAAAATTCCGCTGCGTTGATTCAGCGCGTCAACCGCGCCCATGCGCCCGATCTGGCGCAGGATGGTGTTGTGCAGGTCGAGCGCGTAGCCCGTATCCTGTTCATTGAGGATCACCAGGTTGACCGTCACATGACGGCTGCGCCAGTAGATGAAGGCCTGCAGGGCTTCGATCAGCAGGGGCGATTCACCGTCACGAATGCGCACAAGCAAAATCGGGTAATCGCCGGAAACTCCGAACGCCCACAGGTCAGACTGTCCTTTCATGTTTTGCGCAAGGACATGCGGCGCGGCGCGCAGGACACCCGTTGGATAAAGCAGGGCAGATAAAAGGCGCTGGATGTTTTCAACAGTGTACGCGTTCAACCCGAGGTCGAGCAGTTCATGCTCACTTTGGGCGCGGGCTTCGTCAAAGGCGCGGTGAATGGATTGCCCGGATTGATAACGGGAAAGTTTTTCCAATGCTTCAATACGGGATGCAGCCGCCAGGGTCAGGAAGGTGACCCTGGTTTTTGCATGGGGCTTCAAGTCAATTTCCTGCCCCAGTGACATGATCGGGTCGAGCGTTCCGCGGCGCGAAAGCGGTCCCGATCCCTGCCCGGGAGCGGTGGTTCCAGAAAGATGGCTGCTGGAACCCTGCAATGCCTGCGGCGTGTGCAGCGTCTGTGACCTGCCCAGGAATTTGGCGCGGTCACTTTCATGCTCGCCAGTCACTTTGCGTCCGGCCTCGATGACCATGGCATGGATCAGCACAATGGGCTTTTCATCCGCCGACCTTGGGCGGCGCGTGAACAATAGCGCATTCTCGCGGGGGAGATATTCACTCTCGATAAAGATTTTATTGAACGCGGGATGCCGCCGGTCGGCAGCCTGAGCCGCCAGCACCACTTCACCGTAACTGGTCAGCTTCAATTTCCGGGGCTGGTGACTGTCATTGAGGATATTCACCCGCCGGATCTCGACCCCATCGGTGCTGATGGTGACCCCGGTCCGCAGGGAAATTCCATGATCCGAACGCTGGAACTCAACCTTGTGCGGATAGAACAACACTTCAAGATGTTCAGCGGCGCCTTCGATGGGCTGACAGGTGGCAGACCAAAGCGCTCTGCTCTCGCGGTCCTGCAAATAGATCCACGTGCCCCACTGGTCAAGGGTGGTATCTGCCTGCCAGCGTGTCAAGGCATACCCGCGCCACTGACTGTATCCGCCGCCCGCGCTGGTGACCATGACACTGGTCTCGCCCTGCGAAAGGATATGCGCCTGCGGAATGGGACTATCGACCGCCACGCGCCACGGATCACTGCTGACCAGGCGTGTGCCTTCAGGCAGTTCCGCCGGTTCGTCGAGATGCGGATATTCGATCGGCGGGTTCAGCGGGATCTTTTCCTGCAGCAGCAGTTCAATACTTTGGATATGTTCATCAGCATGGAAACGCCTGACCATCACATCATCCGACAGGTAGTTGCAGGCGGCCATCAGGATCATGCCCTGATGATGCGCCATGTAGGACTGTACAATATTATGGGTGCTGCCGTCCGGCAGCCGTGTTTTGGTGAAATCGAGCGCCTCATAAAAACCAAAACGACCAAGCATTTTTAACTGTTCCAAACGCGCCATATTTTCCAGGACGGCTTGAGGCTGCAGCGAAAGCCCGATCAAGGACGCATACGGCGTGATGACCAGATCTTCGGGCAGGTCGCGTTTGTAACCCAGAACAGGCACCCCGAAAGCCTGATATTGATAGTTCATATTTAGATCGAAGGCATAATAGCCGGATTCAGAAATACCCCAGGGTACTTTTTGCTCGCTGCCATAATTCACCTGCGCTTCGAGCGCAACGTAACAACTGTCTGAGAGAAAAGTCCCGGCGTAATTTTTGGTGAACAAAGCCGGCATGAGATATTCGAACATGGTGCCGCTCCACGAGAGCAGTACCTGGCTGCCGTTCACCTTCGTCACGGGTCGTCCGAGGTGCTGCCAGTGACTGTGCGGGACATTGCCTTTCGCGATCGCGATCAGGCTGGCGATGCGCGCCTCGGATGCCAGCAGATCGTAGTAACTCGGGTCAAGTTTTTCGGTGCTGGCGTTGTAGCCGATGTGGAACACCTGACGGCGTTCACTGAACAGGAAGCGGAAATTCATGCCTGTCACAACTGCATTTGTGCGGTCTGCCAGGTCTTGAAATTCGGTCAGCAAGGCGGCCACTGTCATTTGCGCTGCAGACAGATCCTCGTCCAATTCCTGACACCAGATCAGGACGGCTTCATCCTGCTGCTGTGACTTGAAAATACCCAGCGTGCTTTGAATGTCTGCGTACACGGCCCCCGCCTGTCCCAGGGTCGGCAGTTCAACGGGCAGGCTGTCACGCAATGCCGGCGGTATCTCCGGGCGGTTGAGCCAGGGCAGGTACAGATCGAGGCTGCGCTGCATGTCCTGCAGGCTGTGATGCAGCAGGTCAAGATAAAGCTGGAGTTCGGTCAGGGAAGTGGAATTGAGGTTGGGATGATTCTCAAGCAATTCGATCAGGCGGTGTGAGACCCTCTCCCAGCCTTCGCCGGACAGCCAGGTTATGGTTTTGGTCCACTCGGCTGGCTGGTTCTGGATGGCGCTGACGCGCTCGTAGATATGGGTCAACTCAACTTCAAAAGACTCAAGCGAGGCATGCGGGTTATTTTTTTCAAGCGCCTGCAGGACTTCCGCCAGAATATCCAAAATGACAAGCAGACCCTGCCAGCGATTTTCTGCCAGCAGCGGCGCATCTGCCAATGCAAGGCAGCCCTGCCTGAGCGTGATCAGACAGGCCGCCAGGTTGCCGCTATCGACGGTGGAGATATAGCGCGGCGGAAGCGCCGTCATCGTTTGCGAATCATACCAGTTCAACAAATGCCCGCGGTAATGCTCCAGCTTGTCCATGCTTTCCAGCGTCGAGCGTAAACGGACCGACAGTTCAGCCAGGCCCATGTACCCAAGATCATAGGCCGACAGGGTGGACACAAGGAACAGACCGATGTTGGTCGGTGTGGTGTAGTGCGCCACACTGCCGCGCGGCGATTCTTGATAATGATCGGGGGGCAGCCAATGGTCATCGGGGCCGGCAAATTGCTCAAAGAAAGCCCAGGTGCGGCGGGCCAAACGGCGCACCTGCCTGCGCTGAGTCTCGGTCAGCGGCGCGGTGACATGCGTCACGGGCTGGCTGATGGCATAAGCGATCTGCGGCGCGGCAAGCCAGGCGATCAGAAAAGGCAGTGCGCTCCAAATTGCACCCGGGTTGAGAATCACAATGGAAATTCCCATCAGGATGGAGAAGATCAAGGAAGCTGACATCTCGCGCCAAATTTCATAACGCGGGTTCAAGGCAGACGAGCGCGAAGCATTCGCGGCGGTTGTCCATTGCAGCAGGTTCCGGCGCTCGATCAGCAGGCGGATGAGGGTGGTGCTGATGGCTCCCAGCATCAGCAGCGCCTCATAAGGCATAAAAAGAACGGCCAGCGCCCAGCGGGTGAGCGGAAGCCGGCTGGTGTTGAGAATTTGTTTGAGGGTCAGCCGTTTGATATTGTGCAGGCCATGCTGGTACGTTTGCACAAAAATTGGCAGGACCGAAGGCAGAAAAACCAGGATCGTCCAGACCCAGGGTGAGCCAGGCAGGAACAGCCAGCCCGCGGCCAGCAGGGACAGCAGGGTGGGCGGCAGCAGACTGCGCCGCAGGTTGTCGAAGACCTTCCAGAGGTTGATGGCCGATAAGCGGTTGAGCGCCGTGCCGCTCTGGGTGTGGACAATGGGGAATAACCAGGGCAATAACTGCCAGTCACCGCGGATCCAACGGCGCAGACGGCGGGCGTATACCATATAACGCGAGGGGTATTCTTCATATAATATGATATCTGTGACCAGCGCCGCGCGCCCGTAAATTCCTTCGAACAGGTCATGGCTCAGCAGGGTATTCTGGCGCACCTGACCTGCCAGACTGCGCTCAAAAGCCGCCACATCATAAATGCCCTTGCCCACGTAACTGCCTTCCCCGAACAGGTCCTGATACACATCCGAAACGGCAAAGGAGTACAGGTCAAAACCCGCGTTGCCGGCAAAGATCTGCGAAAAGAGCGAACGGTTGGCACTGGTCGGTTTGATGGCCACGCGCGGTTGCAGCACCGTGTACCCGGCAGTCACCGAGCGTCCATCCGCGGCAAATTCGGCGTGATTCAGCGGATGCGCCAGGGTGGCGACCAGCCGATTGGCGCTGCCCTGCGGCAGGGAGGTATCGGCATCGAGGGTGATCACATATTTGATATCGGACAGGATGCCCGCATCCCCAACCTGGGTGGAGTAGGGAGTCTCGCCCAGGTTAAGCAGCAGGCGGTTGAAATCTGCCAGTTTGCCGCGCTTGCGTTCCCAGCCCATCCAGACCCCTTCGGATGGATTCCACTGGCGGTGACGGTGAAATAAATAAAAGGGCAATGCCTGCCCATATTTAATATTGAGGTTTTCAACGCCCAGGCTTGCCAGCGCGAGCAGTTCTTCATCCTGCGGCATGTCCTCGGTGGGGGCATCGCCAAAATCGGTCAGCAGGGCATAGGTCAGCAGAGGGTCAGAGTTGGACAGATAATAAAGTTCCAGCTCCTGCAAAAGATGATTAAGTTCTTCGGCGCTTTCCAACAGGGTCGGCACGACCACCATGGTCCGGTTTCCGGCGGGAATGCCCTCCGAGAAATCCATGCGCGGCAGGCTTTGCGGTTTGATGCGGCGGGTCACATTCCAATGCACGAGCGTGATGGCGGCTTCGAAAGCCAGACCAAGCCCCAGCGCGCCCGCCACCCAAAGTTGGTTGAGGGACCCGCCTGCAATTTTCGCATAGGTAATTATCCCAATAACAAACAGCAGCGAGAAGAGGCCGATACTCCCCAGATACGCGGCGGTGGGAAACGCAAGCAGCGCGCGCTGCACACGCACCCGGAATCCGGGCTGGTAGCAGATGCTGTTTTCGAGCGTTGAGCGCCCGGCATCCACCAGATAAAAGCCGACGTGTGATCTGCGCGCAGAGTCGTGTGCGGCACTGCGCGCAAATTCGATCGCGGCCAGCGCCACCTGCTCTTCGCCCTGTTTGGAGTGACGCGCCAATTCTTCAATGACCCCGCGGTAATTGTTGCGGGTATCAAAATCCATCGCGGCATAGATCTGCGCCGGGTCGTTGCGCAGGATCTGTTCCACCCGGCTGGTCTGCTCAAAGAAATCCTTCCAATCAGTGGCAGACAGCAGGCGTAAACTGAGGAAGCAATTGGCCACAATGGTATCGCCGGGCAAATTGACCGGGAACTGGTTGGGGACTTCGCTCAGGTCTTTGGGCACATCGCTGCCGGTCAGTTCGGACGTGGCGTAGACCAGCCTTTCCAAAATTCCGATGCGCAGCATGATCGGCAGCGCCCACAGTTCCCCGATCGTCAGGGGCGTGACCTGCTGATAATCCCGCACAAAAATGGCGGCCTGGGTCAGGTCAATTTGACCCTGACTGTATCCGATCCATTCCCGCGCCAGCGCAAAAATGCGGCTGTGCCCCTGCAGGGTTGTTTCACTCAGCTTTGGAAGTTCTTTCAGAAAACTGTCCGGCAGATCCTCTTCAATTTGGCGGATGGTTTGTTTGACGATGTAAAAGTTATCCAGCATCCATTCGCCTGCGCGCGATGACCTGCCGGATGGATCGGGCTTGGACGGCACCGCTTTGAAGACCGCATACGCATTGCGCAGCGCCAGTTCCCAACATTGCAGATAATCCAGGAGGGTTGTTTCTGTGCGGCCGGATGTTTTTTTGGTCTCAACTGCATGCGTTTTTGCCAGGCGGTGCGCAAATTCTCTCAGCCGTATATCTACGATGGGGGCGGGTGGTTCTGACTGGGTGACCTGGGAATCGATTAACATGCGTTAACGCTCTGCGCGCTGGGCGGATGACTGCTCAGGAACGGCAGGCTCCTGTTTGGGCGGCAGGTCCTGAACGATCAGCATGGAGACCCTGCCGTACAGGATGAAGTTATTGACCATGCTGCCATACGGCCATTGATGATTCCCTGAGTAGCCGTGCGCGCTCAGTGCCACCAGGTCAATTTGTTCCTGCCCGGCCAGTTGATGGATGGCAGCCGCGGCGTTGTCACTGGCGATCAGGTGAGTTTGAACGGTGATGCCTTCCAGATACGAACGCGATTTCAACTGCTCGAGATACCGTTCGGCTTCCTCACGGTTGCGTTTGACCACGCGCTCCGATAATTCAATATCTTCGCGCACCAGCGGCATTTGACGCGCCATTTCGGGGGTCTGCACCACCTGCGCCAGATGGATCTGAGACTTATGAAAATTGGCCAGTTGGGTGATGACCGGCAGGACATTTTCTGCCCGCTGTGAGCCGTCCAATGGCACCAGGATCTGGCGATAGACAGGGGTTTCTGTCAGTTCGTCGGCATGCTCTACATATTTATCCGCCCGCACGATCAACAGCGAGGTTTGCGCGCTGAGGATGGTCTTTTGCGTCACACTGCTGATGCCCCATTGGGTCAGGCCGTGGCGGCCGTGACTGCTCAAGACGATCAGTTTCATCCCCTGATTTTGAGCGTATTCGGTGATCCCTTCCGCGATCAGCCCTTCGCGCACTTCCGTCTGGACCCGAATGGATTTTTTTTGCAGCCAGGTCTGGACCTTGTCCAGGTAGAGGGAGGATCTTGTTTTATTGATCTGCCAATTAAGCAGGTCGAACAGTTGGGCCGATGTGCCGGCATGGTTCTTTTCGAGGATCCGCAGCAGGGTGATCTGTGCATCAAAAGGACGGGCGATGGCAACCACATGCGGCAGGACACAGTCTGCCAGTTGTGAGCCATCCAGTGGGACGAGAATAGTTTCGAACATGGGGCATCCCTTCGAATCTTTCATGGTGCCAGACCGAGTCAGATCAGGAATTGATGCCTCGATCAACTGCGCCATGGCGGATATGGATTATGTGATGGGGTTTGGGAGTCATCTCGCGGGTTGCGAGTGTATTTAGAGGGCGCCGCGGAATGTTACTATACAGGGGTTTCGTAACGCACCGAGCAGAAATGAGTCTTCCAACCGCAGGCGGTATAGCCTGCTAAAATTAGTATACACTACTTTACTGTGATTACAGGGTTGGACATGTGCATGTAGACCAATATTTGTGTTTATAAAAAATTTCAATATCATGTTCTCCCCCAAAAATCGCACTTTGATTTTTGGGGGAGATGGCGAAGCCAGAGGGGGGGGAGAGGACTGCTAGATCACCGCATCCATATCATCCCCGCAAGACACCTCTCCCACGCACAGCGGGCGGATGGACTCCTCCAACGCAAGTTGGATCTTCCAGATCACGCCGTTAATATCGTTCATCACCTCGTTATTCCAAAAGCGGATGACCTTGTATCCTTGCGCTTCCAACAACTTCGTTCTTTCCGCGTCATATTCGGCTTGTTCCAGGTGGTGACTTCCATCCAGTTCGATGATGAGTTTCTTTTTGATGCATACAAAATCGGGGATGTACTTGCCGATGGCGTGCTGCCTTCTGAAACTGACTCCCAGTTGGTCGTTGCGGATCAGTGCCCACAGTTTGCGCTCGGCGGGCGTGAGTTCTTTTCGAAGTTCAATGGCGCGGGTTCTGGTTTTGGGGTTGCTTCTTAATGGGCGAGCCATGGGCCCCTCCCTAGTACTCCCCAGATTCGACGAAGTACACGTCGAATCTGGGGAGGGGACAGACCGCGGTCAGGGCAGGGGCAGATTCACTTTGAGATAAAATTTTTGTTTTCATAAAAGCTCTCAATATTATGTCCTCCCCCAAAAAATCGCACTTTGAATTTCGGGGGACATGGTACCCGAGCGGAGCAAGTGGTAGGTGGCAAAGCCAGAGGGGGCTCTTGCATGTCCTGCGGCGGAGATTTATCTCCCGCCGGATTCCGTGCGCCGGGTTGCTTCCAATGAATGGAGCGACTCTCGTCCATCTGCGGGCGGACTACCTGCCTCCCACTCGCTCCGCTCACCTGCACTTGCGTGCGGCGCAAGTGTCGGGGATTATAACGGCGGATTGTGCCAGGGAAGTCCTTCGTGGCGCAGCCCCCTGTGG
>JFJP01001188.1_pt1 | contig 26536 bp, 20 predicted proteins | sample 431651 | NCBI WGS metagenome assembly JFJP01 (sample SAMN02602958, study PRJNA72255) | Microbial mat metagenome, whole genome shotgun sequencing project. | biome: fresh water; feature: sink hole; material: water; isolation source: purple microbial (photo- and chemosynthetic) mats found in...
CCATTTTTGTCCTTGGAGGGGATTTGTCCACGAAAGGCACGAAGGGCACGAAAATTTTTTGAAATCAAAATTAGATTGCATTTTTCTATTTGTAACCCATTGATAATCAAAGATAACTTTTGAAAAGAAATTTTAGAAATGACCTTTTTGGACCGCGCCCATTAGTAGAAATTCTAACCAATGATGGATGCAACCTTATTGGTCCAGGAATTCTATGTTTGGCAAGGGTTCCTTGATCTAATGTATGGTGGTTCGGGGATTTTGCCTTTGAACGCAGCTTGGTATTATTCCTCGAATTGTTGCTCGGTGGGAAAAAAAAAGGTCGCGGATGGGCACCCGCGCCTCGGCAGCCCCACCCGCGAAGTGGCGCATTGGCCGTCTTTCCATTGCCTGTCGAAGACAAAACATAGACTGCCAGGGGCTTTCTAGTTGGGAATGTCTTTTCAAACCGAAGCATTATTTTCGCAATTATCAAAATGTGCAGCTCGTTCTACAACCCGAGGGCTGGCCCCAGGCCATTTTCCCATTCGGAAACAAAGCGAAATGACCCACGAAAGCATCTCATTCATGCGGAAACTCTTGACTTTCTTGACGATACTGATAGCCTTGTGCCTTTTGCTGGGCGTTGGCTACCTGCATTTCTTCGACGCCTGGCGGCAGGTGCCGGGCGGGTTTTTGTCGGCGGGCGCCCATCCGGCCTGGGCGAGCTGGGGCCTGATGGGCGCGGGTTTCGCGCTGCTTTGGGTGGCCGTTGGCTCGTACCAAAGCCCGAGCAAGGGCCACTACTACGCGACGGTGGTCCTGAGCCTGGTCTTCCTGCTGTCGTCGGGCCTGGTCGTCGGGCTTGACGAGCGCTACGAGGATCCCTTGGCGCTGGGCCTGGTGCTGGTGCCGATGGCGGTGCTGTACGGCTTCGGCCTGGCGGTCGAAAAGGCGGTGCGCGACCTGGACTACTACAAGCCCTACTCCTGAGCCCGCAGGCGGAAGACGCGGAAGGAGCCCGCCTCGAGCAGCAGGCTGTCCACGCGCTGGGCGAACCAGTCGTTGGCCTCGAAGGCGCGGTTGTCGGAGTAGCAATAGCGGAGCCCCTGGGCGATCATGCGGTCGAGCTCGGCAGGCCCGGGCGTGTACTGGTCGAAGGCCCAGCCCTTTTTGTGGAGGTGGTACAGGAAGATGTGGGGTGAGGCGTCCTGCCCGACCAGGCAGAGCGCGTCGTCGGGCACGGCCGCGCGCAGGGCAGGCTTGTGGAGCAGCAGGTCGGGGTTGAAGCCCGGCATTTCGGGGTTCCAGCGGGTTTGCAGGCGGGCCAGGCAGGCGGGCGGCGCGGCCAGCAGCGCCACGACGGCCAGCGCGGGCGCGAGCCGGCCGGGCGCGTCGAGCAGCGCGAGCAGGCCCCGGGCCACGACCAGGAAGAGCAGGGGCAGGAAGGGCAGCAGGTAGTAGTCGTGCTCCTTGCCGATGACGTTGAGCTCGAAGAGGTAGTAGGCCCCGACGGCGGCCCCCCAGGCCAGCCCGAATGCCGCGGGGCCCGAGACGCCACGGCGCAGCGCCTCGCGGACCAGGACGAGCGAGCCCAGTCCGAAGGGCAGCAAGTAGGCGAAGTTGAGGAACATCTCGGGCAGCATGGAGTGCAGGTTGCTCCAGAAGACGGCCCACCACCGGTCCCAGGGCATGGGGTTGGCGAATGCGCCAGCCACCACGCCGTTGCCCTGCCAGGTGGGCACAACCCAGGCGTACCAGGCGGCGGCCGGGGCCAGGGCCAGCGCCCCGCCCATGGCCAGGGCCAGAAGCCCGCGCCCCGAGAGGCTTCCGCCCCGCCAGGCCCAGAGCGCCCAGCCGGCCGCCGCGGCCGAGAGGGTCACGTAGGGCAGCTTGGCCAGGGCGGCCAGGCCCAGCAGCGCCAGCCCTGGGGCCCAGCGCGCCGCCCCAGCACTGCCGCCGAAGGCCGCCCGCGCCAGCAGGGCCGCCGCCCAGGTGTAGGCCGCCAGGGCCAGGTTGTCGGGCATGGGGTTGGCCGAGTAGTAGAAGAACACGGGCGAGAAGGCCATCGCCCAGAAGGCGAGCGCGGGGGCGCGCCGGTCGGCGAGCAGGGCCCGGGCCAGGGCGGCCATGCCGAGCAGCGAGGCCAGGCCCAGCAGGAGGCTGAGCCCCCGCGCCACCCGCAGCGGATCGGCACCGCTGGCCCGCGCCACGGCGGCGAAGCCCCACTGCATGAGGGGGAACTCCATGCGCATTACGCCGTCGCCGGCGCCGCGGGGGTTCACCCGGGGGCGGAGGAGGTCCATGCCTTCCTCGACGAAGTTCTCGATGTTGGACTGGGTCTGGGCCTGGCGCCAGGCGTGGACGCCCACCAGGTCGGCGCGCAAGGCCCTGCCGTGCGCGCCGAACCAGAGCAGCGCGAAGGCCAGCAGCGCCAGGGCCAGCGGCCAGCGCCTGGGTCGGAAGGTGTCAGCCAAGGTGCCGGCTGATGGTGTTGAGCAGGGTCTCTGGCGCGATGGGCTTGGAGAGGTAGTCGTCGAAGCCCAGCGAGAGGATGCGCTCCCTGTCGCCGACCATGGCATAGGCGGTCTGGGCGATGACGGGCACGGCCTTTTCCTTCTTGATGATGCAGGTGGCCTCGTAGCCGTTCATCACGGGCATCTTGATGTCCATGAGCACGCAGTCGATGTCGTGCTTCTGGCACATCTCGACAGCCTCGAGCCCGTCTTTGGCATGGAGGATGCGCAGCTTGGTCTTCAGGAGCACGGCGTGCAGGTAGGTGAAGTTGGAAAGCACGTCCTCGGCGATCAGGGCCACCTTGCCCTGCCAGTTGTACTTGTTGTTCTCGTTCATAAACTTTTTTCCTCCTTCGGTTAGGCTTGAAGCCTCATTCATTCAACAAACGCTCCAATCGCGATTCGAGCGCGTCGTCATGGCGCACGAAGACCGAGGGTTATTCGAGCAGGGGAAGTCCAATTTTTTAAGATTCAAGAAGTTGGACTCCCTCCGCGAAGTAAAGAAAAGGCAATGGTTTGGCCAAAAGCCAGCTTGGCCAAGTCTCCTGGCCGGGCTTTGGCCTGGAAAAGTTCCGTCCGGGCGGGAGCTTTCGGGAGCTGTTTCCAGAGTCGCGAAAAACGCGTATCTTCATAGCGAAATCCGAACGACCATGGACAACGCACTGGCCATCCATCAGACCTGGGAGGGGCGTCGCGCGCCCGGCTTCACCGAAAATCGGCCGAACGCCCGGCGGCATGGTCCGCCAGGCGCCGACCGGGCGCTGGGCCTGCCCGTCGGGCGGCGGCCGGCTCCCTGGGCCTCCCCGGGCCAAGCCTCGCCAGAGCTTTCTCCGCTGATTCTCAACCCCTAAGCCCAACCCCTGGGCGGGAGCGCGGACAGGCTCGCGCCCAGCACCGCAAACATTTGCGGAATTGCCTGCCTTTTGCTTATTTCGCAGGAAATCAACCCCCGAAAGAATTTTTTCAAGAAACCTATTTCCAACAACATCCAAACCCCTTCACCCCGTGGCGGGCCAGGCCCTGGAAGCACCGCCTCCCCGCCACGACAAACAAAACCAAGCAATGGAAGAAAAAATCAGCGCCTTCATGGATTCCGTCATCGCCCGCAACCCTGGCGAGGTCGAGTTCCACCAAGCCGTCCACGAAGTGGCCGAGAACCTGATCCCCTTCATCGAGGAGAACCCGCGGTACAAGCACGCGAAGATCCTGGATCGGATGGCCGAGCCCGAGCGGGTCATCATGTTCCGGGTGCCTTGGCAGGACGACCAGGGCAACGTGCAGATCAACCGGGGCTTCCGCATCGAGTTCAACAGCGCCATCGGCCCCTACAAGGGCGGGCTGCGCTTCCACCCGAGCGTGAACCTGAGCATCCTGAAGTTCCTGGGCTTCGAGCAGACGCTCAAGAACAGCCTGACGACCCTGCCCATGGGCGGGGGCAAGGGCGGCTCGGACTTCAACCCCAAGGGCAAGTCCGACAACGAGATCATGCGCTTCTGCCAGAGCTTCATGTCGGAGCTTTTCCGGCACATCGGCCCCAACACCGACGTGCCCGCGGGCGACATCGGCGTGGGCGGACGCGAGATCGGCTACATGTTCGGGCAGTACAAGCGCCTGCGCAACGAGTTCACGGGCGTGCTCACGGGCAAGGGCTTCGAGTGGGGCGGCAGCCTGATGCGCCCCGAGGCAACGGGCTTCGGCGTGGTCTATTTCGCCCAGGCGATGCTGGCCACCCAAGGGCAGAGCCTGGCCGGCAAGGTCGTCGGCCTCTCGGGCTTCGGCAACGTGGCCTGGGGCGCGGCCACCAAGGCCACCCAGCTCGGGGCCAAGGTCGTAACGCTCTCGGGCCCCGACGGCTACATCTACGACCCCGAGGGCCTCGACATGGAGAAGATCGAGTACATGCTGGAGCTGCGCGCCACCAACAACGACGTGGTGCAGCCCTACGCCGAGGAGTTCGGGGCGCAGTTCATCCCCAACAAGACGCCCTGGGAGGTCAAGGTTGACCTGGCGCTTCCCTGCGCCACCCAGAACGAGCTGGGCGGCGAGGACGCCAAGAAGCTGGTGGCCAACGGCTGCGTCTGCGTGACCGAGGGCGCCAACATGCCCTGCACGCCCGAGGCCATCCACGTGCTGCAATCCAACAAGGTGCTCTTCTGCCCCGGCAAGGCCTCCAACGCCGGCGGCGTGGCCGTCTCGGGCCTCGAGATGAGCCAGAACTCGCTCCGCTTCAACTGGTCGGCCGAGGAGGTGGACCAGAAGCTCCAGGTCATCATGAACAACATCCACGAGCAGTGCGTCAAGTACGGCACGCAGTCCGACGGCTACGTCAACTACGTCAAAGGCGCCAACATCGCCGGCTTCGTCAAGGTCGCCGACGCCATGCTGGCCCAAGGCATCGTCTGACCGGCCCGCGTCCACTCCGTCCTGAAGGCCGCCCGGCGACGACGCCGGGCGGCCTTTTTTTGCTGGAATTGATTTTTTCTTAATTTTAGGCTTGATATGAAACCAATGTCGAAGCCGTGTCGGTAAACCTCAACGCGAAAATACTGATCTTCATCGCCGCCACCACCACGGCGATCTTCGCCACCACGATTGGCTACATCACCATGAACATGCGCGACAACTCGCTCCGCGAGACGCAGAAGCTGGCTGATTCGTATGCCCGCGAGTACGCGAACCGGATCTCGGGCGAGCTGAGCAACCACATGTGGCTTTCGCAGACCCTGGCCAACTCCTTCAAGGGCTACGAGGGCATCCCCGACAGCCTCCGGGGCGAGATATACGACCGCGTGCTCTGGGACACCTTCGAGGGCACCCTGGGCGACTACCTGGCCGTGTGGTGCAGTTGGGAGATGAGCGCCTACGTGCCCGGCTACGACAAGCCCTTCGGACGCCTGCGGAGCAGCGTCTTCCTCGAGAACGACAAGATGTCCATCATCAGCCAGGCCGCCTTGGACACCGAGGGCTTCAACACGGGCGCCTACGGGCAGATACAGCGCGACAAGGAGCAGTTCATCACCGATCCCTACTCCGACTCGTACCGCGACGGCACGCAGTTCCTCATGGCCAGCATCTGCGCCCCCATCATCAAGAGCAACAGCTTCATCGGCCTGGCCGGCGTGGACATCTCGCTGGAGAGCTTCCAGGAGATAACCCAGGACATCAAGCCCTTCCCCGAGAGCTACGCCTTCTTCATGGCCCACAACGGGGCCTTCGTCTCGCACCCGCAGCCCGAGTACATCAACGCCAAGATGGCCGAGGTGAACCCCGAGGACGAGGCCCGGCACAACATCACCCAGCGCGTCCAGAACGGCGAGACCTTCTCCATCGTGGGCACGAACGGCGGCAACGACAAGTACTACATCACCTTCGCGCCCGTCAACGTCGGCCAGAGCAAGACGCCCTGGTCGCTCGGCATCGTGGTGCCCATGGCCGTCATCGAGGAGAGCGCCAACGAGCACCTGGGAGTCTCCATCGTCGTGGGCCTGTTCGGCCTGCTCATCCTCATGGTCGGCACCCTGTTCCTGGCCAACTACATCACCAAGCCGCTCAAGAAGATAACCAAGATTCTCGAGTCGCTCTCGATGGGCGACTTCGAGGACATCGAGAAGATGGAGGTCAAGACCACCGACGAGATCGGCCAGATCCGCGTCTCTGTCAACACCCTGATCGACGGCCTCAAGCGGACCACCGACTTCGCCCGCTCCATCGGCCACGGCGACCTGTCCGCCCACTTCCAGCTCCTGAGCGACAAGGACGAGCTGGGCAACGCCCTGCTGGAGATGCGCAAGAGCCTCAGCCAGGCCCGCGACGAGAACGCCCGCCGGGTGGAGGAGGACAAGCGCATGAACTGGTCCACCCGCGGCCTGGCCCGCTTCAGCGAGATCCTCCGCGAGAACGCCGACGACATGGAGGAGTTCACCTACACCATCCTGAGCAACCTGGTCCGGTACATGGACGCCCAGATCGGCGGACTCTACCTGATCAACGACGAGCGCTCCGACGACCGGCACCTGGAGATGGTGGCCGTTTACGCCTACGAGCGCCGCCGCTTCATCGAGCACCGCATCGAGATCGGCGAGGGCATCGTGGGACGCTGCGTGCTCGAGAACCAGAGCATCTTCATGACCGACATCCCCGAGGACTACATCCAGATCGACTCCGGCCTCGGCCACGACAAGCCCACCAGCCTGCTCGTGGTGCCCCTCAAGCTCAACGAGGAGGTCTATGGCATCGTGGAGCTGGCCTCCTTCAGCGAGTTCCAGCGCTACCAGATCGAGTTTGTCGAGAAGATCGGCGAGAACATCGCCGCGACCCTCTCGAACGTCAAGATCAACCTCCGCACGGCCAGGCTGCTCGAGGAATCGAAGCTGCAGTCGGAGGCACTGGTGGCCAAGGAGAACGAGATGAAGAACTACATCCGCGAGATGGAGATCACCCAGAAGGAGGCCGACCGCAAGGAAGAAGTGGCCCAGAGCTTCGTCAACGCCGTCAACCACTCCATCATCCGGGCCGACTTCAACCTCGACGGCCGGCTGCTCTACGCCAACTCGCGCTTCCTGGAGACCATGGAGTACTCCTCGGCCGAGGCCCAGGGCAAGCACGTGGCCCTCTTCTTCCTGCCCAAGGACCGCGACGCCTTCGGCGAGACCTTCGACAAGCTGGTCCGCGGCAGCCGGCACTTCGAACAGGAAGTCGAGCACAAGACCCAGAAGGCCAGCGTCTGGCTGCTTTCCACCTTCACGGCCATGCGCGACCGCGACGGCATCATCACCAAGATCCTCTTCCTGGCCATCGACATCTCCAAGCTCAAGAAGATCGAGGCCCGGCTCGACATGTTCCTCGAGAACGCCCGCAAGCAGAACCGCGACCTGCGCGCCTCCGAGGAGATGCTCAAGTCGGAAGTCGAGATGCTCAAGAAAGAAAAAGAATCGCTCCGCAAGGAGCTGGAGGACATGCGCCTGGGCGGATAGCCGACCCTTGCGAGGCCCTTCGCACGACAAATAAGACCATGGACAAGGTACTCGTTACCGGAGGAACCGGATACATCGGCTCGCATACCGTCATCGAACTGCTGGCCCGGGGCCGCGAGGTGCTGGTGGTGGACAACCTGAGCAACTCCGGCCTGGAGGCCCTCGACCAGATCGAGCGGGTTGTCGGACGAAGGCCCGAGTTCCTCCAGCTCGACCTGCTGGAGGCCGAGGCCCTCGACGCGCTGCTGGCCGAGCACCGGCCCGGCGCGGTCATCCACTTCGCCGCCTTCAAGGCCGTGGGCGAGTCGATGGCCCTGCCCCTGAAATACTACCGCAACAACCTCTTCGGCATGGTCAACCTCACCGAGAGCTGCCTGCGGCACGGGGTGCGGCATTTCGTGTTCTCCTCGTCGTGCACGGTCTATGCCCAGCCCGACCACCTGCCCGTGGGAGAAGACGCCCCCGTGCGGCGGCCGACCTCGCCCTACGGCAACACCAAGCGGGTCTCGGAAGAGATCCTGGAGGACGCCCTCAAGGCCCAGCCGGGCATGAAGGCCATCGCGCTGCGCTACTTCAACCCCATCGGGGCGCATCCGTCGGGCCACATCGGCGAGCTGCCCCTGGGCGTCCCCAACAACCTGGTTCCCTACATGACCCAGGCGGCCATTGGCCTGCGCGGCCCGCTGAGCATCTTCGGCCAAGACTACCCCACGCCCGACGGCACCTGCGTGCGCGACTACATCCACGTGGTGGACCTGGCCCTGGCCCACCTGGCCGCCCTCGAGCGCCTCGAAGGAGGCCTCCAGGAGCAGGACATCGACTACATCAACGTCGGCAACGGCGTCGGGCACTCGGTGCGCGAGGTGATCGAGACCTTCGCCCGCGTCAACCAGGTGGAGGTGCCGCACCGCTACGCCCCCCGGCGGCCGGGCGACGTGGCCGCCGTCTTCGCCGACAACGCCAAGGCTGAGCGCCTGCTCGGCTGGAAGCCCCGCTACAGGCTGGAGGACATGCTCCGCACGTCCTGGCTGTGGGAAAAGCAATACCGCGAAAAGAACGACGTTTGAGCGGCGCGGCCGCCGGTTTCCGCAGGCGGCCTCCTTGTCAACAAAACATTCCCCCAACATCAAAACAATGGCTGAAAAAATCCTCATCACAGGCGGTGCCGGCTTCATCGGCTCGCACGTGGTCCGGCTTTTCGTCGGAGCCTACCCGCAGGCCCAGATCTTCAACCTCGACAAGCTCACCTACGCGGGCAACCTCGAGAACCTCCGCGACCTCGAGCAGGCGCGCAACTACCATTTCACGAAGGCCGACATCACCGACGCCGAGCAGATGAACGCCTTGTTCGCCGAGCACGGCTTCGACGCGGTGGTCCACCTGGCCGCCGAGTCGCACGTGGACCGCTCCATCCTCAATCCGCTGGAGTTCATCACCACCAACATCATCGGCACGGTCAACCTGCTCAACGCCGCGCGCGCCAGTTGGGCCGGGCAGTTCGAGGGCAGGCGCTTTTACCATGTCTCGACCGACGAGGTCTATGGCAGCCTGGGCGCCGAGGGGCTTTTCACCGAGGAGACGGCCTACGACCCGCGCAGCCCCTACTCGGCCTCGAAGGCCAGCTCCGACCACCTGGTGCGGGCCTACTTCCACACCTACGGCCTGCCCGTGGTGCTGTCGAACTGCTCCAACAACTACGGCCCCAACCAGTTTCCGGAGAAGCTCATCCCCCTGATCATCAACAACATCAAGCACAAGAAGCCCTTGCCCGTCTATGGCCAGGGCCTGAACGTGCGCGACTGGCTCTACGTCGAAGACCACGCGAAGGCCATCCGCCTGGTGTTCGAGGGTGGGCGGCTGGGCCAGACCTACAACATCGGCGGGATGAACGAGTGGCGCAACATCGACCTGGTGCGGCTGGTTTGCCGCGTCATGGACGGCAAGCTGGGCCGGGCCGAGGGCGAGTCGGAGGCCCTGATCAGCTACGTGAAGGACCGGGCCGGGCACGACTTGCGCTACGCCATCGACGCCAGCAAGATCCGCCACGAGCTGGGCTGGACGCCCGAGCACGACTTCGAGAGCGGCATCCGCAAGACCATCGACTGGTACCTGGCCAACGAGGCCTGGCTGGACGACATCCTCTCGGGCGACTACCAGCGCTACTACGAGGAGCAGTACGTCCGGCGCTGAGCCGGGCGGGCCGACTTGGGCCGCGGTTCAGACGCGGACGCCCAGGACGAGCATGTCGTCCATCTGCTTGTAGTCTTCCTTCCAGTTGTCGTAGGTCTGCTCCAGGATGGCCTTCTGGCGGGTCATGGGGCGGTCATGGTTGTCTTCGAGCAACTGGTAGAGGTTCTTTTTGAGGAACTTGCGATTCTGTGGCCCGCCGAACTGGTCTTGGTATCCGTCTGAGAAGAGATAGACCGTGGTGGGCTTTTCCAGGGATATGACGTGGTTGGTGAAGATTCTCCGCTCCTCGCGCTGGAGGCCGCCGATGGGGTGCTTGTCGCCGCTGATGCTGAACATCTGTCCCTCTTGGAAGTAGATGAGGGGGTTCTTGGCCCCGGCGAAGTGCATTCGGCGGTTCTCGCGGTCGATGATGCAGAGGGCCATGTCCATGCCGTCGCGGTTTTCGGACGACTCTTGGTTGAGGGCGGCCCGGATGGAAAGGTGGAGGCGGTTGAGCACGTCGGCGGCGTCCTCCATGCCCTCGCGGGCGATCTCGTTGAGCAGGTTGAAGCCGATCATGGACATGAAGGCGCCCGGCACGCCGTGGCCGGTGCAGTCGATGGCGGCGAAGGCCAGGTTGCGCTGCGCGCGCGGGGTCTCGCTGACCAGGCCGGGCATGGGCCCGGCGTCGAGCTCGGCGCCGACCTCGCGCACCCAGTAGAAGTCTCCGCTGACCACGTCGCGGGGGCGGAAGAGGATGAATGAGTCGGCCACGTAGTCGCTGATGATGCGCCCCTGGTCGAGCATGGCCTTCTGGATGCGCTGGGCGTAGTTGATGCTGTTGGTGATGGCCTCGTTCTGCTTCTGGATCTTTTGCAGGGCGGCCTTGATTTCGTCGCTTTGCTTCTGCAATTCCTCTTTTTGGGAGGTGATGGCCAGGTTCTGGGTATGGATTTCCTGGTTCTGCTTCAGGAGAATGCCCTTGGAACGGCGCATGTGCGCGAGGGCGTAGGCCATGAAGGCCAGGAAGAGCCCGGCGGCGACGATGCCGATGATGAAGAACTTGCGGGCCTGCTGCTCCTTGTCGAGCAGGGCTTGCTGCTGCTTGAGGGCCAACTGGTTGAGCTCCTGCTCCTGGTTGAGGACCTGGATCTGCAGGAGCTGCTCCTGGGTGAGGCTGTCGATGCTTTTGAGGGAGTCCTCGGCCAGGCGGAGCTCCTGCTCCTTGAGGAGCAGCTCCTGTCGGGCCTCGGCGGTCATTTCTTCGAGGACGCGCTCGTTCTCGTGGACCATCTCTTCTTGCTCCAGGTCTCGGATCTTGCGGTCGAGGGCGGCGTAGTTGGCGAAGGCGGACTCGTAGAGAGCGGTGTTGCCCAGGGCCTTGTGGTTTTCCATGAGCAGGCCGTGGCAGTTCTTCATCAGCCGGAGGTCGTTGAGGCCGGCGGCAATGTCGAGGGCCTTGTTCAGGACGGGAATGGCTTCCTGGTGGCGTCCGGCGGCGTCGAGGGCGATGGCGGCTTGCAGCAGGGCGTCGGTCTGCTGGGGGCGCTGGCCCAGGGCGCCGGCCATGTCGGCGCTTTGCTGGAGGGCGTTGACGGCCTCCTGGGTCATGCCCTGGTCGGCCCGGATCATGCCGATGTTGTAGAGCACGGCTCGCTGCGCGTTGCGGTTGCCGATGGAGCGGTTCAGTTCGAGCGACTGCTGGTAGGCCGCGATGGCCTCGTCGTAGCGCTTGAGCTCCCAGAGCCTCATGCCCAGCCGGTTGAGGGCGTCGGCTTGCGAAGGCTGGTTCCCCGCGGCAGCGTGCGTTTCCACCTGCTGGCGAAGCTGCTCTACGTCAGCGCTTTGGGCAGACGCGGCCAAGGTAGAGAAGGCCAAAAGCAGGCACAGGATGATTTTGGGCAAGGATACTCTCACGGGCTATGCGATCGGGAAGGCGTTCATCAGCGATGGTTGGGTGTTAGGACTTCGGCCGCCCAATGGCCAGGCGGTAGCCTATCTCTTGGCACGCCTTGCGCCGTGTGGGCTGCTAGGGCTTGGCCAAAGGTACGCATATTTCGACATTGGGGACAAAAAAAGACATGCCAAGGCAACAAAACCAACGGCCTGGCCGTTGCGGCCGTTTTTTCGGTCAGCTTGTTTGAAGGTTTCGGTTCCGCGGATCCAATCCGTCTGGCTCGCGCTTTCACCCCTTCGGGCTTGGGCGAGGCTCCAAGGCAATCCATCACGTTGGAAAGCGACTTGGCATGATGACCCATGAATTTGTAAAGTAAAATGGATGAAAAGGCAAGTTTTGACGAAGATTGGCTTGTTCAGCAAGGCCGTTTTATCCGCCAAATCCATTTCCATTTCGACCCGAATTTTGCCCGACGCTGGCGATTGCTGCGTTCCACCGTCGAGCGCGACTTGTTCACGGACCAGGCTTCGGCGAAATGGTATCGGCCGACGCAGGCCCAGCGGGGCGGCTTCCCAATAGCTGGAATTTTTTGAAATCTGAAAAAAAAGGCTATTTTCGTGGCAATGCGCTGGCTGGCGTTTTTTTGTACCCTAACCGATTCAACATGACGAACATTTTCAAGCTAGAGCATTTGAAAAACGACCTTCCGGCGAGCGTGGTGGTCTTTCTGGTGGCGCTCCCGCTCTGCCTGGGGATCGCGCTGGCCTCGGGGGCGCCGCTGATGTCGGGGGTGATCTCGGGCATCGTCGGGGGCATCGTGGTGGGTTGGCTGAGCGGCTCGCAGACGAGCGTGAGCGGGCCGGCGGCAGGCCTGGCGGCAGTGGTGCTTTCGGGCATCACGCAACTGGGCTCGTTCGAGGTCTTCCTGCTGGCGGTCGCGCTGGCGGGGGTGATGCAGTTGGGCCTGGGCCTGGCGGGTGCGGGCTTCATCGCGAACTACGTGCCTTCGAACGTGATCAAGGGCCTGCTGGCGGCCATTGGCATCATCCTGATAACCAAGCAGATTCCCCATGCGGTGGGCTACGACAGCATCCCCGAGGGCGACATGTCGTTCCGGCAGTCGGACGGGCAGAACATGTTCTCGGAGCTGGTCCACCTCTTCCAGGAGCGGATAAGCTGGGGCGCGGCCCTGGTCAGCGGCATCTCGATCCTGGCGCTGGTCTATTGGGACAAGACGCCGCTGGGGCGGTACAAGTACCTTCCGGCGCCGCTTTTCGTGGTGCTGTTCGGGGTCCTGGCCAACTGGCTGTACGGGATTTGGGCGCCCAGCCTGGCCATTGGGCCCGAGCACCTGGTGAGCCTCCCGGTCGGGCAAGACTGGGGCGCGCTGCTGACCTTCCCCAAGTTCGGGGCGATCGTCGAGCCCGGGGTCTGGAGCGTGGCCCTGATGGTGGCGATGGTGGCCTCGCTGGAGACCCTGCTGAACATCGAGGCCGTGGACAAGATCGACCCGCACAAGCGCGAGAGCCCGCCCAACCGCGAGCTGCTGGCCCAGGGCGTGGGCAACCTGGCCTCGGGCCTGCTGGGCGGCATCCCGCTGACCTCGGTGATCGTGCGCAGCTCGGTCAACATCCAGATGAACAACAGCACGAAGCTGTCCAGCATCCTGCACGGCGTCTTCATGCTGGCGGCGGTGCTCTTCTTCGCCAGGGCCATCAACCTGATTCCGCTTTCGTCCCTGGCGGCCATCCTGCTGGTAACGGGCTACAAGCTGGCCAAGGTGGAGCTGTTCCGCAAGATGTTCGCCAAAGGCTGGACGCAGTTCCTGCCCTTCGTGGTAACGATACTGGCCATCATCTTCACGGATCTGATGCTCGGCGTGGTCATCGGCCTGTCGGTCAGCGCCTTCTTCATCTTGCGCGACAACTACCACAGCGACATGAAGCTGGAGGAGAACCAGTACCACGTGGGCGAGGTCATCCGCATCGAGCTCTCGGAGCAGGTCTCGTTCCTGAACAAGGCCTCGATCAAGGAGACGCTCTGGAGCATCCCGAACGGCTCGAAGGTGATCATCGACGCCCAGAAGAGCGACTTCATCGACCCCGACGTGCTGGAGCTGCTGGAGGATTTCCGGGACGTGGTGGCCAAGGAGCGGGGCATCAGCCTGAACATGGTGGGCCTCCGGCAGAAGTACCAGCTCCACGACCACATCCAGTTCCTGACGGTCTTGGACGAGGAACAGCGCATGAGGCTCAGCCCGAAGGAGGTTCTGCAACTGCTGGAGCAGGGCAACGAGCGTTTCCGCGAGGGCCGCTGGAACAGCAAGTACTACCAGCACCAGGTCAACGCCACGTCGATGGGGCGCAACCCAATGGCCCTGATCATCGGCTCGATCGACTCGCGGACCACGCCCGAGGTGATCATGGACGCGCACCTGGGCGACCTGCTCACGATCCGCGTGGCTGGCCCGGTGCTGGGGCCGGAGGTCGTCGGCAGTGTGGAAATCGCGGTGCGCAACCTGGGCGTCAAGCTGATCGTGGTCAAGGGGCACTCCAACTGCGGGACGGTCTCGCTGGCCCTGGAGGATGTGCGCGAGGGCAACATCGCCTGGGTTACGGACAAGGTGCGGCAGGCCATCGCCGAGGCCACGAAGCCCTATCCGCTGGAAAAAAGCCCGGAGAACATCGAGGCCCTGGTGCGGCTGAACACGAGCAAGACCGTGGAGACCATCCTCGGCCTGAGCCCCTACATCCGCGAGCGGATCCAGGGCGGGCAGTTGGGCATCGTGACGGCCTACTACCGCATCGAGACGGGCAAGATCGAGTTCAGCCCCCTGGTCGCGCTCGGGTAGCGGCGGGCTATTCGCGGGGCAAGTCGGCGGCCTGGCTGCCGGGGCCGCGCGGGCTGCCCAGGCGTTCGCACTGGTCGAGGTCGAAGCAGACGGGCAGGACATGCCAGACGGGCACGGGCTCGCCCTGCATCTTGCCGGCCTGCCAGCGGGGCATCTGCGCGACCACGCGGAGGGCCTCCTGGTTGAGGGCCTCGCAGCCCGCGGGGCGATGCACGGACGCATGGCCGACGCTGCCGTCGGGCAGGATGGCGAAGCGGACATAGACGCGGCCTTCGAGGTGTTGCGCTTCGGCCTCGGCCGGGTAGCGCAGGTTCTGGCGGAGGTAGTCGGCCAGGTCCGTGGAGCAATGCCCGAAGATGGGCATCTCGTCCACGATGAAGTAGATGTGCGTTTCCGAATCCAGGTCGAGCTCCTGGGCCTGGAGCGGGCCGGGGCGCAGGAAGGCCAGCGCCGCCAGCGTGAGCAGAAGGTGTTTCATTCGAAGTTTGGCTTGGGTTCGTTTGGAAGCGGCGAAGATAAGCATTGCTACCACAATCGGGACAGCCGTCGGGCAAGGGGCTTCCCAAAGGTCGGAAAAAAGGCTGCCGCCTGGCGGATCGCCCTGCGCGGTTTTCTAGCCGCGTTCGCGTAAATTCGCGGCGGCGCTTGGGAAGGGTGCCGCGTGCCCAGGCCGTTCCGGAGGCTTGTGCCGCGCGTGTTGTCCGGTTTCGGAGGGGTGGCCGCCTTGGCGCGTCCCTCCCAGTTTCACCCTTCAAAAAAACGTATAGACATGAAAACAATCCTTTCGATCTTGGTCGGCGTGGCGCTGGGCGCCGTGCTGGCCTTTGGTGGCCTTTGGCTCTGGATACCCGGCGCCGCGATGGTTGAGACCGTCAGCCCGCACGATTTCGCGACCACCCAGCAGCGCCTGCGCGACGCGGCCGCCGCCGCGGGCTGGAAGATCCCCATGGAGCACGACCTCCAGGCGACCATGCAGAAGAACGGCCACGAGGTGCGCCCCGTGGTGGTCTTCGAGATGTGCCAGCCCGACCACGCCAGCCGGGTGCTGGCGCAGAGCGACGAGCGCGTGGCCAGCGCCATGATGCCCTGCCGGGTCTCGGTTTACGTCAAGGAGGACGGCAAGACCTACCTGGCGCGCCTGAACTCGCCCCTGCTGGCCCGGCCCATGGGCGGCCTGGTGCGCGAGGTCATGGACCTGGCCTTCGTCGAGAACGAGGCCATCATCGCCAAGGCCATCGCGCCCTGAATCTCGGCCACGAAAAAAGCCTACCGGAAGGCTTTTCGTGGCTTTTTTGGATTCAAACTTATGCTATTTAGCAGATATTTTGGGGTCATTATGTTAATGTTCGATATTTAAACAATTAAAAATCAACAACTTAACAAAAGTTAACGCAAACTTAATGCTGGTTTGGCATCCGCTTAGGAAAAGCTGTCGATTTTCGCGGGGCCGAAATACGATATTCGCTTTTCGGATGCTTTCTAAACCAAAACTTTCATTTACCCCAATGAAAAAGTCATTACAATTCTTGGCCATCGTCCTGGGCATCGTGCTCAGCGGGGCCATGGCCTTCGGGCAGAACACCATCAAAGGCCAGATCCTGGACGAAGAGGGCCTCGGCCTTCCGGGCGCCTCGGTCTTCATCAAGGGCAGCAGCTCGGGCGCGGTGACGGACCTCGACGGCAATTTCACCATCACCACGAGCCGCTCGGGCAACCAGACCCTGGTGATCAGCTTCGTGGGCTTCGACCCCATCGAGCACGAGCTGGTCGTGGAGGCCAACTCCAACATCGGCAAAGTCGAGATGAGCTCCAACTCCATCGGCCTGGAGGAAGTGAACGTAATCGCGTCGGTGGCCATTGACCGTCAGACGCCCGTCGCGGTCTCGACGCTGAGCACCCGCGACGTCGAGGAGCGGCTGGGCAACCAGGAGTTCCCGCAACTGCTCAAGTCCACGCCCTCGGTTTACGCCACGGTGCAGGGCGGCGGCTTCGGCGACTCGCGGATCAACATCCGCGGCTTCGACCAGCGCAACACGGCCGTGCTGATCAACGGCATCCCCGTGAACGACATGGAGAACGGCTGGGTCTATTGGTCGAACTGGGCCGGCCTGAGCGACGTTACGCGCAACATGCAGGTGCAGCGCGGCCTGGGCGCCACCAAGCTGGCCATCAGCTCCGTGGGCGGCACCATCAACATCATCACCAAGACCACCGACCAGCTCCGCGGCGGCGTTTACCGCTCCACGGTGGGCAACAACGGCTACTTCAAGAACATGCTGACCCTCTCTTCGGGCAAGCTGGCCAGCGGCACGGCCATCACCTTCTCGGGCTCGCGCACCGTCGGCGACGGCTTCGTGGACCAGACCTGGATCGACGCTTGGTCGTACTTCGGCTCCATCTCGCAGCAGATTGGCGACAAGCAGATGCTGGTCTTCACGGCCATCGGCGCCCCGCAGCGCCACGGCCAGCGCACCTTCCGCGACCGCCTGACCACCTACCAGAACCCCGAGCGGGGCTACACCTTCAACAGCGACTGGGGCATGCTCAACGGCGAGGCCTACAACTTCCGCGAGAACTTCTACCACAAGCCCCAACTGGCCCTGAACCACTACTGGAACATCTCCGAGAAGGCCTTCCTGGCCACCTCCGTCTATGCCTCATTCGGGCGCGGCGGCGGCACCGGACCCATCGGCCGCATGGAAGGCCTGCGCGAAACCGCCTTCCGCACCGCCGACGGCCAGTTTGACATGCAGAAGTTCTACGACTACAACTCCGGCACCGAATTAGCCTTCGTCACGGACGACGTGAACGGCGAAGACAGCACCTACTACGCCTCGGCCCCCGTGGTCGATAACGAGCGCCAGGGCGGCGTGGTGCGCAGGGCCTCGATGAACGAGCACAACTGGTACGGCATCCTCTCGACGATCAACCTCGACCTCAGCTCCAACATCAGCTTCGTGGGCGGCATCGACGCCCGCTACTACATCGGCAAGCACTACCGCCAGGTGGACGACCTCATGGGCGCCGACTTCTACCTCGACAACCGCGACATCAACAACCCCGGCAACAAGGCCCGCGTGGGCGATATCATCGACTACAACAACGACGGCCTGGTCAACTGGGCCGGCCTGTTCGCGCAGCTCGAGTACTCCAACGACGCCCTCTCGGCCTTCGCCACCGTCAGCGGCTCCAACACCGGCTACAAGCGCATCGACTACTTCGTCTATGAGGAAAGCGACCCCGCCCGCGAGACCGAATGGCAGAACTTCCTGGGTTACAACGCCAAGACCGGCGTCAACTACAAAATCGGAGCCAGCCACAACGTCTTCGCCAACGTCGGCTACTTCTCCCGCGCGCCCATCTTCGACAACGTCTTCGTCAACTACCGCAACGACATAGCCGACGAGATCAACAACGAGAAGGTCTTCAGCCTCGAGCTGGGCTACGGCCTGCGCCTGAGCAACATGCTCAGCGCCAACGTCAACCTCTACAACACCCAGTGGATCGACAGGACTTTCCAGCGCAGTTTCGAGACGCCCAGCGGCGAGCTCTACTTCGCGAACATCGTGGGCCTGGACGCCCTGCACCGCGGCCTGGAACTTGACCTGCTCTTCACGCCCATCCAAGGCCTCGAGTTCAACGGCATGATGTCCTTCGGCAACTGGGAATGGCTCAACAACGTGAACGCTTCCATCTTCGACGAGAACCAGAACCTCCTCGGCGAGGTCAACGTCTATGCTGACGGCCTCAAGGTAGGCGACGCCGCCCAGACCACCTACGGAGCCGGTGTCCGCTACGAGATGCCCTTCGGCCTGAGCGTCTTCGCCAGCTACAACCACTTCGACAACCTCTACGGCTACTTCGACCCCACCTCGCGCACCGATCCCGAAAGCCAGCAGGCCCTCAAGGCTCCCGCCTACGGCCTCATGGACGCCGGCCTCAACTACAACCTCGAGTTCGACAAGTTCTACGTCGGCCTCAGCGCCAACGTCCACAACCTGCTCGACGAGACCTACATCGCCGACCTGAACGACGCCGCCTCGCTCGACGTGGCCAGCGGCTGGTACGGCCTCGGCCGCACCTGGACCGCCGGCATCAAGATCGGCTTCTGAGCCTTTCGCGCTTTCCCACTCCCTTCCAAAAGCCCTCGCCGCGTCCGCGGCGAGGGCTTTTTCTTTTGGCCTGGCCCATGACAATCCGGAGGGCATCGGGCAAAGGCCACGGGCGACAAAACCGGCTGCCGCGGATGTGTTTCGCGCTTGCGGCTCGATTTCAGGACATTGCAAAAGCGAGCAAATTTTTTTTTACAAATCGCCCGGCTTTGGACTCTTTATAGAAGGACACAACGCGAAGAAACATGAAAACGCCCCATGCCATTTTGCTGCTCTGCCTGGCCCTGGCCCTGACAATCCGGGTTGAAGATGCCTCACTTTTCCTTGACAACCAAGGCTTTGAGGTTCGTTACCAGGCCGGATGGCTGGTCGTGGAGCTGGGCGAGGCCCCCTGCGGAGGCAAGTTCATCCTGCGCGACCAGAGCGGCAAAGTGGTGCTCAGCCTCGAAGCCGAGCGGGCCCAGACGCGGTTCCGCCTGCCGCTGGGCAAGGGCCTCTACCGGTGGAGGTACAGCACGTCCGACCGGCTCTTCGAGGGCTGGTTCTATGTAGAACCAGCGCCGCGGCGCAGCCCGATACGCTCGCTTTTTTCTTGAAAATCAATTCAAAACCATCCAAATCCCCCTTTACCCATGAAAACTCAAAATTCCCTCCGCGAAGAGTTGACCCTATGGCTCAACGACCAGGTGATCTACTACCTGCTGAAAGACAACATCCTCGGAACCATCTTCGAGGTGGCCGACGAGCTGGGCAGCCACTACTTCTCGCCCGCCTTCGTGCCCGCGGACTTGCCCCGGCTGCAGGAGCAGTTGCCCAAGGGCGAGTACCGCTACGCCATTTCCAACGGCCTGCAAACCTACCAGGCCAGCTTCTGGGTACGGTGAACCAGCAAATCCTTTCTGGTGTTTGGACAGCCTATGGAAAACCGCTACCTTAGCCCGAACCGCGACGACACATGAACGCCCACGCCCCACACGGTGGCCCGGCCCCGCGCAGGGCAAGACCATGGCTTGCGAGCTTCCCGCTCCTGGCCCTGGTCTTGCTTTCCTTTCCGCTGGTGGCCCAGCGCATCCCCTACCAGCGCTACACCATCGCCGACGGACTGCCCCAGATGCAGGTCATGAGCCTGGCCCAGGACAGCCTCGGCTTCCTCTGGGTGGCCACCAAGTTCGGCGTGGCCCGCTTCGACGGCGCCCACTTCGACCTCCGCTGGAATCCGAACGAGAACCCCGATCTGGCTGGCCAAATCTTCGCCATGAAAGGCCAAGGCGACTCGATCCTGATCAGCATCGACCAGCGCTGGGTAACACTGCCCATCCTGGGATCGCCAAAGGCGCGCATCAGCAAGCACCGCGACAGGGTGGACAGCGTTCGGCAGCATTTCGCCATATCCCAGAGCATCATCATTTCAAACATCAAGCCCTTAGGCGTTGACAGCTTCCTGCTGTACCAAAACGCGTCGCTCTTCCACTTCTGGGTCGAAAGCAGCCATTCCGAGATCCTCCGCTACCTAGACGACGGCGATACCCTAACGATAGAGCTTATCCATAACATAGGGAGTTTCTCCCCACACACCCGGATGCTCTCCATGGCCGACAGCGCCAACTTGTGGGAATGGGTGGACGGCAGATGGAGAGACACCGGCCTGGAGCAGGCGACCCACTCCGTATTGCCGGGCAGTGACAGCCTGCTGCAGATCGTCCAGAGGAGTCAGGGGCACCGCGCCGAGCTCTTGCTGCGCCAGCGCGGACAGGAGCCCCGCCTGATCGACGACGCCTTCCCGTACATGCCCAACTGCGGGCTGGTGGACGACGAGGGCAACATCTGGATAGGCAGCGAGTCCGGGCTTTTCCGCTACATGGACATGGGCATCAGCTACTTCGACCCAGTCCGCGACAACCTGCCGATCACGGCCTGGGGCCTATGGCACCTGGCCGCCGACAGCGTGCTGCTCTGGGACCACATCCCGGGGCCACACCTCTACCGCCCTTCGAAGGCCACGCTCCGGCCCCTGGCATTTCCAGAGGGCTTCCACCGCTACCACTTCAGGGCGGCCCTGTTCCACGACACCCTCTTCCTGCCCAACACCAGCGGCCTCGACTTCCTGGACGGCGACAAGGTGCGCGCGCTGCCTGCCGCCTCGGGGCAATTCTCATCTTTCGACTTGCTGGCCGACCCTTGGCAGGACAGGCTGCTGGTGGGCGGCGGCGATCCGGTCGGTGGAGTCTGGGAATGCCGCGACGGGCTGACGCGCCGACTGGCCCACCTTCGCTCGCACGTCGTCATGCTGCATCCGCAGGCCCGCGAGGGCTCGTTCTGGGTGGGCGAGCACCGTCGCCTCCACCGCCTGGAGGGCGACAGCCTCCTGCCCCATGGGCTGGAGGGCTACCAGGGGCCCGTGGGCGCCATGCAGATGGTGGACGACCCGACGGGCGGCCAGTGGCTGGCGAGCGTGCTGGGCCTCTTCCTGATCCGAAACGACACGCTCTACCGCTTCAATCTGCCCCACGCCCATTCCTACGCGGCTTTCGTGGCGCTTGAGTCGGACAGCGTGCTGCTGGTGGGCATGCTCACGGGCCTGATGCGCCTGCGGCTGGCCGAGGCACACCGCATGGCCAACACGCTGGGCCCCGCGCGGGAATGGACCGCGGACCTGGCCTCGCAACCGGAGGCCTACACCTACCTCGGCCCGGACCAGGGCGTCCTGGGCAACGAGGCCGGGCAGCAAGGAGCCTGGCGGGCACCCGACGGGCGGCTCTGGATCGGCTTCTCGGACCTCCTGCAAGTCTATGACCCTGCAAAAGTCGCCCAGCGAAGCTACCCGAGGCGCTTCTACCTCCGCTCCCTCAGGCTCGACGACCAGGCGGACAGCCTGGAGCGCCTGGGGCAGGACTTCCGCGGGGTCGAAGTGGTCGAGCTGGAGCTGGGCTGCGTGGCCCTGGGCTTCCACGACAACCTGCTGTTCCAGTTCGGCGTCGCGGGCCGGGGCGACACGCTCTGGCACGATCCGGTGAGGGAAGCGCGCTTCACCCACATTTTCAACAAGTTGGGCGATTGGACCCTGCTGGCGCGGGTGCAGTTCCCCGACGGCCGCTGGTCCCAGCCGATACGGCTGCTGACCAACCACAAGCCCCTTCGGACGGAAGTTCTGCTACTGCTGGTCATGTCGCTGCTGATCTCGGTGACGCTCGTCATTTCCATCGCGTCTTCAATAAAAAACAAGCGCAGGCTGCGCGAGCAGGAGGAGCTGCACCGTATCGAGCGGAAAAAGGTAGAAGAAGTTCAAAAGCTGCTCAGCTACAATCGGGCCATGGACACCCACACCGTCATCAATCTGCTCAACAACGCCTATATGATCCTCGACACCGATGATGGTGTAGAACGCTCGCGAAAGTTCATCCGCAACACGGTTGACCACTACCGAACCTTGCTCAAGAACACGACGCAAGCGTTCCTTCCTCTGGCGGTGGAATACGAGCATGCGATGGGATACCTGGCGATGTTCAAGGCCCGCTTCCCCGGGAAACTGACCGTCAAGAGCGACTTCGACGACCTGCGGGACCCCCAGATCAAAGTGCCCAAGTCGCTTCTGGTCGAAGTGCTCGTGAACTCCTTCAAGCACGGCCTCGTTTACAGGACCGAGTCGTGGCTGGTCGAGATGAGCTTCCGCCTGGACCAGGAGTTCCTGCACGTAGAGGTCTTCGACAACGGCAACGAAACAAAACAAACTCCGGGGAGCCCCGAGCGAGGAGCCGGAACCCAGCTCTTCGCCGACCTGGCGAGCATCCTTCCCGGATTCGAGCACGAGGGCGAGAAACTGCGAGACGCCGATGGCCAGATGCTGGGCTACCGGGTCCGGCTGCGCGTGCCCCTGAAAATCAGTGAACACCTCCTAAATCCCAATTAGACTATGAAAATAGACGCCACGATCGAGACCATCTTGCTGGATGACGAACATGAGGCCCTCGAGGGCCTGGCCCGCATGGTGGCCAAGATTCCGAACCTGGTCATCAAGGGACAGTACAAGACCATCTCCGAGTTCCGCGAGGCGCTGGACAGCCTCAGCCCCGACCTGATTATCACCGACATCCAGTTCGATGGAGGGGACATCACCCGAGAATCGAAGGTGGAGGTCGATGGCGAGGCCTCGACCATCTTCGAGGCGCTGGCCGACAAAGGCACTTGGCCCCAGGTCATCTTCATCACGGCCTACGAGGAGCAGTACGGCCAGGAGGCCCGCTCCATCGACGGCTGCGTCGCCGTCCTCCAGAAGCCTCCTTTGCAAGAGGAGCTCGAGGAGAAGGTCCGAATCGCCGTGAACAACATCTTCGACAAGAAGTGGGGCAACATGCCCGAGAAATACCACGTCATCCCCAAGAACAGCCTCCAGCGCGAGAGCTACATCCGCTTTTCGACCAACATGCTGGCCTACGTCGCCATGGATGGCAACCTGGCCACCTTCACCATGGCCGACGGCCGCGTCGAGCGGGTTTCGGGCGCCAGCCTGACGAAGATCAACCGCAAGCTGCAGGGCTTCCTCCGCATCTCCAAGACGCACCTGGTCAACCCCCTGCACATCCGAGACATCTGCGTGGTCGAGAAGGCCTGCACGGTCCTGGTCAACGGCCAAACGCATTGCCTCAACTTCCAGCGCGATGGGCAGGAGCTGTTCCGCAAGTTCATCGACCGCTATAACCTGGTGGACCGCTGACGGAAGTACCAGGCCCAGAACTCGGCCACGGCTTCGCGCTTGTCGCGCAGCTCCATGCCGAGCAGGCGGCCAAGGCGCAGCAGCACGATGTTCTCGGCCTTCTCGACCCGCTTGCGGAAGGTCTCGGCCCCTCTCCTGGGCTGGCCCAGGGCGTCGAACAGCAGCGCCAGGGCGGCGAAGCGGTCGCGGCGCGGGCCTCGGAACCAAGGCAGGAGCTCCTGGGCCTCCTCCGTGGGCAGGCCCAGCGCCAGCAGGTCGCGCGCGCGCAGCAGCTTGTCGCCCATGGCCTTGAGGTAGAGCAGGTTGTGTGGGTCGCGGGCCAGCAGCTCGGGCAGGAGCTTGTCGCGGGTGAAGCGCTCCAGCGCCTTGAGGTCCAGGTTGACCGGCAGGTCGTCGAACACCCGGTACGGCGGGAGCGGCGGCTCGGCCACCCGCTCCAGACGCACCACGCGCTGGCGGTACTTTTGCCGTGTTTCGTTCCAATCCTGGACTTTGTTCTTCAGGCTGATGAAGAGGTAGTCCATGGGCGACTCCTTGTCCACGATCCTGGGCTCGAGGACCAGGCAAAGCACCCACAGGTCTTGCCGCAGGTCCTGCCAATCCTCGGCAGAATGCTGGTTGGGAGACAGCATCTGCCGCAATACACTCTCAATCATCCTCTCGCGGGGGTCCGCGAACTTTTTCCCACCCTGGCCTGGCCCAGGGCCTTGCAAGTTTCGTTTCATGGTTCGAGGCGTTTTTGTCCAATTTGAAGATAGTGGAAAAAAGCGCCGGAAGAAACATCGTTCGATCGAAATTGAACCAAACCCCGAAAACGCTGAACATACCGAACACATGATGGAATCAAACGGCTGCACAATGAAAAAAAACGATCCGCCCCTGCGCATGTCTGAGCCTTCGCCGCGCGGCGATCGGCATGGCTTTCACTTCCTTTTTCGGGAAATGGCGAAATGGAAGCCTACTCGACAGATGGAATAACATCTTTCTTTCCAAGTTGCGTTCGTTGGTGAAATATCCGAAACATCAGTTTTCGACAAAAGCGGGCTGTTCCGCCCATCTCGAAGGGATTGAACATGAATAGCCCCGGATAAAATCCGGGGAGAACCGCGGCGAACCAGAACCCCGTAGGGGTTCAATGCGAAAAACAAGACGTGCCAGGCCAATCTATCCCGTTGGATAGCAATTGGGTATCAAAACCGCTTTTCATCGCACGGGCACCGGCAATCTTCAGAGCAGCCACTCGCGGGCGGTGGCCAGGTCCTCGAAAACGCGGATGCGCAGGCCGGAGGTCTGGTCTTCTTCCATGAGCTGCTCGAGGCTCATCGAGGCGATCTCGTCCTTGGGCAGCAGCAAGGCCTGCACGCGGCAGGTGGCCTTCTCGGCGGGGGAGATGTTCAGGTCGATCCATTCTTGCATCTCGGGCGAGATCGGGAAGCAGAACTCCCGCATGTCGAAGATGCCCACCTTGGGCCGCAGCCGCTCGATATGGGCGCGGAAGGCCAGCGTCAGCTCCATGAGGTCGGCGTTGGTCATGTCCTGTGTGGCCGGCTTCCAGGTCATTTGCACCAGCTCGTTGCCAGCCTCGAAAGTGATGCGCAGGAAGGGATGGTCCAGCAGCACTTCGGGCACAGGTTCGAGGATTGGCGCTTGGTTTTCCATTTCAAGTTCGGCTTTTGTTGGGATGAAGCATCGTGGGAAAAAACCAAGGGTGCATCATCGAAAATGCGTCTGATGGATGATCAAGATTAGGCTTTTTCCCGTAGGGATACGGCTGTCCGGTTACTATTCTGAAGGCGGAGCCCTCCGGCTTCGGCACGGGATGCCGAAGAGTCGCCTGCCCCATCTTTGGGTTGTCCGTGGGACCTCAAGAAAACATTGCCTGGCAATGGATCCGCGGCACGGGAAAGGAGAGCATCCCTCCCCGGTTTTGCCTTTAGGCCGCCTGCAGAGCGGACGCGTCTCAGAGCAGCCAGGCGCGGGCGCTGGCCAGGTCCTCGAAGATGCGGATGGCCAGGCCGGCGCTGTGGGTTTCTTCCATGAGCTGCTCCACGCTCATGACCATGATCTCGTCCCGGGGCAGAAGCAAGGCCTGCACGCGGCAGGTGGCCTTTTCGGTGGGGGAGATGTTCGCGTCAACCCACTCCTGCAGGTCGGGCGTGATGAGGAAGTGGAGCTCCCTCATGTCGAAGATGCCCACCTTGGGCCGCAGCCGCTCGATGTGGTCTCGGTAGGTCAGGGTCAAGGCCATGAGGTCCTCCATGGACATGTCCTCCGAGGCCGGCTTCCAGGTCATCTGCACCAGCTCGTTGCGGGCTTCGAAGGTGACCCGCAGGAACGGATGGTCCATCAGCACTTCGGCTTCTGGTTCGAGGCTTGTCATTTCGTTTTCCATATCAAGTTCGACTTTTGTCGCAAAGAAAATGATTCGGGAACAACCGCGGCTCATCCATCTCGGAAAATCTACTTGAAGTGCAGGCTGAAATATGATTTTCTTGTATTGAATACAGTCATTCCGTGGCCGCTTTGCGGGCGAAGCCCTTGTCCTTTTGAGCCAAGTTGCTTTCGAACGTGCTAGTTTCCTGGGCAGGAGCAACACCTGCCGCGAGAGGGGCCTCGCCCCGCGAACCCTTGAAGGGATGGCATCTTGGCCTACACCCTGCGGACCTTGCCGACCGCGTCGTTCATGAACTTGACAACGTGGAACCTGTCGAATGCTTTCTCCCCGTTCGGAAGGTTCTTCACCACGCCTTTGCCAACGCCGGCGACATGCCGCAGGAGCCGATTGTCCGGCAGACCTGTTGGACGGGCATCGCCTTGACCGGTCGCACGATGAAGACCTCGAACAGCATCGTGAATCCGCCCAGAGCCCCCTCCCACGGGACCTTCGCCCGCCCCATCTAGCCGCCTTCCGTGGACTCCCCAGCGCGCGCGTAGCACAAGCCGCCCACGAGTTCAAAAAAATCGCCAAGGCGCTTGCTTTGCGAAGACATAGTTTGTACCTTTGGCTACCGTCAATTTCAAACCCCCAATGAACAAGCTACCCTTCAAAACCGCCGATGTCCAGGGCCAAAGCAGGCAGCCGAACTTCCAAAATCTGTCGATTCGAATTTTGACGGATTGGCGCGGCTTCAGGAGGTGTGCGTTTGATTCCTAATGCGCAATGGTGCTTTTGGGTAGGAATTGAAGATGGTGGAAGTAATGACGTCAGGCACTATTGCGTGAAAACATTGACAGATAAATGGTAATTATTTAGGTATATTTGCGTTAGTATAAAAAAAACAGGTTCCGAATCCACATCCACGGCAGCGCATGGTCATTCCTTCCGACA